>WBZR01001815.1_pt1 | contig 24741 bp, 22 predicted proteins | sample 5204231 | NCBI WGS metagenome assembly WBZR01 (sample SAMN12412403, study PRJNA552823) | activated sludge metagenome | isolation source: activated sludge from anammox sidestream of wastewater treatment plant... | place: USA: Virginia | collected 2017-08
CATCATGTTGTGCGGGTCGCCAAACTTCAGGCCGCCGCTCTTTTCATCCTTGGTGAAACTGGCAATCAATCCGCCCATGGAGTAGTGAACCGCCGGGAAAATCTTCATGGGTTCATCCAGCGGATCAACGCCAACGAATTTTTCGTAGATTTCCAGAATCCCTTCCAGCTTATGCAGAATCGCAGCGCGACCGATGCGTTTTACTTCGTCGCGCAGATCCAGATAGACCATGTTGCCGCCGCCGACACCCAGACCCTCGTGGCAGACCTGGAAAATTTCACGGGTGGCAATGTCACGGGTTACGATGTTGCCATACTTCGGATAGCGCTCTTCCAGGAAGTAATAACGCTCGGCCTCGGGAATATCGTTGGGATGGCGCGTGTCATGCGGTTTACGCGGCACCCATACGCGGGCGCCCTCGCCGCGGGCTGATTCACTGATCAGGCGGCATTTGTCTTCGCCGGGAATGGCGGTGGGGTGAACCTGCATCATTTCCGGATTGCCGTATCGGGCACCGGCCTGGAAACAGCGGCTGGCAGCGCCGCCGGTGCAGATGATCGACATGGTGCTCTTGCCGAAAATCAACCCATTGCCGCCGGTCGCCATGACCACGGCATCGCCGCGGAAACTGCGGATCTGCATGCTGCGCATATCTTGCGCCACAATGCCGACGCACTGGCCATTTTCGATGATCGGCCAGAGGAATTCCCAAAATTCGTACTTGGTGACCTTGCCTTCCACCTCCCAGCGGCGGGTTTGTTCATCCAGGGCATATAAAAGCTGCTGACCGGTGGTGGCACCGGCGAAAAAGGTGCGCTTGAACAGCGACCCACCGAACAAGCGCAGCGCACGCTGGCCTTCTGGTGTGCGGTTGAACGGAACACCCATGCGATCCAGCAGATCGATGATTTTTGGTGCCCAGTTGGCCATTTCCAGCACGGGTGGTTGATCGGCGAGAAAATCGCCGCCAAGAACGGTTTCATCGAAGTGGATCCATTCGCTGTAACCCTGCTGGCGGGCGATTTCATTACAGGAATTGATCCCGCCCTGGGCGCAGACGCTGTGGCTGCGCTTGACCGGAACCATCGAAAACAGGTCAACATCAACGCCTTCTTCAGCCAGCTTGATCGTACACGACAAGCCAGCCAGTCCGCCGCCGACGACAATAACACGCTTTTTACTGGGAGCAGCCATGAGAAAATCCTAACGGTTCTTCGCAGAAACTCAGTTGTTCCAAATCATCAGATAACGCGCACAGGGCATTACTCTTTGTCGGTCATCGCGTTGTCTCATCCACCTTGAATCGGCAGGGCATTGTGCATGGGAACCGCCGCGCCGATCGTATGAGGATTGACCGAGTAATAAAGGGCAACAAATCCGAATACCATCGTGATGACAAAAAGTATCGCACAGGCATAACCCCAGCGACGCTGGGCGCCCGCGCTGACCGCCAGCCCCCAGGTGATGGCGGCGCCCCAGAAACCGTTGGCCAGGTGATAACACGAAGCCAGAATGCCGATCGGGTAAATCACATAGGGAATCAGCACGCTGGTCATCATGTGCCGATGAACACTGGCCGTCGCATTGTGGTGATCGAAGGAAAGACTCGTCCCGAACAGATGATATTTCAACCCCAGCACATGGAAGACCAGGAACAGAACAATCACCATTGCGCTCATACGTTGAAGTGTGTACTGCCAGTTACGATGGTAACCGTAGTGATTGACATTGGGCTGGCCCTTGATGGTGATCCAGATGCCGTAAATGGTATGGAAAATAATGGGCAGGAAGATCAGTGCCCATTCGATACCCATCAGGAATGGCAGGCTGTAAAGTTTGTTGACCTGTTCCTGATAGACATCGCCAACCTGCGCCAACGTGGCGTTGATCATCAGGTGGACAACGAGATAACCGCCGAAAACCAGGCCGGTCAGTGAGTGAACACGTCGCAACAGGAAATGCTGCGTTGTGCAGGATTGTTTCGCCGCAGAATCGGGAGCCGTAGCCGTTGACACGGGCATGTCCTTTCAAATTAAGAGCAGGTTCGCGCATTATATGAATCGGATGCGGTTATGCAAAACCAGCAGTCATAAGAGGATCTGACAAAAGATGCTGGCGGTGTCGATTATCACATGGATTTTCAAAAGTTTGTTGGTGATCCTGGTTTTGCGGATGGCGCAAGTTGATTTGAGGTGGGTTGAAAATCGCAGCCAGTCCAATAAGGACGATTCAGCCCTTGCAATTGTGATCGATCCCGCCAAGCTAGTGATGATACCCGTAGACAGTGAGGTTGCATGAAGCGTTTTAAGATTGAGCTATCCACCGAAGGTAACACGGAAATTATCAATGTGGCGTCAGCCGTGGCTGAACAGTTGAAAGACCAGGATGGCGAAGGAATTGTCCATCTGTTTGTGGTTGGTTCGACTGCGGCACTGACCACGATCGAATATGAACCGGGTCTGGTCAAACATGACCTGAAAACAGCGCTGCAGCGGCTGATTCCCGACAATATCACCTATGAACACGAAGCGACCTGGAATGATGACAACGGTCATTCGCACGTTCGTGCAGCCTTGATCGGGCCTAGTCTGACCCTGCCCTTTGCCAATGGCCGGCTGCTGATCGGTGAATATCAACAACCCGTCCTGATCGATCTGGATACTGGCCCGCGCCGGCGAATCATCATCGGTACGGTGATCAGTTGAATGGGGTTGAATGCAGGCTGACTACGGCTGCGTGCCCTGGCAATGATGAATAACCGGCGCATGTCCGACGAGTTGTTTTATTGCGATTGCTCTTTCAATCAGCCGCGGTGTTTTCACCAGCATCAGCAGCGACTACAATCCCGCCCATCATGGCGTATATCAACGAGCATTACCTTAAATTAAAAGCCGGTTATCTTTTCCCCGAGATTGGCCGGAGAGTAACCGCATTTTCCCAGGCCAACCCGCAGGCGCGTGTGATTCGCATGGGTATTGGCGATGTCACCGAACCATTGCCACCAGCCGTCTGCCAGGCGATGCACAAGGCGGTTGACGAAATGGCGGACCGCAGCACATTTCGGGGTTATGGCCCGGAGCAGGGGTATGACTTTTTGCGCCAGGCGATTGCGCAAGGCGATTACCAGTCACGCTCAGCCGACATTTCCGCAGATGAAATTTTTGTTTCCGATGGTTCCAAGTGCGATAGCGCCAATCTGCTCGATGTGCTGGGTGAGCGCAATCGTATTGCGGTGACAGACCCGGTCTATCCCGTGTATGTCGATACCAATGTAATGGCGGGGCATACAGGCTCTGCCGACGACAAAGGAGAGTATTCAGGACTGACCTATCTGCGCACAACGGCAGGGAATCATTTCATTGCCGAACCCCCGCAGCAGGCGGTTGATGTGGTTTATCTATGTTCGCCGAACAACCCAACCGGCACGGCCCTGACGCGCCAGCTGCTCAGTCGTTGGGTTGAGTATGCCCGCAAGAACAACACGCTGATTCTTTACGATGCAGCCTACGAAGCGTACATCACCGAGCCGGAGATCCCTCATTCAATCTATGAGATTGACGGTGCCCGCGAAGTGGCGATTGAGTTGCGCAGCTTCAGTAAACTGGCCGGATTTACCGGCGTGCGATGCGCTTTTACGGTTATCCCCAAGGCGCTCAAGGGCAGGACGCCCAATGGTGAAGTCGTTGATCTGCATCGTTTATGGGGACGCCGACATACAACTAAATTTAATGGTGTTTCCTACATCACGCAGCGGGGAGCTGAGGCGGTTTATAGTCCAGCCGGTCGGCAGCAGGTTAAATCGCTGGTCGATTTTTACATGGAAAATGCTGCCATCATCCGCCAGAACCTGCGCGAGCTGGGGCTGGGCGTTTTTGGTGGAATCAACGCGCCGTATGTCTGGATGAAAACACCGGGCCAACTCAGCAGTTGGGAATTTTTTGACAGATTGCTGCATGAAGCCCATGTTGTCGGGACGCCCGGATCCGGTTTTGGAGCGTCAGGCGAAGGATATCTGCGCCTCAGCGCATTTAATTCGCGTGAAAATGTCAATGAGGCCATGAACCGCATCAAGCAGTTGAAACTATAAAACGGTGAGACAGCGTAGTTGCCATCGAAGGTGACAAGATATGGCTGTTTATATGAACATCTGCAGCCCAAAAAGTCTCCACCAGCAATAGCGGATTATTCGGGCTGGATCGATCTGAAGTGACCGGTGAAATTGACCGTCACGATTTTGGAGTATAAACTCAGTTTTTCCTCATACCGTCCTGAAATTTCGGACCACGACTGAAGTGTATTGGTCGGGAGATTGATGGACATGAGACGGAGTCATCCTTGGGCGTCAGTCTCGAAATCATCGACGAAGAATACGAAAAGAAGGAAAAGTGCGGACTGTTCGGGATCTGGGGTACGCCCCAGGCATCGCAGCTCTGTTATCAGGGGCTGTTTGCCCAGCAACATCGCGGGCAGGAATCAGCCGGGATTGTCGTTGCCAATAACGGCACGCTCAACGGTCATGCGGACATGGGGCTGGTATCGCAGGTCTTCACCCAGCGGATGTTGCGCGAAAATCTGGTTGGCAATGCAGCAATCGGGCATGTGCGGTACAGCACGACTGGTTCCTCCAAATTGTGTAATGCCCAACCCTTGTTGCGTCAGTTTCGACTGGGGCCGGTGGCGGTTGCGCACAATGGCAACCTGATCAACGCGGGTTTGTTGCGTGGTCTGTACGAACAGCACGGGCATATTTTTCAGACGACGACCGATACCGAAATTATTGTGCATCTGCTGGCCAAGCCCAGCCATCTGGAAAAGGCCGATCCGCTGCCCCACGTGCTCAAGCATTTGCAGGGGGCGTTCAGCCTGCTGTTTTTGTTCCCGGATCGCATCGAGGCGTGCCGTGATCTGTGGGGTTTTCGGCCGCTGGCGTTGGGCAAAACGCATGATGGGCATTGGGTCGTTGCATCAGAAACCTGCGCCTTTGATGCCATTGACGCCAAATATGTTCGTGATGTGGAGCCGGGGGAAATCGTCAGAATCGACGATAATGGGTTGACGTCACGGCGCTATGACGGCCCGCCGCCCGAGCTGGCGCAGTGCGTCTTTGAGCACGTTTATTTCGCCAACCCCGCCAGCAAGGTTTTCGGGCAGACGGTTCATCTGGTGCGCACCAAAATGGGCGCCAAACTGGCCGAGGAAGCGCCGGTCGATGCGGATTTTGTCATGCCCATGCCTGACTCCGGGCGTTCAGCGGCTTTGGGCTATTCGCGCCAGTCCAAGCTGCCGTTTGAGGAAGGGATCGTGCCCAACCGTTTTGTGGGCCGAACCTTTATTCTGCCCAATCAGGTTCAGCGTGATCGCGCTGTTGCCCTGAAGCTCAATATCATTGATGAAGTGGTCAAGGATAAACGGATCATCATTGTTGAAGATTCGGTTGTGCGCGGGACGACCACGCGATCCAAAATGCGGGCTTTGCGCCGGGCCGGAGCCAAGGAGATTCACTTGCGTGTCTCATGCCCTCCGATCCGCCACCCCTGTTTTTACGGGATTGATTTTCCCACCAGCCAGGAATTGATCGCTCATAACCGTACCGTCGAACAGATTCGAGACTTTCTGGAAGTTGATAGTATTTATTACCTGTCGCTGGAAGGAATGCTTTCGTGCATGCAAGGCCCAGCCAGCAGTTATTGTACCGCTTGCTGGAGCGGGCACTATAAGGTTCCCGTTGACGTTCAGCAGTCCAAGTTCAGTTTTGAGCGCGACCAATTGACGATGTTCTAAGGGCGGTTGGCGGCAAGGTGGCTGGTAAGTCACGGGTGGATCGGCTACAAAGGCTGGCGTGGAGCAGGCAGTCATCAATCGCAATATGGAGTTGAAAGCGCGCTACCTCGATCTGGAAAGCGCTGCGCGGATACTTGATTCAATGGGTGGCGATTACATCGACACCCTCACCCAGATTGACACCCATTTCCCTTGTAAAAATGGCCACTTGAAACTGCGCGAAATCTCCTACCACAACGCGCGCGAGACCGAGGCACAGTTGATCTGGTATCAGCGTCCGGAACTGACCGGTATTCGTGCAAGCAATTCGATCATCAGTGCAATCACGGAACCGGCGACGTTCAAGGAGGCGATGCGCAGCAGCCTTGGCGTTCTGACAGAGGTGCAAAAAAAGCGCGAGCTGTATATCTGGAAGACCGTGCGGGTCTATCTCGATCAGGTTACAGGTGTGGGGCGGTTTATTGAGTTTGTATCATCCGTCCAGTCGGGCGAGCAGGATTCGGTTGGTTCCCAGCGTCTGCAGACGCTTTGTCACCATCTGCAAATACCCACGACTGATTACGTGGCTCAGTCGTACGCTGATTTGCAGGGTCGCTAGCGATTGGTGTCTTGCGTATGATCAATGTTTTGGCGCACCCGTGCGCCCGTTGACGCCATCGGTCGGCAACAGCGGGGGGTTACAGGTTTTCCAATCGCTGCTGTTTATCCAGCTCCAGCAGGGCAGCGATCAGGTCGCCCATTTCGCCCTGCATGATGGAGTCGAGGTTGAAATTTTTATCACCACCCCCTTCGCCACCCAGACGGTGATCGGTGCAGCGATTCTGCGGAAAGTTATACGTGCGGATGCGCTGGCTGCGGTCGCCCGAACCCATCATGGCCTTGCGGCTGGCGCGTTCGGCAGCGTTCTGGCGGGCCTGTTCCTGTTCATATAACGTTGCGCGCAACAGTGCCCAGGCGCGCTCCTTGTTTTGCGCCTGACTTTTGTGTTCGGTCATTTTGAAAATCAGCCCGGATGGTTTGTGCTTGATCATCCATCCGGTTTCCACCTTATTCACATTTTGTCCGCCAGGCCCGCCGCCGCGGCAACCAAATTCTTCGACATCCTTGGAATCAATCGTGATGTGAACATCGGGCAGCTCCGGCAGAACCGCCACGGTAGCCAGGCTGGTGTGGATGCGTCCCTGTGTTTCGGTTTCGGGCACGCGCTGCACCCGGTGCCCACCACCTTCAAAACGCAAGTGCCGCCAGGCCGCAGCCCCGTGGACATTGACGACCACTTCCTTCAGACCGCCGCGCTCAGCCTGCGAAAAATCGCTGACTGTGAATTTCCAGTGTTGATGCTCGCAGTATTTGCGGTACATCTCAAATAAATCGCGGGCGAACAGTGCTGCTTCTTCGCCACCCGTACCAGCCCGGATTTCCAGAAAAAAACTGGTCACATCGGCTTGTTCAGCAGCAAGGAAATCATCTTTCAATCCTTCGAGAATAGTGGCTGCCGATGTCCGGGCATCCGGCAACTCCGTCTGTGCCAGCTCGGCCAGTTCCTTGTCGCCGCCATCAGCCAGTTGTTCAAGTTCCTGAATATTCGCGATGGCCGTGTTGTATTGATGCAGTTTGTCAACAACCGGTGTGAGCTGACCTTGCTCTTTGGATAACGGGACCATCTGGCTGGGGTTGGACAAAATCGCCGGAACGCTGAGCTTCTGTTTTACTTCGTCCAGCCTCTGGGACATGAGCTGGAGTTTGCGTAATAGCGCGGCATTGGTTTGCGTCAGTTGATTCATAAAATAAAGTGGCAGGAGCAATAAAATCAGTTCAAACAGATGCGCGACCGATAGGACTTGCGCGCAAAAAGACCAGATGAGGTGCGGCTAACGATGAAACAATTTAGCATGAACCAAGGCAGCAATCATCCTCGCATTCTAGCGAACCAGTCGTTACCCGCCAAGGTGTCAGCGCCGGGCGAAAATATCGAAATAGCTCAGACGCCGCAGCGCTTGCGTGGCTGAGCATCAGTGGTAAACTATTTGGCCTTAGTGAAACGCCGAAGTCTCTTTAGCTACTGACTAAAGAGGCACGGGGAACCCACCACAGGGTTTGTGCCTTGTGTCGTTGCGCTGGCTTACCGCCGGCGCGGTAGGGGCTTGTCGATCTTGACGATTGAGGGAGACTTTCAACTCCCAGCCCGTCAGCTAACCCCGCAGGCATGTGAAAGGACACTACGCTTCAATTCATGCGCGGGCCGTGTCACTGCCTGCCTCCTTGAGATGAACGCTGTGCCATAAGTGGACGTAGGATCCCGGCGCGCTGATCAGATCGGCGGGCATGGTTGCGCGTGCATGGAAAGCATCGGGTCATGAATACCAGAAAAAGCGGGCGAGAAAAACCCGCAGCGCTTGCCTTGTTGTCGGCTCGTCGTCCGCGCGACGTGGGTTGGCGACAGGCGGCGGGACTGCTGTACGGAGATTGGGGGACCAGTCGGCTGTACGTGTTGGGGCTGGCGTTTTTCTTTGCCGGCGGTGCCAGCGTCCGCCTGATCGCAGGGATGAGCGTGCTCATGCTCGCCGTTGCATGGGCCTACACCCAAATCTGTCGCATCTACCCCGACGGCGGCGGCGTCTACACGGCCGCGAAACACAAAAGTCCAACGTTGGCGGTGGTCGGCGCGCTGATGCTGTTCGCGGATTACGTTGTCACAGCAAGCCTCAGTTCGCTCGACGGGTTTCATTACTTCGGATTGGGACACACCGGCGGGTTGTGGGCGTGGGGTTCGCCGGGTCTGTGGGCGATCGTGTCCATTGCAGTCATCGGAGCATTTAATCTGCTGGGTCCCCGGCACACCGGACGGTTCGCCATCGTCCCGGCCGTGGGGATGATCTTTATAACTCTGCTGATCGTCGCCTTCGCACTGCCACAGGTCCACTGGGACAAGATCAGCGCGCGTATCACGGCGACGGATCAATCGCCCAAAATGTTATGGATCCATTTTGTGGGGATCGTGCTGGCGCTCAGCGGGGTCGAAACAATCGGCAACCTGACCGGCGTCATGCGCAAACCCATCGCCGGCACGGCCCGCAAGGCGATCTGGACGGTGGCGGTGGAAGTCGCACTATTCAACCTGGTGTTGGCGCTGGCAATGGTGTGGGCGCTGCCCGACTCAGCCGGCGCTGCGCACAAGGAGGATATGCTGGCGTTTTTAAGCGGTGCCTACGTCGGTGCATGGGGCGAGTTGGCGGTGCGGGCGGTCGGCGGTGTGTTGTTATTGTCGGCCGCCAACACGGTCATCACTGACATGGTATCAGTGCTCTACCTGATGAGCCGCGATGGTGAACTGCCACAGATCTTTCAAAAGCTGAACCGATTCGGTGTGCCATGGGTGGCGGCAGTGGTGGCAACGGTGGTTCCATGCCTGGTGTTGGTGGTTAGTCATGATCTGGAGCATCTGGCCGCGCTTTATGCCATCGGCGTGGTCGGCGCGGTGGCGATCAACGTGACGCTGGTCGCTGTGCATCCACGCTTGCACGGCAGATGGCGCAAAACCGTGGCCATGACACTGGGAATATTCCTCGCGTCGATATGGGTGACACTTGCGGTCACCAAGCTGCACGCGCTACTTTTCGTGTGCATCGTCATGGCCGTCGGCTTGTTGGCTCGACAGTGGGCGCGGTGGCTCGGCCAGCGCAAGGGAGGTTGCCAAAGCCTGTTGCGACAGGCGATTATGGAGCAGCTCGACTCCTCGGTTCTGGCCCGCCCACGCCTGTTGATTGGAACCTACGGTTCACAGTTGCTGGCCCGCGCCGCGCTCCAGGAAGCCGGGCAGATGGGTGCGACACTGGTGGTCTGCTTCATTCGTGAGGTCAGCTTGTCATATAAATATGACGGGCCGCGTCTGACGCTCAACACCGATATTGCGGCCCAGCGCACTTTTGGGCAGTTTCTGGAATTAGGACACGAATTGAATGTGCCCGTCCTACCGGTGTATGACTCCGGAGCTGACGCCGCAGCGATGATGGCTGAAAACGCCGCCACGTACGCCTGTCAGCGGGTGCTCATCGGCACCAGCCGACAGGGGGCGTTTTATCATCTGGTGAAAGGCGATTTTCAAAAACGGCTCGAAGCGATATTGCCGCCGGACGTCACGGTGCAGGTAATGAACCCAAACGCCCCGCTGGCAACCCAATCCGAACTAAAGGAGACGTAGCCAATCCTGTTCCGCACCGCGTTTGCGCGGGTGGGACAGCCGCAAAGCGCAACGTGCGTTTCTCCGGCGGTAAAAGGTAGTTTCTGCGGCAAGGAGAAAACGAACCGTAACTTCCTACCGAGCCTTGCCGATAATAGCTGGGTGAGCCATTGCCAAACGCCAGTTCCTGATCATTCAGCCAGAGCTTCGTCAGCCGGTCTTTGGAAACTGGGGATCCTATGCCTGATTGTGGCATTGGCCTCGCGCTTTATTTATCTGATGCGTCCGTGGGATCCCGATGCAGCCATCTTCATCTACATGGGGCGATTGGTGGCGCAGGGGGGCGTATTCTGGCGCGATCTGGTGGATAATAAATTTCCCAGCGTCGGCTTCTTAACCAGCATTGCCTGGCGCGGATTGGGTAGCTACTGGCCGGGTTATATTCTCGTTCAAGTCGTGATGATGTTGCTTGCCTGCCTGGCATTGGGGCGGGCAGTCGTGCGTGTCGCCGGTCATGAGGCGTGGTGGCCGACGGTACTGTTTGGCCTGGTTTATCTGAATCTGAATACGGTCGTTTTTGGTGGATTCCAACTTGAGACGATTCATCTGTTCTTTGCCTCTCTCGCTGCAATGGCTGCGGTCAATCTGTTATCAGGCTGTTCTCTGGAGAAAGAAAGGCGGGCGCATAATTTTCTTGATGCGCTGACGGTCGGCCTGTGCGCAGGTTGTGCCGTCCTGGCCAAACCAACGGGCCTGTCGGTTCTGGCAGCGACTTTTCTGGCGGTAGTGCTGTACCAACCGCGCCTCCTGCGTTTGATCGTGATCTCCGCCGGAATGATCGTTGGTTTGGCGCTGGTCGTCGCCGCGTTGGGCATCTATCTGTACCAGACTGATTCAGTCCGTTATCTGCCGGAAATCTGGCAGCAGTTGCGTCTTTATGCAACGAATAGCGCAACCGACTGGCGCGATCTGAACAAAATTGTCTGGGCGGCTGGTGTGCTGGGTTATCCGCTGCTGGCGCGATGGTGGATCAATCGGCGGTCGCGGGAGAGTCAACCAAAATCAGCTTCGCGGGCAGCGTTTGTCTTTGCGTGGTTATGGTTGGGAATTGAGCTGCTGGGCGTGGTGATGCAAAAGCGAATGTACGGGTATCATTTTCTGGTGCTGGCGCCACCGGCTGCTTTGATCTTCGGCCTGCTGAATCGTCCGGTGACTTTACGGGCCATGGCGCTGACGCTTGCGCCGGCGCTTGGCCTGTCGCTGGCCGGTATCGGCCAGGTGATTGTCTACTCCATTGATTATCAGCGGCCACTGGAGTCGGGCCAGTGGTTGACTGCTCATGCTGATCCGCATGATCTTGTCTGGCGCGATATGACCAGCCGATTGCTCATCGAGACCGATTTTGCACCGGGATCGCGCTATTTGCTGACGTTTCTCTTCGCCAATTCGGACGATGCGCCACAGCGCTACTGGCGTGAGATGAAACGCGACTTTGAACGAAATCAACCGCGCTGGATGGTGCTGCCCAATGACCCAAGCGCCTACTTGAACGATACCACGATGATGGTGGCGGAGCTGGAGCGTTTACCGCAACGCCGACAAAACTATCTGGCTGCCTGGGCGGAATTGGAAAACTATATTCACGACCACTATCAGCCTGTCGCCCGTCTTTCGCGGGAAACGATCTGGCAAAGGCAGACTGACCGTGCCCACGGCGCGACCGACCGGTAGCGGCGTATCGACAATGCAAAATGGATGTCAATCCTGTTTTAACCAGCGGTTCGCTGGGCGATGTCGTTGTGCAGCATCTCCGAGAGCTGGCGGGTGATGGTCCCGGGGCATGCGCTGCCGACTTCATGACGCTCGACGCGCGCGACCGGCATGATAAGCATGATGCTGTTGGTCAGGAAAATTTCGTCAGCCTCCATCAGATCATTGATGGTCAGCGCAGTCAGTTGGACCGCGATATCTGATTGTTCAGCCAGCGCAATCACCGCCTTGCGGGTAATACCGGGCAGGACATTGCTGCGCGGATAGGGGATGGTCTGCGCAAGCTGCTTATCGTGCAGTTCCTGCGGAGTCGGCGGTGTGCGCAATTGATTATTTTTGACAATAAAAACATTGGTGATGCTGCCGGACTGTAGAAAATTGTGAACATTGAACCAGAGGGCTTCGGCTGCACCGATTTTGTTGGCGTTGCGCAAACCCGCCAGTCGGGAAAAATAGTTCAGCGTCTTGTAACCCGCCTGTAGATCGTAGGGATTCAGCTTCTGGTCATCGACAACGGTTACCGTAATGCCTTTTTTGTAGTATTCATCAGGATATGGCGTCAACGCGGTTGCAGTGAGGAATGTATTGGGCGCAAGATGCTGGCCATGCAGCGGGTCGAGCGTGCTGGAACCGCGGGTGACGGTCAGGCGCAGCCGCGCCTCAGTCAGCTCATTCTGGGCAAGCAGTTCATCAATCGCCCCAGCCAGTTGGGCATCATTATACTGCAACGGGATAAACAAATTATCACAGGTCCGGCGCAGGCGGGACAGATGATCGCCCAAACGATAGACCCGTCCGTTCGACGCCCTGAAGGTGGTGAAAGCACCAGCCGCGTAGAGCAGGCCGGCATCGCTGAGCGGGATCGCAGCGTCAGCGGCATTGATAATACGATTGTTGATCCAGATGAATGCCATGATCTCAAGGTACGCAAGAAGGCGCCGGCTGGGAAGAGTCACAGCCGCGCCTGTTTCCTTTTTGGCGCGATCAAAACAGGACGAAAGAGAGTATGGATTCAGGATGCAAGCCAGTGACGGCAACGACGAAATAACCGGACTTTTCGTCATAAAACACACCAACGGGCGCGTAAACCGAAGTAAAAAAGATTACAGGACGTGGTAGTCAATTGGCATGGGTTTTAGACCGATCATATTAGGTATACGCCGTGAATCTATGCCAATGAATAAAAGCAATCACAGGAAAAATGGCGCCATCATGCCCTGGGCGATTGTCACGCTGATCGGCCTGATCGCGGTATCGGCGCTGGGGTTGGATTGGGCGCGAGTATCGCTGGTTCAGACCGAGATGCAGCGGGCGGCCGATTCGATCGCGCTGGCTGCGGCAGGTCGATTGGCAGGCGGTACGACGGTCGCCACCAGTGCTGCCAACCAGGCGCGGCTAGCCAATCTGGCAGACAACAAAGAAATCTACATGTCGCGTCTGGATTTTTCTGACTGGGACAGCACCAACGGTCAGTACACCAAGGTGACGGTGGAACTGCTGCGCGATGCAAATCATGGCGGGGTTGTACCGCTGGCACTGGGACAGGCAGTGGGGATGTCGGGTAAAAGTGTTGCAGTGCGATCCACCGCCAAGGTACTGCCGGAAATTTTTGTCGAACAGGATGTGCTGGGTTCGGCCAATCCATTCCTGGCGGGAATGCCCAAAGGCTCGGTGGCCAGTGTCAATAACCCGGCTCGAAACCCGGACTATGCTGGTGATGTGAACAGTCGTAACCCCAGCAAATGGAAACAGTCGCCGCGTCCCATCACGGGCCTTCCGCTCATTGCCGGTCAGTCGCTGACGTTTGACAATATCGCCGGTACGACAAAGCACGGCCCTGATTTGCCGATGTACGAGCCGGATGGCCAAACGGGTGAAAATGGTGTCGGTCGGAGTATTGGCCACAACACCGCTGGCAGCGAGAACGGTATCGCCGATGCAACCGTTCCGATCAACGCCCTGGTTGGCGTGTTTCTGGGTCCTGATCGTCCGGACAATACCAGCGCCCCGTCCAAGCTGAATTTTTCAACGTCAGCTTCGCGCAATCAACAGCGTTATGAGCCGCAACTGAAACAGATTTTTTTCATTGGTGATGGCCGGGCGTGGGTGGTGGATGAAAACGGTCAGCAGGTCGAAGTTGCCCAGGAATTTATAGTGCCCCAGGGTGCCACTCGACTCTATCTGGCGACGTGGGACTTTTACGAATGGAACAACAACGGCGGTGAGCGCACCATCGAGATCAAGCGGCCAAAGAAGATCACCTTGGTTGAATGAAGATGATGGCCGAGCCGCTGAACAATTCAACGGGACTGAAATCGCAAATGGCTGGCCTGGGAAAGGTCAGCCATTTTGCATTGAGTTTCATAATTGTGTCAGATCATCGATAACGTGATCAGGCTGATGATTCGCTCCAACGCTGGACAGGTGGCTGCGCTGGGTAATGCCGGTAAGGGTCAGAATCGTGCTCATGCCGACGTTTTTGGCGCCCAGGATGTCGGTTTCCAGATTATCGCCGATCAGGACGCACCGGGCGGGGTTTACGCCGAGCTTCTGGCATAGAGCGTTGAAAAATGTTGCCTGCGGTTTTCCCAGAAGTATCGGGGTTACACCCGCTGCATATGCCAGCATGTGCGTCAGCGCACCCGAGCCAAATTCCAGCCCACGCGGACTGGGATAGACGCGATCAGGAAACCCCATTACCCGTGCCCCCTGACGAGCCAGCAGCAGGGCGATGCGCTGCCGATCCTCGCCGGCGTAATGACTGACGGGTGAACCGACGACAATTGCATCACAGGGTTGATCCGCTGACTCCACCCAGTCAACAGCGCCGTCGAGCAGCTCGTGCATTCCCTCGGTGGAGAGATTAAATATCCGGGGACGACGCTGGGGGGCTGTCATCGTCAGGACATAATCCGCCAAGGCCCGGGTGGCGGTATAAATGTGATCAAGCTGAACATCAGCCCCCATGGTTTTCAGCCGATCTGCCAGCCGCTGCGGGCTGTTGGTGCTGTTGCTGAGACAGGCGTACTTTTGTCCACGTTTTTGTAATCGTCGAATGAGATCAATAGCGCCAGGCAGGGCATGGTCTTCATGGTAAATCGTTCCGTCGAGATCAAGCAGAACAGCTTCATAATGAGATAAATCGATGGGCATGTTGGCGAGTGTAACAGTCGTCATCCCAACGGCAAGCCAACGTCAGCGTCAGACAATGGCTGCTGAATAAACGCAAACATTTGTTGAATCGGGCTTAGTTTGTCGGCCACAGATCGTATAATGCCCCAGCATGACTTGGGATTTTTATCAACTCGTGCAGATTCTGTACTGGATTTCTTTGGCAACGGCGTTCGGCGGGGTTTTGTTTATTGCGCTGGCTGCCCCCGTGATTTTTCGTACGGTGCGTGGAGCTGAACCAACCCTGCCGGCGGTGCAGAGTGTTAATCTGCAGGGTCAGCACGGTACGCTGCTGGCAGGGACAATCATGAGCAATCTACTGACGATGCTGGGGCGCGTGCAGATTATCTGTGCCGTTGCGCTGTTGGTCTGCATGATCGCGCAGTTTTTTGTCATCAATCTGGATGGTGGTAATCAGACAGCCATGTTGATTCGCGTAGCGATGTTTGGCCTTGCGGTTGCCGCCGGAGCGTATGACCGACTGATTATCTGGCCACGGTTGCAGCGCTGCCGCCAGCAATACATTGAACACGCCGATGAGCCGGAGCTTGCCAATCAGGCGCGGGCGAAGTTTGATCACGATCATCAAAAAAGCGTTAATCTTCTGGGTCTGGTGCTGTTTTTGTTGCTGGGGATGATTCTATTCAGCGCCAATATCACCCCTGCCGCCGCGTCGCGGTCGGTAACGTCGTCGTCGGTGCCGTTATCTTCGGATTGATTGCGCATACAGCGCACCGTGCCGGTGATCGATCGAAGTTAGACGCTTGAACTGCCAGTCGATAAAATCCCCCTTAATGAAGCGGCGTTACGCGGTCATGCTGGATGTGGGCAACTGTCGCATTGCCATTATTGGCGGTGGGGCGGTGGCAGCGCGAAAGGCGATCAGCCTGCTGGGCTGTGGCGCGACGTATGTGCATGTGTTTGCGCCGTCGTTGCACCAATCCATGCCGCCAACCATTTATTGGGTGCAGGAGCGCTTTGTTCCTGAACAACTGGATGGGGCCATGCTGGCCTTTGCTGCCACCGATGATGCGCGGGTCAATGAGAAGGTGCTGCAGGCAGCCCGTGACCGCGGTATCTGGGCTTGTCGGGTTGACGAAGACGGTGACTTTATTACACCGGCGCAGGTCAATGTCCAGGCGGTTCAGATTGCGGTCAGTGCTGGAAGTGCAGCGTTGTCCATTGCACTGCGCGATCAATTGACCAAATGTGTCGATCAACGGATGGTTAAAATGGCCGGCGCGATGGAGGCATTGCGCCCGTTGATCCGCCAGCACTCGACGTTAACAGCCACTGACCGCCGTGCGATATTCCGCGCACTAGCCACGACCGAGGCGCTGGATGTTCTGGATCAAGGCGGAATCGCCAGCCTCAAGGCGTGGGTCGTCCGCTGCTTCCCGCAGTTGCAAGATATTATTTAGTAATGCTTTACGACGTTTTGACTCATTCGGGTAAATCCTGATAAACTAGCTTGTTTATCAGTAACCCGTTTGGGATGAACAGGATTCGACTGGCCGCCTATGGTCTCGACGTTTCAACTTGTGCTGCTTGGCTTGGCTGGGATACTGTTCGCCGGCGGTTGGGGTGTTGCCCTGTCGCGCCTCTGGAGCAATTGGCCGGGCGTTCGCGGTCTGACGTACAGCTTGGTCGCAGCCGGGGCAGCCGTCTGCCTGGGGCTGGTTGTCTGGCATTCGTATAAACGCGAAGTTTGGCTGCCGCTGGGGGATAATTTTGACACCCTGATCTGGCTGGCGGTGTTGCTGTCGTTTTTGATTCTCTATGTTCAGTTTGTCTGTCCGTTGCCGGGATTGGACTGGTTCGTTTTACCGATTGTCGTTTTGCTGGTGATCGCTGCGGGCGTTTTTGCCAAGGCGCTGCCGCACCAATACATTGCCTCGGCGTGGAAATGGGGGCATCTTGTGACCAGTTACCTCAGTGCCGTTGCGTTTGCCGTAGCCTTTGCCGTTGGCGCGATGTATTTGCTTATTCACCGTCGGTTGCGAACCAAAAAAGCGCCGGCTGATCCGAATCTTGGGAATCTGGAACGATTGGAACGGCTGACCCGAACCAGTGTCAGCCTGGGGTTTTCATTATTGAGTGTTGGTATGGCGACGGGGGTTGTCATTCTGGTTGATAAAGGGCGCAGCAGCGCATTTGGCCGTGCGTGGTTGACCAGCCCGAAAATCTGGTTGGCGGTGGCGGTCTGGCTGGCGTATGCCGTCGTTCTGCATGCCCCGATCAACCCCAGTTTTCGAGGCCGACGGGCTGCGATACTCAGCGTGATTGGATTTGTACTCATGCTCGGCGTCATCGTGGCGGTTCAGTTCATGCCGGAGGGTCCATAGTGCATCGACTGCTCCTGCTGGGACTGGACCACGATACCGCGCCCTTGGCGCTGCGCGAGCGACTGGCGTTTGATGCGGCTGGTTCGCGCGCGATGATGGATGCGTTTGCCGCGCAATTCCCTGAAGCCGAACTCGTGCCGCTGTCCACCTGCAACCGGGTTGAGCTTTACACCGCGCAGGCTCAGCAGGGTCAACCGCGCAGCGATGATCTGATCGGATTTCTTGCCTCGTATCATCACGTCGATATCGAGCACTTAAAACCGCATATTTACCAAAGGCAGGATCGTGCTGTGGTCGAGCACCTGTTCCGGGTCTGCTCATCCCTTGAATCAATGGTGCTGGGCGAAACGCAGATTCTCGGCCAGGTGCGCAGCGCCTATGAATTGTCGCGCCAGCGCGGTTCGACACGCACGATCCTTCATCCGCTGTTTCAGCGGGCGATGGCCGTTGGTAAACAGGTTCTGACGCAGACGGATATTGCCGAAGGGCGGCTGAGTATTGCCAGCATAGCCGTGGATTACGCCCGGCGTATTTTCGAGCGATTTGATGATAAAACGGTGTTGTCGGTCGGGGCCGGCAAGATGGGGGTGCTGGTGCTCAAACATCTGGCGGATCTCAAGCCGCGCACGCTCGTGGTCTGTTCGCGCGATCTGGCCAAGGCGCAGCGTGTGGCGGGCGAATTCGACGGGCAGGCGATAGGGATGGATCAGTTGGCCACAAGCCTGGTATCGGCGGATGTCGTGGTCTGCTCGACGGCTTCGGTCGCGCCGATCATCACGCGGACAGCATTTGAACCCATCGTGCGCAAACGTCGCAGCCGACCGATTTTCCTGATCGACATTGCCTTGCCGCGCGATATTGAACCGGAAATAGGCCAGCTTAACGGCGTCTATCTTTATAATCTTGATGATCTGCAGTTGGTGGTCGAAGGTACGCGTGACAGCCGCCGTGATGCTGTCCGTGATTCGGAAAATCTGATCGCCGGTGCTGTTGAGGAATATACCCAATGGCATCGGGCGCATGAACTGGGGCCGGTGATTGAGGAGCTGTATCAACGTTACCACCGCCTGGCGCTGGAAGAAGTGAAAAAAGCAATCGAAAAGGTGCCTCATCCAACCCCGATTAAACGTCAGCGCCTGGAGCAGTTGGCGCGGCGCATCGTCAATAAACTTCTGCACAACCATGTGCGCGAGCTGCGCAACGCGCAGCGCCTTCACGGCCCGCCAGCCCAGTATCTGCACACCATGGAGGAACAGTTTGATCTGGGGCAGGAATGGCGCGATGAACGCGACAAAGAGCTGAAATAAGCCCGCATTACTGTTGGTGGGGAACGCGGAGAGGGGCGCGCTTTTAGCAAGCGTGTAAATTGCACCCGATAGGATTCGAACCTATGACCGCCGGATTAGAAATCCGATGCTCTATCCAACTGAGCTACGGGTGCGCAGCGGCTGGATTGTAACATCCGCAGGCGGTTTGAGTAGATTAAGGTGAGCGATGACCCCAGTTTGCAGTCCGTTCAGGGATGGGCAAGTTTATTTCTTTCCCATGGCTCGCTGCGTGGCAAAAAACTGGCGCAGTAGCTGGGCGCACGACTCCGCCAGCACGCCAGGCGTACATTCGACCTGATGATTCAATCGACGATCGCTGACGATGCTAAACAGCGATTGACAAGCGCCAGCCTTGGGATCGGCTGCGCCATACACAATGCGCGGTAGTCGAGCATTGACAATAGCGCCGGCGCACATGGGGCATGGTTCGAGTGTGACATAAAGCGTGCAGTCCAGCAGCCGCCAGTCGCCCAGGGCAGCTCCAGCAGCGCGAATGGCGATCATCTCCGCGTGGGCAGTGGGGTCGTGATCGATCTGACGACGGTTGTAACCCGTGCCGATAATGCGCTGGGTGGGATTATGGAAAATAACGCATCCGATCGGTACTTCGTTCAGCTTCAGCGCTTCCTGGGCTTGGGCAATGGCCAGCAGCATGATTTGCTCGTCAGATTGAAGCATGGGTGGCAGATTACGGTTGTTGCCGGTCGGTTGAAAGAGGCAGCCCGGCGCGTGGCGAATCAAACAGACAATTTTTGTCAGCGATTTTCAACCCAGGTTTGTATCGCCCCAGCCTGATCCCAGGTCCAGTCAATCACGGGGTTCAAACGGTCGTTGCGGGCCAGGATGATCAAGGTCAATGTCGGCAGCAACAAACACGAACTGAAAATAATCAACGCAATGGACTGGCGAAAGAGCAGGCCAGATCGGCGGTTGTTCGATTGATCCGCATTATTATTTTGTCGGTGATTTTGGGATGGAGACGAATTGTCGGCAGTTGTCGAGTGGCAGTGCCTTGTACGCCATGAAACGAACAATCCGCACAACAGGGCAATATCGGCGGCTGTAAATGTCATCAAGAGCACGCTCCAGTAGGTGTTTGTGCGCGCAAGAGTCAGACCGCAACTGAGCAACAGGCCGAAAAATGCCAGAATCGCACAGCGCTGGCCAATATCGCTGATGAAGTCAGTGCCTTTGATTGCGCGATGCTTGGCGGGTGCGTGCGTTGCGGTGTCAGAAGATGGCGATGCGGCAAAAATCGGTGCTGATGATGGGGCGGATGGGAAGGTGGCAGCAGGCGGAGGCTGAGTTGCAAACAATGGCCTGTGCGCCGGCACAGGAGAACGCATCGGCACAGATGCAGCCTGCGGCGGTGCTGAAGTGGTCGGCGAGGTGGATGCTGGTGTCGGTGGCGCTGGCTCCAGCGGTTTGAGGCTGTAGCCATCATCGAGAGGGTCGATATCAAAAATGTCTTCAGCCATTGTGATGATCAATCCGTATTCCAGTGGAATGACGATCGGTATTGCACTGCGGGCATAGGCCATGCACTACGACTTCCGAATAATTGATGCGATAACTTTTGCGCGGCGTAAAGTGATCCAGCACGCGGGTGGATAAAGGCAGGTCGCGCAGGCATTCCACGCTGCCACAGAGCTGACAGACAAAATGAGCATGGGTTGATTGAGTGTGCTTGGATTGCGCGGGGTCTGTTTTGCGTGTCAGGGCGTAGCGCCAGACGCGATCATCGCCGCGGATGCGATGCAGCATATTTCTGGCTGTCAGCGTGCTGAGTGTACGATAAACGGTGACGTGATCAGTAGCCGTGCCCAGCGCGCGGGTGATCTGGGCGGCAGCCATTGGTTTATCCGTCGTTGACAGCAGGCGCAGCACGCCAATGCGAACCGTGGTACGTTTGAGTCCCGCAGCTTTAAGGATCAGGCCGGCCTGGTTGTCCGATGAAAACGGCACGGGTTTATTGTAGCGGCGTTATTAACGAAGTTAAGTCGTTTGAGCTTCAAAGCCGCGGCGTAATATGCAGGGCTACCGCATATGAAGCTAGGTTTTGATTAGACTCTGTCTAAAAACAGAAGTTTGAGTGTCCTGTCCCCCTACTAAAATGTCTCAGGTTTGAAGATTAGGATGACAAGCCCTTTCAGGCCTGACGTCCTAATGCTGCGAGTTGGGACAGGAATGGGGTCTGGACAGTTGCGCATGATTCAAGTATGACTTCCCTGAATATGAGGCGGTCATCCACGACTCGATCAACCACCCGCCGAAAGTTGTGTTCATCTGCCCGATTTTGTGTAGATTCGTTTTTAGATTTTTTATTTGCTGCATCCCATGAATACCATCACCTTTTTTGACGATTTCGCCCTCTCCTGCCAATTCCAGTTCCAACGGCGCTATTTCCCGCCGGAGATTCTGCATGAATCGGCTTTTTTCGATCCGACATATCCGGTGACTTATTGCTCGATGCACTGGTGTCCGGAGATTGGCAAATATCGTCTGTGGTACGGCGTGAACAATGTCAGATGGGATGGAAGAAACGCGGAACACTGCATGCTTGCCCTAGCGGAAAGTGATGATGCAATCCATTGGGAGCGGAAGAATTTTCTTGATCGGCCGGATGGGGCCAATATCGTTTTCGCCGGCAGCGAAGGCAGTCTGCACGGGGCGGCCGTCTTCCGCGACCCGCACGATCCCAAATGGCCGTACAAATGTGCCGCCAGCATGGACTCGCTGCACCGAGACAATCAGAACATCGCGCCGGGAATTATCGCCACGTCCGCCGACGGCGTTCATTGGGATGAGCATCAGCAGCAGTTTCGCTGGGGCAGTTCGATGAGCGACGCCTACAATTGCCTGCTGTTCAATCCGGTGCGTGGTGAATATCAGGTGCTCCTGCGCGCCATCATGGGCGATCGGCGTATCTGCACCTCGTTCAGCCCTGATCTGATGAACTGGAGCGCCCCGCAACTGATGATGGCGCCCGATGGATTTGATCCGGCGTGCTGCGAATTCTATAGCATGTCGGCGTATCAGCAGGATGGCGTTTTTTACGGATTCCTCTGGATTTATAAGACCGACCAGAACGACAAAATTCCCTTCAAAATGGACGGGAATATCCATTCGGAACTGGTTTACAGTTATAACGGTGTCAACTGGCAGCGCACGCGGCAGCCGGTCGTTCCGCTTCAGCCCATCGGCTCATTCGGTGATTCGCAGAACTATCTGATGAGCATCACCCCCGATCATACCGGCAAATACTGGCTTATCAGCGGTTTGTTCCCCTCGCAGGAACATGGCTTGCGGCGGCCGAACGTCAATGATCCGAACCCTGATTTGACACGGAAAAGTGTCCATTATACCTGCCGCATCGGCAAAGGACGTTTCTGTGGCCTGCAGAGCACGGGGGATGCGTTCATCCGCACCAAAGGCATATTGTTTCATGACGATCGTCTGACGATCAATGCGGCCTGTCCCAAGGGACAAATGCGGGTGCAACTGACCGACATCTGGCGCAAACCCATTCCCGGCTTCACGTTTGATGAGGCCGTCCCTTTCCAGGGCGATGAAATCGCGTGGGTTCCGCAGTGGAAAGGTCGTTCATTGAAGGAACTGCTGGGTAAGCGGATCAATATCGAGATCAAAATGTACACGGGATGTCTTTTTGGCATCACGGGTGATTTCTATCCCTTCCACGGCGCCGTGCCCCAGGCGGGTTATGGCCAGGTGGAGAATGTTGCCCAAAAGGTCTTCGGCGACCAGATCGACTATGATCGTATCGAGCCGCTGGGCGGAAAATGATTGCATTTGGGCAAGAAGCCGTGAATTGTCAAAACTTCGGCAAGGCTGAGGATTGGCGTTTACGGCTCTTGCTGTGTCAGGTCAACCGGCGAATCGTTGCCAGTATGTGCTGCTCAGTTTTTATATCTGGTGGGGAAAAGCTCACAGCCAGGCGCGAAGGATCAACCTTTTGACAAAGCTCGGCAACTTCTTCAGGCGGGGCAGATACCAGGAGGCATTTACCGTGATTTTGAATCTTGCGGAACAGGTCAACCCAAGCCAGGGCTGAGGTGGTTGAATCACCCGGGGTGAACTGAATTGCCTGCAACTGGGGTAGTTCGAGCAGGGCATCGATATGGCGGGCTGAACCCGGGCCGTCAAGATGAAAGATTGCCCGGCCAACATCGCTGGCTTGGCGGGCGATATCCGGCAGACAGGTCGATTCAAATTCCTTCGGGCCGATGACATAAGAAAAGTCACAGGCAGGGATGACGTAGGGTTGATTGGACCAAAGCCCCAGCCAGTGGCACACGCCAACACCGCGCTGAGTCGTGTAATGGTATTGATCAAAATAAATCTCGCGCCAGATGGGATAGAGGGCGTCAATAATGCTGCCGATCCGTTCAGGGGCGTCGATAACATCCATACACAGACCCGTTGATCCGCGCAGACTGGCCAGCAGGTCGGCAGAACCGCCAAGATCGGGCGGGCAGACGAGATATTTGCCGGCGGCATGTTCAGTAACCTTAGCCAGCAGTGTGCGGGCCAGCGTTAACCATTGATTATCCGGATCTAACCGCCACTGGGGGGCATTGGCCCAGTCATCGTGGATAAAGGCCTGGGTCCAAGCGATGTCATCACGGAATTCGACTTTAGCACCGAACGCCGCTGCCATCAGCACCATGCCAAAATCAACATTGATATAAGGCAGGGAATCGCCGCCAAACCGGAGCTGGCGCAGATCCAGAAGTTTTTCAGAAAACCAACGATCCGGATCATGAAGTAGTTCCAGCCTGCGCGTCAGCGGACGGGCTGGATTGGTATTGGTGGCCGGCAGCAGCAGAGGGCCGTCTTCAAGTTTTCCGCGCCACCACTGTTCATGGCGCTGGGCGATTCGAGGAAAGTCAGGGCAATACTCCAGCGGCGCGGCTGCGATTGCAGTCAGTTGGCTGGTCAGGCGGGGGAACAGTCCTGACGATTCAGTTGCGGCCATAAGTCTCCGGCGCTCCCATCAGAGCCTTGATTTTAGCAGCAATGACATGCCACGATCCATGAAAAAACCATGCTCGATGGAATCGATCCCTGCTTCCACCGCGATGCGCAGTCCGTCGATACCGCTGCAATGGGCAAATGTTTTCCGGCCATGTTCGCGGGCAATCGCAACAATCAGCTTTGCCTCGCCCAGATCAAACTGCATGCTGCCTTTCATCTGACCCTTTTCAAAACCGATAATGCCGGTTAGCAGAATTTTCAGATCATGCGCCTTTGAAGCCAGCTTGCGCACGGTGCGCTCAATGCTCTGGGCGTCGGTCGCCTCCTCCGCCCCAATCACCCCCTATATCTCCCTCCAGTCGCTACCAACAAATAATCCGGTTTCTCCGCTCGCGTTCGGGGATCATACGGAACCAGCAATTTGAGTCGATTAATTGGATGCTCAAAGAGATGCCATGAAAGGGCAGCAACAGCCAGCGTCGCACACGTCAAACCGAAAAATCTGTGTGAGTGTACTTCCGGTGCCAGCACGCGCAATCCTGGTAATTGAAAAAGCATGGGCAGTAACCAAATCATTGGCACATGCCAAAGATAAATACCATAGCTGATTTTCCCGACGTATCGCACAGGTCGCCATGACAATGCCTTGCCGAGCGAGCCAGAAATGCCACTGGCGGCACGAGAAACAATCCACCCAAACAGGAACGCAATCGCAAGCGTGCGCCCCTGGCTATAAAGCCACCCAATGAAGGTTACAGAGACTGCGGGCTTTACGCTGTAGATCAGCGTCAGCCACAAATAAACGACCAGCACCGGTGCGCTGATGATCAGGAGCCATCGCTCAAGCAATTGTGGGGTCATCGGCGCTTTGGATGAAGGATGTAAGCAAACCGCCACCAGCGCTCCGATTCCCAGAAGATTCATTTGTGATGGCATGTAGTAGACGAATCCCCAAAATCGGTATTCCCATGCAATCAGCGTTGCGACAGGTGCCGCGAAAATGACGCAGACCACCACATAAAAACGCCATCGGGGAGGGGTCGATAACAATACAAACGGCCACAGAAGATAAAATTGCTCCTCGATCGCTAATGTCCAAAAATGACCCACCGCCGTGTGCCCACCCAAACCATGGGCCAGCCAGATGTTCGTCGCATATCCAGCATGCCAT
>WBZR01001816.1_pt1 | contig 24738 bp, 19 predicted proteins | sample 5204231 | NCBI WGS metagenome assembly WBZR01 (sample SAMN12412403, study PRJNA552823) | activated sludge metagenome | isolation source: activated sludge from anammox sidestream of wastewater treatment plant... | place: USA: Virginia | collected 2017-08
TGCTGATTTTTTGCGCGCTGCTGCTCATCGGCCTGATCGCCTTCTACATTCCAAATGATCCTCTCGGCATGGGAGCCGGGACTGCCAGATCATCCGAAGACAAAACCGTTATCGCCAAAGTCGGATCGCAGGAAATCACGTTGAAAGAATACAGGTCCATGCTGGCGACTATGCTTTCAACCTTTGGACGCGGCAATTCCCTGCCGCTCTCCATCGCCAGGAGCATCGGTTACGACAAACAGGCGCTCGATCAGTTAATCTCCAGTCGCCTGGTGATTGACCAGGCGTATAACCTCAATCTGGCCGGCACTGACCGCGAAGTGAACGACATGGTCAGACGTAATTTCACCGGCCAGGATGGCGCGTTCATCGGAAAAGATGAATACCTGCGCCGGGTCAAACTGAACGGATGGGATGCCGAAGAATACGAAACCAACCTGCGCAACGACATCACAGCGCGTAAAGTCCGTGAGTTCCTGATTTCGTCCACGCAGGTTTCCGACCACGATGTCGAGCAAAAATACAAGGACGACAATACCAAGGTCGAAGTCGTTTACGCGACCGTTGATCTGGATAAAATCCGCTCGAAGTTCAACCCGACAGAGCAGGAATTGCGCGCTTATTACGACGCGAACAAAGATCAATTCAAAGCCACCGAGCCGACGCGCAAAGTTGAGTACATTTTCATTCCGACGAAAGAAGTCGCCAAGACCGTTCCGGTCACCGAGGAAGAGCTAAAGCAGGAGTACGCGGCGCGCAAGCAATACGAAAAGCGCGCGAGCGTCATCAAGCTCAACGTGCTGGCCTCCGCCGACGAAAGCACGGTCAACGCTAAAATCAACGAATTGGCGAGCAAAGTCCGCGGCGGACAAGACAAACCTGCGGAAGATTTCGCCGCCGTCGCGAAAGGAAACTCGCAAGACCCATCAGCCAAGAATGGCGGCGACATCGGCTGGATCAAGAAAGAGCCGAACAAAACCGGCCAGTGGCAACAGCGCGTTTACACCAGTGAGATGAAAGTCGGCGACATTGACGGCCCGTTCCGCAACGGCCAGAGCTGGTATCTGCTCAAAGTCACTGAGCAGCGCGAAATCCCGTTCGCGCAGATGCGCGACACCTTGAAAGCTACAGTTCAGAATAACAAGGCGTTCAAGGCCGCCAACGACCTGGCGCAGAAGGCTTACGAAAAGGCGACCGAGTACAAAGACATGCGCAAGGCCGCCGAAGAAATCGCCAAAGAGATCAAAACCTCCCCTGATTCGCTGTTAAAGACGACTCCGTATTTCAAAGACGGGGACGCGCAGAAAGACCTGGGCGACAGCAAAGACCCGGCCAATAACCCGGCATTCGACAGCGGGACGAACACGCTCGCCAAGAACGACATCGGCGAAAAGATTTCTATTCCAGGCGGATTCGCAGTGCCCCGCGTCGTTGACATTCTCGACAAAGGGACCGCGCTAAGTTTCGATCAAGCTCGCAATCAGGTCGAGAACAAATACCGCCAGGAGAAAGAGCCGAACCTCGCTCAGGCTCGCGCCCAGGAGATTCTGAACCAATCGAAGAGTGTCGAAGATTTCGAGCGTCTGGCTAAAGCCGATGGACTCGATGTCAAGACTGACACCAACTTCAACACCTACTCCTTCCCCGGCGCGGCGCAGGGCGGGATGCAGGCGAGCAATCAGGCGCGCACGTCATTGCTGGCTCTCAAGGAAGGCGAAGCCGCCAAAACTCCGATCAAAGTCGGCGCTTCGTACCTGATCTTCATCGCCAAGAAACGCACCGAAGCCGATCTCTCCAAACTCCCGCAGGAGCGCGAGGGCGTTCGGCAGGCCATCCTCGCTGACCGCCAGGGCCTGGCATACGACGCGTTCGTTAAGGCAGCCCGCAAACGTTATGAGGATCAGGGCAAGATCAAGATCTATCAGGATCGAATTGACAAATACTTCAAAGCTGCTGAGGCCGCGCAACAGCAACAGTAGTGAATGCGGAATAATCTGATCTAACCATCCGCAAAATCCCAACGACAAAACTGAATGGCCGGAAAGTTTGGAAACTTTCCGGCCATTTTTCATTTCAGGTTGTGATGTTACGAATTGCGAAGCCGGCTTATTCCGTATTCCGCATTCGCTATTGTTTTTTCTCAGCAGGGGCGGGCGTCTCTTTCTTGCTCAACTGATCCATCAACGCTCGCGGCAAGCTGATCGAAAGCGACACGTCATTGACCTTCGTCCCGATCTTCACCTGATCGAGCAACTGCGTGAAGAAATTCGGCTTCTGATCGCCGCCGCCGAAGATACCTCTGAGCAATTCCACCAGACCTTTCAATCCGTTTTCCAACTCGGTGGCGTCGTTCTGCGACGGAGTGCGCATGATCGCGTCGAGCGAGAGACTGAAATCGCTGGCTACATCAAACGTGCCCAGGATCATTTTGATCGTTGCGACCGACTTGAAGAGATCGCCCTGGTTGGCCGCTTCCGCGCGCAGGTTTTCGGGGATGTTGAGCGCAAACCGGACCAACGCCGAAGCGCGCGTCTCGGCAAGCGCGCCGGTCATCGCCGCAGTCACGCCGCCTTTCGCCACGCCGGATTGAATGTCAATCACCTGCTTGACCATCGCCAGATCGCCGAACGCGACTCGCTGCCGGCCCAATGCGGCCAGCGCGACCTCATCGGTCTTGACCGAAAGCGGCCCTGCCGATGGCGCTTTCACTTTCGAGACGACGTTGTAAATCGCCTTGCCCTTGTATTCCGAGGTTTTGAATTCACTCCCGAACTCTTTCATCACAGCTTCGATTTGTCTGGCGTCGGGATCAATCCCCTGAATTATGATCACGCCGGTTCCCTGCGTGCCTTCCATACTGAAGCTGAAGACGGCATTCTGAATCTTCGATGGGTCAACGCCGGTCTTCTCAGTAAACTCCTGAACCGATTTCGCCAGTTTGTCCACGCCGCCGGTCGAGATGCCGGCCAGTTTCGGCAGCAGTTCGTTGAACGCGCGATTGACATCCAGCACGGCGATCAAATCGGAAGCGGGCAGCATCGCCATCAATTCATCAGCCGCGCCAGACGCAGCCGGTTTGTTAGCCGCAGGCGCGCTTTTTGGCGCTTGCTCCGCCGATTGCGCATTTGCGCCGATGATTGCCGCGCCGATGATCAGGATGAAGATCAGCGCGAGACTCGAAAATTTACGCATAAAATTCCTCCACTGACGATGTCAGGCAAGCTGCCAGCTTGCCGTTGTTTTCTGGTAGCGGCTCTTCATTGAACCAGCGGCAAGCTGGCAGCTTGCCCGACCGTCACGCCACTGAACGCGCCCTAAAACCTCTCTTGCGGCATTGATGGCAAGGCTCGGACGAGCGTCTCATTAGAACAGGCGCTCGTCTGGTTGACACTACATACGCTTCGCAGTAGCTTTTCGACATATCTTTTCACGGGCGAGATTATAGCGCGACCAGGGGCGAACCACGATGACCGATCAAGAGCGCGGCTTCCATAAAGAGCATATCTGGATGGTGGCGTTGTACGAATTGGAGGATAAAGCCGAGGAACTGCTGGATCGTTTGAGCGCGCTCGGTGTTGACACCAGCGAAGCGACAACCCTGCGTGTCGAGATTGACGAACAGCAGCGCGCCGCCAGATTCATGCCGATGACCGGCGGCCCTCCGCTCTCGCCCACCGTTCGTGGCGCGATCACCGGGGCGCTGGCTGGAGGCGCGCTGGCCCTGCTCATCAGCTTGGCGTCTTATTCAGCCGGATTGATAAGCCTGCCCTTCATAACCGGATTGTTCAATCACGCAATCGCCAGCGTAGTCGCAGGCGCGTTGATCGGAGCTTTCATCGGCTCGATTTTCGGGTCGGCGAAGCAGCGCAAAATTGCGCGCGATCCGATGACGAAGATGAGCCAATTGAAGAGTGACGGCTTTCTGGTTGCAGTCAAGATGGCGCCGCGACTGGCCGAACAGGCCGAAGAAATTGCGCGGGGGTTGGGGGCGAAGGAGATTCTTTTATAAGTGATTGGCGGAAGGTGTTTAAGTGTGAGGCGATATTTCATATTTAATATGAGATATGAAATATGAGATATGACGTGATCATCATCGGAGCCGGCCCAGCCGGCTCAACTGTTTCAACGCTGCTTGCGCGCGCTGGCCTTCGCGCGCTGCTGCTGGAAAAAAGCCGGTTCCCGCGTGAAAAACTCTGTGGCGAATTCATCACGCCCGAATGCCTGAACGTGTTTGATCGTTTGGACGTGAGCCAGCGGATGTTTGACGCGGGCGCGGAGATTATCAATCAGTGGACTCTCTTCGCTCCCGACGGTCGCGGCGTCAGAGTGCCGATGGAATGGATCGCCGACGGACACAACCACGCCATCGGCATATCGCGCGCGCAGATGGATTTGATTTTGCTCGATGGCGCGCGCCAGACGGGCGTTGACGTGCGCGAGGGATTTCGCGTCTCGCCGAGATTTCATCGCGAAAACGGCATGAGTTTTATCGAAGGCAAAACCAATGGCAAAACCGTCGAGCGATTCTCCGCGCCGGTAGTGGTTGACGCGTCGGGACGCAACGGTGTTTTCTCGAACCGAACCGCGCAACGAACGTCTTTCATCGGAGGCTCGCGCCTGTTCGGATGCAAAATTCATTTGCGCGCGGTTGAGGGGATGAGCGGGATCGGCGAGTTGTTCTTTTTCCGCGACGGTTACGGCGGGATGTCCGGTGTAGAAAATGGACGCGCCAACCTGTGCTTCATCACTACCGAAGCCACGTTGCGCGAAGCCAAAGGAGATCGCGAAAAATTGCTCGATCTGACAATGCGGTCGAATCCGGCGGCGCGACGCCGATTACGCGGCGTCGTGATTGACGGCGAATGGCTCGGCTCCGGGCCGATCACTTATGGACGCCAGCGATCAATGCCCGGCGTGATTTCCATCGGCGACGCGGGCGCGTTCATTGATCCGTTCACCGGCAGCGGGATACTGCTCGCGCTCAGCAGCGGAGAGCTTGCGGCGGAAGTCATCAGCCAATCTTTTGCTGAGGGCGTCAGCGATGTTGATGTGATTGCGAAAAGTTACGATCAACTTTATCGCGCGCGATTCGGTTGGCGATTCAAGGCTTGCGCGTTGTTGCGAGCCGTGGCGTTCAAACCCGCGATGCGCAACGCGCTGGTCACGGCGCTTTGCCGTTACCAATCGCTGGCAAAACTGATGGCGCTGAGCACAAGACAGAAAATCATCCCGTGTTCCTCATTCCCGCCGCAACGCCGTTGATCGTCAGCAAGACGGCGTAAAGAAGCTTCTCTTTGTCGCCTGCGCTTAATTCGGTTTTCCTGCCTGATCGGCGGCGCGCCAGCAATTCAACCTGCAGGTAGCTGAGCGGATCAACGTAAGGATTACGCACGGCGATTGACCGTTGCAGCACGGGCGACTGATCCAGCAGCCTTCTTTCACCCGTGATCTGAAGCACAGCGCGGCAGGCGCGATTGTATTCCTCTTCGAGCAGGCGGAAGATTCGCTTGCCGAGCAGTGGATCGAGCGTCCGCGACGCGTATTGGCGGGCGATTTGGAAATCGGCTTTGGCCAGCGTCATCTCGATGTTCGAGATCGTGCTGTGGAAGAACGGCCATTCACGGTACATCTCGCGCAGCAGCCGCAGATTTTCGCGCGGTCGCGCCTTGACGAAATTATCGAGCGCCGTCCCGACAGCCAGCCAGCCAGGCAGCAGATGGCGGCTTTGCGTCCAACCGAAAACCCAGGGAATCGCGCGCAGGTCATCCAAACTCTTCGATCCCGATTTGCGTTTCGCCGGACGCGAGCCGATGCGCAGATGTTGAAGCTCTTCGACCGGGGTCGCCTGAACGAAGTAATCGTAAAAGCCCGGCGTTTCGCGCACGAACCGGCGATAGGCCGTGAATGCCTGAGCCGAAATTTCTTCCATCACTTCTTTCCAGCGTGACAGCTTGCGGATGCCTTGCGCCGGCTGCGGCAGGCTCGCCGCGATGACCGCCGAAGTCGTCAATTCCAGACTGCGCAGCGCGATTTCGGCCAGGCTGTATTTCGACGAGACGACCTCGCCCTGCTCGGTGATTTTGATGCGACAGGCGACGGTCTCCGGTGGCTGCGCCAGAATCGCTTCGTGGCTTGGGCCGCCGCCGCGTCCGACCGTTCCGCCGCGCCCGTGAAATAAACGCAGTTCGACGCCGTACTCCCGCGCCACTTCCCACAAACGCTCCTGAGCTTTGAACAGCTCCCAGCTCGAAGTCAGAATCCCGCCGTCTTTGCTGCTGTCGGAATAACCGATCATTACTTCCTGCAAATCACCTTGCGCGGCAAGGCATCGGCGATAGACCGGATGCTCGAACAATCGTCGCATGATTTCTGGCGCGCGCCGCAAATCCTCGATCGTTTCAAACAGCGGCGAGACAGCTATGCGGAACAGGGAATGGGGAGTGGGGAGTGGGGAGTGGGGATCACCTGTCGCCAACCGCCGATTGCGATTCCCTTCAGATCGTGAATCTCCGCTCCCCACTCCCCACCCCCCACTCCCCATTCCCCACTCTCCCAATCCGGCCTCTTTCGCCAGTACGAGCACGGCCAGCAAGTCGCTGACTTCGCGCGTCATGCTGATGACGTAGGTGCGGATCGCGTTCGGGCTGATTTCATCCAGCGCGCGGCGGGCGACTCGAAAAACGTTCAGCGTCTCGGTCGTCTCGGCGCTGTAACGCGCATCGGTCGCGACCAGCGGGCGTGGCGTGGTCAATTCCCGCGTCAGCCATTCGATCCGCTCGTCTTCGCTCATCTGCGCGTAATCGCGAAGCCTGAGCGCGCGCGTGATTTCAGACAGCGCCGCCGCGTGACGCTCGCTGTGTTGCCGCAAATCAAGCGTCGCCAGATGCAGATCGAACGTCGCCACCTGCCGCATCAACCGGTCAACCGCGCGAGCCGCATAAACAGCCTTGCCCGCGCGCAAGCTGTCGCGCGCCAGCCGCAAATCCTCCCAAAGCGCCGCGCCGTCGCGGTAAACGTTGGCCATATCCGCGTCGGAGCGAGTGAGCGTCGCAACGATCGGCAATCCGGGCCGGATCGAGATCAGCGTGTGTTCTTCGGTCAACCGCAGCGCCGATTTCAAATCGCGGTTGCGGCGAAGCGTGTTTTCGATCCGCGCGTAAATGTAAGCGAGCTTCTGACGATAAGGTTCTTCCGCGCTGCGCGCCACGACCTCCGCTGTTACGGCAGGCAAACGTTTGGCGTCATCTTTCAGCGATTCGCGCAACTCATCGGTCGCCGGAGCGAAACGAGACGATTCGCTCAACCGCCGCCCAAGTTCGGCCACCGCGTCACGGTATTTCCGCAAGACCAGACGTTGTTGCAGCCGCAACGTCTCCCACGTGATTTCGGGCGTGACGAACGGGTTGCCGTCGCGGTCGCCGCCAATCCACGATCCGAACCGCAGCGGCGAAGCGCCGTCGCGCAGTTTGACGCCCGGAAAGTTTTCTTCGAGCCGCCGATCCAACTCATCGAGTAGCGCGGGCGCGGCGTCGAACAACGTCGAGTCGAAGTAATAAAGTCCCTGGTTGACTTCGTCGAGCACGGTCGGCTGCGTGTGACGCACCTCGTCGGTCTGCCACACCGACTCGACTTCGGCGGCGAGTTGCGCCTGCAATTCGTCGCGGCGATGCGCGGCCAGATTCTCTTCATCGAAATCGGCGAGCAACTCGGCGATGCGGCGGTGTTTTTCCAGCAACGTGCGCCTCGCCGCTTCGGTCGGATGCGCCGTCATCACCGGGACAATCTCCAAACGGTCAATCGCGCGTTGCAGCGAGTCAGCGTCGGAAAACCCGCGCCGCAAATTACTCAACGTGTCGGCCAGCGACCCGCGCTGCGGCTGGCCGGGCGTGTGCAATTCATAAAAACGTTTGCGGCGGATGCGGTGATGCTGCTCGGCGATGTTGACCAGTTGAAAGTAAACCGAGAAGGCGCGGATCACGCCAATCGTTTCATCGAGGCTCAGCCGTTGAAGCAGCCGCTTAAGCTCCCGCTCAGTAGCAATCGCCTTCTTGTCGAGATGCTCGCCGCGAAGCTGTTTGCAAAGCGCGCGGACATTCTCTTCTGTCTCAAACAGGCGTTCGCCGCCGAGCCGCTTGAGCGTTTCGCCCAGCAGATCACCCAGGCGGCGAATATCCGCCCTTAACGGCGCATCCTTCGATTGATCAGCGCGCGACATCTCGCGGAAAACCTCTGAACGTGGTAGTAGCCCGACTACGCGGCAGCGGGAAATACCCTCATCCTCTCGCGCAAAAATTTGCGTAATGACAAGCCTGACGGTCAGGCTAACGCCACATTTCCGTTACGGAGTCACTTTCGATTGCGTTACGCCGGGCCAATCATCTGTCCTGAACGGCGTGGCGGGCAGCCCTTCCTTGTTGTACAGATTGCAGGTCGGGAACTTCATCCAGCCGTAACGCACGGCCATCGGCTTCGACACTTCGGGGCTGTGGACGATCACGCGCTTGCCTTTGATCTCGGCTTTCGCTTCGCGCCAGACCTTGTCTTCGCCAGCGATGATGAAGCCTTTCAACTCTCCGCCTCGCGCTTCCAATCCTCCGCCAGTGTGATTGAAGCTCAAGCTCACCTTGTCGCCTTCGATCTTCATTGATTTGTACACCGGACCTGAATGAACAATCTTCTCGCCGTAAGCCACGGCGCGCGCGGCCAATGCCAGACGCGCTCCCACCGGCTGTTTGTTGCGCGGATGGATGTCGTCATAAGTCCCGACATCAATCGCCAAAGCCATCCCCGTCTTCGGCGAAGCCGAGAGCGTCATCAACTGCGCCTCGCGCAATTCGGCCCAATCGCTTTCGCCGAGCTTCTGACCGTTCGGCCCGAACGCCGCGAGCTGCACGAACAGAAACGGGAAATCGCCCTGTCCCCAAAGCGCTCGCCAATTGCCGATCATCGTCGGGAACAACCGCCGGTATTGATAAGCGCGCGTGGCGTTCGATTCGCCCTGATACCAGATCGCGCCTTTGATCGCGTAAGGCGCAAGCGGCGCGAGCATTCCGTTATACAACCCCGAAGGCATCCACGGCCTGCCGGGCGAGCGCGGCGCAGGCTTGTTTTCGGCCTTTGCCTTCTCGGCGTCTTCCCTGTACTTCGCCATCGCCTGCTCGTACCGCTCCATTCGCTTCGGATACTCGGCGGCGAACTGTTTGTACTCGGCGTCGCCGTTGAGCGCGCCAGCGCTCGTCCACGATTCGGCGGGCGAACCGCCGACCGCATTGTTGATCAATCCGATGGGCACATTGCGCGCTTTGTGCAAATCGCGTCCGAAGTAATAGCCGACAGCGGAGAAAGTCGCGACGGTTTCTGGCGAGGCCTCTTTCCAACCAGCTTTCACGTCGGTCACTGGAGCGTCAACTTCCAAACGCGGCACGGTGAACAACCGGATCATCGGATATTTCGCGCTGGCGATCTCGGCCTCGGCGTTGTCCGTCTGGTTGAGCCGCCAGGCCATATTCGATTGCCCGCCGCAAATCCAAACTTCGCCGACCAGCACGTTCTTCAATTCGATTTTGTTTTTACCGCTGACGGTGAGCGTGAACGGGCCGCCCGCTTTGAGCGATTTCAACCGAACCATCCACTTGCCGTCTTTTGTTATGGCGGTGACCTTCTGATTCTGAAATTCCACGGTGACCGATTCGCCATCGTCGGCCCAACCCCACAACGGCGCATCCATTCCCTGCTGCAAAACCATTCCGTCGGAGATGAGCGCAGGCAATTTGACATCGGCGCGCGCGGCGCTAACAGCGACGAGCGCAAAACTCAGCAAAAGCAGAAGACTTCGTATTGATCTTTTCATTGTTCACCTCGGAAAAAGATGAAGACTCCTTCAAAGAAAATCGCGGAAGGAGTCGGCGTGTCTTTCGATGACAAGCGCTTCAATACCGGCGCGAGCGAGCAATAACCCGAGCATCATCCCGGCAGGCCCGCCACCGACAATGCAGCAGGTAGCTCTGATTTGTTGCGCATCCTGCCTGGACTGACTCATGGCCAACTTTCCCTTACCGGCATCAAGCGGTCTTTTCGGGCTTGCCTATCGTCTCTCTGATTACCTCAGCAAGACTGATAATCGCCGCGCGCCCATCGCCCCGGAAACTCGACCCGTGCATCGTCGCCAGAGTTTGCGGTTCCAGCGCGGCCAGTCGTTGAAACGTGGCATCCGTGTAAAGCGTGTAAGGCATGTCTTTCGCCAAAGGCCCCGCCATCCCGGCAATGATCGAATCACGCGCGCGATCTACGATGCCGGATTCGATCAAAGGCTCCGGTTCTCCCGGTTGAAAGAAAAGATCGGAGCAAAGCAGCGTCCGGTCGTTTTCCTCGAAGAAAAGCCCCGCATCCCAGCCGTGCGGGAAGTGAGGCGTGAATAAAAACCGCAGGCGATGGCGGCCAATTTCAAACACTTCGTTATCGGCAAGCGCGCGCGCCGGACGGTCGGCGAAATCGCTCAAGTTCACCGCCGCGCCCACGAAGCTGCAAGCCGCCTGCGCGTGCGGCGCAACCCCGAGCCATTCGTTCAAAGCTCCGCATTCGTCCGCCTCGAAGTGGCTGAACCCGATCCAGCGCAGCGACGATGGAGCGATGACGGAAGAGACGGCTTCAAGCGTGACGGGGAAACTCTTCTTGAACCCCGTGTGCATCAGAAACGGCTCGTCGTCTTTTATGAGAATCTGGTTGAACTGGATGCCGTAATCAGGATGAAACGTGGAGATTCGGTAAACATCCGGCGCGATTTCATTCACTTTGCTGTTCATGTCATTTCCCTTCCTGGTTAAAGTTTCCGAGGGCCGTTTAGCAATTTCCCTCTCCTCATTACGCGTAACCGAAGATCAAAAAGGATCGGGCGGTGAAAAATATTCGCGGGAAGGGTTTTCGCCGTCCTGAATCTTACCGCTTTCCGCTTCGCCACCAAAAGCAACGCTCAAAGCCCCAGCCAATCACAAACCGCGTCTTCGATGTCGAGCATCTGCTCTTTGCTGAGTGTTACCAGTTTGCGTACCAATTTTGCGTGCGGGATGGTGATGAGATTTTGCGCGTCAAAGACGCCTGCCCTCAGATAACGGGTTTTGACGTCAACCTCAAAGCGAGAGCCTCTGGGACTGGTCGTATGCGGAACCAGCATGACCAGAGCGCGATCCGCGTCCTCCGCTGGAATGCTGAGGGCCAAACAAGGACGTACTTTGGCGGCAAGGCCGAGGTCAACCGGCCAGACTTCACCGCGATTCGGAGAGTTCATCGTTCAGTTCTCTCTGGTCAAGTTCGAGAAAAATGGCCTCCGCATTGGCCACCAACTCATCATCCCTCAGAGGCGCAAGCTCGAAGTCTTTCGTGCGGCGCAAAATTTCAACAGCCACCTCGAACTTGGCCGCTTCGGGCAATGCGTCAAAGGTTGCCAGAACTTGTTGAGCGCTTGTAGACATGCTCTTTCCCATAAACGACTCAATCGAGTGCTAGAGCGATTATTATTTCGAGCTTGAGTTTTTCCAGATCACGCAAGCCTATAATGACCGTTTAACTCTTCTCCTGGTGTAAAAAAGCCCGACATCTCAAACGAAAAGTTTAGAGACATCGGGCCATTTCACCTAAAAAACTATGACTGTGAAGCGGTGAGGGTATGGGCTATAGCCTTACTTTCTGACTCGCTTAACGGTAACCCTAATTTGCTTTTCAAGTATGCCTTCGTTGCACTCCGCGCTTGACGATTTGAGACAACAGAGTTAGCAACGATACAAATTCCTTCCCAGTCTTTGTTCTTTTTACTCCAGTCTACTGATGTGAGTTCTAGCAATTGAGACTTCCAGTCCGTCGGATGGTGCTTCATCAACTCAGCGCCAATCCCACCAATCGCACGTAAAACCACAGCGTGTGACGAAATAAACTCCTGCCTGTATTGTATTGCCCTGAGTTCTTCGCTTTTAACCTTTGTCCATTGTGGAATAACCTTTGACACGGCCGTCCAGAACTCAGTCGCAACGCTGATCATTTCGTTTCGAGATGCTTCATCTCCGTTTTTCATGTGACTTAGGAGTTCCTCGTTGGCATCATAAAGCGAGGATAGGGTGAATAGCTTGGCCGAACGTACTGGAAGCGATACGGCTTCTTTCTCAACCATCCCATCAAACACAGGTACTTTATGGCACACTTCCAAAGTTACCTTTGAGAGTTCATCTCGCTTATCATACAAAATGTCTAAAGATTTAGATGTTTTGGCAACATACCGATTAAGGTCTGAAAACATCTGTTGTACTCTGTCCCGATTTTCATAAGGAAACAAAAGGACAGATATTGATTCATCAGCCAATGCCGGGTTTTGTTTTAACGCAGCTGCAATTGCTGCACAACGATGCTGTCCATCGTTGATGACGAAGTTCGCATCTTCAAACTCCATTTCTAGCATCCCAAGTCCCTCGTCGCCGATTGCTTCAAAATTAACGTCGCACTTGTATGATGCTGTGATGGAAGCAAAGAGATATCCTTCTTCATTGTCAAGGATATACTTTGCGATGTCCGGCACGCGATTCTTGTTAAGAACACGCTGTTCCCGGTCTTCAGGCATAAATTCCGCCCAATCCCTGAAAGTAAACATTTTGGGAATCGTACTCAATCTCATAACGCAAGCGTAATATGTACGCTGCCCAATGACACCTTGCATTGCTGGAAATTTAACCTTCATAGAACCCTCCAATTAAGTAGTTTCCAGCTCATCCCGCTTTTTCACCTTGTTTGAGCCACGCAGCTCAGCAGACTTAGGCGGTAGAGCTGTTCGGGCAGTCTTATAGCAGCTCCTAATCGTCCATGTCAACAGCTCTTTTTGATTTTTCTTACAGCTCACCAAAAACCTCGGCAATTTGTAAGAGCTTTTTCCAATTATTAATCACATGCTGCTTTCCATTATCAGGTGCTATGAACAGTTCAATCCAGAGTAGGCTGAGTAGCGGACAGCGATTGCCGGACGGCCAGTTGAATTTCGGCGCGTACCATTTCTCTGATTCCATCGGCGGTGAGCCATTGACGCAAGGCTTGATTGATCAACTGCTCAGCGCTTTGTCCCTCGGAGGCAAGCTGGCTGAACTGTTGGAGAATATCCGGGTCAATGCGGATCGCCTGTCGTCTGATCGCCGCATCCAGGCGTTGCTGGCGGGCGGCGGGCCCGCGCCGAATCTGCGCCGGGTCTGGCGGTGTCTCCCGCATGTATATTTGATAATCAAAATCCTCATCTTCCATAGCATTCATCAACCCACCTACCTTCTGCGTCAAACGCGGTGATGATTCGAAGCAACGGCAAGTCTTGGTCAGTATACTCGCGTTCGCCGATTCCACTGTCGCTATTTACGCGATGATCTTCTTCGCCACCACTCCCGCCACGTCGGTCAACCTGAAATCACGCCCGCTATACCGATAAGTCAACCGCTCGTGATCCAATCCGAGCAGATGCAGCACGGTCGCGTGGAAATCATGAATGTGCATGCGGTCTTCGACGGCGTGGTAGGCGATGTCGTCCGTGGCTCCGTAAACGAATCCGGCTTTGACGCCGCCGCCGGCCATCCAGATCGAATAGCCGTAGGGGTTGTGGTCGCGCCCATCGCCGCTCTCGCTGACCGGCGTGCGGCCGAATTCGCCGGCCCAGATGACCAGCGTGTCTTTCAGCAGGCCGCGCGCTTTCAGGTCTTTCAACAGCCCTGCGATTGGCTTGTCAACTTCGCGGGCGTTCTTGGTGTGGAGGTTGTAAAGGTCGCTGTGCTGATCCCATTTGTAACTGTGCGTGCATTGGATGTAACGCACGTCGCGTTCGGCCAGACGGCGCGCCAGGATGCATTGCCACGCGAAATCCTGCGTGATCGGATCATCAAGGCCGTAAAGCTTCTTCGTCGCTTCGGATTCTTTTTCGACCTGGAACGCTTCGGGCGCCTGGGATTGCATTCGGAACGCGAGTTCAAACGCCTGGATGCGAGCTTCGAGTTGAGCGTCGTGTTTGCGCAGGGCGCTGTGGCGGTTGTTGATGTTCTGCAACATCTCCAACTCGTAACGCTGCTCGTCAGGCGAGAAGTGTTTGCTGAGCAGGTATTCAATCGGCTCGTTTTTGATGTCGTCTACTTTCAGCCCCGAATTGCCTATGGCTGTGCCCTGATAAACGCCGGGCAGGAAGGCCGACGACCAGTTCTTCGCGCCGCCGTGCGAGAGCGCAGGTTTGATCGTGATGAAGCCGGGCAGGTTTTGATTTTCAGTCCCCAGGCCGTAAACCACCCACGACCCCATGCTCGGACGAATGAATGTCGAAGTACCGGTGAAGGTCTGCAACAGCGCCGCGCCGTGATCAACGCCTTCGCCGACCATCGAGCGGATGACGCACAGATCGTCCACGCATTCGCGCACGCGCGGGAAGAGGTCGCTGACCGGGATGCCGCTCTTGCCGCCGGGTTTGAACTCCCACAACGGCTTCATCAGCGGGCCTACCGGGCCGTCGGCGAAAGCCAGCGGACGTTTGATCGGCAGCGGCTTGCCGTGATCGCGGTACAAACGCTCTTTCGGATCGAAGGTGTCAATCGAAGACGGGCCGCCGTGCATAAACAGGAAGATCACGCGCTTTGCTTTTGGTTCAAAGTGCGGCGGGCGCGGGGCGAGCGGGTTGTCGGGCGCGGCTGCCAGAGCCTTGAATTCATCGGCCAGCAAAGCGGACAAGCCCAGATAGCCGAAGCCGCAACCGGCTGCGCGCAGCCACGCGCGGCGCGACACGGGGTTTTCCGTTCTCTGATAGAGTGAACTTATTCGATCAATCACTTTCTCTTTCATCCTGATCTATCTCTGAAGTCATTACCGCCCGTTCTGTTTGCGCGCGCGGCGAGGCTTCGGCGCTTGCGCTTTCAGCCAGGCCGTCAGATCGGCTTTCGACTTGAAATCGAGTAGCGCCAAACCTAACGCTTCGATCTGTTCGTGCGAGAGCCGCGCCAGCTTGTTTTGCAACGTCGCGCTGAGTTCCCCAACCCGACGAGTAAGCAATTGCAAAACGAAGGCCCGTTGCTCTTCGCGCGCCTGTTGCAATCCTTGCTCCAACCCTCTTTTCATTCCGATTCGTTCAAAGCTTGTAACGTATGGCATTTTCTTTCCCTCCTCGAGTTCGTGAGCTTCCTCAAGAATTCGCTCGTTCAACGGCTCCGGCAGCCTCATCACCCAGTCCATAAAAATAAACAACGCCGTGATCTCCTCCCGCGCGTAACCGCGCCGGTAAAGATCGCGAAGCAATCGGAGCTTCCACTCATAACGCCGGTCATTATCTCCCCTGGTATCTATGGCCTTCAACTGCGCCATCACTACCACGGCGAAGATATTGTCGCTCGCCTCAAGCTCCTCCCACCGCGCGGCGTAATCGCTGATATTGGCGACCGGAAAATCGAAGACGTGCGCGCAACCCCAGCGCCCGGTCTCATAATGCCCCGTCGCCTTGCCTCCACTGCCGGTGACGACCGCCAGGCTGATGACCTCGACGTTGTGCGCGTACATCAGCCGGTAGTTGTAAACGAAGACGCGCCTTGAGAAGACACGCCCACCGCGCTCCTGCACTTCAATGTGAATCAGCAGCCAGGTCTGTCTGCCGTTCTTCAGCCAGACTTTGAAGAGCTTGTCGGCCAGCAGTTTGCCTGTTCTGAAAGCTGGACGCGCTTGCGCCAGTTCTTTGTCCAGCGATTCATAACCGCGACTCCAATCAATGCCGGCTTCGATCTGCGGAAAGAAGAAGCGCAGAAACGCGCGCAGATAAGCGTCCAGAATATCCTTCCACGCGCTGTCTTGATCGGTTCGCGGACTTTCGTCTGCTTTCGCTTTTTTCGTGGCGGTTTTGATTGGGGCCATTTTCAATCAACGTAAACGAAATCGTTCGACGACATCAGCGCGCGGCACAAGCTCAGCCACGCCTTCTCGCCTGCGTTTTCGCCAGCAAATTTCTGCTTGAACCCGGCGACGTACTTTAACGCTCCGTCAACTTCGTCCTTCGCGGGCTGACGATTGAGGATGCGCGCGTAGGCGGTTTCGATTCGCGCGGCGTCGCTCATCTCTTTTTTGTCGAGTAATGATTTCGCAACATCCAGCGCGCGGTCGTTCAGAAATTCGCTGTTGAGCCAGAAGAGCGCCTGCGTGGCGACATTGGTCAATTGGCGTTTGCCATTCGCTGTGGTCGCGTCGCCGAAATCGAAGAGGTTGAGCAAGGTCGGCAGATTCGCGCGGCGCAGCGGCAAATAGACCGTGCGGCGTTTCAGTTTTTCGGGATTCAGGCTCAACCTCCCCTGGTTGTTTTCTCCGTCGGTGCCGCGCCCGGTTTGCAGCGTACCGCCCATCGTGAAATCAATCGTCCCATCAATCTGAAGCAAGCCGTCGCGCATCTCTTCAACCGAAAGACGGCGGCGATTGAAGCGCGTCAGCAAACGGTTGTCAGTGTCGGCGTCCGGCGCGATGTTCGGGTTTTCAGACGACATCTGGTAGGCATTTGAAAGCATGATCAACCGGTGCATCGCTTTGATTGACCAGCCGCTTTTGACGAACTGCGTGGCCAGATAATCGAGCAGTTCGGGATGCGTGGGCGGTTCGCCCATCTTGCCGAAATTGTCAGGCGTGCGCGCCAAGCCCTCGCCGAAATGCCATTGCCAGATGCGGTTCGCCATCACGCGCGAGGTCAGCGGATGGCCGGGCTGCGTCAGCCATTCGGCCAATTGCAATCGCCCGCTGCCGACAAACGCCGGCTTCGTGTCGTAACGAGCGAGGATCGCGGGAAAGCCTTTCGGCGCGTCTTCGCCGTTGTTGTTGTAATCGCCCCGGATGAAGACCTTCTGCGCGATCGGCTCGCCGTCTTCAATCGCGCAGGCCATTTCGGGTTCCGCAGGCGCGGACTTTTTCAACTCCGCTTGCTGTTTGTGAAGCTCGGTGAGCCGCGACCATTGTTCGGGCGAAAAACGCTTCTGGTCTTTATCGCCAACAGCGAAAGGCCCGCCAGCGAAGTAGACATCGTTGAAGAAGCGGTCATCGCCCGCTTCAAATTTTGGTTTGTCTGGAACGGGCTTGTTCTCGGCCAGAGCTTTTTTGTATTCGGGCCGCCACTTGCTGATCTTCTCTTCCCATTCGGCAAAACGTTTCTGAAAACGCTCCTGATAGCTTTGCGCGGTGGCGGCAAGTTTATCCGGCGCGGCGGCGTTCCATTCGTTCAGATAGCCGCGAACCTCGGCGCCCGGCTTCAGGAAATCAACCCAGCGTTTCAACAACTCTTCGTTCAAATCGGATTGTCGCGCTGTGCCGGCCAGCAGCGCTCCGCTTTGATAAATTTTGCGCGCGGCGAGGAAGTAATCCGCCAGACGCGGCGAATGCTGTTTGACCGCGTGATCCTTCACTTCATCCACGATCTCTTCAATCGCGATTTTGACGCGCGACTCTTTCGCCTGATGCTCTTTCCGCGCGGCTTTGTAACGCTCGAATTCCGCCTTCGTCACGAGCGGTTTTTCGAGCACAGCGGAAACGTGCGAATCGGGATTGGTGAAGCTGCGCGTCGAGGCGAACATCCCGATCAACGAGTAATAATCCTTCGTCAGGATCGGGTCGAATTTATGGTTGTGACAGCGCGCGCAGGAAACCGTCAGGCCGAGAAACGCCTTCGTCGTGACGTCAACCTGTTCGTCGTAGACGTCGTAAAGCATCTTCTTCTTGTCCTGCTGCGCGATGGCTTTCGGGCCGAGCGCGAGAAAGCCGGTGGCGATGACGCCGCGACGATTGACCTCGCCGCCGTCTTTGGCGGGCAGCAGATCGCCAGCGATTTGTTCGCGGATGAATTGGTCGTAGGGCAAATCGTTGTTGAACGATTCGATCACGTAGTCGCGGTATTTCCAGGCGTGCGGGTAGCGATGGTCTTCGTCGTTGCCGGTCGAATCGGCGTAACGCGCAACGTCCAGCCAATGGCGGCCCCAGCGTTCACCATAACGTGGACTGCTGAGCAATCGTTCGACGACTTTTTTGAACGCGTCGGGCGAATTGTCGGCCAGGAAATCGCGCATTTCGTTTTCGGTCGGAGGCAGTCCCGTCAAATCGAACGTCGCGCGGCGCAGCAAGCTCAGCTTGTCGGCGGGCGGAGCGGACTTGAGATTTTTCTCTTCCAGCTTCGCCAGCAGGAATCGGTCAATCGGCGATTTGATCCACGCTTCGTTTTTCACTCGCGGCGGCGCGGCGTCCTTGACCGGCTGATACGACCAGAATGCTTTTTCCTCTTCGGTGAACGACCTGACTGACGAATTCTTCGGCCAGTTTTCTGAAGCAGCAGGTTTATCAGTTCCTGGCCACGGCGCGCCCATCCTCACCCACTCAGTCAACGCGGCGATTTCGTGATCTTTCAATTTGCCTGTCGGCGGCATCTTCATCTCGCCGTCGTAAGCGATGACTTTGAGCAAGCGGCTCTCTTCCGGTTTTTCTTTGTTGACGAGCAGGCCGCTGTCGCCGCCGCGGTGGAAACCTTCGGCGGTTGTCAGATCGAGTCCGGCCACTTTCGCTTTCGAGTTGTGGCATCGCTGGCAACTCGTGGCCAGGATCGGGCGAATCTTCTTCTCGAAAAATTCCTGCTGCGCGGTGTTCTCGACGGGATTTGGCTCGATTCTTCCCGGAACCGCTGACGCCTGTGAAACGGCCAGGCTGAAAAGCAGCGCCAGCGCCAGCGCGATTTTGATCAGCCTGCGCGAGGCAATGAGCGATGGGAGCGATGAGAGTGATGAAAGTAACGGGAACGATGGTTTCATCATATTGAGTTCACTCCACCGGCGCAGCCTGCCGGCAAAGCGTTTTTAGCGTGACACTGTTATTGAAGTGGTTTGTGAGCGCTCAAATGAGAGCTTCGCCATAATCCCTGTTGCCGGTAATTCATGTCAATGGCGAGGATGGTTGCGCGCGGCTTCTCGTGTTTATCCGTGATCAATCGTCTCCGCTTCGAGCAGGTAATAACTCCGCCCGCCTTCCACCAGTAAATCCGTCGCCGTGTAGCCTTTTGCAAAGGCCCATTCAAACAACTCGCGGGTATGCAGCCGCCATTCGAGCGCGAGATTTTTGTCGGCGGCTTTGAGGCTTTGAAAATCGGAAGGGATTTGAATGAGCGCTCGCTCCGATTCAATCGCAGCCCTTTCCGATGGCCGAGGCGCTGAAGGGTTGATTAGCGGGACGCCATCGGTCATCAGTTTTGAAGAGGACATGGCGGCGTCTTCACCGCGCAATCTTGATTCGACGCGCGGGCTTGCGATGCGCCAATCAACTTGAAATCTGTCGCTCGGCAAACCGGCGTTCAGCGTGTCGCGCATCGCGCCGTATAAATTTCGCAGGTACGTGTCGCACGTCGCGCCGAGCTTGTGAAAGTTGAATCTGGCGTTGCGGCTTTCGAGCGGGTCGAAAGTCCAGGTGATCAGATCAATTCCCTGCGCCAAAACCTGCTCGCGTTGTTTCAATTTCAGCGCATAACCGACGTTGCGGTCGCGGTAAGCGGGCAGCACTCCGGCGATGTGCGAGCAATGCTTGACGCGGCCATCAGCCGTCAGGCCGACGAAGCCGAAGACGAAGCCGATCATCCGCTCTTCGTCTTCGATCCTGTCGAACGCGCCGAGCATCACGCCGCCGTTTTTGTGCGCCGTCATCAACGTTTCGAAAGCGACGATTTCGATGTCCTGCGCGCCCCAGATTTCGCGCTGTAAATGTTCGACCGCGTGGTACTCGTCTTCAGTTTTGACTGTGCGAATTTCGATTGCCATTTGAATTTTCCAGATAGGAAGCAAAGAGAGAACACGTAAAAGACGGAAATAACGGAACAAACGGAAAAGAGCAAGCCCATATAATTTCCGTTTGTTCCGTTATTTCCGTCTTTTACGTGTTCTCTCTTAATCCTCCGCATCGTCCGGCCCGACGCGGCTGACCAGAACTTTGTCCACGCGGCGGCGATCCATGTCCACGACTTCGATTTTCAGGTCGTCCCAGACGAAATAATCCGACGCTGACGGCAATCGTCCGAGGTAAGTGATGATGAATCCAGCCAGCGTGTGATAACCGCCGTCCTCTTCTCTCGGCAATGTGTCGAGCGAGAATAAGTCCTTGAACTCCGCGATGGATATTCTGCCGTCCAACAACCACGATCCGTCGTCGCGTTGAACGGCGTAGCTTTCAACCTCGCCGCTCGGCGCAGGCAAATCGCCGACAATCGCTTCCAGCACGTCGTTCATCGTCACCAGTCCTTCAATCGCGCCGTGTTCGTCAACGACCATGGCGATGTGCGTCGCCGAGCCTTTGAACAGTTCCAGCAACTGCAACGCGGTTCTGGTCTCCGGCACGTAAAGCGGCTGGCGCAGCGCGGCTCGCAGGTCGAACGGCTCGCCCGCGAGAACCCTCGACAACAGGTCTTTCGCCTTAACTATGCCCAGAATGTTGTCGAGCGCTCCCTGGCAAACCGGCGTCCGCGAATAAGGGCTGTTGATGATCCGCTGGCGAGTTTCTTCAATCGGCGCTTCGATGTCCAACCAGACGATGTCCAGGCGCGGCGTCATCAACGCGGGAACCTTCTGATCTGGCAAACGGAAAATGTTCTCCACCAGGTCTTGTTCGGTTTCTTCAAAGACGCCTGCTTCAGTCCCCTGATCAATCAGGAGCTTGACCTCTTCTTCGGTGATCGGCGGCTCGTCCGACGGTTTGGCTTTCAACAACCGCAGCAGAAAATTTGAAGAGGTGCTGAGCGCGCGCACGGCAGGCCACGCCAGACGCGACAGAAACTGCATCGGCCTGGCGATCCGCGCCGCGATTTTTTCGGGGTTATTCAGCCCCAGTCGCTTCGGAACCAGTTCGCCCACAACCAGCGAAAAATAGGTGATCACCAGCACCACCAAACCCAGACTGATGGCTCCGCTGTATCGCGCGATTGCTGGAATGCGCTCGAAATACCCTACCAGATGCTCCGCGATGGTCGCGCCGCCGAACGCCCCGGCCAGAATACCGATCAGCGTGATGCCGATCTGAACAGTCGAAAGAAAACGATCCGGCGCGTTAGCCAGATCGAGCGCGGCGCGCGCGCCTGCATCGCGTTCAGCGCGTTGTTGCAACCGCGCGCGGCGCGACGAAACGACCGCTATCTCAGACATTGCAAAAACACCGTTAGCTATCAACAACAGGATGATGAATAGAATCTCGACCGCTACCTGAGCCATAGTCCAATCTCCCAATCGTTTTCCTCTTCGGCGGTGAATCAGGCGAGAGAGATGACAGGATAAACGAAGAAATCCGATCAGAAAGAATTTCTACCCGTAAAATCCGCTGGCTGTTCTTAAATCAAACCATACAAGATTGGGACAAACACTTTTAGCCACAGAGGCCGCAGAGAACACAGAGACAAATAAATATGCGCCTTTCACCTCTGTGTTCTCTGTGCTCTCTGTGGCTGGTGTTCCAATGTTTTGTGTACCGAATTACTGGTTGACACGCTCGATTGAGCGGGCGATCAACACAGGCTCGTTTTTGAATTCGGCTTCGAGTTTCGGTTGAAGGTCCCAGCCGATTTCGCGCTCGATGTTGCTGACGTTCATCCGCTGCACGACGCCGGTCACGCGCACTTTGTTGCGCTTCCACTGGTCGTCAACATTCGCCAGGTTGCCGGCTTTCGGAATCAACACCAGCAGGTCGTCATCATTGTCTCCGGAGATATCCGAATCCTCGTCCAACTCGAACGCGCGCGGGCCGTAAACTTCATCAACGTCGGCGACCACCGTGACGGTCTTGCCGATCAGAGCGTTCGGATTCCTTGTGATGTCGGTCACGCGGTGAGTCGCGCCTACTGGTAAACCGGTCGTTCCCACCGCGCCGGGCGACGTTGCCGGCGACGGATATGTTTCCGGCGTCGTCATCGGTGTTGTCATCGGTGTCGGCGTCGGCGTCACAATCGGTTCCGTTGCGGTTTCGCGATCTGTGGTTTCGCAACCGGCCACGAACGAAACCAGCGTGATGAACGCTGTGAAAAAAATAGCTGTGCGCTTCTTCATTCCTCCTCCTCCTGTTGTGATGTTTTCGTTTCCACTTGTTCGCTGCGCCCGTAATTCATCAGTCATTTCTGTTCCAACGGGAAACCCGCCTGGCGCCATGCGTCGAATCCGCCCAGGAGCGGATAAACGTTGTGATAACCGCGCTCGATCAATTTCCGCGCCACACTGGCGCTCGATGCTTCCATCTGTCAGGTTCAGTAAGGGACTATCCACCGATCTTTTCCGCCATCTTTCGGGATTTCGCTCAACCGCAGATCAACTTCGTCGGCGGGTATGCGTATCGCGCCCGGAAGCTTTTCGCTCGCGTGGCTCCACGCCTGTAGGTTGCGGGAATCAATGAAAAACACAGGCTCGCCGCGATTCATCCGCCGCATCACCTCATCAGGCGTCACTTTGCGTATCATCGTTTGTTGAGTCGCTTCGGCCATTTCTCAAAACTCCTTTCCTGAAAATACCGCGAGCGGTAGCGGCGCAGCCTGACTAATCGGCTCAGGCTAGAGATACGCTCGCTACCGCTCGCAGAATTGATACGAATCTTCATCAAACCATCGCCGCAGGCCGCGCGGCGGCTTCGTCGCTGAGCGCCTCATCGCCCACTGACGATCTGACGACCAGATGTTCGATGTTCGACTGGAACGGCGTCAGAATTTCGACGCCGCTCTCGGTCACCATCGCCATGTCGCAATGACGCAATCCGCCATAGCCCTCGACGTAAATCGCCGGTTCGATGTTGAAGACCATTCCAACTTCGAGCCGGTCTTCCGAAGCCGGGCGCAATCGCGGAAGCGCGTTGTGATCTATCGCGGCGAATCCCACGCCGTGCCCTGTCGCGTGTTTGAACTGATCGCCGAAGCCGCGCGAGACAAGCGCTTCGCGCGCAGCCGCGTCAACATCCGCCGCCATCGCGCCCGGCCTGATAACCTCCATCGCCGCGCGCAATGCGGCGTGAACCGCGCCGTACATCTCAAGCTTCCGCGGGCCGGCTTCGTCCAGCACGAAGGTGCGCGTAATGTCCGTCCAGTAACCGTCGGCGTACGAGTTGCAATGAACCATCACGAAATCGCCCGGTTCCAGTTCGCGATCGCGCGAGCGCGCGTAAGCCTTATACGCCTCAGCCGAATTGGCGCCCGACATGACCGAGACGAATCCGTCGGCGCGCTGAACACCGGATCGGGGATCAACCATCATCAACGGCGCGCGAAACAAGGCCGCCGCTTCATACTCCTTCATCCCCTCGCGGAGCCGCCGCGTTCCTTCCCCAAAAGCATTCTCCGCCATACGGCAGGCCACGCGAATGCGCCCGACTTCTCCGGGCGTTGGTCTCGCGCGCAAATTCGCCAGCAGATCGTCGGCGGGCCGCAGCCTCGTTTCTGGCAGACTTCGGCGAAGCAGATCAACGATGCTCGCGCCGTGCAGATACATTGAGACGTAAGAGCCGGGAACCGACACCGGGCCGCGCTCATAACCGATGCGCCCTTTTTCGATGGAAAGGTCAACCGCCGCTTCGCGCAAAGGCAGCCAGAGCGCGTCCGCTGCCTGCTTGATCTCTTCAAGCGGCGCGGGTTGATACCTCCGCACTTCGTCAGCCAGCGCGCGTCCGGCCATCTCCACTTCGTCATCCGGCGCGATCAACACGACGCGCCCCTCGCGCGTGGCGATGGCCAGCGATGTTCCGATCACAGGCCAGTAGCCCGAAAGCAACAACACGTTGTTGGGCAGCGCGCAGATCAGCGCGTCCAGGCCGGCATCGTCCAGCGCGCGATGGATAGCTTCGACTCTGATGTCATCTCTCGCCATTGATTGTCCTGTTCATTCCGTTCTTTTCCGTAATCCCTCTTCATTGCCCCGCCATTACGCCAATATCGGAATGAGACGAGGCAAGAGTAATGCCCCAGCGTCCACGCGGCGGCGGCTTCGTTTCGGCGCTTTCTCATCACACTCTCATCGAGGATTTATTCATCAACGCCGCGAGCGCGTGTGTTTCAAGCTCGGCGGCGCGATGCGCGGCGGTGTGCGCGGCCATCACGCGCGCGCGGGCGCGCAATCCCGTCTCAACGCGGATTTCCTCCGGCAATCGGCGCAGATAATCCAGCGAGTCTTCGGCGTCGTGCGCGATCAGTATTTCTTCGCCCGGCTCGAAAATAGTCTCCAACCCGCTCCACCAATCGCTGATGATCGGAGTGGCGCAGGCGGCGGCCTCGAACAAACGGACGCTGGGCGAATAACCCGCCGCGATCATGTCGGCGCGCGTGATGTTGAGCGTAAACCGCTGCGCGTTGTAAAAGGCGCGGTGATCGGCCGGGTTCAGGTGAATCACTCGTTTGATGTTGGACGGCCACTGGATCGTTTTCGGATATTGCGGTCCGGCGACGATCATCCGCCCCTGCTTCCACCGGCGCGCCGGTTCGATCATCAACCGGTCGAGCGCGTACTGGCGGTCATCGCTGTAAGTTCCCAGATAACCCAAATCCCATCTCACGCCCGCTGGTTCGGGGTAATAAAGCTCAGGATCAACCGAGCAGTAGAGAGCGCGCGCCATCGGCGACCCATGTTTCTTCTCGATCAGATCGAGCGTCGGGCCGCCGGTGAACGAGAGGTAAAGGTCGTAGCGAGGGATCAGTTCGTAAGAGATGTACTCGACGGCGCCCTGCTTGAGATTGGCCAG
>WBZR01001817.1_pt1 | contig 24737 bp, 19 predicted proteins | sample 5204231 | NCBI WGS metagenome assembly WBZR01 (sample SAMN12412403, study PRJNA552823) | activated sludge metagenome | isolation source: activated sludge from anammox sidestream of wastewater treatment plant... | place: USA: Virginia | collected 2017-08
GGACCGGACGCTCGGCCGGCGCGACGACCGGGGGCGGACTGATCGGCGCCGGGGCGGCCGCGCCCTCGATCCGGAGGCCGCGCTTCACCTTCTTCGGCGGCGTGGCCGCCGCGGGTGCGGCCCCCGACCCGCCGCCCTCCGCCGCCGGCGCGCCCGCCGCGACCGCGGGCTCGGGCGGCTTCGGACACGCCTGCTCGCAGCGCACGTCGTCCGCGGCGCAGTTCCCGCCGCGTTTGTTCTCGGGGCGCCGCAGACACTTCTGATACGTCTCCTGGCAGCGGTCGATGCAGCGCTGGTGGCTCATCGCCGTCGGGACCGCGGGCTCCTCGATCGTCACGAACGGGCACGCGTTCTTACAGCGGACGATGTCGATGTCGCAGCGCCCGCTCGCCTTCGGACCCGTGTCTTTCCGACATTGCTCGAAAGTGAAGTTGCAGATCTCGAGGCACTTCTCGCTGCGCTGCCGCTGCGCCTCGGCGGCGTTCGCCGCAGATCCCGACGCGAGCAGCACCGCTCCCGCCACCACCGCCGCCACGATTCGCATGCGAGTGACGTACCAGCGACCGTCCGGGTCGGCAAGGACCGTGCCGCCGCCGCCCGCGCGGATCAGACCAGCACGACGCGGTCGAGCCGAAGCGCCTCACCGAGTGACCACGCCTGAAACGGGCAGCCGCGCGGCGTATGCGGCGGGTCGCCGTCGGCGATCTCCGACACGTGGCCGAGGCCGGCCTCGTCGAGATGACGCCAGAGCGGCGCGAGAAAGCGCTCACGCGCGGCGCGCTTCGCTTCCGGCGTCTCCCCGCGCACGCGCACCCACGCTTCCACGAAGGCGCCGAGCAGCCACGGCCACGCCGTGCCCTGGTGATACGCGCCGTCGCGCGCGCGAACGCCGCCCGCGTAGCGCCCGACGTAGCCGGGCTCGCCGGGCGCGAGCGAACGGAGGCCGAGCGGCGTCAGGAGCCGGGCCGCGACCGTGTCGACGAGCCGGCGCGCGCGCGCGCCGTCGAGGAGGGCGAGCGGCAGCCCGCCGACCGCGAAGATCTGGTTCGGACGGCACGCCGGATCGACGACGCCCGGGCGATGATCGCAATCGACGACGTCGAAGAGCCCCCCCGCTTCTTCGTTCCAGAAGCGCCGGAGGAAGCTCGCGTGGCCGCGCGTGAAGAGCTCCCGCCAGCGCTCGGAGGTGCGGCTCCCGACGTGCAGCGCGTTCAACCAGAGCGCCTGGACCTCGACGGGCTTCCCGATCCGCGGCGTGACCACCCGGTCGCCGACCTTCGCGTCCATCCACGTGAGCTGCACGCCCGGCTCGCCCGCGGCGAGCAGCCCGTCGGCGTCGGCGCGGATCCCGAAGCGCGCGCCGGCGGCGTAGCCGGCGAGGATCGCGTCGCTCGCCGCGCGCAGGCGCGCCCGCTCGTCCGCCGGTGCGGGAGCGCCGGCCGCGGCACGCGCTGCGACGTAGTCGTGCGTCGCGATCACGTACCAGAGGGCGGCGTCCACCGTATTGTACTCGGGCGCACCGCCGCGCTCGGGAAAGCGGTTCGGCAGCATGCCGCCGCTCACCGCGTCGGTCCACGCCCGCAGGATGCCGCGCGCGTCGTCGAACCGTCCGGTCGCGAGGCAGAGGCCGCGGAGCGCGATGAATGTGTCGCGGCCCCAGTCGCCGAACCACGGGTAGCCGGCGACGATCGTGCGGCCCGCGCCGCGCCCGACCAGGTACGCGTCGGCGCTCCGCTCCAGGCGGCTCGCGAAGGCGGCACGCCGGCGGCGCTCGACGGTGCGGAGCTCGCGCGCGCGCGCCAGCGCCGGGCGCGTCGCGTCGGCCGGCTCGTCGCCGGCGACGGCAAGCAGCAGCACCGCCTCCCCGCCCTCGAGGTCGAAGTGGAAAACGCCCGGCGCCGCGAGGTCCTCGATGCAATCGAGCCCGCGCGCGCGCTCCTCGGCGTAAAGGAAGCTCCGATACCAGTCGGGCTCGTGGACGTAGCGGCCGTTCGAGGTCGCAACGACCGCGGGAACGCCGGCATAGGGCTGCCAGCGCACGCGCTCGCCGGCAACCTCGGCCGCGAAGTCGAGGCTCGGATTCTCGTGGTGGAGCGCATGGTAGTCGCGCCCGGAAAGAAACGGCCGGACGCTCAGCGTGACCGGCGCGGGCCGATCGGCCGCCGGCGACGGGTGCGCCTGGCCGATCGCCGATCCCCGCGCGGCGAGCCGCCACGCCACCAGCACGAGCGCCGCGCCGTGGCGGGCGACGATCTCCTGCTCGACGACGGCGCCGCCCTCGAGGCGATAGGTCCAACGCGGCCACGGCTCGGACGCGAAACCGACGAGCCGCCGCGCGCCGTCGGGATGCACGACGTCCGGCGCGTAGCGCTGCGCGGAGAGCGCCTCCCGGCGCGCACCGACCGAGACCCACGCGTCGAAGCCGTTCACGAGCACCATGCGCCCGGTCGGCGGGGTCGTCGCCGGCAGCAGGAGCGCGTGGTAGCGGCGGGTCCGCACACCGGACACGGTGCCGCTCGCGAAGCCGCCGCGTCCGTCGGGCTCGAGCCACTCTGCGTCAGGACACGGCGATGACATTCTTGATGGCCCCGGCGGGCGGATCGCGGAGCAACTCCGTACCGTCGTCGATCGGGACGCGCCCGGTGAGCAGCGCGCCGAGCGCCTCCGGCCAGCGCGACTGGAAGATCGCCAGGTCGCGGATCGCCGCCTCGAAGTCGGCGCGGCTCGCGTTCACCGAGCCGAGCACGACCTGGTTCTTCAAGACGAGGTTCCGCATGAGGAGGTCGGTGTCGACCTCGACCGGCGCGCGCCGTCCAGGCACGCCGGTGAAGACGAAGACCCCATTCGCGCCGAGCACCGCGAGCACGTCGAACGAAAGCCGGGAGGCGCCGGTCGCCTCGTAGACGACGTCGATCGCGCCGACGCGCTCGGGCAGCGCCGCGACCTCGACCGCCTCCGCCTCCACGAACGTCACGCCGATGTCCCGCGCGATCCGGGCGCGCGGGCTCGCCGCGCCGCCGAGCGAATACACGAAGGTCTCGAAGCCGGCCGCGACGAGCGCCATGGCGCCGAGGAGCCCGACCGGACCCGCGCCGAGCACGACCGCGCGCTGGCCGCTCGCCGCCGCGCCGCGCGCCGCGCGCGCCCAGGGCAGTCGCTGCTGCACGAGCCGCACCTGAACGAGCGCCTTCTCCGCGATCGTGAGCGGCTCGACCAGCACGCCGACGCCGCGGAGCGCGCGCGGCAGGGGATTCATCCAGCGCTCGTCGTCGACGACCGACTCCGTCATGAAGCCGTGGCGCCCCTTGATTCCGCGCTCGGTGTAGTCGCCCGTCGAGCAGAAGTCCTGGCGGCCCGCCGCGCACGCCAGGCATTCGGCGTGCGGGCACGGACGCCGCACCATCGGCACGACGAGATCGCCGATCGCCACGCGCGTCACCGCCGGCCCGACCTCGACCACCTCGCCGAGCGACTCGTGGCCGATGACGAGATGATCGTTGCCGGGTGGCGGCGTCCCGTACTTGAAGGCACAGAGCTCCTTGTCGGTGCCGCAGATGCCGACGTCGAGGATGCGGACGCACACGTCGGTCGGCGAGGCGAGGCGCGGCGCGGGAGCCTCGATCAGCTCGACCGCGCGCCGTTCGGGAAAAATGGCAATCGCTTTCATGGCCCGGGTCATCCTCCTCGCGCGCCGGGCCCGGACCCCGCCCCGGCCCTGACCTCCGCGTCCTGCGCTTCCCGCCGCGCCAGGTACTCCATGCCGCGCACCGCGAGCGCGGTCCACCCGGTCTGATGGCTCGCACCGACGCCGCGTCCGTCGTCCCCGTGGAAGTACTCGTGGAAGAGCACGAGGTCGCGCCACGCCGGGTCGTCCCGGAAGCGCGGGTCGTCGCCGTGGCAGGGCCTCCGGCCGGCCGCGTCCGGCAGGAAGATCGCCGTCAGACGCCGGGTGAGCTCGCGCGCGACCTCGGAGAGGTTCAGGAAGCGGCCGGATCCCGTCGGGCACTCGACCTTCAACGTGTCGCCGTAGAAGTGGTGATAGCGCTCGAGCGCCTCGACCAGCAGATAGTTGAGCGGCATCCAGATCGGACCGCGCCAGTTCGAGTTGCCGCCGAAGAGGGCGGTATCCGACTCCCCCGGCGTGTACGCGACGCGATGCTCCTCGCCGCCCGCGCGCAACACGAAGGGGTGCTCCCGATGATGGCGCGAGAGCGACCGGACGCCGTAGGGCGAGAGGAACTCGCGCTCGTCGAGGACGTACGCGAGCACCCGCTCGAGGCGCGCGCGCGACGGGATGGCGAGCAGGCGGAGACCCTGGCCGGCGTCGCCGGGCGACTCGAAGTAGGAGATGTACTTCGCGAGATCCTGCCGGTTCTCGAGGAACCAGCGCATGCGCTTCGCGAAGCCGGGGAGGCTCTCCACGATTTCGGCCTCGAGGTTCTCGGCCGCGAAGAGCGGAATGATGCCCACCATCGACCGGATGCGGAGCGGAATGTTGCGACCCTCGAGGTGCAGCTGGTCGTAGTAGAAGCCGTCCTGCTCGTCCCAGAGGCCGCTCCCGCCGAGGCTGTTCATGGCGTCGACGATCGCGATGAAGTGCTCGAAGAACTTCGACGCCAGATCCTCGCAGGCGGGGTTGTCGCGCGCGAGCTCGATCGCCATCGAGAGCATCGTCGTGCAGTAGAAGGCCATCCACGCGGTGCCGTCGGCCTGCTCGAGGCGCCCGCCGGTCGGCAAAGGCCGCGAGCGGTCGAAGACGCCGATGTTGTCGAGGCCGAGGAAGCCGCCGCCGAAGATGTTGTTGCCCTCGACGTCCTTCCGATTCACCCACCAGGTGAAGTTGATGAGGTGCTTCTGGAAGACGCGCGAGAGGAACAAGCGATCGCGCGCGCCGCGCGCGCCGGTGATCTTGTAGACGCGCCAGGCCGCCCACGCCGAGACGGGCGGGTTCACGTCCGAGAACGCCCACTCGTACGCGGGCATCTGGCCGTTCGGGTGCGTGTACCACTCGCGCGACATCAGCACGAGCTGCTCCTTGGCGAAGTGCGGATCGACGGTCGCGAAGGGAAGCATGTGGAACGCGAGGTCCCACGCCGCGTACCAGGGATACTCCCACTTGTCTGGCATCGAGAGGACGTCGCGGTTGTAGAGGTGGCGCCAGTCGCGGTTGCGGCCGGTGATACGCGCCGGAGGAGGCGGCGGCTGCGCGGGGTCGCCGTCGAGCCAGTCGCGCACGACATAGTGATAGAACTGCTTGGTCCAGAGGAGACCCGCGTAGCCCTGGCGGGCGACACGGCGTTCCTCGTCGCCGAGATTCGCGGGCGCGCGGTCGTGGTAGAAGGCGTCGGCCTCGCGGAGGCGCGCCTCGAAGACGGCCTCGAAGGCGCGCCCGAAAGGCGTCCGCGGCGCCTCGTCGGTCGAGGCGAGGCGCGCCCGCAGGCAGACGCTCGTCCGCGGCGGCACGTCCAATCGATAGTGCGCCGCCGCCTTGGTGCCGAAGGCCCCGGGGTTCACGGCGTCGCGCCGGCCGTCCACGACGAAGGCGTGGAACGCGTCCTTCACGTAGGGGCTCGCGTTCGTCCCCTTGAACAAGCGCGCATGGTTGGTCTCGTTCTCGGTGAAGAGAAGCTCCGGCGCGCGCCCGTCGTGGGGCTCGACCCAGAAGCGCATGCGCTCGAGCGAGGGGTGATCGGCCTCGACGACCCCATCCTTCAGCCCGCGCATCCTGCCCTTCGGCCAGTAGCCCTCGCCCGACCGGCCCCACGACCAGGTGTTGCGGAACCAGAGCGTCGGCAGGAGGTCGAGACGCGCGGCCTCGGGTCCGTGATTCGCGACCGTGATGCGGATGCAGAGGTCGTTCGGTCCGGCCTTCGCGTACTCGACGAGCACGTCGAAGTAGCGGCGCTCGTCGAAGACGCCGGTGTCGGCGAGCTCGTACTCGGGGTCGGCGAGGCCGCGGCGCCGGTTCTCGGCGACGAGCGCCGCGTACGGGAAGGGCGCCTGTGGGTACTTGTAGAGCGCTTTCATGTAGGAGTGGGTCGGCGTCGAGTCGAGGTAGAAGTACTGCTCCTTCACGTCCTCGCCGTGGTTCCCCTCGGGCCCGGCGAGCCCGAAGAGCCGCTCCTTCAGGATCGGATCGCGGCCGTTCCAGAGCGCGAGCGCGAAGCACAGCCGGCACTCGCGGTCGCAGACGCCGAGGAGCCCGTCCTCGCCCCAGCGATAGGCGCGGCTTCGGGCGTGGTCGTGCGGGAAGTAGTCCCAGGCGGTCCCGTGCTCGGAGTAGTCCTCGCGCACCGTCCCCCACTGGCGCTCCGAGAGGTACGGCCCCCACCGCTTCCAGTTGCGGATCCGCTGCGCGTCTTCGTCGAGGCGGGTCGCCTCCGCCATCGCGGTCGTGTCCACTCGCGTCGACCTCCTCATCACGGGGATCACGCGGAGTGCGTGTCCACCCGGTCCCGTAGCATCGTCGGGACGGAAAAGCCGAGCGCCGCGGCGGCGCAGCCAGCGGCGGGTGTGGGATGACGGTCGGAGCGCTCGGATGCCCGCCGCCTCCCCGCAGGGGGAGCCGTGCGACGCTCCGACGCGCGCGGCGCGCCGCGCGACGTGCTACACGGCCGGGATGCCTTCCACCCTCGCCGACCGCCTTCGGATGCTCTTTCCCGACGCGTCGGGCGTGAGCCGCAAGGACTGGCTCGCGCGCGGACGGGTCACCGTGAACGGCGCCGTCGTCCGCGACGGCCGCGCGGAGGTCGCCGCCGCCGACCGGATCCGGCTCGGGGCCGAGACCGTCGCGCGCGTCACCCTCCCCCGGGCGCTCCGCCCGATCCACGAGGACGACCACATCCTCGTCGTGGAGAAGCCCGCGGATCTCCTCACCATCGCAACCGAGACGGAGCAGGACCGGACCGCGTATCGGATGGTGTACGGCTACCTCGCGTCGAAGCGGCCGCCGGTCCGCCCCCTCATCGTCCATCGCCTCGACCGGCAGACCTCGGGCCTCCTCGTGTTCGCGAAGTCGGTTGCCGTCAAGCGCGACCTCCAGCAGCAGTTCGCCGCGCGGACGGTCACGCGCGAGTACGTCGCCGTCGTCGAGGGGGGCGTCGCCCGGGACGCCGGCACGCTCGAAGACCGCATCGTGCAGAGCAGCGCGCTCCGCGTCCGGCGCGCGCGCGGCCCGGAGGAGGGCGCGCGCGTCGCCGTCACGCGTTACCGCGTCCGCGACCGCGGCCCGAACACGACGCTGCTCGACCTGACGCTCGGCACCGGCCGGCGCCACCAGATCCGCGTCCAGCTCGCCGCCCTCGGCCACCCCGTCGTCGGCGACCGCACCTATCACGCGAAGACCGACCCGATCCGCCGCCTCTGCCTGCACGCGACCGCTCTCGGCTTCACCCACCCGGGCACGCGGAAGCCCGTCCGCTACGAAAGCCCCGCGCCGCCGGCGTTCGCGAAGGCGCACCGCCGGAGATAGGCGCCGCGTGACGGACGGCGCGCGAGCGCGCCCGCCTCCGTCCCGCGCCCTACCCTCGCATGTCCGGGTCGTCGAGCGCGAAGAGCCAGCGGCCGTCGGATTGACGCCGGACGATCTCGGTCGCTTTGCCCGTCAGGGGCGTCTGGCGACCGTCGGGCGTCGTGAGCGTCGCCCGCCAGTCGTGATGAACGACGGCCAGGTCCCTGCCGGCCGGGACGACGCGGAGCGCGCCCATGTCGATCGTGGCCTTCATGGCCGTCAGGCCGGAGAGATACTCCCGGATCGCGGCGTGCCCCTGGAGCGTCCCGGCGTCCTGCGTGACCAGGGTGGCGTCGGGCTCGTAGAGCGCGACCAGGCCGTCCAGGTCCCCGGCGTTCACCCGTTCGCCGAACAGGCGATCGACGTCTTCTGGAGTGGTGGCGTGCATGCCGGGGTTCGAACAGATTCACCGCCGCCGATCAACCGGGGCCCGGGACGCGCGAGTGCGCTCCCCGCCGCGACGTCGAAACCGCGCCGCGGTGGCAATGAAGCGCGCGGTGCGCTAGCGCGGCGCGATGGCGGTCCGCGGGTGAAGGAGCGCGCGGCGCGCAGCCGCGGACGCGGCGCGGCGCCGGCCGGGGAGCGCCGACCCGGGGCCTCGCGCGCGCTGCGAGCGGCAACGGGGCTCGCCCTGCTCGTCGCGGGCGGCGTGCTCGTGCGGCGGGCCGGCGGCGAGATCCCGCGCTTCGCGGCCTGGGTCGCCGAGCAGGGCGCGTGGGCGCCCATCTTCTACGTCGCCGGCTACGTCGTGCTCACGATCGCCTTCGTGCCGGGCGCCCTGCCGACCATGGCCGCCGGCGTGGTCTTCGGGCTCGGGCCGGGCACCGTCTACGCCTTCGTCGGCGAGGTGCTCGGCGGCGGCGGCGCGTTCTGGCTCGCGCGCTCGGTCGCGCGGCCGCTCGTCGAGGCGCGCCTCGCGCGCTCGCTCCTCTTCGCGACCCTCGATCGTGCGATCCGGCGCGAGGGCCGCCGCATCGTGTTCCTGCTGCGGCTGTCGCCGGCGATCCCGTTCAACGCGCTGAACTACGCGCTCGGACTCTCGACGATCCGCTTCGCCGACTACCTCGTGGCCTCGATCGGCATGATCCCGGGCGCCTTCCTCTACGTCTACTACGGGAAGCTCCTCGGCGACGTCGCCGCGCTCGCGAGCGGCGCGGAGGCTCCGCGCGACGCCGTGTATTGGACCGCGACGCTGCTCGGACTCGGCGTGACGATGGCCGTGAGCCTCGTCCTCGCCCGCACCGCGACGCGCGCGCTCCGCGAGGCGGGTGCCGACGCGGCGGCGCGACCGGAGCGCGGACCGTCGCCGCTCGCTTGACTGCGCGCATCGAAACGGGAAAGACAGCGCCCGCATTCGATCTCCCCGCATGGCGAACCCCACCGGACAAGAGATGCGCGAGGCCGTCGCCGTCGTCGCCGAGCGTCTGGGCTACGGAAAGCTCTACGACCGCCTGGTGCGGCTGAACGCGTTCGTGTCGCGCCGCCGTCCGCCCACGCCCGCCATCCTGGCGGATCGCCTCTACAACCTGAGCGGCGGCTTGCGTCGCAACGTGCCCGCGACGATCGCCTTCCACACCGTCTGGGCCGAGGCCGTCGGCCGCGCGATCGGCGAAGACCTCGACAAGACGCTCGAGGGCATCGCCGAGCGCATCAACGCGACCCTCACTCCGGACGAGCACGCCATCCAGCCCGACAAGCACGCCGACCTCGCGGCGGCGCTCGACGAGTACGAGCGCGCGCTGGTGGGCGTCGTCGGCCCGGTGGCCGCCCGGCTCGACATGATCATGAAGGCGGTGCCGGCCGTCGCCGACACGGTGCGGACGCGGCCGCTCCCGGCCGCGGCGGCGACCGGCGCGCCCGCGCCATCCTAGCAGCGCCGCGATGCCGCGCATCGAGGTCGGAGCCGTCGAGCTCGCCTACGACGAGGCCGGCGACGGCGAGGTCATCGTCTTCCTCAGCGGGACGAGTCTCGACCGCACCGCGTGGGGCTCGCAGGTCGCCGCCTTCTCCGACCGCTACCGCTGCATCACGATCGACAATCGCGACGTCGGCGAGAGCGCGCAGGCGAGCACGGGGTACACGCCGCGCGACATGGCGGCGGACGTGGACGGGCTGCTCAAGGCGCTCGACCTCCCCGCCGCGCACGTCGTCGGCCACTCGCTCGGCGGCGCCGTCGGCCAGGAGCTCGCGCTCGCGTCGCCCGACCGCGTCCGCACGCTCACGCTGATCGGCAGCTGGGCTCGCAACGACGAGTACACGCGCGCCCTCTTCCGCACCTGGAAGCGCCTGCGCACGACGCTCGACACGGCCGCCTTCCTCGAAGCGATGCTCCTGACGGGGGTCGGCCACACCTTTTTCGACTCCATCGGCCCCGCGCCGATGATCCAGCTCTTCCTGGACGCGCCGAACCCGCAGACTGCGGAAGGCTTCTGCCGCCAGGTCGACGCCGACCTCGCGCACGACACCCTCGACCGGCTCGGCAGGATCCAGCCGCCGACGCTGGTGATCGCCGGCGACGAGGACAAGATCTTCCCGGCGCACCACGCCCGCCAGCTCGCCGGAGGCATCGGGGCCGAGCTCCTGGTGATCCCGGGCGTCGGCCACAGCCCGGCCCTCGAGAACGCCGCCGCGGTGAACGCCGCGCTCGAGACGTTCTTCACCTCGCACTGAGCGCGCGCGAGCGCCGCACCACCCGCGAGACCGTCGGCCGCTGGACCTTGCGCGGTCATGTGCTAGGCGGTCGGGATTCACGTCGCCGCGAGGCTTCCGACCCATGACGAACCCCGAAACGATCGACCACCTCGTCATGCTCGCGGAAATGGGGCGCGAAGACCAGGTGCGGGACGCGCTCCGGCGCCTGCATCCCGCCGACGCGGCGGAGCTGCTCGACGCGGTCGAGAACGACGCCCTCCGGGCGCGGCTCTTCGCCCACCTCGACACCCCGCGGGCGGCCGCCGCGCTGAGCCTCCTCGGCGATCAGTCCCGCGAGACGCTTCTCGACACGCTCCCGGAGCAGCGGCTGCGCGCCTTCCTCGCCGCCCTCGAGTCCGACGACGCCGCCGACCTCCTCGCCGAGCTGCCCCGCGCCCAGGTCGAACGCCTCCTGCGGGCGATCCCGCCTCGGCTGTCCGCCGACGTCCGCGACCTCCTGCGCTACGATGAGGAGTCGGCCGGCGGCATCATGCAGCGCGAGTTCGTCGCGCTGCCCGCCGAAGCGACCGTCGACGACGCGATCGACGCCGTGCGCCGGCGCGCCGCCGACGTCCCCGACATCCACAACATCTTCGTCGTCGACGCGCAGCAGAAGCTGATCGGTGCGTTGCCGCTCCGGCTTCTGATCCTCGCGAACCCGCGTACGCCGCTGCGCAACATCATGCAGGCGGGCCCGGTCGTGGCGCACCCTGGGATGGACCAGGAGGAGGTCGCGGGGCTCTTCAGCAAGTACGATCTGCTGTCGCTGCCCGTCGTCGACGCCGGCGGCCGGCTCGTCGGACGCATCACCGTCGACGACGTCGTCGACGTCATCGAGGAGGAGGCCTCCGAGGACATCTACCGGCTCGCCGGGCTCGGCGATCAGGCGTCGGTGCACGAGTCCGTCCGCGACTCGGTCCGGCGCCGCCTCCCCTGGCTGATCGTCAATCTCGGCACCTGCTTCCTCTCGGCGAGCGTGGTCGCGTTCTTCGAAGGCACGATCCGGAGCCTCGCGATCGCGGCCGCCTTCATGACGATGGTCGCCGGGAGCGGCGGCAACGCGGGCGTGCAGACGCTCGCGCTCGTCGTGCGCGGCCTCGCGCTCGGCGAGCTGACGTTCCTCAACGCCCGGCGCGTCCTCGCGAAGGAGATCATGACGGGCGCGCTGAACGGCCTCGCGCTCGGCCTCGTCGCGGCGGTGTTCGCCTACCTGTGGAAGGGCGTGCCGCTGCTCGGCCTCGTCGTGTCGCTCGCCATCCTCGGGAACCTCTGCATTGCGGCGCTCGTCGCCGTGCTCATCCCGCTCGGGCTCAAGTGGTGCGGGATCGATCCGGCGGTGGCGTCGGCCGTCGTGCTCACGACCTTCACCGACTGCTGCGGCTTCTTCTTCTTTCTCGGCCTGCTGACGCTGCTGCGCTAGAGGCCGCCCCAAGCCCCCGCGCCCGGCCCCGCCGGCCGCGCCCCCGGGCGTACAGAAATCGTTCCGACCCGCACATTAATGGACGATCGACGGTGCGCCCTGCGACATTTCGCATGAGAAATCGCGGTCTCCACGCTTGGCCCGCATCCTGCTGTTTCCCCGGCAACGACAACGCGCAGCCCAAGGAGGGGCGGATGAGCCAGCACAAGACGGGTGAGGGAACGCGGAAGCCGGCGAAGCGGTTGCTCGCGACCGGGCGCAAGATCAACGGCACGTGGGAAGTGCGCACGTTCATGCGCGTCGGGGCCGCGAATGCGGCGGCGGGCAGCGAGACGTTCTGGGAGCGCTGGCGCTGGAGCAATCGGCACGCGAGCTGACGACGCGCGAGCCTGACGCAGGCACTGCGCGCTCGGCGCGGTGCGGTGGGGTGGTGGTGGAGACGAGAGGGCGCGCCCGAGTGAGCCGCACGGGGGGAGAACTCGCGCGGTCGTCGGCGGCCGATGAGTCCAGGCGGCCGAACGACACGCGCGCGCCCTGTCGTACGACGGACGACGACGTCGCGTTACTGGACGATCCCCTTGCGGACGGCGAAGCGCACGATCTCCGCGGTGTTGTGGAGGTCGAGCTTCTCCATGACGTGCTTGCGATGACTCTCGACGGTGTTGATGCTGAGCGAGAGGATGCGCGCGATCTCCTTGTTGGTCTTGCCTTCGGAGATGAGCTGGAGCACCTCGCGCTCGCGGGCCGTCAGGCGTGACAACCCGTCCTCGTCCGCCGTCGATCCCGACTCGTTCAGATACCCGGCGAGCAGCACCTTCGAGACCGAGGGGCTGAAGTACGAGCCGCCGCGCGCGAGCGATCGGACGGCCTTGACGAGGTCGAGGTCCTCGGAGTCCTTGAGGAGGTATCCTTTCGCCCCGGCCTTCAAGCCCTGACGCACGTACACGTCGTCGGCGTGCATCGAGAGGAGGAGCACGCTCACGCCCTCGGTGCCCTTCAGGATCTGGCTCGTCGCTTCGATGCCGTTCAGGCCCGGGAGCCCGATGTCGATGACCACGACCGTCGGCCGCAGGCGCTTCGCGGCCTCGACGGCGCCGTGGCCGTCGTCGACCTCGCCGACGATCTCGATCTCGGGGTCGGATTCGAGGATCTTGCGCAGTCCCTGGCGGACGACGGTGTGATCCTCGGCGAGAAGCACGCGCGTTTTCGCCATCGGTCAGTCCTCCCTGTGCGCGATCCTCGGTGCCGACGCCGGCGTAGCGGGCCGCCCACGGAATGGCGACGGCAGCGTCTCCTCACGCGACGACGGGATGATCGTCCGTCAGGCTAAACCGCAGGGCATGCGGTTTCAAGGCGAATCGCCGAGGCCGCGCCCGGCGAGCCGCGCGCCGCGCCGCTTCCCGAGCTTCGGGGCGAAAGCCGGGTCAGTCGTCGGTGGCGAGGTCGAGATCGTCGTCCGAGACCAGGTCCGCGTCGTCGACGAGCTGCTGCTCCCCGAACTCGTCGATCGCCACCGTGCGGCGCTCGCCGCCCGCGTCCTGCGCGCCGCCCCCCTCGCTCGCCGGAATCACGAGCGCGAAGGACTGCTGCACCTCGTGCGCGTAGACGACCGGTTCGGCGGCGCCGCGCTGGCCGACCGCGAGCCGCTGCTGGAGCTGGAGGATCGCCGCGTCGCGCTCCGCGAGCCGACGCTCGAGCTGCGTGGCGCGGATCTCGTGGTGGCGGAGCATGCCGATCTCGCGAACCGCTTCGGTCAGCCGCTTTTCCAGGCCGCTTCGCTCGCGCTGGAACTTGCTCCTGAGCGCCACGACCTCCTGGCTCTCGGCAGCGGGAGCTTTGGCTGCGCGCGCCTTCGGCGCCGGCGTCACGGGCGGGCGCTTCGGCGCCGCGGGCGCGCGCTTCGGCCTCGCGCCGGCCTTCGGGGCGGCCGCCGCCTTCGGCCTGGCCGCGCCCGGCGGCGTGGCGACCTTCACCCGCGCAGCCTTTGCCTTGCGGCCCTTCGCCGCCGACGCGCGCGCCGCGGGCTTCTTCGGCGCCGATTTCTTCCCGGCGTGGACATGCCCGCTGGCCTTGGCGCGCGGCGCGGCGGCGCGGCCCCCCTTCTTGCGCTTCGTCGTCGCCATCGCTCGCCTCCTCAAGCCTCGTAGACCTCCGGTTCGCCGAGCGGGCGCGTCCGCCAGCGCTTGTGCGTCCAGAGCCAGTGATCGGGATGGTCGCGGATCATCGATTCGAGGACGGCCGTGCAGCGCTGCGTGAGCTCGCGGGCCGCCGAATCGGCGTCCGCCATAACCGGAAACTCCACCCGAGGCAAGAAAACGACGTGATGCCGCGCGCTCGTTCCGTCGCGCACCAGGAACGCGGGATAGATCGGCGTGTCGTTCCGCAACGCGATCCGCGCCAGACCGTCGCTCGTATTCGCGGGCAGGCCGAAAAAGTCGACGAAGATGCCCGCACGACGCGACTGGTTCTGGTCGAGCGGCAGCACCACGATCGACCGCTCCTTCAGGGCCCGCAAGACGGCGCGCGCCGCCTCCTGTTTGCGGAAGAGCCGGGTGCCCCCGCCGCTCCGCAGACGCTCGATGTACCCGTCCACGAGCGGGTTCTTGATCGTCTGGTGCACGAGCGACACCGGGTACCCGAGCAGACCGTACGCGTACGCGAACATCTCCCAGTTGCCGAAATGTCCGGTGAGGATCATCACTCCGCCCGACTGCAGACGGGGAACGATCTCCGTGTCCCAGATGCTGCCCTCGTCGAAGCGAAGGGTCTCTCCGAGATTCCGTGCCGTCAGCTCCGGCAGGTGCGCACACTCCGCGACCATGCGCCCGAGGTTCCGGTAGCTCGCGGCGAGGATCACCGCGCGCTCCGCCTCACTCTTCTCGGGGAACGCGATCGCGAGGTTGCGGAGCCCGATCCGCCGGAGCGGCCGCGCCACCCGGATCACCAGCGCCGCGACTGCGGCCGCGAGGCGCATCGCGACCGCGAGCGGCAGCGCGCCGAGCGTGTCCGTGACGAGACGCAGCCCGACGTACTCGAGTCGATGGCGAAACCGCCGTCCGCGTCGGCGCGACCGAGGCACGGACGCTAGAACGCCGGAGCGTTGGCGACCGAGAAGCCGAAGGTCGCGCGTTCCTTGCGCTCGAGCTCGACGAACACGCGGCGGAGGTAGCGCGAAAGCGCCCGCTCCTCGACCACGATCGTGAGCGCGAGCAGCCGTTCGAGCGTCCGCGGGATCCCCTGCGCGTCGCCATCGTCGTCCATCCGCTGCAGGAGCCTCATGCGCAGCGCCGCCCCCGCAGTTCCGCGTCGCGGTAGTAGCTGAACCGCGTCACCAGTCGGGCCGCCGGCACGGGGCGCTTATAAGGGAGGTGCTGCTCGGAGACAATCGCCGCTCCGCGTCAAGGAAACTGCGCCGTTTCGGTGCGAAATTTCTTGCCCGCCGATTCCCAATCGTGTTAATCGCGACCGCGTTTCGGCGTGCGCGCGAGCTCGGTCACGCGTACGAGGCGCTAGTCAGGAGGATCTCGTGCCCACTGGAAAAGTGAAGTGGTTCAACGCGCAGAAGGGTTACGGCTTCATCACCGGCGACGACGGTCAGGACGTATTCGTGCACTACTCCGCGATCGCCGGCTCCGGCTTCCGGTCTCTCCAGGAGGGCGAGAGCGTCACCTTCGAGGTCGCGCAGGGACCCAAAGGCCTCCAGGCCGCGAACGTCACCAAGCCGGGCTGATCCCCGCACCGCAACGTCGCGCGGCACCGCGCGCGACGCTCGTCACGAAAACTCGATCAACACCTTGCATTGCGTGCTCGGACGCTCGAGCGCGTGGAACGCCTCGGGGACATCCGCCAGGTCGATGACGTCCGTCACGAGCGGCGCGGCATCGATGGCGCCGGTCGCGAGCGCGTCGAGCGCCTCGGCGAACTCGGCGCGGCCGTACGCGAGCGCGAACGCGAGCTCGAGCTCCTTCATGATGCCGACGAGCGGGAAGATCTCATCCGTCTCCGCGCAGGCGCCGAGCACCACGACGCGCCCGTGGCTGCCCGCGAGCAGCATCGCCGCATTGATCGTCCCCTTCACTCCGACGCACTCGAACACGAGCTCCGGATCGACGCCCCCGGCGAGCGAACGGAGCGCCGCCGCGGGATCCTGCGCCGTCGGGTCGACGACGGCGTGCGCCCCGAGCCGCTCCGCGAGCGCGCGGCGGCCGGGCGACGGATCGGAGGCCACGATGCCGCGCGCTCCCGCGTGCCGCGCCCAGAGGATCGTCACCGCCCCGATCGGCCCCGCGCCCATCACGACGCAGGCGGTCTCGGGCCGCACGCGCCCGAGCCGCACCCCGTGGAGGCCAACCGCGAGCGGCTCGACGAGCGCCGCCTGCCGCATCGTCACCGCGTCCGGCACCCGTAGCGTGTGCGCCGGCTGCACCCGCACGAGCTCCGCGTAGGCCCCCGGCAACGCCCCGATCCCGATCGGCCGCGAGCTCGGGCAGTGGTAGCCGTTGCCGCGCCGGCACCACGCGCACGCGCCGCAGGACATGTACGGAAGCGCCACCACCCGCTCCCCGACCTTCCAGTCCTCGACGCCCTCTCCGAGCGCCGCGATCTCGCCCGCGAACTCGTGCCCCATGATCGTGTCGGGCGGCATCCCGATCCCGAACTTCGCCGCGTGCAGGTCCGACCCGCAGATCCCGCAGTCCCGAACGCGCAGCAGGATCTCGCCCGGCTCCGGCGCCGCGTCGGGAACGGACTCGAGCTTCAGGACCCCCGGCTCCTTCAGAACGACGGCGCGCATGGATTCCGTGTGTAGTCCGGCCGCGGACGATTGACCATCCGCGTGCGAGCCTCTATGGTCTCGCCCTCACCCGCCGTTCCACCCACCACGCCACCCTAGCTCAGCTGGCAGAGCAACCGATTCGTAATCGGTAGGTCGAGGGTTCGATTCCCTTGGGTGGCTCTGTCTCTAGCTCTGAACCGCTTTCATGTTGATTCGTTGTGCGGGACGACTCGGTCAGAGGAGGGGCCCTCATTGCGCCCGCAGCGCCGCTACCTGCCCCTGCCGCGCGTAATCAATCGCCTCGCCGAGCACCCGCGCCGCCTCCTGCGGAGCGTGGAAGCCCATGCTGTTCTCGGCGGCGATGAAGTCGAGGCGCCACTGGGCGCGGCGCTGGAGCTTCAACGCCTCCTGGAGCGACTCGGCCGCCACGCCGTGCGCCTTGGCGGCGACGACGGCGTCGATCAGATCGACGACCGCGGCGCCGCCTCGCTGCATGAGCTCGTAGTTGCGCTGCTGGATGAGGTCGGCGCGCTGCTTCAGCTCCTCCTCGGACGTGCGGTGGCAGGTCTGGCAGGCGCGGGTGACGTTCAGGAGGGGGCTGCGGACCCAGTGGTCGCTGATCTTGGTGGCGCCTTCGCGGACGTAGGGCATGTGGCAGTCGGCGCACGAGACGCCGCTCCGGGCGTGGACGCCCTGGCTCCAGAGCTCGAACTCGGGGTGCTGGGCCTTCAGGATCTGGGCGCCGGTCTCGGTGTGGGTGTAGTCGGCGAACGGCTGGCCGTCGGGAAACTTGGTGCCGTCCCAGAAGGCTTCGACGGCCTCGGCGGTCAGGCCCTCGCCCCATGGAAACGTGAGCGGCATCTTGGTCGCGCAGTAGTACTCGACGTGGCACTGGCCGCAGACGTACGAGCGCATCTCGTTGCGGGAGGCGTCGCGGTTCGGGTCGTAGGGGACGGTGCGGGTGCCGTCGCGCCAGACCTCGATGCTGTGCAAGGCGGGAACGGGCGCGTCCGAGGCGGCGAGCGCCTGGATGCCGCGGATGAAGCCGGGACGCGTGACCCGGAGCGACATGTCGCCGGGATCGTGGCAGTCGACGCAGCTCACGGGATGCGCGTGCCCCGACGCGTGCAGCTTCGTGTTCAGGTCCTGGTAGGTGAGCTTGAACGACTCCTCGAAGCCGCGCATGGCGTCGCCGCCGCCAAGCTCGCGATAGAGCGGCATGATCGACGCGTGGCAGTGCAGGCACGACCCGGACTGCGGCTTGGTGAGGCGCTTCGTCGCTTCCTGGTCGTACAGCATGTAGGCGTGGCCGCGGCGGTCGCGGTAGTCGATCGAGAAAGCGTAGCCGGCGAACATGCGCTTCAACCACGGGTCGCGCTCGATCTTCTCCTCGGGCAGAGCCTCGCTGCCCTGGTGGCCACCGAAGCGCGTCTTGGTGAGGAGCGACGTGCGCCGGTAGCCGTCGTACTCGGCGGGCCAGTTCTTGCCCCACTTCTCGGGGTCGGTGTCGTCCTCGCCGACGTCGACGACGCGCACGAACGGCACGCGCTGCTCGGACTTCCGCTCGAAGATGGTGGTGAGGAGCGCGGTCACGCCCGCGGCGGCCGCGGCGACCACGGCGATCAGCACCAGATAGAGGCCTCGATTCATCGCGTTCTCCCGTTTCGAGCGCCGCTCATGAGGCGGCGGCGAGATCGGCGGGCGTCAACGGTCCGCCGATTCCGGTCTTCTCCCCGTGGCCGACGCCTCCGTGGCAGTGCGTGCACGGCACGTCCCCCGGCCGGCTCGACGCCCCGGCGATCCCGTGGACGAGCTCGCCGTGACACCGGAGGCAGTTCTCCTGCAGGATGGCGCGCCCTCTGGCCTGGACCACGATCGGCTCCACGAACCGCTGCGTGGTGAACTTCTCGCCGTGCCGCCATCCGTTCTCCATCTTCGCGAGATACTTCGGCACGAAGGCGTGCGGCAGGTGGCAGTCGACGCAGACGGCGACCTGGTGGTGACTCGCCTTCTGCCACGCGTCGTACTGCGGGCGCATGATGTGGCAGTTGACGCAGGCCTTCGGGTCGGTGCTGAGGTACGAGAGCCCGCGGGCGTACCGGAACGTGTAGCCGCCGATGCCCGCGGCGATACCGATGGCGACCGCCAGCACCAGCGGCAGCGTTCGCGACGACGAGGGCCTCTCGCGGGGCGCCATGCGCCCCCTGGTTAGCGGTTCAGCCGCCCGACTGCCAACGCGACACCGTGGGAGCGAACGCCCTTCCACCAGAGGCTCAGGCGGTCGAGGTACAGGTAGACGACGGGCGTCGTGTAGAGCGTCAGGATCTGGCTCACCAGGAGGCCGCCGACGATGGTGATGCCGAGCGGGCGGCGGAGCTCCGAGCCCATGCCGGCGCCGAGCGCGAGCGGCAGCCCGCCGAGCAGCGCCGCCATCGTCGTCATCATGATCGGCCGGAAGCGCAGGAGGCAGGCCTCGTAGATCGCCTCCTCCGGCGCCTTGCCGTCGCGTCGCTCGGCCTCGAGCGCGAAGTCGATCATCAAGATGGCGTTCTTCTTGACGATGCCGATCAGCAGGATGATGCCGATGAGCGCGATCACGTTGAGCTCGCCTCCGGTCACGAGCAGGGCGAGGATCGCCCCGACCCCCGCCGACGGCAGCGTCGAGAGGATCGTGAGCGGGTGGATGTAGCTCTCGTAGAGGATGCCGAGCACGATGTAGACCGCGACGAGCGCGGCCAGGATCAGGAGCGGCTGATTCGCGAGCGACGCCTGGAACGCCTGCGCCGTACCCGCGAAGGTCGCGCGCACGCCCGGCGGGATATCGAGCTCGCGCACGGCGGCGGTGATCGCGTCGACGGCCTCGCCGAGCGCCACGCCCGGCGCCAGGTTGAAGGAGACGGTCGTCGCCGGGAACTGCCCCTGGTGGGTGACGGCGAGCGCCGCCGTGCCGGGCTCGATGCGCGCGAAGGCGGCGAGGGGCACCGGCGTGCCGTTCGCCGCTCGGACATAGACGTCGCGCAGCGTCTCCGGCCGCTGCCAGAAGCTCGGAGCCACCCCCATGACGACGTGGTACTGGTTCAGCGCGGTGTAGATCGTCGACACCTGGCGCTGCCCGAACGCGTCGTAGAGCGCGTCGTCGATCATTTGCGTCGTGACACCGAGCCGCGCCGCGGTCGCGCGATCGATCGCGAGGGTGGTCTGGAGGCCGCCGCTCATCTGGTCGCTGTTCACGTCGGTGAGGATCGGCATGGTGCGGAGCTCGGCGAGCACCTTGGGCGCGGCGTCCTCGAGGTCGTCGAGGTCGTCGCCCTGGAGCGTGAACTGGTACAGCGCGCCGCTCGGACGGCCGCCGATGCGGATGTCCTGGACGGGCTGCAGGAAGAGGCTCGCCCCGGCAACGCTCGCGAGCTTCGGCCGCAAACGCGCCGCGATGACGTCGCCCGAGGCCTTGCGCTCCGCGAGCGGCTTCAGGGCCACGAACATGCGCCCCGTGCTCGACCCCTGCGAGCCGCCGGTGAAGGCGACGACGGTCTCGACCGCCGGATCGCTCCGCACGATGTCGACGAGCTCGCCGAGCTTCCCCTGCATCGCCTGGAACGACGCCGCCTGGTCGGCCTGGACGTTGCCGACGAGCCGCCCCGTGTCCTGCTGCGGGAAGAACCCCTTCGGCACGATGCCGTAGAGGTGGACATTGAGCGCGACCATGAGGCCGGCGACGAGCAGCGTGAAGCGCGGGTGCGCGAGCGTCCAGGCGAGGCTCCGCTCGTAGGCGCGGTGCAGCCCGCCGAAGACGCGCTCCGCGGCGCGCGCCGGCCGGCCGGCCGGCCGCGCGCCGTGCCCGCGCCGCAGGATCTGCGCACACATCATGGGGGTCGTGGTGAGCGACACGACCAGGGAGATCAGCACCGCCAGCGACAGCACGACCGCGAACTCGCGGAAGAGCCGCCCCACGATGCCGCCCATCAGGAGGATCGGGATGAACACCGCGACCAGCGACACGCTCATCGACAGCACGGTGAAGGCGATCTCGCGCGCGCCGCCGAGCGCCGCCTCGCGCGGGGACGCGCCGCGCTCGAGGTGCCGCATGACGTTCTCCAGCACGACGATCGCGTCGTCGACCACGAACCCGGTCGAGATCGTGAGCGCCATGAGTGACAGGTTGTCGATCGAGTAGTCGAGGAGGTACATCGCGCCGAACGTGCCGATCAGCGAGAGCGGCACGACGACGCTCGGAATCGCGGTCGCGCGGAGGTCCCGCAGGAAGAGGAAGACCACCAGGATCACGAGCGCGATCGCGATAGCCATCGCTATCTCGACGTCGTGCACCGAGGCGCGAATCGAGGCGCTGCGGTCGATGACGACGTCGAGGTCGACCGCGCGCGGGACCACGGCGCGGAGATACGGCAGCCGGGCGCGGATGCGGTCCATCGTCGCGATGATGTTGGCGCCGGGCTTGCGGAAGATGACCGCCATGACGGCCGGCTTGCCGTTGGCGAATCCGACCGTCCGCACGTCCTCGACCGCGTCGCGGACCTCGGCGACGTCGCGGATGCGGACCACGGCACCGTCGCGGTAGCGCACGACGAGCGGACGGTACTCGGCCGCCGTCATCAGTTGGCCGTCGGTGTCGAGGTTCCAGGCGCGCGCGGTGGTCGCGATCTCGCCGACCGGCCGGTTGCTGTTGGCCGCGCCGAGCACGGCACGCACCTCGTCGAACCCGATGCCGTAGCTGGTGAGCGCCGTCGGGTTCAGCTCGACGCGCACCGCCGGCAGCGCGCTGCCCCCGATGAACACCTGCCCGACGCCCTCCACCTGCGCGAGCTCCTGCTGGAGGACCGACGCGGCCGCGTCGTAGAGGCGGCTCGGCGGCAGCGTGTCGGAGGTGAGGCTCATGACCGCGATCGGCGCGTCGGCCGGGTTCACCTTGCGATAGTACGGGTTGTTCGGGAGCGCCGCCGGTAGCTGACCGCGCGCGGCGTTGATCGCCGCCTGGACGTCGCGCGCCGCGGAGTCGATGCTGCGGCCGAGGTCGAACTGCAGCGTCACCTGCGTCGCGCCGAGGCCGCTCGTCGACGTCATCTCGGTCACGCCGGCGATGCGCCCGAACATACGCTCGAGCGGCATCGCGACCGCCGACGCCATCGTCTCCGGGCTCGCTCCGGGCAGACTCGCCGACACCTGGATCGTCGGAAACTCGACTTGCGGCAACGGCGCCACGGGCAGGTGCTGGAAGGCGATCGCGCCCGCGAGCGCGACCGCCAGGGTCAGCAGCGAGGTCGCGACCGGCCGGCGGATGAACGCCGCGGAGAGGGTCACTCGGACTCCAGCATCGCGCCGGCCCCGGCGTTCCGGAGCTCCTCCGCGCGGCCGGACCGCCGGGCGAAGCGGTGCGCCAGGCGGTCGAACGCCAGGTAGATCACCGGCGTCGAGTAGAGCGTGAGCACCTGGCTCACGAGGAGCCCGCCGACGATGGCCACGCCGAGCGGATGACGGAGCTCGGAGCCCATGCCCGTGCCGAGCGCGAGCGGCAGCCCGCCGAGGAGCGCCGCCATCGTCGTCATCATGATCGGCCGGAAGCGCAGGAGACAGGCCTCGTGGATCGCCTCCTCCGGCGTCTTGCCTCCGTGGCGCTCCGCCTCGAGCGCGAAGTCGATCATCATGATGGCGTTCTTCTTGACGATGCCGATCAGCAGGATGATGCCGATCAGCGCGATCACGTTGAGCTCGCCGCCGGTGAGCATCAGCGCGAGGATCGCGCCGACGCCGGCGGACGGCAGCGTCGAGAGGATCGTCAGCGGATGGATGTAGCTCTCGTAGAGCACGCCGAGCACGATGTAGACGGTCACGAGCGCCGCCAGGATCAGGAACGGCTGGTTCGCGAGCGACGCCTGGAACGCCTGCGCGGTGCCCTGGAAGCCGGCGCGGATGCTCGCGGGGAGGCCGACGTCGTCCGCCGTGCGGTCGATCGCGTCGACGGCCTCGCCGAGCGACGCCCCCGGCGCCAGGTTGAACGACAGCGTCACGGCCGGGAACTGCCCCTGGTGGGTCACCGCGAGCGCGGCCGTGCCGACCTCCGCCGTCGTGAACGAAGCGAGCGGCACGGCGGCGCCGCCCGCCGAGCGGACGTAGAGGTGATCGAGCGCCTCGGGACCCTGCTGAAAGCTCGGATCCACCTCGAGGACGACCCGGTACTGGTTGAGCTGGGTGAAGATCGTCGACACCTGCCGCTGCCCGAACGCGTCGTAGAGCGTATCGTCGATCATCTGCGGCGTGATGCCGAGCCGCGACGCCGTGTCGCGGTCGATCGCGAGCGTGAGCTCCAGGCCGCCGGTCTGCTGGTCGCTCGCGACGTCGCGGATCTGCGGCAGGTGGCGCAGGCGCTCGAGCATGCGGGGCGCGAACTCGCGCAGCGCGTCGGCGTCGGGTGAGGCGAGGCTGTACTGGAACTGGGTGCGGCTCACCCGGTCCTCGACGGTCAGGTCCTGCACCGGCTGCATGTAGAGCGTCGCGCCCTCGACCTCGGCGAGCACCGGCTGGAGCCGTCGGATGACCTCGACGGCGCTCGCATCGCGTTCGCCGAGCGCCTTCAGGTTGATCTGGATGCGGCCGGCGTTCGCCGTCGTATTGACGCCGTCGACGCCGATGAAGGACGACAGGCTCTCGACCGCCGGATCGCGCAGCACGACCGCCGCGAGCCGCTGCTGCCGCTCCGCCATCGCCGCGAACGACACCGACTCCGGCGCCTCCGACACGCCGAGGATCACGCCCGTGTCCTGCACCGGGAAGAAGCCCTTCGGCACGAGAACGTAGAGGAGCACGGTCGCCGCGAGCGTCACGACGAACCCGATCAGCGTGGCCGTCTGGCGGCGCAGCACCCACCGCAGCGAGGCGCCGTAGCGGGCGATCAGCCAGGCGAAGGCCGACGCCGAACCGCGCGCGAACCGGCCCGACCCGCCCGCCGGCACGTTGCGCAACAGCCGCGCGCACATCATCGGCGTGAGCGTCAGCGACACGACCGCCGACACCAGGATCGTCACCGCCAGCGTCACCGCGAACTCGCGGAAGAGCCGGCCCACGATGTCGCCCATGAACAGCAGCGGAATCAGCACCGCCACGAGCGAGACCGTCAGCGAGATGATCGTGAAACCGATCTCCTGCGAGCCCGCGAGCGCCGCCTCGCGGGGCGTCTTCCCCTCCTCGAGGTGGCGCGTGATGTTCTCGATCATCACGATCGCGTCGTCGACGACGAAGCCCGTCGAGATGGTGAGCGCCATGAGCGACAGATTGTCCAGGCTGTACCCGAGCAGGTACATCGCGCCGAACGTGCCGACGATCGAGAGCGGCACCGCGACGCTCGGAATCACGGTCGCCGAGAGCTCCCCCAGGAACAGGAACATCACCATCACCACGAGCGCGACGGTGAGCATGAGCTCGAACTGCACGGCGCGGACCGAGGCGCGGATGGTGTTCGTGCGATCGGTGAGGACGCGCACCTCGACGCCCGCCGGCAGCGCGGCGGTGAGCTGCGGCAGCAGGCGCGTGATGCGATCGACCACGCCGATGATGTTGGCCCCGGGCTGGCGCTGGATGTTGACGAGCACCGCCGGCTCGGCGTTCATCCACGCGGCCTGCTTCGCGTTTTCGGCGCCGTCGACGACCTCGGCGACGTCCATGACGCGCACCGGCCGATCGTCGCGGTACGCGATCACGAGGCCGCGATAGTCCTCGGCGGACATCAGCTGGTCGTTGGCGCCGATCATCCAGGCGCGCTTGGGGCCGTCGAAGCTGCCCTTCGCCTGGTTGACGTTGGCGGCGGCGATGGTCCGCCGCAGGTCCTCGAGCGCGAGATCGTAGGCGGCGAGCGCCGTCGGGTTGGCGCGCACGCGCACCGCCGGCTTCTGCCCGCCCCCGAGGCTCACCAGGCCGACGCCCGGGAGCTGCGAGATCTTCTGCGCGAGCCTCGTGTCCGCCAGATCCTGGACCCTGCCGAGCGGCAGCGTCTTCGACGTGAGCGCGAGGGTCAGGACGGGCGCGTCGGCGGGATTGATCTTGCTGTAGACGGGCGGGTTCGGAAGATCCTTCGGCAGGAACGTCCCGGCCGCGTTGATCGCGGCCTGCACGTCCTGCTCCGCGACGTCGATCTCGAGCTCGAGCGCGAACTGCAGCACGATCACCGAGCTCCCGAAGGAGCTCGTGGACGTCATCTGCTTCAGCCCCGGCACCTGCCCGAACTGCCGGGTCGGGATGACCACCGCCTGCTCCCAGGGCGGATTCTTCCCCAGCAACGGCGACGGTGGCCAGGGCGAGCTGGTGCGGGTCCCGCTGGCCGACGGAACGCTGGT
>WBZR01001748.1_pt2 | contig 24704 bp, 21 predicted proteins | sample 5204231 | NCBI WGS metagenome assembly WBZR01 (sample SAMN12412403, study PRJNA552823) | activated sludge metagenome | isolation source: activated sludge from anammox sidestream of wastewater treatment plant... | place: USA: Virginia | collected 2017-08
ATCGTTGCCGACCATACGAAACTTAACAGCACTGCCTTGATGCAGTTTGCGGATTTGCGCCAGTGGGATGGATTGATTACCGACAGCAGCGCCTCGCCCAAGGCCCTTGAGACGTTGCGCCAGTCGGGAGTGAAAGTGTTTATACCTCCAATGATGAAAGGTTGATAATGAACAGTGTGCTGATTCAAAATGCGCGTGTACTGGAGCCAGGGGTTGGAATCGTTGGCCATTCGCTGCTGATCAGCGATAAACGTGTCGCAGCGATTGATCCGGTCAATACCCCGGCAGCGCAGACGATCGACGCGGGTGGTCGGTTATTGACGCCTGGCCTGATCGATATGCACACGCACGGGTTTGGCAGGGATTTGTATGAGCATGGTCCCGAGGCGATGCGGCGTATTTTGTCAGCACTGCCGCAGTTCGGCGTCACCTGCATTACCCCGACTCTTTACGCGAACTTGACCCGGGCGCATCTGGGCGAATTATCAGCCCTGGGCGCCATTGCCCAGGCAGATGATCAGGACGTGGCGATAGCGGGTTTTCACCTGGAAGGGCCATTTTTGGCACTGCCCGGAGCCGGAGCGTCGACGCTCGATGGGGATGTGGCACTGCTGGATGATCTGCTGGATGCCTGTAAACGGGTGGCAGCGGTGTCGATCAGCCCGGACACGCCGAAGATCGGCCCGGTGATCGAACATCTGCGCGATCGTGATATTGCGGCATTCATAACGCACACCAAGGCTAGCGCCGAACAGACCGAGCAGGCGATTCAGCTCGGGGCCAGGCATGCCACGCATTTTTACGATGTGTTTTATGCACCAGAGGTAACTGACCTGGGGGTGCGGCCAGTCGGAGCGGTCGAGTCGATTCTGGCGGATCCGCGCGTGACGGTCGATTTCATTGCTGATGGAATTCATGTGCACCCGACTGCCATTCGGGCTGCACTGGCGGCCAAAGGGCCGGCCGGTGTGGCGCTGATTACCGATTCATACTTCGGTGCGGGTCTGCCTCCGGGCATTTATGAAAATGAGGGCGGTTATTCGGTGCGCGTTACTGATGGCGATGCGCTGCGCATCCACGAACCGGGCAGCAGCCGGCACAACGGGTTGTCGGGAAGCGGGCTGACCATGAGTCGCGGCGTCAGCAATCTGCGCAAATGGTTGAATTTGCCGGAGCATGCGGTCTGGCAAATCGCCACGCGCACGCCGGCGACGGTTCTGGGGCTGAAACGCAAGGGGAGTTTGCTGGCTGGCTGTGATGCGGACCTGGTGTTGTGGGATGACGATGGCAGCCTGTTGACAGCCAGATACACCTGGGTTGGCGGCAGGAAGGTCTATTCCTCCAGCAATGCATCGTAAATTGTGAATGTACAGGCAACAATGGATTTATTTGTTTCAACAGGACTTTAACGAAAGGAGAGAACTGAATGAGCCGTTTTGACTTTGAACCATCACCCCATGTTCCGTTCCGGGACAAGGAGGCGATTGCGCGTTGCCGCGCGATTCGTCGCGAGGATATGGAGAAGCACCCCAATCCTGACTTTAAGATCCGGGTCGTGGATGATCGGGACATCGAGCCGATCATCGTTGCTGACATGGTGGGTCGCATCGTCCGGGCGCGGCAGGAGGGACGCAAATGCGTCATGATTCTGCCCAATCCGATGCCCACCTACCGCATTATCGCACGCATTCTTAACGCCATGCGGCTGGACTGCTCGCACGTGTTTGGCTTTGCCATGGATGAGTATGCGGATCAGGACGGGCGCATCGCCCCGCCGGATTGGGAGTTTGGTTTCGTTGCTGCGCTGCATAAATACTTCTGGGCCGAATTGGATGAGGATCTGCGGCCGCCGCTTAAACAGATCATCGGGCCTACCAACAAGACGGTCGATGTCTACGACAAGATGATCGCCGATGCAGGTGGAGCAGAGATTTGTTACACCGGGCCGGGTTGGACCGGGCATGTGGCCTTCATCGAGCCTGATGCGCCCGAGTTCGATGCGCCGCTGGAGGAATGGATGAAGATGGGGACGCGCATCTGCACGCTCAGCCCGTTCACCCTTGCGCAGAACTCATTGTACGGAAGCTTCGGCAAGAGCGGCGATCTGGCCGCCGTCCCGCCCAAGGCCGTGACGATCGGGCCGGCCACCGTGGTAAACGCCAGAAACCGCATGGAGTTTGCAGCCATCGGTGTACACGGGACGAGCACTTCGTGGGAACGCATGATTGCCCGGTTGTGCTATCACGGACCGGTTTCGCCGCAGCTGCCAAGTTCCATTCACCAACGTCTGCGGACCGACTGTTATATCTCTGAAACAATCGCCGCCAACATCGAGCCAGACTGGCTCAAAGGATACTAAACATGACTGCAACACAAGCATTTTCAACCCTGGAGTGGGGACGCGTTGATCTGAACCAGGTTCCCAATCTGGTCACGAAGACACCCGGACCCAAGAGCCACGAATATCACACCCGCTGCACCAAGTATTTCAAAGGTCTCAGCGGACAGGTCAAGCTTTTCCCGGTTGTGTTTGACCGTGGCGAAGGCTGCGTGCTGCACGACGTGGACGGCAACAGCTACATCGACTTTTCCAGCGGGATTTATGTGACGACGCTGGGGCATTGTCATCCGGAGATTTCCGAAGCCATTGCCAAGATGTCGCATACGCTGATGAACGCCCACGACTTTGTGTCGCCGGTTAAAACGGAGCTGTGCGAAAAGCTGGCGGAGATTCTGCCCGGCGATTTGAGCGGTTTTCAGTTTTATGATTCCGGTACGACGGCGGTGGAAGCCGGTCTGCGCGTTCTGCGGGCGGCAACGGGCAAGAACGAAATCATCTCCTGTTTCAACGATTTCCACGGCAAGAGTTATGGCAGCGTCTCCCTGGCTGAGATTCGCAGCAAGGTTTATGGTCCGGTGCGGGCGCCAGGGATGCACATGGTTCCGCGCCCCAATCCGTATCGTCCGATGTGGACCAAGGCGGATGGGACGATTGATACCGATGCCTATCTTGATTTTTATGATCAGTATCTGGGTCGGGCGACGGTGCATGACGTGGCCGGTTTCTGTCTGGAACCGATCCAGGGATGGGGTGGTTCGGTCATGCCGCCGGATGACTTTTTCCCGAAATTGCGCAAATTCTGTGATGAGCGCGGTCTGTTGCTGATGGTTGACGAAGTTCTGGCGAGCTGGGGGCGCACGGGCAAATGGCTGTGCGTTGAGCACTGGGGCATTGTTCCCGATGTCGTCACCATGGGTAAAGGGTTCGGCAACGGTTTCCCGGTGACGTGTGTCGCCGTGCGTGAGCCGTATAAGGAAAGTTTTGAAAAGATCAGTGCCAGTTCCAGTTATGGTGGCAACCCAGTGGCTTGTGCAGCAGCACTGGCTTCGACGGTGGTCATCGAGCGTGACAATCTGCTGGCGCATGCGACCCACCTGGGTGAGATTGCGCTGAAGCATATGAACCAGATGAAGGCCAAGCACAGCATCATCGGCGATGTGCGTGCCAAGGGCTGCCTGATGGGCATCGAGCTGGTGAAGGATCGCAACACCAAGGCACCATTCGATGAAGCGGGCAAGCGCGTTTATCAAAAGGCGTTTGCCAAGGGCCTGGCGTGGATTCCGGCAGGGCACATTTTGCGCATGAGCCCTCCGATCATCATGGATGAAAAGACGCTGATCAAGGGTCTGGACATCATTGATGAATCCATTGGAGAAACCGAGCGCGAGCTGGGCTGCAAGTAAACGGCAGCCACAGGCCACATGATTTTCGGATGTGTGATCCAGGCAGTCGTCGGCAGTGACCTCCAACAGGCAGGCACTGCTGACGGCTGTGTTGGCCGCAATGGATGACACTTGTTTGCGTTGGGTTGTGTGGTCGGCGCATAATGCACGTTATTGATCGGCGGGCAAACGTTGTCCGCGCGTGCGTCAACGGGATCTGTGCACGATCAAAAGTGATGAGCAAGGCAGAACTTTTTGGGGCTTAATTATGAATGTTATCGATACATTTCGCTTGAATGGAAAAACGGCGTTGATGACGGGTGGCGCCGGTCTGTACGGTCAGCAGATCGCCCGGGCGCTGGCGATGGCGGGGGCTAAAACGTTCATGGCCAGCCGCAATCTGGAAAAACTGGACAAGCAGGCGCAGATTTTTCGTGATGAAGGTCTGGATGTCACCGCCTATCAACTGGATCAAAGCGATGAAAAGCAGATTTTGAAATTGCGTGACCGGTTGAATGAGGAAACCGGCGGCGTTGACATTCTGATCAACAACGCCGTGATCCGGTGTATGAGCAGTTGGGAGGACGATGCGGATAATCTTCGCAAATCGCTGGATGTGAACATCACCGGCGTGTTTTTGATGACCCGCGTTTTTGGCGACCAGATGGCGGCCCGCGGCGGCGGGAGCATTATCAATATTGGTTCGATCTATGGGATGGTCTCGCAGGACTATTCGCTGTATGAGGGAACCGATATGCACGGTGATATTCCCGATTACTGGATGCACAAGGGGTCGATGGTTCAGTTCACCCGCTTTGCCGCAGCCAAACTTGGCCCGCATGGCGTGCGCGTGAATACGGTCAGCCCCGGTGGGTTGTTCAACAACCAGAACCCAATCTTCGTCAAGCGTTACAATGCCCGGACGTTTCTTGGTCGGATGGCGAATCAGACGGATCTCATGGGCACGATCGTGTTTCTGGCATCGGATGCGTCAGCCTATGTGACAGGTGTCAATATCCCTGTTGATGCTGGGTTTACAGCTAAGTGAGCGATGGACCATGCTGGGTAAATTGTTTGATCTGACCGGCAAGGTGGCGCTGGTTGCTGGTGGCGGTGGCTATCTTGGTTATTCCATCTGCCGGGCGCTGGCGGCCCATGGTGCGCGTGTCGGCGTTGGCGACATCAACGAGCAGGCAATTCATCGCAGCGTCGATGCGGTGCAAGGCGATGGAGGCCAGGCGGTTGCTGTGCAACTGGATAGCGGCAAGGAAGAATCGATTGAGCGGTCGCTGGATCAGGTTCAGCAGTCGTTGGGGCCGGTGAGCATCGTGGTGAATTGTGCCACAACGGCCACAGGTAAGAGCCACGAAAATCTGACCGTGGAAGATTGGCAGACTTGCCTGCAGACGACTTTGGTTGGCGAGTTTTTGATCGCGCGCTCGGCAGCGAGGCGCATGATCAAACAAGGTGGCGGTGGGAGCATCATCCACTTTGGTTCGATGTACGGCATGGTCAGCCCCAACCCCGTTGCCTACGGCGATAAAATGCCGATGAATCCCCCGGATTATGGTGCGGCCAAGGCGGGCGTGTTGCAACTGACACGCTATCAGGCCGTGTTGTGGGGTAAGCATGGCATTCGTGTCAACGCTGTTGTGCCCGGGCCGTTTCCCAATCCTGGCGTTCAAGCGAAGCATCCGGATTTTGTTGATCGCCTGAGTCAACGTGTGCCGATGGCCCGGATAGGGCAGGGTGATGAAATTGCCGGTGCCGTCGTTTATCTGGCTTCGTCAGCCTCCAGCTATGTCACGGGCACATCACTGGTGGTCGATGGGGGATGGACAGCCTGGTGAAGACTGCTGGGACACTGACAAGCAGGTGACATGCGGTGGATGCGACTGTTGTGATTATTACTGTGCTGAAAGCTGAAGTAGCAGCTACAACTTTTTTACTCTTGCGAGTTTGATTATGGCGAAACCACTGGTTCGTGATCGTGATAATATCCGCCTGGCGATGCTGGGCATGGTTGAGGGTAATGGTCATCCGTTTAGCTGGAGCGCCATTGTCAATGGAACGTACAACGCCAGCGAAATTATCGCTGGCGGCTATGGGGGTATTGTTGATTATCTGAAGATTCAACCGCCGGGCGCTCTGGGAATTGCCGGCGCCAAAGTGACGCATGTCTGGTGCGACAACCGTGCTGATGCTGATCGTGTTGTGCGCGCTTCAGGCGTGGCGCACGCTGTTGACCGGGCGGAGGATGTGATCGGGCAGGTCGATGCGGTGATCGTGGCGACGGATAAGGGTCACGAACACGTGGATCGCGCCCGGCCGTTCATCGAGGCGGGCCTGCCGGTGTTTATTGATAAACCGTTGACGGATCGGGCGGACCACCTGCAGCAGTTCATTGACTGGCAAAGGCAGGGCAAGGCGCTTATGTCAACCAGTGCCATGCGCTACGCCAGGGAATATCTCGACCTGAAGGCGCGCCTGAACGAAGTGGGCCAACCGCGGCTGATTATCGGCAACATGCTTAAAGACTGGGAACGCTACGGTATTCATGCCCTGGAGGCGGTCTATCAACTGCTGGAACCAGGTGGCTGGCAGTGGCTGACCAACAGCGGCGATGAAAAGGCGAGCATTGTTCATATTCATCATCGCAGTGGCGTTGATGTGGTGCTGAATGTGATCAAGGATATGATTGGCGGATACGGAATCGTGGGTATTTATGGAACCACCGGTTATGTGCAAACCAAGTTGAGCGACACGTTCAATGCCTTCAAGTCGCAACTGGTGACCTACATCGATTATCTGCGCAGCGGGGAGCTGCCGTTTTCCTTCGATCAGACGGTTGAACAGATGAAAATCATCATCGCAGGCATCCTCAGCAAGGAACAGGGCGGTCGGCGTGTCGAGATCGACAGCGTTTTATAGGCCGGCATGATTTTTTTGGTTTAATAGTAATCCATACTTTTTTAATAGTGAGCATTTTTATGAGTTCATCACCTCAAAGTCCGTATGCGGCGTCACCAGGTTCGGCAGCGGGGCAGTCCAATCAGCCCGTGCTTTTGCGTCCGAGCCGGGTGCTGCAGAAAATGCGTGCCGGTCAGACCGCCGGTTGTGTGAAGTTGAATCTGGCTGATGCGCGCGTTGCCGAAATTGCGGCGCTGACCGGTATTGACTGCATCTGGGCCGATCTGGAGCACGTGCCCAATACGCTGCACGACATCGAAAACCAGGTGCGGGCAGCCAAGATGCACAACACGGATACGATTGTTCGTGTTCCGCGCGGCAGTTATTCGGATTTGATCTATCCGCTGGAGATGGATGCTGCCGGCATTATGGTTCCGCACGTTAAGACGGCTGCCGAGGCGCGGTGGATCGCCCAGCAGACCAAGTTTCAACCCGTCGGTCGGCGCGCCCTTGATGGCGGCAATGCTGATGGGGCTTACTGCGGCGCTGACATGTCGGACTATATCCGCCACGCCAATGAGCAGCGGTTTGTCATCGTTCAGATTGAAGACCCTGAAGCGATGGACGAGCTGGACGAAATAGCAGCCGTACCCGGGGTGGACATGATTTTCTTCGGCCCGGGCGATTTCAGCCATGGCCTGGGCATTGCCGGTCAAATCAACGACCCGCGCGTGGTCGCAGCACGGAAGGCGGTTGTGCAGGCGGCTTTGAAACACGGCAAGTTTGCCGGTACGGTGGGGGGGCTGGGTAATCGTCAGGAACTGATCGACATGGGGTTCCGCTTTTTGAGCATCGGGGCTGATGTTGTGGCGATCTACGAATACTTTGCCAACATCGCCAAAGCCTTCAAATAATTTTTTTCTCAAAGAATAAAATAAAAACACCAGATCACGGGCAACCATGATCTGGTGTTTGTTGTCAGGGACAGGCTTGCCGGCTTAGCTCAGTCGGGCAAAACCGCTTTGTTTGACCGGGCTGCCCAGTCGTTTTTCCGCGTCGCCTTTGGCCATCGCATCCGCCAGTTCCGCATAAACTTCGTCAGCGGCCAGGAGATATTTCTCCACGTGCCCAGGCTGGTGGGCGAGCGTGGGATAGAATGAAGCGCCGGTCAGGTAACCGTGATCGAGCATACGCACGGTGTAGAGCGTCATCAGGGCAGCGCCCTGCGGGTGATCGAAGGCGTAGTGGGCGATGCAGGGGTGTCCGGCGACTTTCAGAGGCAACTTGTGTTTTTGTGCCAGCTTGGTCAGACCGTTGGCGTATAGCTTGCCGATATTGTCAACGTGGGCCGGAACATCGTTTTCCTCCATGACCTTCATCGTGGCCAGTGCTGCAGCAAAGCCGACACCTTCGGTCCAGTAGGTGCTGGAGATGAAGCTGTCCTGGGCGGATGCCATGACCTGCTCGCGGCCGAGAACCGCGCCGATGGGATGACCATTGCCCAGTGCCTTGGCAAAGACGGCAATATCAGGATCGACACCATAGCGCAGATGCGCCCCGCCACGGGCCAGGCGGAAACCCGCTGAGATTTCGTCGAAGATGAACACCGCGCCGCATTCGTGCGCCAGCGCCTTGGCCTGCTGGAGGAACTGATTTTGCGGTTCCTGGTTGCGGGTTGGTTCCATGATAACGGCGGCCAGGTTTTTGCCGTGTTTGGCGACAATTTCCTCAAGCTGTTTGATCTGGTTGTATGCGAAAGGAAGCGCGGTGGCTTTAAGGCCGCGCGGTACGCCGGTGGGGGACAAACCGGGCAGGAGGTGCCCATCGAGTGCGCCGTGTTCGCCGAGATTGGCAGCCAGATACCAGTCTGACCAGCCGTGATAACCGCAGAAAGCGACGACATCGCGGCGGGTGTGGGCGCGGGCGATACGCACGGCGACCGCCATTGATTCGCCGCCGGTTCGGGCGTAGCGAACCGCGCCGGCCCAGGGGTGCCAGTCGATCAATTTCTGGGCAACCTGAACCTCTTCGGGATTGTTCAATGTACAGAATGAACCGCGCTGAATGCGGTCAATCACGGCTGCCGTGACCTCCGGATGATTGAACCCCAGCAGGCATCCGCCGATGCCGTTGGTCACCATATCGATCAGTTTGTTGCCGGACAGATCCGTGACCTGGCAGCCGGCAGCTTCACGGTAGTAGGCCGGCCAGCGATCCGGTGCAAACATTTCCGGGCGTTTGCTCAGCAGTTGCGTACCGCCGGGGATCATGGTTTTGGCCAGTTTATACAGGCCCTGGTTATCCCCGGCATCGATCAGTTGCTGGATTTGGGCTGAACGGTTGGGACTGAGTGTTGCGGTCATGGTTCGACTCCTTTGGTAAAGAACTATTGTTGGTAAAAAACTATGGTTGAATCGTTTGGTCCAACTGGACAAGGCATTGTTCCAGATCTTTGCGCATCAGGGCATCGGCTTGATCGGGTGAGGCGTTCACCATCGCTTCGATCAACTCGACGTGGTGATTCGGTTCGGCCGAGAGCACCGGCGGTATCAGGATTTCGACGGACAGAAACAGGCCGACGCGCAGAACTCGACGCAGCGCCTTGACCAGGGCATCGCAACCGCTCAGCTCCGCCAGCGCCAGATGCAGCTCAACTTCGAGCTTATAGTCCTGCGGCGTCATGGGCGGGGTGGCATCGCTGAGACGGGCCAGTTGCATGATACGTGCCTTGGCGCGACGCAGTGGCAGGCCGCAGTACATTCGGGCAGCCTGGCATTCCAGCGCCAGACGCAGAACGACCTGATCGCGTACTTCCTGACGGTTGAGCAGCCGCACCTGCGTGCCACGTTTTCCGATGGGTTGCAAAAGCCCTTCGGACTGGAGACGCACGAATGCTTCGGCTGATGGGGCCAGACTTACCCCGACTTCATCGGCCACCTGACGGCGATTGAGCAATTGCCCGGGGACGAGCTGACGGTTGAGCATCTTTTCGAGCAGGTGATCGTAGATCTGGTCCGACAGGGATCGATCATCCCGATGCGTCGAAGGTGACAGAATCCTTGACATGTCATATGATATATCACGATGCACCTGTTTTGTCAAGTTGGTTTTCGTCGCGACGAATTATTGAGGTTAATGGCAGGTGGTGCGTGCTTTGAGCAAATCGTTTACATCAGGAGATAAAAAAACGACGGCGTACTTGTGGTACGTCGTCGTCCTCTCTCACTCTCTTCACCCGTATTATAGACCATGTCCAGTGATTACACAACAATTTATTTTCGACATTACGACGTTTATTAAGTGTAAAATGGGGAAACTTTGTCTTTGGAAAGGCTTGCGAGCGATCAAAACGAGGCCAAAATACAAGCGATTGTGTTGTGGTTGGCTGAACAAAGGCAGAAGCACGTATTTTGTTGATCAGTTGACCGACCAGCGTGGTTTGCCCAACCACTGACGCAAAACCTGTTCAGCCGGTTTGCCGGCGGGTGTGTATCCGCGATCTGACGGCCCGCTTTTATCAGGTGGCCATTCCCAGATCATAAAACCGCCCAACTGCGGATTGCCCCACCAACTGAGGAAAAATCCTTCATACAGACGGCGTTGCAGGTCCAGATCGATGGGTTCCGTGGGGATGGTGTAGTCCCACGGCGTGCTGGCAGCATTGGCCAGTGAGCACCAGCCAACTTCCAGAAACACAAGCGGTTTGCCTTGTTTGGCTTGAAAAGCGAGCAGATTCCTTTGGATTTCCTTCCAGCGCTGCTGGATCTGTTCGATGGTGACCTGGCGGTTATCACCGAGTTTGTAGTAGCTGTTCATGCTGATCAGATCGAGCTGATCCCAGAACTTGATGGAGCTGTAATGATCCCAGTTGGCGGAGTAGGTTAGCCGGCCTTTGTAGGTTTTGCGGACATAATCAATGGTTTGGCGCCATTGATCGACTTGCGGCTCGCTGGTAACCAGCTCCGAACCGATGACCAGAACATCAACGCCGGTTGCCTGGGCGATCCAGGCGAAATGACCGATCATGTCGCGATACGAATCGAACCATTGCGGCCAACTGATGGGTTTGAGCGTGCCGCGCCACTCGTTGCCGCGTGGCGCATCCAGCAGCACAATGGGCATGAGGATGACGCGCAGACCTTTGTTTTTGGCGTGCTGGATCAGGTCGGTCAATTGTTCGGAGGTGGGGGTCATGCGCATATCGAGATAGATATGGCTGCTGGTTCCATTTTCCTGGCGGGCATCAACCACCAGTAAAATTGTGTCGGCTCCGATGTCAGCGATTTGGTCGATGCTTTGCTTGTAGCGGTCGATCCAGTCCACGCGCTGAATCTGCATGCCGACACCGACCAAGGGAAGATCCGTGGTGGCCAGTGTGCGCGGTGGGCCGGATGGGCTGGTCGGATCGGACGAAGCGTGTGCGTTGCGCTGGCCAAACAGTGTCAGGGCGCAAATCGCCAGAAAAACGGTGGTGGCAGCGATGATGATGACGCGATTGAGTCGCATGGAGTCCAAAGCAAAGCATAAATAGTGCCTGCCTGCAATCAACCACGGAGGCGGAAAATTTGTGGCCGGGGTTTGAAGAAAAGGTATTGTCGATGGCGGGAGGGACGAGGTCAGATAGCGCGGGCAGGCAAAAACTAGAGCGGGTTGGGGGTTGGGTTTTCCTGGCCGCCGACCAGAAAAATGCTGTTTTTCCCGGATCGTTTTGCGCCGAACATCAGCGCTTGATCGGCGGCATTGATCAATTCGGGCACGTTGCTGGCATCGTAGGGATAGACAGCCAGCCCGCCGGAGATGGTCAGACTGCCGTGGCCTTGCGGGCCGAGAAAGGGGTATTCCTGGCTGGACAAGTTGCGCTTGAAACGATCCAGAATCTGCATGATGTTGTGCGGCACGCGCGAGACGGGCGTGCTGGTGGATTGGCGCGGTTGGCGCGGGCCTTCCTTTTCCCAGAAGACAACGGCAAATTCATCGCCGCTGACCCTGGCGACCAGATCATGATCGCGACAGCAGCGTTTGATGACGGATCCGGTCTGACGAAGGATTTCGTCGCCGATCACGTGGCCGTAGGTGTCGTTGTAGTTTTTGAAATTGTCAATGTCGAACATCAGCAGCGTGACGGGAAACCGCAGCGCTCGCGCTTTTTCGACGATACGCGAAAGAAAATGACGGAAGTAGCGACCGTTGTACAGGCCGGTCAATTCATCGGTAATCGCCAGTTTCTGCAGGGCACTGTGACGCTGTTGCAGAAGGATAAGTTTGGCCAGTGGCTCAGCCAGTTGATCCAGAAAACGGCGGGGGATGGTTTGATCTGCATCGTGGGTCAGATGCAGATATAAAATGCCCAACGATTCAGTTTCATGATGAATCGGATGCGACAGCAGCACGGAATCATCAGTGCTTTGCGGTGCGGGCTTATCCGGTGCGACCAGCTCCAGGCGCATATCCGAGCCGAGTTGTTCGTTCAGCAATTGCACGGCCCCGGCAGGGGCATCGGAGGGATATTGAAGCTGGGCATCGAGCATGAGGTCTGATACGTCAGCGACCAGCAGGGAGGCCGGGTCAGGCGGCGTGGCGCGAGCGACGTGAACCGGTTGGTCAGTCTGCCCTTCATCAGCCAGATGAAGCGAGATACTACCCAAAATCCGCTGCAGTTCCTGTGGTGTCGAGGGGTTGATCAGGTAGTCATCGCAACCATATTCCAGCATTTGACGCGAAACGGGTTCAAGCGTTGGCGAGCCGAACAACAGCAGGCGGGCAGGGCCGGCGATGCTGCGCAGCGCCTGCACCGCAGCCTGGGCACGGCGCGCGACAGGCTCGATGGCGGCTAGAACCGTCGTGAAGTGACCGGCAGCCAGTTCGGCAATGCCGTCAAAAACGGTGTGGACGGTCATGATCTGCGCTCCGGGCAGCGCCTGGCTGGCAGCAGCATACATCTGGCGATCATCGTCGCCGATCAGTAGGAGTTGTTCCTGAAGTATGCGGGCCATTGCAGTCTCTTGGTCATTCAGCGCCGCAGCGCTGGTTGGCAGTCACATTATACGCGGATCGATAATTCTGTTCGTCCTAAAAATCGGGTTGATCCTGAAGCAGGGCACGCAATTCCTCGGCGGTGAGAATTGGTTCGCCCATGGGATGATCCATCGTGCCGAGCTGGTATCGATCATCGGGTTGGTCCGCGAGTTTGTCTTTGCCAATCATATTTTCTGGATGTTCGCGCGGGTTGTCGATGGCGCGATCAACCGGTCTGGCCGGTGCCGATCGGTTGCGGGCAGCCGGATCAGTCGGTTGCGGAGTCGGCGGGGTGATTGGCTCATCCGGCGGAGCTTCCTCCAGTTCCACCTCCGGCCCCAGTGATTCATCAGGGACCTGACTGCCCAGACGCGGCCCGCTGATACGATGCAGACCATCGTCGGCGAGCAGCCCATCAGCCCCAAGCCGCAATGCCTCGGCCAGCGAAGACTGGCGGCCTTCCATGTCAGTCAACCAGATATCAATATGACTGAATCGTTTTTTGATGGTGGCGATGAAGATCAATTCTTCGGTAAACAGGCTGTTCAGGCTGATGATCAGGGCGCGATAGACCAGCGGTCGCTGGCAAAGTTCGGCCATGGCGGCGTAGGGGTCTTCCAGCTCGGCGCATTGAAAGCCCATGCGCGACAGTGAAGCCCGCGGTGCCCCGCGGCAGGAGGAATTGCCCACAATCAGGGCTTTGCCCACGGGTCTGGAAATTGGTATGGATGTACCGGACATCCCGCTCCCGAAAAGTCAGTTTTGCATCGCAAACAAGGCCGCATACATCATACCCGCGCCCCGATGGGGGGCAATTGGCGATCGGTGCAGGATTGGAAATAAGACAGCGGGTTTTGATGAAAAGGGAAAAGAATAACGCGCCTGCCAGCCGAGGGGGCTGTAACGGCTGGCGGGGTGCGCATATCGTGGGTCTGGCCAGGCGAGGGAAGGGCCTGTGCTGAGCTTCGGGCGACAACTTAGCTGAGCTGCATGCGCGATTCCTCGGGGGTCACTGATTTTTGCAGATATCCTTTCAGCGCCACCGGATCGAAGTAGATTTTATTGCGGCCGGTGCGAACCAGATGCTGATGGCGGAGCTGGGTGAGCGCCAAGCTGACCGTTTCGCGGGCTGTGCCGATGAACAGAGCAAGCTGTTCGTGGGTGATGTTCAGGCGAATTCCATTGGGTGTCGGTTGGGCGGCCGGCGAAGCAGCGAAGCGCAAAATCGCCTTGACAAGTCGACGCGGGATATCGTCGAAAATCAGGCTGGTTATTTCCTGGATGAAGTGGGCTGATAGCCAAGCCAGCAACTGACAGAGCTGAACGGCAGCGGCAGGGGCGGCTTGAAGAGCTGGCAGAAACTGATCAACACTGAGTCGCAATAACACTGTAGGCTCGACTGCCACTGCTTCCTCAGCGATGGGTACCGTCTGCGCCAGGGCAATGATACCGAACCATTCCGACGGGCCGAGAATGGTTAGAAGCCGGCGGCGCTGATTTTCCAGCAGATAGTGCAGGTGGACCTGCCCTTGGAGGATATAATGCACATACTTGTTGGGCGGGTCGGATCCATAAATTTGTCCACCCTGGGGTAAAACAATGCGCTGAACAGGGTTGGCGGGATTCTCGAAAATCTGGCGAATGGCTTCGGTTTCTTTTTTGCGGTCGTAGGTATTCATAAAGTTATCACTTCATGAGATTTATTCGGCGATCGGATCACTCGAATTGACGTGAGCTGCCCATACTTATTTCGACATATTATATCACGTGGAATTATGAAATTTCCATAAAATAAATTATGCGGATATTGGCATACCGCATAATAGTTAACGGCCGTAATATGGATAAGTTGCACACGCCTTGCGATTCGTTCCGCAGCGAAGTGTGAATTTGGAGCGCTTGACGCAATTGGGTCATTGCGTCGATGATTCACCGTGCGGTTTACACGTGAAATCCAGTTTTGGAGAGTCCATGAACGTTAAACAACAAATGGTCTTTATCATCGGGATGATTGCGCTGGCACTGGCGGGTGGGGCTTTGGCTCAGGAGAGTGCCCCGACGACTCAACCAAGCTCGTCCGCCGATCAGTTGCTGGATCGGATGCTCAAGTCTGGAAGTGCAAACGAAACGCTGGCACCTGCCACCAATGAGTCGGCGGACGATACCGCGCGTGATTCGTCCGCGGTAGCGCCGGAAGCGTCCAAAGTTACGGTCATGCGCGAAGGGAGCCATATTGTCGATCGCGCGGGCCGTTTGTCGCCCAGTCGCGATGGTCAGCAGATGCTGTTTGTTTTTGAATCCGATGGTCAGGCGCTGCAAGATCCGCCGATGACGGTTCTACCGAGTTTGAAGTTGATGGACATGGAATGGGCCAGGCAGACCAAAGGCCCGGATACCAAATTCCGGGTCACGGGCATGGTGACAGAATACAAGGGGCATAATTATATTTTGCTGGACAAGGTTGTTGTTATCACCGAACCCCAGGTTCAATGATTTTTTTAGCTCCTGCGTGGCTGGGTTTACTGTTGCCCTGGGCGCTGCTGGCGTTGTGGTTGTTGCGTCGCAGCAAGCGTAGTGCGCCCGTTCCGTTTGTAGCCCTGTGGCGGACGGAACATGATGCGGCACCCGTCATTCGCCGGCGCTTTGAATTTCCACTTCATCTGATACTGATTCTGCTGGCGCTGGGGTCGATCATTCTGGCAGCAGCAAAGCCGGGAATACGTTGGTCAACCGTCGTTGGTCAACCCGTGTGGTTGATTGTCGATACCGGCTTGGGAATGTCGGCAGCGCAGGATCAAACAACGATTGCTTCGTCGCTGGTGCAGGAGGTGGCGAAAAAATTGCGGGCAACGGGTAATTTGCAGCAGCCCGTTAACCTTGTGATTGTACCGGGCCAGGGCGCGCAACGGATCAACCTGAACGATCTGGCTGGGCTGGCTGAACAATTACCATCGACTGCGATTGATACACAGCAGATGGTTGAGTCAACCGTGCGTCAGGTGCTGGAACAGGCCGATGCGCCGGTGATTGTGGTGTCCAACCACAAGTTGGGGGTGAATGATGACCGACTGATGCAGCAATCATCATCACATTTATCTGACAATGCAGGAATTGTTGCCGCTTCGGTTGCGGATGGTGCGCCAGCTCAGCTCATGGTTCGCGTGGTGAATCAGTCGGGGCAGACAGCGGGACGACTGCTGATCAATCATCAACCGCCGGTTGATATAACCCTGCCACCACCCGGGCAGATGCGCAATTATTTTGTTGATCTGCCGGAGCCGTTGCCGGTGGTTATGCAGATCAAACTTGAACCGGATGATGAGCTGACGATGGATAACCAGTGGTGGCTGGTGCAGCAGCAGCGTGCGCCTCGGATTGAAATCGATGGTCAAGTGCCGTCGTTTGTGAAGAGGATGGTACAGGTGTATCAGGCGCAGCACCCGGCTGAGGCGCAAGCGCTGCAGATCTGGGTCAGTGCTGCGAATTGGCAGTCGGCTGCGTCAATCGCGCCAATGGTAATTCTGGCAGGCGGGAGCAGCGGGCATCAGGTTGAAGGGGCTGTCGAAGTTCGGCCGCATGCGCTGAGCAGCGATATCGATTGGGAAAAAGTTTTCCATCAACCGGTAACGGTGACTCAATTGCCTGATGATGGATGGAGCGTTGTCTTGCAACGATCCGGCCAGGCACTGCTGGCGACCAAAGAAAATCCGCGGCGTGTCTGGATCGGGTTTGACCAGTCATTCATGGCAGATCAACCGGCCTTCGTCATCCTGTGGGCCAATATTTTCGATTGGCTTGGTGGTGAAGGGGATGACTGGAAAAGCGAAGAACCACATGATCTTGGTCAGTCGTGGCAACGCATTACACCGGCGGTGTTGCCGGCGGGGGTTGAACCCGGATGGGTGACGGGCGTTTATCAGCAGGATGGACAGCTTCTGGCGATCAATGCCCGGGGGAGGATATGGGGTGAACCAGCACCATCTGACGGATTAGGGCATTTGGACCGATGGGCGCAGAGCGGCGGGTATTGGGCGTTGCAGCCGATGCTGGCGCTTTTGGCGCTGGCGCTGGTGTTATTGGCGACCGGTTGCTGGCCAAGGGCTGGTGAATAAACGGCGGATCAATTCATGCGATGTAACGGGTTGGGTCGGCGACACCAGCCTGGGCAAAGCCCCGGCGGCGCAGGAGACAACTATCGCAATGTCCACAGGCCCGGCCATCTGGGGCGGGGTCGTAGCAACTGTGCGTCAAACTGAAATCCACGCCCAGGCGGTGGCCGAGCTGAATGATCTGCGCCTTGCTGAGATGTAATAGCGGGGCGTGAATGGTGAAGTTATCCAGCGTCGTGCCGGCACGAGCGGCAGCCTGAAATGCCTGAATAAAAACCGGCCGGCAGTCAGGATAACCGCTGAAATCGACCGCGTTGACACCGATGAACACATCGGAAATTTTCAGGACTTCGGCCCAGGCCAGGGCGTAACTGAGGAAAATGGTGTTGCGCGCCGGCACGTACGTGATGGGGATGCCGGGTTGATCAACCTGATCGTGGGGGACGGCGATATCCGCCGTCAAAGCGCTGGCGCCGAATTGGCGCAGGTCGATCGTGACGAGGCGATGTTCGACGACGTTCATCGACCGGGCGATAAGCTCAGCAGCGCGCAGCTCGTGATGATGGCGCTGGCCGTAATCGAAGGTCATGGCGTAGAGCGGGGCAAAGCCCTGATCGCGGGCGATGGCCAGGCAGGTGGCTGAATCCAGACCGCCACTGGTTAAAACGATTGCGCTTTTGGGCATGGGTGAATTGTCAATCATAGCAGCAGGCAAGTCGAGCGCAACCGGCGCGATTGGGTCAATGATCCAGGGTAAACGCAAGTAGGCGTCCGATAGGCAATCTCTTACGAGCCGCGACCGTCAGGGAGCGGTGATCGGCTCAAAACCGCTCCCTGACGGTCGCGGCTCGTTAATACATCGACCCTCGCGGGTTACATACGAAAGCCCGGGTCAATGATCCGTGCCGGCCAAGCGCAGGGTTGCGGACGATTCAACGATCCGGCCCCCGCGACGAATAAGGTCACGGGGGCCAGAACAGGTAGTGACACCGACTTTCAAAAGGGCATCATGAGTTGTCGTTTTCAACGTATCACGATGATCCGTGCAAGCGGCGGCGATCAAGTGGCGTCGCTGCCCGCCTGTGCCAGTTGTTTTTTCCCGTCTTCATCCGGTTTATCGAGCTTGACGGCTTCAAAGAACAGGTGATCGGGTTTTTCGCCTTCGGTTTCTTCCTTGATGCTGATCTTGACCAGATCCTTGTCTTTGAACTGGCCGCGAAGAATATCCTCGCTGAGCGGGTCTTCCACGTACTGCTCGATGGCGCGGCGCAGCGGCCGGGCACCGAAATCGGTATTGGTTCCCTTTTCGATGAGGAACTCCTTGGCTTTTTCAGTGACTTCGATCTTCAGACCGTGGTCGGTCAGGCGCTTGGTCACTTTTTTCAACTCCAGCTCGACAATGTGCTCCAGATCCTGGCGCGACAAGGGGCGGAAGACGATGACATCATCCAGTCGCCCGATGAATTCCGGGCGGAAGAAGCGTTCGACTTCCTTCATGACCGTGCCCTTGATCGTCTGGTAGGTGCGTTCTTCCTGGGCACCCTTGGTTTTGGAATGCAGGCCAAAGGTCTGCCCGCCACCCTTGATCAGTTCTGAACCGATGTTGGATGTCATGATCAGGATGACGTTGCGGAAATCGACGCGCCGGCCGAACGAATCGGTCAGGTGGCCTTCCTCCATGATCTGCAGGAGCATGTTGAAGACATCGGGATGTGCCTTTTCCACTTCGTCCAGCAGCACCACTGAATAAGGCCGGCGACGAATGCGTTCGGTGAGCTGGCCGCCTTCCTCATACCCGACATAGCCGGGAGGCGCGCCGATCAAGCGCGAGACGTTGTGTTTCTCCATGTACTCGCTCATGTCGATCATGACCATGGCGTCAGCATCGCTGAACATGAACTCCGCCAGCGCCTTGGACAAGAGCGTTTTACCCACGCCGGACGGGCCGAGGAACAGGAAGCTGCCCATGGGACGGTTGGGGTCTTTCATACCCGAACGGGCGCGGCGGATGGTCTTGGCGATGGCTTTGATCGCTTCATCCTGCGAGACCACTTTCTTATGCAGCTCGTTTTCCAATTCCAGCAGGCGCTGGGCTTCCTCTTTTTCCAGGCGGGTGAGCGGTACGCCGGTCATCTTGGAGACCACTTCCGCGATGACTTCCTCGTCAACAACGCCGTCGATCTCCTTGGATTTTTCGCGCCACTGTTTCTGCATTTCCTCTTTTTGCTTGCGCAGTTCATCTGCCTTGTCGCGCAAACGCGCCGCCTCCTCATATTCAGCGTTTTTGACGGCTTCATCCTTCTGAATGCTCAGCCGGTCGATCTGGGCTTCCAGATCAGCCAGATTGGGCGGTTTGGTCATCGAGCGCAGGCGGATGCGGGCGCCGGCTTCATCCAGCACGTCAATCGCCTTGTCAGGCAGGGCGCGGCCGGTGATGTAACGGTCGGACATATCCACCGCTGACTGCAACGCCGCGTCGGTGATGCGCACGCGATGATGCGCTTCGTAACGATCACGCAGCCCGCGCAGAATCTCAACCGCGTCCTCCTTGGAGGGCGGGTTGACGTGAATCGGCTGGAAACGCCGGGCCAGGGCGGCGTCTTTTTCGATGTATTTGCGATATTCATCGAACGTGGTGGCGCCGATGCACTGGATTTCGCCGCGCGACAGGGCGGGTTTGAGGACGTTGGAGGCGTCAATCGCGCCTTCAGCGCCACCGGCACCGACCAGCGTGTGCAGTTCGTCGATGAACAGGATGACATTCTTGGCGCGGCGCACTTCGTTCATGACCGCCTTGATGCGTTCTTCAAACTGACCGCGATATTTGGTACCGGCGACCATCATCGCCAGGTCGAGCACGACGATCCGGCGATCATGCAGGATCTCCGGTACATCGTTGCTGATGACCATCTGGGCCAGACCTTCGACAATGGCGGTCTTACCGACACCGGCTTCGCCGAGCAGCACGGGATTGTTTTTCTGGCGGCGGCAGAGAATCTGAATCACGCGCTCGATTTCATTGGCCCGGCCGATGACCGGATCAAGCTGATTTTCGCGGGCCAGCTCGGTCAGATCACGTCCGAAACTGTCCAGAGCGGGGGTTTTGCTCTTACTTTTCTGACCGGTTTTATCGCTGTTGGAGGGGGTTTCTTCGTTTTCCACGCCGGCTCCCAAAAGGCTGAGAACTTCTTCGCGGACATCTTCCAGTTTCAGACCCAGATTCATCAAAACCTGGGCGGCAACGCCGTCGTGTTCGCGCAGCAGGCCCAGCAGCAGATGCTCCGTGCCCACATAGTTATGGTTGAGATTGCGCGCTTCTTCGATGGCGTACTCGATCACCTTCTTGGCCCGGGGGGTCTGGGGCAGCTTGCCCATGGTGACCATATCCGGGCCACTTTTGACGAGTTTTTCCACTTCCAGGCGAACCTTGCGCAAATCGACATCGAGGTTTTTCAGGACATTGGCCCCGACGCCGCTGCCTTCCTTGACCAAGCCCAGAAGGATGTGCTCGGTGCCGATATATTCATGGTTGAATCGCTGGGCCTCCTGGTTGGCCAGCGCCATGACTTTGCGTGCGCGATCGGTAAATCGTTCAAACATTACATTCTCCTGCGTGTCAGCCCGGGTTTGTTGTTGTATCTGCCGTCAGATCTTATTGTTTGGTTGCCCGGGCTTGTCAGCTAATAAGTCATACGAATTTTCGCGCATTTTGTTCAGCGCATCACAACTTTGCTGTAATTGTAGGGGTTGTCCCCTGCAGAGCAAAGCGCTGGGCATTGCCCTGTGTGCTCAATATCGGCCTGCCAGTAGCGCGCAATGAGCAGGGAACCAGCAACATACCGGGGAATAATCAGCCGAAAATATTGATTGGTTCGGCTGCGTGACCGTCGAATTGGGCGCACAAGGCTATCAGTCGTGACAGGGCGTTGATTACCGGTCCACCCGCCGGGCCAACCGCATGTAGCTGCTGCTGAAATAGGGGCGCAAATAATGCTTCCAGGTCTTGAAGAAATTTCGCCGCGGTTGAATCCAGTATCCATCGAAGGGTTCATAACCAGTGCGCCGCAGCAGGGCATCGAGCGTGGTCGGGTCCTGCCAGTTCAGGTGGTCTTCGTGAACCATGGGTTTGCCGTAACGCCATATTTTCCAGGTCTGGCCGACATAAAAAGGGTTGGGCGTGGAGATGATCAAGACGCCGCCGGGTTTGAGATGGCGACGAAGATTGCGCAAAAATAGGCCGCAATTTTCCAGATGTTCGATGATTTCCCCGGCGATGATGGTGTCAAACTGCCGCTGCAGGTCCATCGTTTCGACATCGGCGCAGGCAGCGTGATACCCCTGGGATTGGAGCTGTTCGATTCCCTGCGGATCAATATCAACCCCCAGCACATCGGGGTTGATCTCGTGCGTCCGTTTGAACAGGAAATTGGGTTTGGCGATGCGCTGATCAACGGTGTTGCGCTGCGGGCGGGCATCAACACAGCCTAGATCCATCACCTGCCGCGGTGGCTGGGCGTATTGGGCGAGAATGGGAAAACGATCAGATAGTACGGTGGTAAACATGCGGTAATGAGCAATGTCCGTGGATTGATCACGCCTGTCAATTGGTGCTGGGATGAAATTATGATGATTCCAAGGATGGTTGGACGACAACCAATGCCGGGCCAGTTCAGAAATTGGCAATTATCGATTGTCGGGGGATTTGCGTTTTGCCGCAGCGTTGCGTATGGTATCAGCCACAATCTGGGCAGTATGCTGGAGAGGTGGCCGAGCGGCTGAAGGCGCTGGTTTGCTAAACCGGTTTAGGGGGTCATACCCTTAACGCGGGTTCGAATCCCGCCCTCTCCGTTACATTTCTATAGTCGGGACGCAAAGAGGGTTGTAGCGGGGGCTATCCACCCGATCAGAACGAGCAAAAATGCTCTGATGGTCTGATCGTACTGGCTCGGTAAAAGAGCAAATATTCAGTTGAAAATAGCGCAAAATAACTTCTGATATGTCGAACAAGTCATCACCGTGGATCGTTGCACTCATTCTTTTTCTGGCAGCGATTGGCGTTGGCGGAACCGTGGTGCTGGTGGTTTTGGCGTTGCAGGTGCAAAAGCCGGGAGAGCAGGTTGAGCAAGCGCCGCTGGGGCCGCTGGAAACGCGGGGGCGTGCGCTGTTTCAGGCGCGGGGGTGCAATGCGTGTCATACGGTGGATGGAAGCGCGGGAATTGGCCCGAGCATGGCCGGGTTCTGGGGCAGGCAGCGTCAACTGGCGGACGGGGGGCAGGTGACGGGGGATGAGGCCTATTTCATTGAATCCGTGCGCGACCCGCAGGCGAAGGTGGCAGCCGGTTTCCGACCGGCGATGCCGGAGTTTGGCAACAGCATTACCGACAACGATCTGGCAGCGATCATGGCGTATGTGCGCACGCTGCCGGCGCAACAGTCAGCGGACAAGGCGCACTAAAAATAGTTGCGGATTGCTTGTAAGGCAGGGTTGGTTAGACTCTCGCGGGCGGCGGGACGACCAACATCGAGGATGTACAGATCTGTCTCAAGAAGAACAAGGCCGCCAAGGCCGCCCGCATCCCGCGGAAGGCGGATGCTCGGGGAAAATACCACGGTGGCGACTTCCGCAGCACCCACATCCGGCATAGGATATTGCCGTGACGACCGCATTAACTCCAAGTCGCGTCGAACTTGATGAGCGGATACTCCTCGATGAGCTGCTGTCGCGAGGGAATCTCGATGATATGATTCCACAACTCGCTCGCGATTCACAAGCGATTGCGCGGATTGAAGACATCGTCCAGCGACGACATACATCGCACGAGTTACGCATTCAGGATGCTCGATGCGCTGCCAATCTGGATGAGGGCTCAATCCATCTGGTCGTTACGTCACCCCCTTACTGGACGCTCAAACGTTACAACGAAGGCAACGATCAGCTCGGCCACATCATTGAGTACGACGAATTTATCGCTGCGCTTGATGCCGTGTGGAGCCACTGCTATCGAGCACTGGTGCCCGGTGGAAGGCTGGTCATTAACGTAGGCGACGTGTGCCTTTCGCGAAGAAAGAACAACGGTCGTCACACCGTCGTACCCCTTCACGCAACCATACAGGAACACTGCAAGCGGATTGGATTCGATAACCTCTCGCCGATTATCTGGCACAAGATTGCAAACGCCAACTACGAAGCAAATGGCGGAGGGGGCTTCCTTGGAAAGCCATACGAACCCAACGCCGTTATCAAGAACGACATCGAATTCATTCTCATGCAACGTAAGCCCGGCGGCTATCGCAGTCCTTCGAAAGCCGAGAGATTGCTCAGTATTGTCAGTGCGGAAAACTACCAGCTATGGTTTCGGCAAATCTGGTCGGACGTGAAGGGAATGTCCACGGCGAAGCATCCAGCACCCTATTCGGCTGATTTCGCCGAGCGGCTGGTCCGCATGTTCTCGTTCGTCGGCGACACCGTTCTTGATCCGTTTATGGGAACGGGATCGACCAATGTCGCTTGCGCGCGCTGGGGCCGGAACAGTATTGGAATCGAAGTCGATCCGGCATATTTCGAAATGGCCCGAACCCGTCTTGTCGATCATGGGGCGGATCTCTATCTAACTTCCACTGTGAGCACCCGAACCAATGGGCATCGGTGATTTAGAATCAAACCTTCGTACTGCTGTTCGGCACTTCTGGCAGACAAGAACCGATCAGTCCTCAAGACAAACCGCCGCGGGATCGCGCGACCGCGGCAGCCGCGCTGCCGTCACGGGTGGTAAGCAGATGGATGGCTTCACCCGTTTGGTGCGACGATTACTCATCGAGGCGAACGTTCCGGAATCGTGTATCGCGGTTGACAAACACGTCGAATTACCCGGCTGGTTTCGCGCCGAAAAGAAATGGGACTTGGTAATCGTCCATGACCAGGAGCTCATAGCCGCAGTCGAGTTTAAGTCTCAGACCGGTCCATCCTTTGGCAACAATTTCAACAACCGCACTGAAGAAGCACTTGGCAGCGCCACGGACATCTGGGCGGCATATCGTGAAGGTGCATTTAAACCCTCAAATCGCCCCTTTCTTGGGTACCTCATGCTTCTGGAAGACTGTGATCGCTCTCGGACTGCGGTCAAAATCGCCGCGCCACACTTTCCTGTTTTTCCTGAGTTTCGAAGCGCATCATATCGCGATCGCTACGCCATCTTCATCGAAAAGATGCTGCGTGACCGGCTTTATGACGGCGCTTGTTTTCTGCTATCGCAGACTGCATCGGCTGATACGGGCGACTACATCGAGCCGCATCCTGAACTCACTTTCAGCAAGTTCATTACGCCGCTGCTTGCTCGCGCCGCCACGATCTGTCAGCAGTGAGATCGCTGGCTGCGACGCAAAAGCCAGCCGCCGATGAGGCCGTGACCCACCGCCGGGGAATTTTCGAGTATCTATTGGTCGGGGCGATTAGGCGGACAACGAAACTTGTTTAAGCGCGGAGGAGGTGCTGCGCGGCGGCGAGGCGGTACGGGTGGGCATGGTGAACCAGCCCTGGCGGATGTACCAGCGTCGGCCGGTGCGCAGATGATCGATCATGGCGCGTTGCAGGGAGGTGAGGCGGGGTAGCTGGTCGATATTTTCCGGTACAGCGCCGAAGACAAAGCGGAGGGCTTTGAAGCTGTCTTCGATCAAAGCCGAACCAAGATTAAATCGACGCTGAAACAGAATGATGTTGGACTGATGGGGCAGATAATCAGCCAGTTGGGGATCGAGCAGCCACGATTCGCAGGTGGCGCGGGTGATCTTTTTGTCGGGAATGATGCGAGAGAAAAAATCCGAGGCTTGGGTGATGGACTCGTCGCAGGCGTCGGGGGTCATGGGGCCGCTGAAATCGGGAATATGCAGCGAGAGGATGGGGCTGCTGGCGTCGTAGGGTTGATGGGTGGCGATCAGGGCGTTTTGCAA
>WBZR01001819.1_pt1 | contig 24695 bp, 24 predicted proteins | sample 5204231 | NCBI WGS metagenome assembly WBZR01 (sample SAMN12412403, study PRJNA552823) | activated sludge metagenome | isolation source: activated sludge from anammox sidestream of wastewater treatment plant... | place: USA: Virginia | collected 2017-08
CGGCGTCCGCTGACGCCCTACCAGCGCACCGGCAGCGAGCGAAGGACCCGCGAGTTCGGCTTGTCCAGGTCCCACACCGGCTCCCCATCGAGCTCCAGTCCGGGCATCCGGGCCGCGATCGCGGCGAACGCGATCTGACCCTCCGCCCGGGCCAGGGGCGCGCCGATGCAGTGATGCACCCCCCATCCGAACCCGAGGTGGCGGCCGAGTTCGAAGCCAGGACGTTCGTGCTCGTCTCGACGGACAAGGCGGTCAATCCGCAGAACGTGCTCGGGCAGACGAAGCTGCTCTGCGAGTGGATCGTGCACAACGCGGCCGAGCGCCCGGAGAGCCGCACCCGCTACATCGCCGTGCGCTTCGGCAACGTGCTGGCCTCGTCGGGAAGCGTGATCCCGCTGTTCCGGCGCCAGATCGCCCGCGGCGGCCCCGTCACAGTCACCCACCCGGAGATGACGCGCTACTTCATGACGATCCCCGAGGCGGCGCAGCTGATCGTGCAGGCGGGCGCGATCGGGGAGTCCGGGGACGTGTTTGTGCTCGACATGGGCGAGCCCGTGCGGATCCTCGATCTCGCGCACGACATGATCCGGCTCTCGGGCAAGGAGCCCGGCCGCGACGTCCCGGTCGAGATCATCGGGGTCAGGCCGGGCGAGAAGCTCCACGAGGAGCTGTGGGCGGACGGGGAGGACGCCGTCCCGACCGCCCACCCGAAGATCTACCGCTGCCGGGCGCAGGAGGTCGATCCGGTCTGGCTCGACGCGGAGCTGGCCGTGCTCCTCGCCCTCGTCGACGCGGGCGACACGCTCGAGGCGGTCGGCAAGCTCGGCGCGATCGTCCGCGCCCCCAGGCGCGTCGGCGTCGCGGATCGCGAGTCGATCTCGTAATGGTTCCGTAGCCGGCTGCCCGTCTAGGGTGCCCGGGTGGACCCGGACCGCATCCTCGACGGGCTGAACGCGGAGCAGCGCCGCGCGGTCGAGGCCGTGCGCGGCCCGGTCGTGATCCTCGCCGGCGCCGGCACGGGGAAGACGACGACGATCACGCGGCGAATCGCCTACCAGGTCGCGACCGCAGCATTCGGCGCCCGGGAGCTCCTCGCGGTCACGTTCACGGACCGGGCCGCAGGCGAGCTGCGCGCGCGGCTCGAGCGGCTCGGCGTGCGCGGCGTCCGGGCGCGCACGTTTCACGCGACCGCGCTCGCGCAGCTCCGCCACCTCGCGCCCGACACCGGGAGGATCCTGCCCGCGAAAGCGCAGTTGCTCGCCCCGATCGCGCGCTCGCTCCACCGCGCCTACCGCTACCGCCCGCTGGCCGAGCTGGCGGGGGAGATCGAGTGGGCGAAGAACCTCCGCCTGCCGCCCGAGCGCTACTTGGGAGGTCTCGGCGACCACGAGCCACCCGTGCCCCCGGACGTGATGGCCCGGGTGTACGCGGGGTACGAGGAGCGCAAGCGCCGGGCCGGGTGGATCGACTTCGAGGACGTGCTCGAGTTGCTCGTGCGAGCCTACGAGCGGGCTCCGGCAGCGCTCGCGCGCTTCCGCGAGCAGTGCCGCGCGATCACCGTCGACGAGTACCAGGACGTCAACCTCCTCCAGCAGTCGCTGCTCGACCTCTGGCTCGGCGATCGCGACGAGCTGTGCGTGGTCGGCGACGACTACCAGGCGATCTACTCGTTCACCGGCGCCACGCCCGCGTACCTGCTCGGGGCGCGCCTCCGCTTCCCGCACGCGACCGTGGTGCGGCTCGAACGCACCTACCGCTCGACCGCGCAGATCCTCGGGCTCGCGAACAGGCTCGCCTCCCGGCTCGGCGGCGAGCCGAGGACGCTCGTCGCGACGCGCCCCGACGGCCCCGAGCCCGCGCTCGAGGCGCTGCCGAGCGCCGCGGCGGAGGTGGCGCGCGTCGTCGAGGTCGTGTCCGAGCTGCGCCGGGAGGGCACGTGCGACGAGGAGATCGCGATCCTCGTCCGCGTGAACGCGCGCTCCGAGGAGCTCGAGGAGCCGCTCGCGGCCGCGGGCATCCCCTACCGGGTGCGGGGCGGTGCCTTCCTCGACCGCCCGGCCGCCCGGGCCGCCGTCAAGCTGCTGCGCCGGACGCCGGCGGCTCCCGCGCCCGAGGCGGTCGTGGCGGTCACGGCCGAGCTCGGGCTGCTCGACGAGCTGCCGGAGGGGCTCGGCGACGAGGGAGTCACGTACCAGGAGGATCTGCGGCGGCTGCTCGCGCTCGCCGCGGCCGCCGGCCCGGCGCGCACAACGGCGGAACTCGTCGCCGACCTCGAGGCCCGCTTCGCTTCCGACGGGCAAGGGCGGGGCGTGCAGATCCTCACTTACCACCGCGTCAAGGGCCTCGAGTTCGACGCCGTGCTGCTGCCGTTCCTGCAGGAGGGAGAGCTGCCGTGGCGACGCTCGAGGTCGGAAGCGGCGGTTGCCGAGGAGCGGCGCCTGCTCTACGTCGGCCTGACCCGCGCCCGCCGCAGCCTGCATCTGAGCTGGTCGGCGGAGCGCGCTCCGAGCCGGTTTCTCGCCGAGCTTGGCGTGCCCACCGGGCCCCGGCCGCGATCCGCTGCGGCACCCGGCGACGACGGGCCGGTGCTGGCGGCGCTCCGGGAGTGGCGGCGCCGGCGCGCGGCGGCGGACGGGGTGCCCGCCTACGTCGTCTTCCACGATCGGACGCTGGCGGAGATCGCGGCCCGGTTGCCGGCCGGGGCCGGCGAGCTGGCGCAGGTGCCCGGGGTGGGGCCCGCGAAGCTCGGTCGCTACGGCGCCGACGTGCTCGCGGTCGTTGCCCGAGGCGGCTGAGCTGGCGCTCGTCGCTGGCGGCCGGGCTGAGCCGCGGCTCAGCGATCGAGCGCGGAGAGCAGCAGCCCGAGCAGGAGCGACGGGTCGCGCCGGACGCGCTCGCCGGTTCCGGTCCGCTTCACGAGCTCGAGCGCGCGCGGGTCGGTCAGCGGGCGCAGCCGTCCCTCCCGGATCAGGAGCTCGTCGACGCCGCCCAGCCGGCCGCCGAAAGTCGTGTAGACGGGCACCCCGAGTGCCGCCGCCTCCCGGTTCATCGTGCCCCCGGCCGAGACGACGAGGTCGGCGAGCGCGATCAGGCTCTGGGCGTCGACAGCGCCCTCCGGGACGACGAGCGAGGGGAGGTGGAGCTCCTTCACGTAGGCCCTCTGCTCGGCGGTTCGGGGCACGATCACCGCGCGCACCGACGGGTCATGACCGAGGTGCTCGAGTACCTGGGGGAAGAGGGGATTCGAGCGGCGGTGGTAGAGGGAGACGTCCGGCGGCGTGCGCACGACGACGATCACGTGGCCCGCGTCGACGTCGAGCGTCGCGAGCGCGGCCGGGTCCGGCTCGAAGTCCGACAGGTAGTACTCTTCCTTCAGGCCGGGGTACTGCCGCAGCTTCGCCGCCCTGACGCCGTAGCGCTCGAGCCGAGCAGGCGGGACCGCGTCGGGGACGACCACCCTCGTCGCGGCCCGGCAGCCGAGCTGGTGCTGGAGCGTCGCGAACTCGTAGTCGAACGTCGTCGTGCTCGGCACCCCGAGCCGCCGCGCGGCGAGGGTGAGCTCGTGCGAGCCGTGGGCGAGGGCGACGTCGAAACGCCGTCTCCTGGCCCAGCGCGAGAGCGAGGGCAGCCGGGAAGCGAGCGCCCGGAGCTTGCCCGCGCGCGAGCGCCCGCCGTGGCGCCCGATCAGCTCGGCCTCGAGCCCGTGCAGCGTCAGTAGCTCGATGGTCTGGGCGTAGTCTCGGGCCGTGAGCTCGACCTCGGCACCGCGATCGGCGAGGAGCCGGATGAGCGGCCGGAACACGAGCACGTGCGCCGGCGCGGTGATGTCGATCCAGACGCGCACCGGGCCAGTCTAGAGGGGTCGCCCGGGGCGCCCGCGCGAGTCACTCGCGGCCGGGCCCGCGGGGGTGGCGGAGGAGGCCCAGAATCGCGCCGGCTGACTGCCTCCCGACGCGCGCGATCGTGGCGGCGACGACGCGCAGGTACAGCCGCGCCGACCGATCGGCCACGTACTCGAGGTCGTGCGCGAGCTTCTCGCCCCAGGACGGCTCGCGGCCCATCCGGGTCTGCGCGAACCCGGTGAGGCCCGGCCGGACGACGAGCCGTTGCCAGTACTGGGGAATCTGCTCGCAGAGCTCCTCGAAGAACGCGGGGCGGATCGGCCGGGGGCCGACGATGCTCATGTCGCCGCGCAGCACGTTCCAGAGCTGGGGCACCTCATCGAGCTGGGAGGCGCGGAGCCAGCGGCCGAGGCCGGTGACCTCCGTCCCCGTGCGCCGGTCGAGCTCGGCGCCCCAGTACGGGCCGAGCCGGCTCTCGGCGTCGGCCGCGAGCGTGCGGAACTTCAGCATCGTGAAGACGCGCCCGGCTTGGCCGACGCGGGCGCCGCGGTAGAGAACCGGGCTGCCCGAGCTGGCTCTGATCGCGACCGCGATCAGGAGCGCCGCCGGCGAGAATACGAGCAGCGCCAGACCCGAGATGGCGACGTCGAGCAGGCGCAGCGCCGCGTCGACGGGCCGCCGCTCGAGCCCCTCGTGGGCGAGCCGGGCGTAGCGCTCGGCGAGCGATTCGGCGTGCACGCGCGCCCGATCATAGTCCCGCCGCCAGCCGAGGGTTCCTGCCCCTGCGACGGGGCCGAACGGTTACGCTGTAGCCCATGTCCGGCAAGGCGGCCCGCAAGTCGCGCGCGCAGGTTCCCAAGGCACCCCCGCCGGTGGGCCAGGGAGGCGGCGGTCTGCCCCGTACCTGGCTCTACGCCGGCATCGGCGGGATCGCCGCGGTCGTCGCGATCGTGCTCGTGCTCGTCACCACCCTCGGCGGCGGTGGCGACGACTCCGCCTCGCCCGCCGGCGTCGACGGGGCCCAGACCGCGAAGCTGCTCGACGGGATCCCCCAGGACGGCCTCTGGCTCGGCGATCCGGACGCCCCGGTGATCATGTACGAGTTCGTCGACCTGCAGTGCCCCTTCTGCCAGAAGGCGTCGACTGCCGTGCTGCCCGAGCTGATCTCGGACTACGTCCGGCCCGGCAAGGTGCGCATCCAGCTTCGCGGGCTCAGCTTCATCGGCCCCGACTCCGAGAAGGCGCTGCGCGCGGTCGTCGCCGCCGGTCTCCAGGACAAGGCTTGGCACGTCGAGCACCTGCTCTACGAGCATCAGGGAGATGAGAACGACGGCTGGGTGACCGACCAGCTCCTGCGTGACGTGGGCGCGGCGGTGGCCGGCCTCGAGGTCGAGCGGATGCTCGACGACATGGACTCGGACGCCGTCGACGAGGCGATCGGCACCTCCGCCGGGGAGGCGCAGGCGGGTGGCGTCCGCTCGACGCCGACGTTCATGGCGGCCAAGGCGGGCGGCAAGCTGAAGGTGATCGACTACCAGACGCTCGAGCCCGACCCGTTCCGCGCCGCGCTGGACGAGCTGCTCGGTTCCTGACGCGCACCCGCGCCGCCCGGCCGTCGGCGTGCGGGGGTCGGAGATGCATAATGGTTGCTTATGGACACGCGGCAGCTTGCTGCGTTCTGCGCCGTGGTCGAGCAGCGGAGCTTCTCCCAGGCCGCCGAGCGGCTCGGCGTCACGCAGCCGGCGGTCAGCCTGCAGCTGCGGGCGCTCGAGGAGCGGCTGGGCCGGCGCCTTCTCGATCGCTCGGGCCGCCGGGTCGAGCCGACCGAGGCGGGCCAGCGTCTCTATCCGGCGGCCCAGCGGGTGCTGCGGGCCGAGCAGCAGCTCCTCGACGAGCTCGCAGCCGGGGAGGACGCGGAGCTGCGCGGCGCGCTCGCGCTGGGTGCCTCGACCGGTCCCGGCGGGCGTCTCGTTCCCCTGCTCGCGTGCGAGTTCGCTCGGCGGCACCCGGCGCTCCGCATCGGCCTCTCGATCTCCGATACGCAGACGGTGACGGACCGTGTCGCCGCCCGGGAGCTCGAGCTCGGGGTCGTCGGCGCGCGCACGCGCGCCCGCGCGCTCGAGTTCGAGCCGCTGGTCCGCGACGAGATCGTGCTCGCGGTGCCGCGCGGCCACCGGCTCGCCGGGCAGACGGTGGAGGCCGGCGACCTCGAAGGGGAGACCCTGATCGAGATGCAGGCGGGAGCCGGTGTTCGCCGGGTCGTCGAGGGCGAGCTCCGGCGCGCTCGCATTCGCCTCCACCCGGCGGCGAGAGTCGAGCTCGGTCTCCAGGAGTCGGTCAAGAGCGCGGTCCTCGCCGGCTACGGGGTCGGGTTCATCTCCCGGGCCGCGCTCGAGGAGGAGCTGGCGGCCGGAACACTCAGCATGGCGGCCGTCTCCGGCCTCGCTCCCTCGCGGCAGATCTACCTCGTCCGGGTCGCGGGTCGCATCCAGACCCTGGCCGGCCAGGAGTTCGCCGCGTTCGCTCGGGCTCACGCCGATGCGACCCACCGCGGGCGGCCAGACCCGTCAGAATGACGGGCGTGCACGACGACTTCCGGATCACCGTCGACTTCGACGAGGAGGCCGACGGCGCCGACCTGCTCGAGCGGCTCGGCGCCCGGCGGTTCGCTGCCGAGGAGCGGCGCCGGTTTGGCGACCGCGTGATCGTCAGCCGGGACGCCGCCCGCGTCTTCCTCTACGCGGCCTCGGAGGCCGGGGCGCGCGAGGTCGAGCGGCACGTTCGCCTCGAGGTCGAGGAGCAGGGCGCGGCGGCCCTCGTGGCCGTCGAGCGCTGGCACCCGGTCGAGGAGGCGTGGGTCGACGCCGCGGTGCCGCTGCCCGCCACGGCGGCGGAGCTTGCGGCCGAGGGGGCCCGTCGCGAGGCCCGCGAGGAGGCCGAGGCGCTCGCGAGCGGTCACGCGGACTGGGAGGTGCGGGTCGAGCTGCCCGACCATGCCGCCTGCGTCGCGCTGGCGGAGCGGCTGCAGGCCGAGGGAGTCCCCGTCGTTGCCCGGCACGCGTTTCTGCTCGCGGGGGCGATCAGCGAGGAACGTGCCGGAGAGCTCGCCGAGCGGCTGCGGCGGGAGCTCCCCGCGGCCACCGTGCACGTCCAGGCCGGCGGGGAGATGGTCTGGGAGGTCGCCCCTCAGAACCCATTCGCCATCCTCGGCGGCCTCGGCGGCTGACGCCGCCAGCGCTGCCGCTTTCGCTAGAGTCCGCGCATGCGTCCGTGACGCCCGCCCGGCGTACGCCCCCCGGGGCTCCCGGAGTCCCGCGCTCGCTGCTCGGGGGCGCCCGCCAGGCGGCTGGACGGCTCCGGCCAGCGCCGCTGCGCCCGGATGAGAAAGCAAGCTGCCATGACCGCTCCGAGGATCATCCAACCGTTGCGAATCCGCGACTTCGCCGTGCTCTTCTTCGGGCTCGTGACCGCGCTGCTCGGGGACGGGATCTACCTGGTCGCGATTGCGTGGCAGGTTTACGAGCTCTCGAACGCGCCGACGGCGCTGTCGATCGTCGGGGTCGCCACCACGGTCCCGCTGGTCGCGTTCGTCCTCGTCGGTGGGGTCGTCTCCGACCGGACCGACCGGCGCCGGGTGATGATCGGCGCCGACCTGGCGCGGGTGGTCGCATTCGGGCTGATCGCCGGGCTGTCGCTCACGGGCAGCCTCGAGCTCTGGCACCTGTTCGCGATCGTCGCCCTCTACGGACTCGGCGAGGCGTTCTTCGGGCCCGCGTTCGCCGCGATCGTGCCGGACATCGTCCCAACCGATCGGCTCGTCGAGGCGAACTCCCTCAACCAGCTCGCGCGGCCGCTCGCGCAGCGACTCGCCGGCCCCGCGCTCGGGGGCGCGGTGATCGCGCTGGCCGGTCCGGGTGGCGCCTTCGCCCTCGCCGCCGGCCTGTTCGGGGTCTCCGCGGCGGCGCTGCTCCTGCTCGAGCGCCGGCCGCCGCCGCCCGCCTCGGGGCGCTCGTTCCGGCGGGACGTGCGCGAGGGGTACCGCTTCGTGCGCTCGCAGGTCTGGATCTGGGGGACGCTCGTCTCGGGCTGCGTGACGCTGCTCTTCTTTTGGGGGCCGTACGAGGTCCTGATCCCCTACCTCGTCAAGAACGAGCTCGGCGGCGGCGCCGACGATCTCGGTCTCATCTTCGCGAGCGGGGGGGTCGGCGCGATCGCCGCGGCGATCGCGATCGCGCAGCGAGGCCTGCCCCGGCGCCACATCACGTTCATGTACGCGACCTGGACACTCGGGTCGCTGACGATCGCCGTCTACGGGGTCGCGAGCGAGCTCTGGCAGGCGATGGTCGCGAGCTTCGTCGAGGGGGCGTGCTTCGCGGCCGGCATGATCGTGTGGGGCACGCTCCTGCACCGGCTCGTGCCCCCGGGGCTGCTCGGCCGCGTCGAGGGCTTCGACTGGCTCGTCTCGGTTGCGCTCGTCCCGGCCTCGTTCGCTCTCACCGGCCCGGTCGCCGAGCTCGCCGGCACCCACGAGACGTTGCTGGGCGCCGCGGTGCTCGGGGGGCTCGGCGCGCTCGCGTTCCTCTTCCTGCCGGGGATGCGCGACACCGAGCGGATCGGGCTCGCAGCTGCGAGCGAGTCAATAAGAACTCCTAATCCCATGTATTAGTCTATACGTGGTAGAATGAGGTCGTGCCCGATTCCCTCGGCGTCGACGTGCTCGTGGTCGGAAGCGGCGCGTCCGGCCTCGCAGCCGCGCTCGCGGCGCGCGGCGCGGGCGAGCGGGTCGCGCTCGTGACCAAGGGGTCGCTCCAGTCGTCGAACTCGGCGAAAGCGCAGGGAGGGATCCAGGCGGCGGTGGGCGAGGACGACTCGCCGGAGCTGCACGCGGAGGACGTGTGGCGCAGCTCCCACGAGACCGCCGATCGCGCGCTCGTCGGCGTCATGACCTCGGATGGTCCCGCCGCGATCGCCTGGCTCGAGCGCCACGGAGTCGCGTTCACCCGTCAGAATGGGACCTACCGGCTCGCGCGCTGCGGCGGCGCGAGCCGGCCCCGTCTGCTCCAGGTCGGCGATCGTACGGGCCACGCGATCACGACGGCGCTGCGCGGCGCGCTCGCGCGGTCGGGCGCGACGGCGCTGCCGCGCCGCCCGCTGCGCGCGCTGCGGCGCTCGGAGCACGGCTTCGTCGCGACCTGCGGCGCCGCCGGCGGCGGCGAGGTCGAGATCACCGCGGGCGCGGTCGTTCTGGCCGCGGGGGGTCGCTGCTTCCGCGAGGCCGAGCTGCGGGGTGAGCTCTCGACGAACCATCCCGGCGCGACCGGGGAGGCGACCGAGCTCGCGGTCGGGCTGGGCGCCCGGACACGCGACCTCGACGCGCTCCAGTACCACCCGACCGGGGCCGTCTGGCCCGCGGCCCTGCGCGGCTACGCGGTCCCCGAGACGACCCGCGCCTACGGGGCGACGCTGCTCAACGCCGTCGGGGAGCGCTTCGTCGACGAGCTTGCCCCACGCGACGTGGTGGCCGCTGCGATCCTGCGCGAGATCGCCGAGGGCCGCGGGGTGGCCGCCCCCGACGGGCGCCCGGCCGTCTGGCTCGACACGACCGCGATCTCCCCCGGTGACTTCGAGCTCTCGCTCCCGTACATGCTGCGCCGCTACCGTGCCGCTGGCGTCGACCCACTCGCCGGGCCGGTGCTCACGCACCCCGTCCTCCACTACCAAAACGGCGGCCTCGTGATCGACGCGCGGGGCGAGACGGCCGTCGAGGGGCTGTTCGCGTGCGGGGAGATCGCGGGCGGGACGCACGGGCGCAACCGCATGATGGGGAACTCGCTGCTCGAATGCGTGGTCTTCGGCCGGCGCGCCGGGGCGGCGGCCGCGGAGAAAGCGAGGTCGTGAGGTGGATGCCGTAGGTGCCGGCTCGGGCCGGCCCGTCGAGCGGGTGATCGAGGATGCGGCGGCCCACCTCTACGTGTGGGCGCTCAGGGACATCCCGCAGGACCTGCGGGCTGCGCTCGCCGCCGCGCGGGAGCGGGAGACCTCGGTGCCGGGTCGCCGCGTGCTCGACACGATCGTCAAGAACGTCGAGGTCGCCGACCGCGAGCGCAACCTCGTCTGCCAGGACACGGGACTCGCCGTCTTCTACTGCAGGGTCGGGGAGGGCTTCCCGCTCCACCCGGCCCGCATCTACGAGGCGCTGCGCCGCGGCACGGAGCGCGCGACGGTCGACCACCCGCTGCGCTCGAACACGGTGCACACGCTGACCCGCGAGAACACCGGCCCGAACGTCGGCCATCGCGTCCCGATCGTCCACTGGGACTTCGTCACCGGCAGCGACGCGCTCGACGTCAAGTGCGTGCCGAAGGGCTCCGGCTCCGAGAACATGAGCTTCCTGAAGATGTGCGTCCCGGCCGACGGCGTCGCCGGGATCAAGCGGTTCGTCCTCGACTCGATCGTGGGTGCGGGTGGCAAGCCATGCCCCCCCGGTATCGTCGGGGTCGGCATCGGCGGCTCGGCCGACTATGCCATGCACCTCGCCAAGGAGGCGATCGCGCGGCCGATCGGGACCCGCAACCCGGACCCCGAGGTGGCGAGGCTCGAGGAGGAGCTCTTCGGGCTGCTCAACGAGACCGGGATCGGCCCGATGGGCCTCGGTGGCGACGTGACGGTGCTCCAGTGCCACGTCGAGCACGCGGACACGCACATGACGCTCAACCCGGTCGCCGTCAACTACCAGTGCTGGGCGGCGCGACGCGCGAGCGCGCGCGTCGCCGCCGACGGCACGGTCAGCTTCGACAGGGACGCCTGATGGCAGAGCACCGGCTCACCTTTCCCACCGATGAGGCGCACATCCGCGATCTGCGCGCCGGTGACTCGGTCATCGTCGACGGGCACATCGTCGGGATCCGGGACCGCACGCAGATTCGGATGTTCGACGAGGGCCGCCGGCCCCGGCTCGACCTGCGGGGCGCGTTGCTCCTGCACACGGCCCCGAACGTGCGCAGGGTCGGCGAGGGGCGCTACGAGAAGATCTGCATCGGAACGACCACGAGCGCCCGCATGGCCCGCTTCACCGAGGGGCTCGGGCGCGACTACGGCGTGCGCGCGATCTGCGGCAAGGGCGGTCTGCCCGACGAGGTGATCGAGCCGATGCGCCGGCTCGGCCTGGTCTACCTCGCGATCGTCGGCGGCGCGGCCGCGCTCGAGACGACCCAGATCGAGGAGATCGAGGCGGTCGAGTGGGAAGACCTGATGCCCGAGTGCCTGTGGCTGTTTCGAGTCCGGGATTTCGGGCCGCTGACGGTCGGGATCGACTCGCACGGGAACTCGCTCTACCACGACGTCCAGGCGGAGGCACGCAGGCGGCTGGAGGCCCTCTATGAGCGGCTCTGAGCGGTTCCTCGACGTTCCGAAGCGCTCGCCGAAGCCCCGCGTCCGCGGGCTTACCCACGTGATCGACAAGGGCCTGAGTCTGCGGGAGATCGAGGGGCTGTTCGACACGGCCGGCGACTACGTCGACATCGTCAAGCTCGGCTGGGGCACCTCGTACGTGACGTGCAACCTCGAGCAGAAGGTCGCGCTCTACCGCTCCCTCGACGTGCCGGTCGTGTGCGGCGGCACCCTCTTCGAGGCCGCTGTCGGGCTCGGCCGGCTCGACGAGTACCGCCGTTGGCTCATCCACAACCGCTTCTCACACGTCGAGATCTCGGACGGCACCGTCGAGCTGCCGCGCGAGCGCAAGCTCGCGCTGATCGCGGAGCTCGCGCGTGACTTCGTCGTCCTCTCCGAGGTCGGGTCGAAGGACGCCGAGGTCGTGTTCGCGCCCTACCAGTGGGTCGAGTGGATCCGCGAGGAGCTCGCCGCGGGCGCCTGGAAGGTGATCACCGAGGGCCGTGAGGGCGGTACCGCCGGCATCTACCGCGAGACCGGCGAGATGCGCACCGGGCTGATCGACGAGATCGCCCACTCGATCGACGTCGAGCAGGTGATCTTCGAGGCGCCGGCCAAGGCGGCCCAGGCCTGGTTCGTCAAGCGCTTCGGCCCCGAGGTCAACCTCGGGAACATCCCGCCGGACGAGGTGATCCCGCTCGAGACGCTCAGGCTCGGCCTGCGCGCCGACACGCTCCGCGAGCTCCTGCTCGGAGAGGGGCCCCGGTGACGATCAGGCTCTCCCCGGGCGCGAGCGAGCTCGAGCAGCTCGGCGCGGAGGATCTGATCCGCTGGGCGCACGCCGAGTTCGGCGAGCGCCTCTGCCTCACCTGCTCGTGGCAGAAGCAGTCCTCGGTGCTCGTGCACATGGTCGCCGAGCTCGGGCTCGATATCGACGTGATCGAGCTCGACACCCAGCTCTTCTTCCGCGAGACGTACGAGACGCGCGACCGCCTCGTCGAGCGCTACGGGCTGACGCTGATCCGGCCGAACGTGCTGACGGTCGCCGAGCAACACGCGGCCGAGGGCCCGAACCTCTGGGAGACCGACCCGGATCGCTGTTGCCACATCCGCAAAGTCGAGCCGCTGATCGAGGCGCTCGGGCCCTACGACGCCTGGATCTCGGGCATCAGGCGAGACCAGTCGCCCAGCCGTGCCGGCACCCCGAAGGTGGAGCGCTCGGAGCGCTACGGCGTCTGGAAGGTCTACCCGCTCGCGGACTGGGACGAGAAACGCGTGTGGTCGTACATCATGGCCAACGACATCCCGTACAACCCCCTCCACGACGCCGGCTACCGGTCGATTGGCTGCATCCCCTGCACCCGACCGATCGGCCCCGAGGAGGAGGAACGTGCCGGCCGCTGGGCCGGCTCGGACAAGCTCGAATGTGGCATCCACGAGGAAAGGGACACATGAGCGACAACATCCATCCCGTCGACCACCCCGAGTCCGACCGGGTCGCCGGCGGCGGCTTCACCCTCTGGTTCACCGGGCTCTCGGGCGCCGGCAAGACCACGATCGCGCACCTCGTCGGCCCCGAGCTCGAGGAGCGTGGCAAGATCGTCGAGTACCTCGACGGCGACGTCGTTCGCACGCACCTCTCGAAGGGCCTCGGCTTCTCGAAGGAAGACCGGGACACGAACATCGAGCGGATCGGCTGGGTCGCCTCGCGCCTCACCCGTCACGGCGCCGCCGTGATCGTGGCCGCGATCTCCCCTTACCGGGAGACTCGGGAGACGGCCCGGCGGCTCGTCGAGCAGTACGGTCCGTTCGTCGAGGTGCACGTCCACGCCTCCGTCGATGAGTGCGCCAGACGCGACGTCAAGGGCCTGTACGCGAAGGCGTTCGCGGGCGAGATCAAGGGCTTCACCGGCGTCGACGATCCGTACGAGGCCCCGGAGGGCGCCGAGATCTCGGTCGACACGGAAGCGCGAAGCCCCGGGGAGAGCGCCGCGCTGATCATGGCCAGGCTCGAGGAGCTCGGCCTCGTCGAGAGCCGGGTGGGAGCGTGAGCGGCCACCTGATCGCGCCCCACGGCGGCACGCTCGTCGATCGTTCCGGGGAGCGACCGGCCGAGCTCGAGTCGCTCGAGGTGGTCACGCTCACCTCCCGCGAGGCGTCCGATCTCGACATGCTCGCCTCGGGCGCGCTGTCCCCGCTGACCGGGTTCATGGGCTCGACGGACTACCGGCGGGTGCTCGACGAGATGCGGCTCGAGAGCGGGCTGCCCTGGGCGCTCCCCGTCTGCCTCGCCGTCTCCGAGGCGCCGCGCGGCGACCGGGTCGCGCTCGCAGACGAGAGCGGGCGCCTCTGCGCCGTGCTCGACGTCGAGGAGGTGTACGGCTACGAGAAGGAGCAAGAGGCGGAGCGCTGCTTCCGCACCACCGAGGACGCGCACCCTGGGGTCGCGCGCCTGTACGCGCAGAACGATCTCTACCTCGCGGGTCCGGTCACCGTGTTCGAGCGACAGCGGCCCGGCTTCCCCGAGCTCCACCGCGACCCGAGGCACACCCGCGCCCTCTTCGCCGAGCGCGGCTGGAAGCGCGTCGTCGGCTTCCAGACCCGCAACCCGATCCACCGCGCCCACGAGTACCTGACGAAATGCGCGCTCGAGACCGTCGACGGGCTGCTCATCCACCCGCTCGTGGGGGAGACGAAGTCCGACGACGTGCCCGCCGCCGTGCGTGTCAAGGCCTACGAGGTGCTGATCGAGGGCTACTACCCGCGCGACCGGGTCGTCGTCTCCGCGTTTCCCGCCGCGATGCGCTACGCCGGCCCGCGCGAGGCGGTCTGGCACGCGATCTGCCGCAAGAACTACGGCTGCTCGCACTTCATCGTCGGCCGCGACCATGCCGGCGTCGGGAGCTACTACGGCACCTACGACGCCCAGCTCATCTTCGACGAGTTCGAGAGCCACGAGCTCGACATCGAGCCGATGTTCTTCGAGCACTCGTTCTGGTGCAAGCCGTGCGGCCAGATGGCGAGCGCCAAGACCTGCCCGCACTCGGGGGACGACCACGTCTTCCTCTCCGGGACGAAGGTGCGGGAGCTGCTCTCGAACGGCGAGCTGCCGCCGGCGGAGTTCTCCCGCCCCGAAGTCGCCAGCGTGCTGATCGAGGCCTACCGCGAGAGCTAGCCGTGTGGGGGCCCGCCGGGGAACGTGAGCGCGACCGGCGGGCCCCCGCGGGCTCCCTCCGCCCGTGACCTGGGAGCTCACGCTCACAGGGCTCCTGATCGGCCTGCTCGTCGGGATCACGGGCATGGGCGGGGGCTCGCTGATGACCCCGGTCCTGATCCTGCTCTTCGACTTCAAGGCCGTGACGGCGGTCGGGACGGACATCCTCCACGGGGCGATCTTCAAGACGATCGGAGCGGGGCAGCACCGCGTCCTCGGCCACGTGCATGCCCGCCTCTGCTTCTGGATGGCGCTCGGGTCGGTGCCGTCCTCGATCGGCGGCGTCACGCTGGTCGAGCTGCTCGAGCGCCGCTACGGCGACGACGTCCACGAGCTCGCGACGACGATCCTCGGCGTCGCCCTCGTCGTGGTCGGCCTCGGCTTCCTCGCGAAGACGTACATCCACCGCAAGCCGGTCGACGACCGGCCGTATCGCCTGACCGACCGTGACCGGGCGCTCGCCGTGGCGATCGGCGCCGTCGGCGGCTTCGTGCTCGGCCTCACCTCCGTCGGCAGCGGCACGTTCTTCGGGCTGGCGATGCTCCTCCTGTTCCCGCTGACCGCGGCCAAGATCGTCGGCACCGACATCTTCCACGCCGCGATCCTGCTCTGGGCGGCGGGCATCGCCCATCTCGCGAGCGGCAACGTCGATCTCGCCGCCACGGGCTGGCTCGCGCTCGGCTCGGTCCCCGGCGTGCTCGCCGGCGGGCACCTGACCGTCCGCCTGCCCGACCGGGCGATCAGGACCGCGCTCGCGACCGTGCTCTTCCTCGCCGGGCTGAAGCTCGTCGGCGTCTTCTGACCCGTCCAGCCGGCGGCGACCGCCGCACTACAATCGCCGGGCCTTGTCCCGGCTCGCCGTCACGACCGTCGTGCTCGCGCTCGTCGCCGGCACGGCAGCTGCCTTCGCGGTCGCGGAGAGGCTGAAGCTCGAGCGCTCCCCGATCACGGCGCCCCGGTTCGATCGGCTCTTCTCCCCGGTCTGCGAGTGCGAGACGGGTAGCGCGCGCCTGCGGCTGCGGTTTCGCCGCGCCGAGACCGTGGACGCTACGATCGTCGACGCGAGCGGGGAGCACGTGCGTGCGCTCGTCCGGGGGGAGCGAATCAGGGCCGGCGACCACGTCTTCGTCTGGGACGGGCGCGACGATGCCGGCGAGGTTGCCTCCGACGGCCGCTACCGCCTCCGGCTCAGGCTCGTCGGCGAGCGACGGACGATCCTCGTCCCGACGACCGTCCAGCTCGACGCGACCCCGCCCGAGGTCACGCTCGTCGGGGTCGAGCCGGACGTGTTCTCCCCCGACGGCGACGGCCGCCGCGACCGCACGAAGGTGTTCTTCCGTTCGAGCGAGCGGGGCCGGGCGGAGCTCGACGTGAACGGCGAGCCGGTCGTGCGCAGCCCCAGTCGCCCGGGCGGGAAGGCCGCCCTCGCGCTTCGCTGGGGCGGGAGGCTCGGCGGCGAGCTCGCCGGCCCGGGCGTCTACGAGGTCACCGTGCGCGTCCGCGACGCGGCCGGAAACCTGTCCGAGCCGGCCGGCCCGCTGCCGGTCGAGATCCGCTTCGTTCGCCTCGACCGGGGCGCCTACACGGCCGAGGCGGGCGGGACGCTCACGTTCGGGGCCGAGGCCGACGCGGTCTCGTTCGCCTGGTCGCTCCATCGTGACCGCGACGGGCAGGCGGGGAAGGTCGTCCTGCGCGGACAGGCGGAGCCGGCCGCCTCGGTCTCCGTGGCGCTGCCACCGCAGGTCGCGCCCGGCGCCTACGTGCTGCGCGTCTCCGTGGGCGAGCGCCGTGACCGGGCGCGCGTCACGGTCACGGAGACCGGATCCTGATGGAGCACGCGGACGTTGCGAGCGGCGCCGCGATCGCGGGCGCAGCCGGGGTTGCGCTGCTGCTCATGCGGCGCGAGCGCGGCCCACTCCTCGCCGGCCTCGCCCTGCTCGCCGGCGGCATGGGCGGGCTCGCGTACGCGCTCGTGCCGGGCGGCGACCTGCGCGCTCTCGTCGACTCGCCAGCGCGAATCGGCGCCGTCTGCGTGCTCGGCGTCGCCCTGGTCGGCCTCGCCGTGCTACTCGCCAGGCTGCCGGCGCTCGTGCCCGTCTGCGCGCTCGCCGCCGCCCCGTTCCGCGTGCCCGTCACGATCGGGGAGCAGGAGGCGTTCCTGCTCGTGCCGCTCTACGCGGTCCTCGCGGCTGCGGCGCTCGCCTTCCTCGTCCGCGTGCTGCGGGGCGGGGAGCTCCGGCCGTTGCCCCGGCCGCTCGCGTGGCCGGCGGCCGCGTTCGTCGGGCTCTCGGCACTCTCGCTGCTATGGGCCGGCGACCCGCGCTCCGGCTCGATCCAGCTCCTCTTTTTCCTGCTCCCGTTCGGGGCGCTGCTCGCCGTCGTCGCGCGCGCTCCCGCCGCCGCGTGGTGGTCCCGCTCGCTCGCGGCCACGCTGGTCGTGCTCGCCTGCGCCTTCGCCGTGATCGGGATCTCTCAGCTCTGGACGGAGCGGCTCTACTTCGCCCGCGACCTCGAGGTGGCGAATGCGTACACGACCTACTTCCGGACGACCTCGCTCTTCGCCGACTCGAGCATCTACGCGCGCCAGCTCGTGCTCGCGATCGTCGTCCTCGTCGTGGCGCTCTGGCTCGCGCGGATCCGGCTCGCGCTCGCGCTCGCGTTGCTCGCGCTCCTGTGGACAGGGCTCTTCTTCTCGTACTCCCAGTCGGCGATGGTCGCGCTCGTCGTCTCCACCCTCGCCGTCAGCTTCGTCGCGGCCGACCGTACGAGCCGGCGCGCGCTCGCCGCCGGAGCGCTCGCCGTCGCGCTCGCCGCGGGCGCGTTCGTCGGCGTGGTCGTGCGCGACCAGCCGCTCGACCGGCTCACGAGCGGGCGCTCGCCGCTCGTCGCCGGGACCTGGAACGTGTTCGTGGACCACCCTTTGGTCGGGGTCGGCGTCGGCTCGCAGCCGCAGGCGAGCCAGGAGCGAAGCGGCGTCAAGGATCGGGACAAGTACGCGTCGCACACGACGCCCCTGACCGTCGCAGCCGAGCTCGGCGTGCTCGGGCTCGCGGCCCACGTCGCGTTCCTGGCCGGCGCCGCCCGGCTGCTCGTCACGGCGTTCCGGCGCGTGCCGGCGCTCGGACTCGGTCTGGGCGCCGTCTTCCTGCTGCTCGTCGCGCACTCCCTCTTCTACAGCGGCTTCTTCGAGGATCCGCTCACCTGGGGGGTCCTCGCGGTGGCGGCGGCCGTGCTCTTCCCGCAGCCAGGCGCCTCGACGCGCGCGCCGTAGCCTCCTGCTGCGAGACTGGTCGCGATGCGCAGGAAGGCCGTCGTCGCCGCGGTGGCGCTGGCGCTCGTCCTCGCGGGCGCCGCGGTCGCCTACGTCCTCGCCGCGCGCGACGGTCCCGGTGGCCATCTCGACACCGCGCTCGCCGGGGTCACGGTGGTGACGCCGACGACTCCGGTGACCGCCTCGGACACGACGGAGCCGCCGCCCGCGACGGCTCCGCCAGCGACGGCGGCCGGGCCGGAAGACCCCCCCGAGGGGCCCTGCTGGACCGCGTTCGGCGGCGACCCGCAACGGACGCTCGCCCGCACCGAACTCCGGCTCGGCAAGCCGCGACCCGAGCCGGTCTGGGCGAGACGCATGGGCAGCTACATGGAATACCCGCCGAGCTTCTGCGACGGAACGCTGTACGTGAACACGTTCGACGGGCTGACGGTCGCGCTCGACGCCGCGACCGGCAAGGAGCTGTGGCGGTGGCAGTCCGGGGTGAAGGCCTCGACGCCCGCAATCGCGGGGGCCTACCTCGTCGTGAGCTCCCACGACGGGACCGTCACCGGCCTCGAGCGGGCGACCGGAACGGTGCTGTGGCAGCTCAGGACCGACGCCAAGGTCGAGTCGTCCCCCGTGGTGGTCGAGGGGACGGCCTACGTCGGCGCCACGGACGGGCGGCTGTTCGCGCTCGACGCCGCCTCGGGGCAGGTGCGGTGGGCCTTCGACACGGGTGGGCGGATCAACTCGAGCCCGTCCGTCTGGCAGAACCGCGTCTGCATCACCACGTACGCCGGCTCGATCTTCTGCCTCGACCGCCGCGACGGCTCGAAGCTCTGGAGCACGTACGTCGAGCGCAACGCGTTCCAGGCGGAGAGCTTCTACGCGAGTGCCTCGACGGATGGGGAGCGGCTCTACACCGTGGCCCGTTCCGGCAAGATCGTCGCGCTCGACGCGCGCAGCGGGAAGATCGTCTGGACGCGGAGCACCGGCACGCTCACGTACTCGACGCCGGCGCTCGCTGACGGCAAGGTGCTCGTCGGCGGCTTCGACGGTGCCCTGCACGCCTACGACGCCGAGACGGGCAGGCCGGTCTGGGAGAGCGAGGTCGGCGGGCGCGTGCTGGCCCCGGCGGTCGTCGTCGGCGACCTGGTCTTCTTCTCGACCCTCGAGACGGACACCTTTGCGGCCCGGCTCTCGGACGGGAAGGTGATCTGGCGGATCGGGATGGGCAAGTACTCGCCGGGGATCGCCACCGACCGCCGCTACTACTTCTCGCTCAACGGCATTCTGCTCGCGTTCGAGGGTGTCGACGGCCCCTCGTCCTGACCGGCGCCGCCGGCGAGCGGCGGGTGCCGCCGCCGCCAGAGCGGCGTGCGCTGGAGCACCGCCCCTGACGCCTTCCACGCGCCGACCTTCGCCGCGTAGGCCGCGAGCGCGAGCCGCGCCCGCGGGCTGGGACCTCCGGCTCGCCCGGGCGAGCTGACCGTGTAGCCGAGCCCGGCGAGGACGTCGCCGGCGACCGACTCGAAGGCGTCGACCGTGCCGGGCGCCATGGCGGCGCGCCAGTCGCGCAGACCGGGCGTCGGCGGTCTGAGCAGGCTCTGCTGGTGGGCCTTGCGCGAGACGTCGACGGTGCCGGCGTAGTCGAGCATGCCGCTGTTGTAGACGAGGGCGCCGTGAGCGCAGATCCGTTCGAGCTCGCGCGGCGGGTCGGCCACCAGCGCCTCGTAGCGGACCTCGAGGTAGCGGTCGCCGGCGCGGCGGCCGAGCTCGCGCGCGGCGAGCACCTCGGTCCGCCACTGGCAGGCGAACGCGCCCGCGTCACGGGGGTGACCCCACGACTCGGTCATGATCCCCGCGGGTACCGACAGGAAGGACAGTGCGACGTCGCGCCCGTCCCGGACGAGGTGGACGTAGCGGGCGTCCGGGAACAGGCGCTCGAGCAACGGCAGGTAGCGCATGTAGAGCGGCGTCTTGTCGCCCCAGCGCCGCTTGCCGCGCCGCGCCGCGTACAGCTCGTAGACGGCCCGGATCCCGTCCGCGACCGTGGCCCCGGGCCGCAGCCGCGCGCGCACGTCAGAAGCGGCGACGCCCCAGGCGGCCAGCGCCGGCAACCGTCGCAGGTCGTCCTCGAACGCACCAGGGTCGAGCCGGCCGCGGTGGCGGGCGGCGAGCTGCGGGATGAAGTACGACTCGTCGGGGATCGCGAGCTCCGGATGGCGGTCGAGCATCACCCGCAGGAGCGTCGTACCCGAGCGCCGGACGCCGAGGACGAAGAGCGGCGGGCCCATCGGGCGGAACGGTACTGCCCGTGGCGGCGGCCCGTAGACTTGCCCGCATGATCGAGGCCTGGCGCCGCGTGCTCGTGCTTGCGCCGCACACCGACGACGGGGAGTTCGGGTGCGGCGGCACGATGGCGCGGCTCGTCGAGCTCGGGGTCGAGGTGCGCTACGTTGCCTTCTCGATCGCGACGAAGTCGCTCCCGCCCGGCTTCCCGCCGGACACGCTGGCGCGCGAGGTGCGGGAGGCAACCGCCGAGATCGGGCTCGGCTCCGGGCAGCTCTCCGTGTACGACTTCGAGGTTCGCTCGTTTCCCGAGCATCGTCAGGCGATCCTCGAGCTCCTGATCGAGATCTGGGAGGAATGGCCGCCCGATGCCGTGCTCCAGCCGAGCCTTGGCGACATCCACCAGGACCACCAGACAGTTGCCGCCGAGGGGCTGCGCGCCTTCAAGCGCACGACCGTGCTCGGCTACGAGATCCCCTGGAACACGCTCAACTTCAACTTCCAGGCGTACGTCTCGCTCGACCGCGACCACGTGGAGCGCAAGGTGGCCGCGCTCGCCCGCTACGAGTCCCAGCAGCATCGCAACTACGCGAACGCCGACTACATCTGGAACCTCGCCCGGACGCGCGGGATCAACGTCGGCCGCGAGTACGCGGAGGCGTTCGAGGTCTACCGGGTCGTCAGCTGAGCCGCCTGCGCCCGTACGCGCGCGCCCACTCGTCGACCTGGCTCTGCCACGTGAACCATGGCCAGTACCAGGACGGCAACCGCCGTGGCGCCGACGGCGGCCGCGGGCCCCGGGTCGCTCGCGGGGTGCGGTGCCAGGCGCGAAGCTCCCAGGCCCAGGTCGGGATCCGGCGGGGCACGTCCGAGGGACGTACCGGCCTCGGCGGCGGCTCGACCGGCGGCGGCGGCGGGGCCGGCCCGAGCGAGATCGTGCCGGTTGCGGGTCGAATCCCGTCCGGGCCGGCGATGGTGTAGCCGTACTGGCCGGCGGGGAGCCCCGCCGCCTCCCACGTCCAGTCGACCGCGACGCCGCGGCCCGAGCCCGACGCGACGGCGGTGCCGTCGGGAGCGGTGACCGTCACGTGCCAGCGCTTCGGCTCCGACAGCCGTGCGGTGAAGCGCCGTCGTGTCTCGCCCTCGGCGGTGACCGCCGGCTCGAACAGCTTCGGCAGCCCGATCGCGAGCGCCGTCCCGGCCAGCGCCTCGAGCTCGGGGTACGCCTTCCCGCCCGGGCACTCGGTGGCGTTGACGTCGCGGTGACCCGACACCGCCCGCAACGAGCTGCCGCTCGCGGCGTGGAGGACGCGGGCGGTCGGGTCGACGTGGCCGAGATCGAGACGCCAGGCGAGCAGGCTGGCCAGGGCGCTCACGGCCTCGTCGGTGAGCGCCTTCCTGGCGAAGTTGCCGAGCAGCGCGATCCCGGTCGAGCCGGTGTTGAACGAGAGCGCGTGGGCGCCGATCACGTTGCGATCGATCCCGCCGGCGCGGCCCTCGAAGGTCTGGCCGAACGGGTCGACGAGGAAGTTGTAGCCGATGTCGTTCCAGCCGTTCGACTCGACGTGGTAGACCTGGATCGCCCGCACGATCGCCGCGGACTCCTCGGGCGTGGCCGGGCTGCGGCCGGCCGTGTGATGGACGATCGCGAGGACCAGTGACGGCGCGTACGAGGGCGTGGCCCGGACGATCGACTCGTCCGCGCCCCACGCGTCGCGCAGGACGATTGGCGGCGTCGTGGTCGACGCGGGCATCACAAGCGGGGCGCCCGGCTCGGAATCGACGAAGTGGGCGCGCAGCCGCGAGACGGTGCCGTCGAGCCGGTACTCGATCGAGTCGGCCGGGCCGGTCCAGACGGGCGTGCCGAGCCGCCAGGGCCCGCTCGCGCCCTCGAGACCGGCGTCGGCGGCCTCGTGCTCGGTCGCCTCGACCCAGGGGCCGAAGCGGCCGCTCTCGCCGACCCGGAAAGCGACCCGGCCCGGGCCCTGCCAGTGCAGGCCCACGAGTCTGAACGGGGGCGTGTCCTCGCCCCGCGCGAGGCTACGGCCGCGCAGCGGCACCTCCCGCGTGACGAGCGTCGCCCCGGGTATCGGCGCCGCGCTGGCGGCCGGCACGCGCAGCCACGGCGCGAGCTGCTTGCCGAGCGCGACGATGCCGATCGTGGCCGCCGCGCCGCGGAGCAGCACCTCGGCGCGGGAGTGGAGCGGTTGCTCGGGCGGCGTCATGGCACGTGGAGGCCGACGGGAAGTCACCCTGCAGCCCCGGTTCAAGCGCGACGACTGGAGTCCTGCCAAGGTGTAGCAGGAGCTGGGCTCCGCGCCCGGATTCCTTACAGACCGCTAACAGCCTCCGGCCGGGCTTTCGCGCCCGGCTGCCAGGGCGGGTCCGTGACCCGCCCTACGCGTCCCACTCGAGCTGGTCGAAGAAGCGAAGCGCCCGCCGGGTCGGGCGGACGCGACGGGCGAGCAGGGCCAGCTCCTCCGCGTCGAGCTCGCCCAGGGCGTGCCTGAGCCCGAGGTAGGGGAGGTTCAGATCCTCCTGGTAGACGATGGTCGAGATGCGCGGGTTGACCTCGATCACGGCGTCGCCCTTGAGCTGCACGTTGAAGAAGTGGTCGAGCCCGAGCCCGGCGACGACCCGGCGTGCCACCTCCATCAGCCCGGCGTCGTCGAGCGTGCGGAAGAACATCGCGAGGCCCGCGCGCATCGCCTCGCGCGTCTTCGGGTGGCCGAGCAGGAGCCGGCCCCCGAGCGCGATCCCGTCGATCGTTCGCTCCTCACCCTCGACGTACTCCATCACGAGCAGTTCCTCGCCGCCGACCTCGGGCAGCAGCTCGAGCGCCTCCTCGAGCCGCATCGCCAGGCTTCCCGGCCGCTCGTACAGGAGCTGGTGCAGTCGGTCGACCGCCGGATCGAGCACCCGGAAGCCGCGGGAGCCCGAGCTCATGACGGGCTTGAAGCACACCGGCGCTGCCGGGTAGCCGAGCGACGCGGCCGCACGGGAGAGCTCGCGGCCCCCCTGCACGCGGCGCCAGCGCGGCACCCGCACCCCGATCCTCTCGAGCAGCTCGTAGCAGGCGGCCTTGTCGTTCGCCGTCGCGACCGCCTCGGGGCTCGAGACGAGCACCGCGATTCCCTCGGCGGCGAAGTCGGCGCGCGCCGCCGCGAGCCCGGCGAGGTCGTGCGAGGACTGCGGCAGCACGGCGTCCACCCGCTCGCGGCGGGCGAGCTCGAGCAGCGCGGACGCGAACAGGGGGCTTCCCCCGGGCGGCACCCGCTGGAACGCGTCGCAGAGGTGGCGCCCGACCGCGCGCTCGGCCATGTCGCAGCCGACGAGCCGGATCTCCCGCTCGCCGTTGCCTCTGAGCGCCCGCAGCAGCGCGGCGGTGCCGGGCGCGCCGGAGGCGGTGACCAGCACGCTGAGGGGACGCATTGCGTCGCGATCGTACCCGGCGAGGCCGCTCAGGCGGCAGTTGCCGGGCGGGCGGGCCGCCGACCGGCCGCGACGTCGCGGTAGAGCGCCTCGAGCACGGGCCCCGTCTCGGCAACCCGCTCCCGCGTGACCCGGGCGTTGCGCTCGCCGTACGCGCGTCGCAGCTCGGGGTCGCGGACGAGCCGCAAGAGCGCGTCCGCAACCGCGTCCACGTCGCGGCACTCGACCAGCTCGGCGCCCTCGCCCGGCCCGATCCACTCGTCGATCGAGGGGCAGTGGCCGCCGACGAGCGGCTGTCCGCTCGCCATCGCCTCGAGCAGGGAGGAGGGGGACGAGTCGGTCGCGGCGAGAGTCACGACGATGTCACCCGACGCGGCCAGCTCGGGCAGGCCCTCCGGATCGACCCGGTGGAAGGCCGCGACTTCGCCGAGGCGAAGCTCCCGGACGAGCGCCTCGATCGGCGCCCGCTCGGCTCCGCCGCGGGCCGAGAGCAGGAGCCGGGCGTGGGGCTCGTCCCGCCGCACGCGGTCGAACGCCCGCACGAGCACGTCGATGTTCGTGCGCTCCTGGAAGTTGCGCAGGGACAGGACGACGACCGCGTCCCCGGGCCAGCCGAACAGCCGCTTCAGCGCCTGCTTGTCCGCTCGTTCCGGCCCGAACCCGTCCAGGTTCGTGTGCCAGATCACGTGGTGGATCAGGTCGGGATCGGCACCGGCCTCCACGGCCGCCCGGGCGATCGCCTCGGAGTTGACGACGATCAGGTCGGCGGCCTCGAGCGCCGCGCGTGACCGGCTGCGCCCCGGCTCGGTCTTCGCGTCGAGGAGCACGTCTCGCCCCCAGGGGCTGACGACGAGCGGGTGGACGCCGGCGAGCGAGGCCCACCAGCCGTACGGGGTCGTGCCGTGGGCGTGGATCACGTCGGGTCCCAGCCGGCGGGCGAGCTGGCGGACGGCTGGCCCGAAGCGCAGGCGCCGCACGCCGGGGACGCGCGTGATCGCGTCGAGCCGGCGGATGTCGTAGACGTGCATCCCCTCGACGTCCACGGCGCGTACACGAACCCGGTTCGAGACGATGTGGAGCTCGTGGCCGCGGTCGGCGAGCCGTTCGGGCGCAGAGCGGTAATGCGGCTCGGCGGTGGTGGCGGTCATCGGCCGCGGGCGAATCCGGTCAGCGCCGCGCCGCAGGCCTGTTGCCGGGCTTGATGATCAGCGCGTCGCAGGGCAGCCGGTCGAGGATGTGCTCGGCGGTGCTGCCGACGAACAGGCGCTTCAGC
>WBZR01001821.1_pt1 | contig 24684 bp, 34 predicted proteins | sample 5204231 | NCBI WGS metagenome assembly WBZR01 (sample SAMN12412403, study PRJNA552823) | activated sludge metagenome | isolation source: activated sludge from anammox sidestream of wastewater treatment plant... | place: USA: Virginia | collected 2017-08
CAGCGGGCCGAATGTGGTGGTCCCCATCGCGACCATCTCGGGTGTGAACGCCGTCGTCCCGAAGGAGACGCTGAGCGGTGTCGTGGTGAATTCCGGCCTGTTCGTCACCGTCCCGATCGCTACCGTGTCGGGCGCCGTCCCGAACGTGCTGAGCGGGACCGTCTGGATCGCGAACGGTTCGCTGGGCTCCGGCGCGTTCGTGTCCGGTTTGTTGACCCAAATTCTCCCGCAGGGTATTCTGACCTACAACTACTCGGGCGCCCCGAACGTGAGCGGTCAGCGCAACTTGCTCAACGCGACCCGGAAGTTGATCAACGCGTGGGATGCGGGGGTGACGTCGTCGGGGGTGCTGACCGTGTTCCAGGAGGACGACGCGACGATTGCGTACACCCAAGACATCACCGCGGCGAGCGGGGCGGATCCGATCTCGTCTTTGACGACAAACGGTTGACATATGGCCGGCGCGTTCTTAGGTTTCGTGGACTTCGTTGGCTACCCAGTCGGTCGGGGAGTCTACAAACCTCGTGGCGGGACGTGGGCGGCCGGGCGCCACGTCGGTCGGTACTACGCGCAGTTCGTCGCCCAGATGCTCGCGCAGGACCGCTCCGTGCTGGACGGCGCCCGTCAGCGGCGCGAGATGACGACGCTCGCCCGGCGCCTGGCGCTCCGGCGCATCGAGGAAGAACTGGAAACCGAACATCAGCGGCGTGTGACGGAGGGTGCGATGTACGCGACCCTCCTCACCGAGCTGTGACGCGAACGGGGGGTTTGTCCCATGCCGAGTCTGCTGCCGGGGTTTGTGAGCGGGGGCGCCGCGCTTGTGTCCGGCAATCCGTGGTCCGGCCTGCCGTACCCGCCGATGGGTGTCAAGGTGAAAGTGTCGGAAGTGGTCAGCGGCCTCGTGTACGTCGGTGTCGCCCTCGGCTTGGCGTCCGGCGGCATCACCCAGACGTCGGGCGGCGCCCTGTCCAGCGGCGGTCTTTCGGACGGCTGGGAGATGGGGGCGGGGGACGAGTATTTCATCCCCCGCGGGCGCTGCAGCGGTCAGGTCAACAAGATTTACGTCGTCGTCCCGCCCGCTATATCTGGGACGATGCGTATCTTCTACGACGTCGAGGCGGGCGGGACGTGATCGTCTAGGGGGGCGGCGGATGTGCTTTTCGACACTACGGCGGACAATCCGATGCTAATTGGGGCGAACATACTGTCGGGTCAGGTCGTCAGCGGGAACCTCGGCAACGCCGCCGTCGTCAGCGGCTCCGTCGCGTCCGGTCAGGTCAGTGATCCGCACATCGCGTCTGGCGGCCTCCATTCCGGTTCGATCGGTTCCGGCCAGATCGGCTGGGCACACCATTCGTCCGGTGCCGTGCGCTCCGGGCAGATCGCCAACGAGGCGGTGAACTCCGGGAACGTCGGCAGTGGCAGTCTCGGGACGTTCCACGTCGCGAGTGGTGGTCTGGGCAGCGGGGCCGTCGCGAGCGGGCAGATCGGCTGGGCACACCACTCGTCCGGCGCCGTCCGCTCCGGGCACATCGCGAACGCCGCCGTGAACTCGGGGAACATCGGTAGCGGGCAAGTGGGGTCCGATCATTTGGGCTCCGGCGCCGTCCAGAGCGGGAACGTCGCGAGCGGGCAGATTGGTTTCGGGCACGTCGCGAACGCCGCCGTCCGCTCCGGGCAGATCGGCAGCGGGCAGGTGTTCACCCTCCACGTCGCGAGCGGGGGTCTGGGCTCCGGCGCCATCGGCTCTGGGCAGATCAGCGCGCTCCATCTCGCGTCCGGTCTGATGGGGAACGCGTCCGGCACCATTGGCAGCGGCCTGCTCGCGGACGGTGCTGTCGTCAGCGGCACCGTCGCGAGCGGCAGTCTCGCGTGGGTTCATCTGTCGTCCGGCGCCGTCCGCTCGGGGAACGTGGCCGGAGGCGCGGTCAGTTCTGGGAACGTCGCCAGCGGCAGTGTGGGGACCGTCCACATTTTCAGCGGTGGCCTGGGCAGCGGCGCGATCGGCTCCGGGCAGATCAGCGTCTTCCACTTGGCGTCCGGCGCCGCCATTGTGCTGGCGTCGGGGACCGTGACGAGCGGTTATCTCGGGGACGCCTCGACCGTCAGCGGCAGCGTCGGTTCGGGGCAGATCAGCTGGGCACATCTGTCGTCGGGCACGGTCCGCTCCGGCAACATCGCGAACGCGGCAGTGACGTCCGGGAACGTGTCGTCCGGCCACGTCGGCGCCGTCCACGTCGCGAGTGGTGGTCTGGGTTCCGGCGCCATCGGCTCCGGACAGATCAGCTGGGCACATCTGTCGTCGGGCACGGTCCGCTCCGGGCACGTGGCTAATGAGGCGGTGAACTCGGGGAACGTCGGCAGCGGGCAGATCGGCACCGTTCACATTTTCAGTGGTGGTTTGGGTTCTGGGGCCATCGGCTCCGGGCAGATCAGTATTTTCCACTTGGCGTCCGGCGCCGCCATCCTCCTCGCGTCCGGCGTTGTCGTCAGCGGGTACGTCGGGGACGCGGCCGTCAACAGCGGGAACGTCGCGTCGGGTGCCCTGTCGTGGGTCCACCTCGCGTCCGGCGCCGTCCGCTCCGGGCACATCGCGAACGCCGCCGTGAACTCGGGGAACGTCGGCAGCGGGCAGTTACACACCCTCCACGTCGCGTCGGGCGGACTCGCGAGCGGCGCGATCGGCTCCGGGCAAATCGGCCAGGCTGCCCTGTCGTCCGGCGCCGTCCAGAGCGGGCAACTTGGAAACAGTGTTGTCAACTCCGGCACCGTGTCGAGCGGGCAGATCGGACCTGTCCACGTCGCGAGTGGTGGTCTGGGTTCCGGCGCCATCGGCTCCGGCCAGGTGGGTTGGGCTCATCTGGGTTCCGGGGCCGTCCGGAGTGGGCACGTCGGCAACGCCGCCGTCCACAGCGGCGGCGTTGCGTCCGGCAGTCTGGGGGCCGTCCACGTCGCGAGCGGGGGTCTCGGCAGCGGGGCAATTGGTTCGGGGCAGATCGGGCAGGCGGCGCTGGCGAGCGGCGCCGTCCTCAGCGGTCACGTCGGATCCGACGCGATCGTCGGTGCCAGCGTCGCGAGCGGCGTCGTCACCGTGTTCCACGTCGCGTCCGGCGGACTCGGCAGCGGGGCCATCAGTTCCGGGACGCTGACGTCGCTGAACTTCGTGAGCGGAGGGACGGTCCCCGTGTCCGGGAGCGTCCAGCGCTACCAGCTCGGCAGCGGCGCCGTCAACTCCGGGCACGTGAACAGCGGCGCCGTCCTCGGCGCGCTCGCCGGTGGCTGCCGGACGATCGCGTCCGGGACGATCGGCCCGCTCGATCTGGGCAGCGGCTCGATCCTGTCCGGCGCGCTCGCGTCCGGGCAGGTTGGTGTGAACCATCTCGCGTCGGGTGTCCTGTCCGTCGCGGTCGTGTCCGGATCGATCGGCAGCGGGCAGATCAACCACTTCCAGATCGGGGACGGGGCCGTCCAGAGCGGGAACGTCGCGAGCGGGGGGATCGGCAACGTCCACATCAGCAGCGGGGCCGTCGCGAGCGGGCAGATCGGCAACGCCGCCGTCGTCAGCGGCAGTCTCACGAGCGGGACCATCAGTTGGGTGCATCTCGCGAGCGGCGGCCTCGTGTCAGGGGCCGTCGCGTCCGGCACCGTGTCGTGGGCGAATCTGGCGTCCGGGAGCGTACGTTCGGGTCACGCGGCGAACGCCGCGATCAACAGCGGGAACATCGGCAGCGGGCAAGTCGGCTCCGTCCATCTCGCGAGCGGGACGAACCCGTACTTCCTGATGCCCACCGTCGAGGCGATCAGCGGCTTCCGCGCCGTGTGCGTCGTCAGCGGCAACCATCTCGTCCGCGCCGAACCGGGCTCCGGCCTGCGCATGCCGGCCGTCGGCATCTGCACGACGAACTACGCGTCCGGGGACGTCGGGCAGGTGTTCATCGGCGGCCTGCTCATGACGACGTCCGGTCTGGATCAGTTCTGGAGCGGGCAGGTCGGCCGCGTCCTGCTCGTCGGGAGCGGTGGCGGCGTCCAGGCCGCCGGGTTGATGGTCAGCGGGCAGGCGTGGCAGCGGCTGGGCGTCGCGGTCAGCGGCGGCATCGTCGCCCACGTCGACGTGTCGCTGACGAGCGGCGCGCTGGGGACGCCGGCTGGGAACTTCTAATGGCGACGGAAATGACGCAGTCGGAACTCGACAACCTGATCAACGACGAGCACTTCGTGTCGTGGTCGACGCAGCGCCTCCGGCTGTTCGACGGCGGCCCGCTCGTGTGCCGCTTCAAGGGGATCACGCAAACCAAGGAGTACGTCGAGTACACCGGCCACACGTGGCAGGACGTGCTCAACGCGCTGCCGTGGACGTACCTGAAGGTGGGGGGTTGAGGCATGGCGGGGGAACTGCAGTTCAACGGGCCGGCCACGGGCGCGACGTGCTACTGCCTGATCCGGGATCGGATCGGCCGGATCTGGTCGACGTCCGGCGGGACGGGCGGGTTCGACACGTACGGCGTCGCGGGGTACGACTACGGGGACTACGCGATCGACGCGACGGAGCAGGGATCGAGCAACTACTACACCGCGGACGTGCCGGCCGCCGTCCCCGCCGGCGTGTACGCGATCTCCGCCCACCAGCAGACGGGGGCCAGTCCGGCGCAGACGGACCGCGCCGTCGGGGCGGGGGATCTGCAGTGGAACGGGACCGTCACGCTGCCGCTGTCCGATCTCGCGACGAGCGGGCAGCTCGGTCTCGTCGCCCCCGTCCGGCTGGCGCGGGGCGTCGCGATCAGCGGCTTCCCGCTCTACCTCAAGAGCGCCGCGGATCACGTCACTCCGTTCACGTCCGGCGTCGTGTCCGGCCAGATCAGTCGGGACGGGGGTTCGTTCGGCGCGCTCCAGAGCGGGGTGTTCACCGAAGTGGGACTCGGTTTTTACAAGGTGAATCTCACGTCCGGGGATCTGAACGCGACGACCGCGGCGCTGCTGTTCACCGCGAACGGCATCAGCGGCGGCGCGTCCGACCCCCTCCCCATCGGCCTCGTCCTCCAGAAAGTGAGCGGGTACCAGTAATCATGAGCGCAACGACTAACGAAACGACGACGAAAATCGTTTATTTCCCGGGTGTGTGCGTTAGCAGCGACGGGAAAAGTTACCTGTTTGATTTCTCGGTCGTGAGGGCGCCCGTCGGGTACAAGTTGGACTACACCCGGATCGTGTATCGCCCCGACGATCACGCGTTTGGTCTGTTCGCCGAGAAGTTGCCAGGCAACCGTCCGCAGAGCTGGTTGGACGAGGTGATGGGTTCATGTCATCCGATCCCGTCGTTCTCGTTCCTCGTCAGACCCGACGGCACGGCAGTACGGACGGCGCTATATGATGATGATGTGCCCCCACCCATCATCGCCGGGTACGTCCGGGTGCTCGTCGCGGACGGTTACGTCATCGATGAGGAGGTGGCGCCGTACGCGAGCACGAAGATCCTGCTGGGGCGTGCGGACGTGGAGGAGCACCGATGATCCTCGACTACAGCCAGCCGGTCAACGGGACCGGGATCGTCGTCTTCCCCGACTTCCCGTTCGAGTCGATCCCGCTCCAGCCGTCGGAGATCAAGCAGACGATCGTCCTCAGCGCGTCGTCGGCCACGTCGTCCAGCCACGGCGCGTCCGCCGACTTGCCGGAGTGAGAAAAACTCGCGTTGCGGGACCGGTCGCGTTTGGTATAATCCCCGAGCGTGCTGTTCAGCGTCGTTAGGCGCTGCCCAAAGCACATCCCGTGACGGGCGTCGGTTGTACCGACGCCCTGTTTCGGACCCGCGGGTATATGGGTCCATATGGAGGTTCCATTGGTGCTGGACAGCATCGTTAGACGCTGTCCAAAGCACGAGGTGCCGGACAGCATCGTTAGACGCTGTCCAACGCACGACCGGACTATGCCGAACTACCTCGTCAACCTAACGAGCGGGCAGCTACAGGCGCTGCGCGAGTTGTCGGCGGCGACGAACGTGCCGATGAGCTGCTACGTCCGGCAGGGGATCGATCTGGTACTTTCCGGCCGCGTCCCGGTCGACTTCGCGATCAGCGGGACGGTCGTGTCCGGCACGGCGCTCGTGATCCGGGCCGGCTGTTGACCTCAACGTCGAGGTGCGTCAGTGCCTTGTTCCTGGGAGTACGGGCACAAGCAGGTGCTTGTCGCCATCCTGCACGTCGAGACGACCACCGTCGCGTGGTCGTTCGGCCTCCGCAATCTGCAGATACCGGGCGGGCATCATCCGATCGGTCTGACCGGCATGCCGTTCGATCACGCCAGGAACCAGGCGTGCGAGTACGCCATCCAGAACGGGTTCAAACACCTGTTCTTCCTGGACAGCGACGTCGTCCCGCCCAGCGACACGATCCCCCGCCTCCTCGCCCGGCGGCAGCCGTTCATCTCCGGGATCTACGCTCGGCGCTCCCCGCCGTGCGCGCTGCCCGTCATGCTCCGCGGCGGGCAGTGGATCACGGAGTACCCCGCGGACGCGCTGATCGACGTCGAGCTCGTCGGCGCCGGCTGCCTGCTCCTCAGCTGCGACCTCCTCCGCTCCCTCCCGCCCCAGCGCCCCGGGCATCACTGGTTCGACTGGCGCGTCCACCTCCGCGGAATTATGCCCCCAGAAGAGTGCAAAAGTGAGGATTTTACGTGGTGTGATCACGTGCGGAAGTTGGGGCACAAGGTGGTCGTGGACACAGGCATCGTGTGCCGGCACATCGGCTTCGCGCAGGCGACGCCGGGGCAGTTTGTCCCGCTCGAAACGACCCCGAACACGTGAGGACGGCATGCCGATCAAACCAGTCTGCACGTACACGGCGGACATCTACTGCGGCCTCCGGGAGGGGTACACGGGCGGCACGCACACCGTCCGGGAGGCGGAGGAGCTGTGCGGCGCGTATTGCGACAGCGTCGGCCTCGGCGTGTCCGTGACGCCGACGCGCTTCGTGTACCGCTACGGCTCCGAGCCGGGCGTCATCGTCGGTTTGATCAACTACCCCCGCTTCCCGTCCGATCCCGTCCGCATCCGCGGCCACGCGCGGGCGCTGGCGCAGCGCCTGAAGGACGCGTTCCGGCAGGAGCGCGTGACGATCGTGTTCCCCGACGACACGGAGACGCTGGGGGAGCCGTGAAGCACAAGGGCATCGTCATCGCGGAGGGCGCGTACGAGGGGACGGAGACGAGTTGTCGCAGGCCATCCCGCCGGCCTACACCGAGTACATCGGCAAGTAGTTATTGGAGTCGATATGCTAATCCTTCGCGCTTATAAGACCGAGCTTGATCCCAACAACGTCCAGCGCACGCTGTTGGCCAAGCACGCTGGCGCAGCCCGGTTCACTTGGAACTGGGCGCTGAACCGCCGCGTTGAGGAATACAAACTCACCGGCAAGTCAAGCAACGCCATCGAACAGCATCGCCAGTTAAACGCGATCAAGCCGACCTACTTCCCTTGGATGTATGAGGTCAGCAAGTGTGCGCCGCAAGAGGCTCTGCGCGACCTGGACAAGGCGTTCAGGAACTTCTTTGCGAAGCGAGCCAGGCATCCCCGGTTCAAGAGCAAGAAGTGCGGCCTGGGCGGATTCCGATTGACTGGCAGCGTTGCCATCGAAGCCGGCAGGATCAAGCTGCCGCGCATCGGCTGGTTGCGATTGAAGGAATCGGGCTACTTGCCCACAGACGCCAAGATCAACAGCGTCACCGTCAAGGAACGGGCGGGACGCTGGTTCGTCAGCGTCCAGGTTGAGGAACAGATTGCCGTCACCGAAAACCAAGGCTCGGCAATCGGCCTTGACTTGGGACTGAAATCGTTCGTCGTCGGTTCGGATGGGTTGTCGCTGGATTCGCCGAAACCGCTTCTGCGGTCGCTTAGGCGCTTGCAGCGGCTATCTCGACAACACTCCCGCAAGCAGAAAGGATCAATGAACCGGAGAAAGTCGGCGAAGCGGCTCGCTAAGCTCCACTACCGGATCGGTTGTCAACGCGCTGACTTCATCCACAAGGCAACCACGAAACTGACGACAACCAAGTCGGTGATCGTGGTCGAGGACTTGAACGTCAGTGGGATGCGCAAGAACCGCTGCCTTGCCCGATCCATCAGCGATGTCGGCTGGTCGGAGTTCGTGCGGCAGTTGGAGTACAAGGCGGCGTGGAACGGCGGCAAGGTTATCAAAGCCGGGAGGTTCTACCCGTCCACGAAAACCTGTTCGACCTGCGGCTTGGTCAAGGATGAGATGCCACTGTCTGAGCGGGTCTACCGCTGTGATGGCTGCGGACTGGTCCTTGACCGGGACGTGAACGCCGCCAGGAACCTTTTGAGTCTGAGTACGGGGAGTTCCCCCGGATTTGAAGCCTGTGGAGATTCGCCGCTGGGCGGGTCCGTGAAGCAGGAACCGAGCGTCATGAACAATGAGTAAGTTTCGGAGAACGGGACGGAGACGTTCCGCACCGCCGCGGAACTCAGCGCGTTCGCGGCCGGCCTGCGGCGCGGGGCCGACCTGTACGGCGGCCGCTGCCGGTTCGTCACGGCGGCGGACTACGCGGACGAGATCGACCCGGCCGTGCGGGCGCTGATCCGGCAGTACCTCCAATGACGCAGGGTGATCGATGAAGATCGGGATCGTCAGCTCGACAGTGTTCAAACTCGGCAACAACGGGTTGCCGGGTTACGGTGGTTTAGAAGTAGTCGCCTGGCACCAGGCGCGGGGACTCGCCGCGAAGGGGCACGACGTCACCCTGTTCGCGCCGGACGGCTCCGCGTGCCCGGGCTGCCGCGTCGTCCCGTTCGGCCCGGCCGGGCGCGTCGACGAGGAGCACGCGTACGGCGGCTTCCCGGAGATCCGCGACGGCGACAAAGTCCTCCGGGAGGCGCACAAGGGGTACTGGCAGGAACTGCTCAACCAGGACGTGATCACGGACCACAGCTGGGGCAAGTGGCCCCTCTGCCTGAAGGCAGAGGGTCGCCTCAAGGCGCCCGTCCTGACCGTGTTCCACGCCCCCGTGGACACGATGTTCAAGGCGTGGCCGCCCGACTACCCGGGGGTCGGCCGCGTCGGCCGCCCGTGCGCCGTCTGCATCTCCCGGGATCAGGCGAACCACTTCGAGGCGCTGTACGGCGGGGAGGCGCGCGTCTGCCACAACGGCATCGATCCGGAGCACTACCGGCGGATGGACGGCGTGGCGCGGACGGACCGGTACCTGTTCCTCGCCCGCTTCAGCACGATCAAGGGGCCGGACATCGCGATCGACGCGTGCAAACGGACGGACGTCGGCCTCGATCTGATCGGGGACACGAGCATCACGAACGAGCCGCACTACTTCGAGCACTGCAAGGCGCAGTGCGACGGGAACCGCATCCGCATGGTGGGGCCGTGCTCGCGCGGGGAGTCCGTGTACTGGTACTCCCGGGCGCACGCGTTCCTCCACCCGAACCAGCGCTTCCGGGAGCCGCTCGGCCTGGCGCCGCTGGAGGCGCAGGCGTGCGGCCTCCCCGTCGTCGCGTGGCGGTACGGGGCGATGCCGGAGACGGTGCGGCACGGGGAGACGGGGTATCTCGTCCGCTCCGTCGACGAGATGGTGGACGCGATCCGGACGCTGAACGCGCTGCCCGCGGCGGACATGACGGCGATGCGGGACGCGTGCGTCGCGCACGCCCGGCAGTTCACCGTCCGGCGCATGGTGGATCGGTACGAGGAACTGTGCAAGGAAGCGGTCGACACGGGGGGTTGGTGATGAAGCCGGACGTCGGTACGGTCGAATACCTGCGGACCGCTGCCGGAGTGAACGTCGTCACGTCCGCGCTGCCGGGCGCGATGGTCGCCGACGACTTCGCCCGCATGGTAGCCGCCGTAGGGGAGTGCAACGCCCGGTTTGAGGGGTTTTACCTGAGTGCGTACCTGTTGTTCCGGTACCAGAGCATTTTGCAGTACCCCGTCAAACACGTCTGGTGGGTGAAACCGGACGAGGCGTTCGGCGGCATGTGGTCGGACCTGGACGAGAATGGAATACCAAAACACGAGGCGGCCTTCGTCCGCCTCACCGTCCGCCCCGGAGAAAAGTCATGAAGTGTGAGAAGGATTGCGAGATCAGGCTGGAGAAAGTCATCGACCAGTTCAACGCGCTGGGGGACGCGCTGACGCCGGAGGAGAAGGACGGTGTCGTGGCGCCCGAGCGCGCCGCGGAAGTTGGTTTTTTGTTCGGCGTGCTGTGGATCCTCGCGTGGGTGCTGGACGCCGAGGACGGGATGAAACCAATGCTCCGCTCGATTCGGTTCGCGGCGCTCGCGGACAAGTTCGGGGCGGGCAGCGGGGGCGCGTAAACAAGGGAGGGTTCGTTGTGGCTGAAACGGTTACCTACAAGGCGCACGGCGAGTTCGTCATCGTCCGGGTCGTCACCCAGGACAAGATCGGCCTGATCCACGTCCCGCAGGTCAGTGCCGCGGGGAAGCGGCACATCGTCGTGTCCGTCGGGGAGAAGGTCGAGTACGTCAAGGAGGGGGACGAGGTGCTCCTCCTCGGTGACGAGGGGAAGGAGTGGTCGTTCGTCCCCGGCTCGTCCGATCTGATCGTCACGAGCCAGAAACTCATCCCGTACACGATCCACCGGAACAAGAAGGCATGACGGCACTGTACATCACGGCGGACCGGATCGGCGCGGCGACGGGCGGCGGGATCGTCACCCGGCACGAGCGCCGCGCGCTGGGCGACTTGGTCGGCGCGTTCGGCACCGTCAACCCGGACAACCGGAAGCCGCCGTTCGAGCAGGACCGCGAGGCTCTCGAACGGGTGAAGCAGTTCGCGGACGTCACGCTCGCCCACTGCTACTCCGGCTGCCTGTCGGACACGGTGAAGTACCTGAAGGACAGGGGCGCCAGGGTCGTGTACACCGTCGCCGCCCACAGCGTCGCGGTGTCTCGGGAGGAGCACGAGAGGTTCGGCATCCCGTACGCCCGGCTGTACCCGCATCTGTGCGAGCCGGCGCTGTGGCGCCGGTACAGCGCCGGGTACTTCGCGAGCGACGTCATTGTCTGCCCGTCGACGTACTCGAAGCGGATCGTGGAGGCGCAGGCCGCGGAACTCGGCGTCCCGTGCCCGCGCGTCGAGATCATCCCGCACGGCTGTGACATGCCGCACGGGGGGTACGCGCCGGAGGCCGTCGCGGCGCCGCCGACCCTGTACACGCTCGGGTACATGGGCGCGTACGGCCCGGACAAGGGGGTGATCTACCTCCTCAAGGCGTGGAAGAAACTCGCATACCGGGACGCGGTCCTCGTCCTCGCCGGCCGGGACTCGGCGGCCGACTGGATGAAGGACATGGTGCGGCAGTTCGGTGGCGGCAACGTCGCGTTCGCCGGCTGGGTGAACCGGGTTGCGGACTTCTACAACGGCATCACGCACTACGTCCAGCCGAGCGCTTGTTTGCTGCCCGGGTCTTTGGTGTTTACAGACAGTGGAGTTGTTTCGATAGAGCAGTTGGTGTCAAGTGACCGTGTTCTGACTTCGTCGGGTGTGTGTGAAAATGTTATCACCCCAATATCTCGGAAGTACAGTGGTGAGTTAGTTGTGGTTAGGTCGTTGGGTATGGGCATAACTTCCGCGATGACGCCGGAACATCGTGTGTTTGTCATACGAAGGGGTTTGGATCGACGGAAAGCGATGTTCGCGGAGAAACAGCGTGTTTGGTCTGAGGTGATTCGGTTACGGAAAGAATATGGTTGGGGCAGCGCGCGTATATCCGCTGCGGTGGGGGGCGTACCCGCAAGTACGATAGAGTGTTGGTTTCGTGGCACTAAACCACACACTGGTAAGTATGGTGCGTTGCGATCTGTCCGCTCTGATGTTTTGCAAAACGAACCTGAATGGGTGATGGCGGGTGATCTGGAAGTAGGTGATGTGGTTTTGTTCCCCAGACCAAAGACCGAAACACCGATTTCTCACATCAAGTTACCGCAAAAAGTCCAAGGCGTTCACGGGAACGCCACAAAGAACTTGCCCGCAGTTGTTGATCTGGATGACCAGACATTAGCGTTTTTCGGTTTCTATGTGTCGGAGGGATGTGCTTCTGGCGGAGCTGTGGTTTTTTGTTTTCACTCAAACGAGACGGACTATATTACTGCGATAGACACGTTTATCAAAAGTAAACTAGGTTTGCACACCAGAACCGTTAGTTCGGTGGATAGAAAGTCCACCACTGTTCGGGTTGAAAGTAAGTTGTTGTTTGAGTTCATGGTTGATAATTTTGGTCGAGGGGCACACAACAAACGGATTCCGTTATGGATCATGGATCTGCCGAAAAGTCAGCTAGTGAGTTTCGTGCGCGGCGCGTGGCTTGGTGATGGTAGTAAATGGTCTCTGTTAGCTGGGGGGCGGAGCACAACGTATTCGACTGTGTCACAAACTTTGGCGATGCAGTTGTTCGTTTGTATTACCAAACTTGGGCATATGCCAAAACTCAACTTTTTCAAAAAACGGGGGGAGTACGCTGTCACTGTCAGTGGCAATGATGGTCTTGATTTTGCACGGTCGGTTCTGGGGATGGAATTATCAACCAAAAGGGGGGTGACGGGGCAACGCACTTACATCGATGCCGATTTTTATTACATGCCTATTCTCAGTTTGTCCAGAATAGGTTATTCAGGTCCGGTCTATAACCTCGAAGTCGCTAACGACCACTGTTACTGCGCCCCGTTCATCGTTCACAATTCGGAAGGTTTTGGCATCGAGGTCCTGGAGGCGATGGCGCACGGCCGTGAGGTCCTGTGCTCGGACGGGGCCGGCGCCGCGGACGTCGTCCGCGACTACGATCCGCCCGGGACCGTGTTCCCCGCCCGCGACGCGGACGCCCTCGCGGACGCGATCGATCTCGCCCGGCGCGAGTTCGAGGAGGTGGACGAGTACGGGGAGGAGGGCCGGCAGCGCTATCGGAAGTCCGTCCGCGAGGCGTGCCAGGACGTCGCGGACGAGCACGCGTGGGAGCGGATCCGGCGGCGCTACGTCGCGCTGTGGCGCTCCCTGCTAGTTCTGTGAGGTTAACCAATGTCGTTTGACAAGGTGTTTGATTTCGTCGTCGAAACCGTCCGTCGGCAGGAGCGCGACAAGCATCGCGCCGAGGACAACCCGAACAACGCCGTGGCGCCGGCCCAGTTCGTCGTCGATCGCCGCGCCGGGGATCTCGTCGAGCCGGCCAAGAAGCGGGCCGCCCACCATCGGGAGCGCGAGTTGCACTACGTCACCCACCTGGAGGAGGCGGAGAAGGAACTGCGGGAGAAGGGGGTCACGGTCGACGTGTTCGACGCCGCGACGGGCACGTACATGAGCGCGACGAACACGATCAGCAGCGGATCGATCGGCGCCCCGACCCAGCAGTTCCAGCCCCGCGTCGATCCGAAGTTGCTGGACAACGTCAAGAACGCGAAGGCGAAACTCCTGGCCCATCGGGAGAAGGCGGAGCAGTACGAGAAGTACGCCCGCGCGTACGCGTGCGCCCCCACCACGTGGATCCGCCTGACAATCGCGGACGTGGACTTCTTCAAACTCGAATCGTGAGGCCGCCATGCAGATCGAGAAGATCACCCCCCGCGAGTTGGTCGTCAATCGCCTCGCACAGGCGGACGAGCGGCAGCTGTGCGAGGCGGTCCGCCGCGTCAACGGCACGCTCCAGCAGACGACGTCCCTACCGATCCGGCTCAGCCCGGACGAACTCGGCCCGACGGCGAACGTCCGCAACGCGGTCATCGTCCGCCTCAAGGCGGCGGGGTACGGGGTCGAGCAGGAGGCCAACGCGGACGGTAGCGGGCCGGTAACGTACCTGATCAAGTGAGGGCACCATCATGAGTCCAACGAACGTCCTCGGACTGAGCGTCATGCTCAAGGGCATGCAGCAACCCCTCGTCCTCATCCTCCCGGCGCAGGAGGCGCGGGACGTGCTCCAGGACTGGGCGTCGTGCCGGGCGAAGTTGGCCGGCGGCACGACCATCCAGGGCCGGACGGTGGACGGCGTGGACTACGCGGTGCGGATCGACGAGATCGCCGGCATGCACACGTTCGACCCGCACCGCGCCCAGCAGGGCCGGACGAACGTCCCCCACCTCCTCCAGCGGCCGAACGGCTCGGGGGTGTAATTGTGAGTCTCGTGTGCGGCAACTGCGGTCTGGACTGGGCGTCGGCGTTCGGGGCCGGGCAGGCGGGCGCCCCCGTCCAGACGATCTGCTGCGGTTCCATCCCCCCGTGCGGATGGTGCGGCCGGAATCAGTGGATTTTTACGCAGGCGCCGACCGCCGTCACGGCGGTCCCGCCCGCGTCGGGGCTCCCCCCGCCGTCGAGCGGCATCGTCGTCTCGGGTGTGCTGTGTATCCCGCCCGGCGTGCCGCCCGTCGTCCTCTGCGGGGCGCCGATGATCAACGCACCGACGGGCAACATCCCCGTCGGCGCCGGCATCCCGAGTTCCGGTGGCCGGTATGGGCAGCCGGCGCAGGTGCGATCTCTTGTCAAACCGCTAGTGGATGCCGCGCCCGTCCAGTCCGCGCCGAAGGAGAATCCGTTCTACACCGGCAAGTACAACTGGTGACAACATGGCTAAGGTTTACGCGTTCGACGTGGACGAGACGCTGGAGATCTCGAACGGCCCCGTGCGCCTGCAGGCGCTAGCTGATCTGCGCGACGCTGGTGAGATCGTCGGCATCTGCGGGAACTGGGGTCTGTTCGTCCAGTTGGTCCCCAACTGGCACCAACTGGTGTCGTTCGTCAACTGTTCGCCGGTGTTCCAGACGTCGGACGGTTGCGTCGTCGGGGACAAAGCGTGGTGGCTGTTTCACTTCAAACAGTACGTCCTCGCCGACGAGTATGTCCTAGTCGGGAATGTGTTTGGCAGGGTGAACAGCCTCGGGCACGTGTGCGGTTCCAAAGACAGCGAGGCAGCCGCCCGGGCGGGTTGGCGTTTCATCCTCGAAGACGACTTCGCCAAGGGGGCGCGCTGATGCGTCTGTTCAAACGGGGGAGCGGCCCCCTCATCTCCGTCCTGCTCCCGACGCGGGGCCGGCCCCAGGGGTTGTGCGAGAGCCTCGACTCCCTCCACAGTCTGGCGGGGTGGAAGACGTCGATGGAGTTCCTCCTGAAAGTCGACGACGACGACCCCGCGACGCTGGACGCGGCGCGGAAAATCGGCGCCGTCCTCGCGCCGGGGCAGATGCGGATTTTCTCGTCCCCGCGCGGGCGCGGGTACGCTGACATCCATCACTGGACGAACGAACTCGCCCGGCAGGCGCTGGGGGACTGGTTGCTGATCTGGAACGACGACGCACTGATGGCGATGGAGAAGTGGGACCAGATGATCGCGTCCGCGGACGCCGACGGCCTGTGGCACGGGCTGGACGAGATCTGCCTGTTCGCCGCCCAGACGCTCGGCCGCGTCCTGTCCACGGAGTTCCTGTTCGTCCGCCGGGACATCCCGCGGATCCTCGGTCATCTGTCGCTGTCCCCGAACAGCGACAACTGGATCTATTCCGTCCTCCGCTTCATCGGCAGCGCGTACTTCGCCCCGGTAGGCGTCAAACACAACCAGGACACGGACGACGCGGTCCGGGACGACAGTCTCGCGATCCGGACGCACAGCGCCGTCGATCTGAACTCGATCCCGAACACGCGGGCCCGCCTGCGCGACGTGGACGTCCTGCTCCGGTACATCGAAACCAACACGGTGAAGCGATGAGTGCGGTTGACATCTCCGTCCTGATCCCGACGCGGCAGCGCGTCCGCCTGCTCGCGGGCGCTATCGACTCCGTGTTCGCCCTCGCCGGCAGTCCGGAGCGGATCGAGGTGCTGCTGCGCGTGGACGATGACGACGCGCAGACGCAGACTTACGCGGGGGAGATCGGCAGCGTCTACCCCGTCAAATGTCTGGTGGCGCCGCGCGGGGACGGCTACCGCGCGGCGCACACGTGGATCAACGACCTGTGCGCCGCGGCGATTGGTGATTGGTTGTTCGTGTTCAACGACGACGCGCGGATCCTCACGCCCGGCTGGGACGACGTCGTCCGCGCGATCCGGAAGGAGACGCTCGGGGTCGAGGACGACGTCCTGCTCGTCATCCCCCGCGTCTACCACCGGCCCCACTCGCACGAGTTCTTCCTCGTCCGGCGGAAGGTGTACGAGGTGCTCGGGCACCTGGCGCTGGATCCCCACGTGGACACGTGGATCATCACGATCATGGTGATGCTCCAGCGCGCCTTCACGTGCCACGTGGATCTGTGCCACTACACGGATCGGATGGCGGACGCCGTCGCGCAGGAGCGCCGGGTGGGCGGCGTGGAGACGATGCGCGCGCTCCGCTCCCCGGCGTTCGTCGAGGCGAAACTGGCGGATCTGGCAAAGTTGTTGGTGTACATGAAGGACTACGCGGGGGCTACCGGGCATGGTGACTGATCGTAGCGGGCAGATCAAACGCGTTCTCATAACCGGCGCGACGGGCTCCGGCGGGCGCTACCTGGCGCGGCACCTGCGCCTCACGCACCCCGGTCTGGAGGTCCACGGCACGTGCCGGCGGCGGGCGTTCCAGCCCCGCGAGTACCCGAACCTGCATAAGCTCCACGAGGTCGATCTACTCGACTTCAGCTCCATCGCGCGCTGCCTCGTCCACAGCCGGCCCGACGTGATTTTCCACCTTGCGGCGAACCCGGACAAGGGGTTCGCGATCCCGGCCGGCATCATCCAGAACAACGCCGTCGGGACGGCAAACCTGCTGGAAGCGATCCGGCTGGAGACGGGCATCACGTGGGACGACGTCGGGCCGATTTTGGTGAACGTGTCGTCGTCGGAGGTGTACGGGGCCGTCCGGCCGGAGGACGTGCCGATCCGGGAGACGTGCCCGATGCGCCCCCGCAGTCCGTACGCCGTGTCCAAGGCGGCGCAGGACATGCTCGGCCGCATCTACTACGAGGCGTACGGCATGCACGTCGTCACGACGCGGGCGTTCTCGTACGTCAACCTGTATCACAACGGACTGTTCACCTCACACTTCGCCCGGCAGATCGCGCAGATCGAGTGCGGCCGGCAGGACGTCCTGTACCACGGGAACCTGGACTCCGTCCGGACGTTCATGGGGACGGCGGACGTCGTCCGGGCGTACTGGCTCGCGGCGACGCGCTGCCGCTTCGGGGAGGCGTACAACATCGGCGGCACTACGCAGCTGTCCGTCGGGGACGTGCTGGAGCGCCTGAAGGGGCTGGCGCAAGTGCCGATCCGGACGAAACCGGACGCGGAGTTGTTCCGCCCGACGGACGTGACGCTGCAGATCCCGTGCTGCGCCAAGTTTACCGAAGCGACGGGCTGGCAGGCGAGTTTCGACGTCGACGCGGTTTTAACGGAACTGCTCGACTACTGGCGCGGCAAAGTGAGGAGCGAACCATGAGTACTAACGTTCTCCCGAACTGTTTCGACGCCACCTGCGTGTGCGGCTGGTCTGGGCAGCTCACGCAGGGCGTCCTCTACGTCGTCGGGGCGGGCGACGTCCCGCTGGACGACGGTGATCCGAACCTGCAGCGGCCGAAGTGCCCGGAGTGCGGCAGCGTGCCGACCCGGGCGCTGCTGCCGCTGCATCTGGGCGGCCCCCAGGCGATGCGGGATCGCATGGAGTGGTACCTGCACAACCTTGGTGCGTTTGGCGTCTACGTCCGCGGCCGCGGACGTGACGCGTTCCCGTGCCGCTGCACCCCGTACCACAAGTGCGAACTTGTGGGCGGCTGGGAGTTCAAGCGGGAGGTGATCGCCGACACCGCCGGCCCGCCGCGGGACTGGGAGTGGCTGCGGATCGTGTCGAACGTCGTCTGCGCCGCGTGCCGCGCCGTCGGCAGAGTCGCCATGCTGGAGGCGCACGACGCCCAGTCCGTGTTCGCGTTCGAGCGCGCGGCGCGCGGGGAGCAGACGATCCAGCGGGGGCAGGCGCCCCCGAACCAGGTTCCGTTTGTGGGGCCGCCGCCCCTGCCGGGTTTTACATCCGGCGCGATCGGCGGGTCGCGAAGCCCAGTCCTTTACTCCGGCGCGATCGTCGGCCCGATCGGTCAGCCGTTCGGCCAGCAGTGGTTCCAACCATCCGCGACGCCCCCCGAACCCGATACCGCGGAGATGATCCGCGACCGCTTCGAGACGTGGTGGGATCGGGACGGCCGGCCCCGCGCCCAAGAGATCTACGGGGATCGGCTCGGGATCCCGTACTACCTGAACCTCGCCGAGCGGATCGCGTGGGAGGCGTGGAAGGCGCGTTGACGTTCGTCGTGTCGCCCCAGTTTCTTTTGGAAAGGACAGATTCGATGCGTGTAGGCAGTTTCTCCCTGCTCATCCCGGAGGGGGTGGAGCGGGACAGCGGGCACGTGCTCATGGCGCACGGCCGGACGTACACCCTCCGGCTCCGCAATCACGGCAGCCGGCGGTGCGACGCGGATGTCGCGATCGACGGGAAGTCGATCGGTCGGTACCGGATCAGCGCTGGGGGCACCATAACCCTAGAACGGTCCGCCCACGACACCGGGCGGTTCACCTTCTTCCGGGCCGACTCGGCGGAGGGGGAAAGTGCCGGCGCCGCCAAAGTCGATCGGCCCGACCGGGGTCTGATCCGCGTCACGTTCTGCCCCGAGCGGGCGCCGATCCGGACCGTCCCCACGGGCAGCGTCCTCCGGGGCGGACCCGGCGGGCAGAGCGTGCCCAAGAGTGTCGGCTCGGAGTACGAGGAGCGGACGGCCGGCGGGCTGTCGCCCGGGGTGACGGGGCTGACCGGCCACAGCAACCAGGCGTTTGTCGAGGTGCCCGACCTGGACCACGACCCGGCCGGGGAGGTGACGATCTCTCTCCGCCTCGCGGCGGACGCGTCCGTCCGCGAACTGACGCCGGCGCCGCGGGGGAACCCGACGCCGGCCCCCGTGGACTGATTGGCGCGTATGCGGCGAGGACGGCACGATGATCATCACGAAGACACCGTACCGCGTGTCCCTCCTGGGGGGTGGGACGGACTACCCCGCGTGGTACACGCGGCACGGCGGCGCCGTCCTCGCCGCGACGATCGACAAGTACTGCTGGCTGGCCGTCCGGCCGACGACGCGCTTCGGCCCGCGCTACAAGATCGTGTACGCGCGCGTGGAGGAGACGGACGATCTGGACGCCATCGGGCACCCGGCCGTCCGCGCGTGCCTCCGCCTGCTCGACGTCGATCGGGCCGACGTCCACCACTGGGGGGATCTGCCGGCCCGGAGCGGCGTCGGCTCGTCGTCCGCGTTCGTCGTCGGCCTCCTCCACGCCCTCCACGCGCTGCGCGGCGTCCGGCCGACGTGGGGGCGCCTGGCGGACGAGGCGATCCACGTCGAACGCGACCTCCTCAAGGAGACGGTCGGCTGCCAGGACCAGATCGTCACCGCGAAGGGGGGTCTGAACGTCGCCCGCTTCGACGCGGCCGGGTACCGCATCCGGAACGTGTTCAAGCCAAGCGTCGCGCGGCCGAACGCGAACGACTGGCTCCTGCCGCACCTGATGCTGCTCGACACGGGCATCCAGCGGGTGGCGTCCGCCGTCGCCGCGACGTACGTCGGCGCGCTGGACGGGCACGCACCGACCCTCCATCGGCTCCGCGACATGGTGGACGAGGGGGAGACGATCCTCCGGACCGGGGATCTGCGGGATCTCGGCACCCTGCTGGACGAGGCGTGGCACCTGAAGCGGTCCCTCGGCGACTCCGTGTCGAGCGCTATAATCGACAGTCTGTACGAGCGGGCGAAGCGGGCCGGGGCGCTCGGCGGCAAACTGCTCGGCGCCGGGGGTGGGGGGCACATGCTCCTCGTCGTCCCACCCAGGCGCCGGGCCGACGTCCGCCGGGAGTTGTCCGACCTGCGGGAGATCCCGTTCAAGTTCGAGTTCGACGGGAGCCGCGTCGCGTTCGACGGCGGTGCGGTCCCGCCTAGGGGGGCGGCATGACGGACTTCTACGCGGGCAAAAAAGTGCTCGTCACGGGCGGGACGGGCCTCGTCGGCATCCCGCTGGTGCAGATGCTGGTAAGGCGCGGGGCCGAGGTCCACGTCGCGTCCCTGGACGGTTCGTCGCTGTGCCCGGGCGGCGCGTCGTTCCATCAACTCGATCTGACGGAGCCGACGAACTGCCGGCACGCGGTGTGGGAAAAGGACGTCGTGTTCCACCTCGCCGGGGTGAAGAGTTCTCCCAGACAGGCGGTCGCTTTCCCCGCGGCGTCGTTCGACACGATGGTCCTGTGCAACACGAACATGCTGCGGGCGGCGTACGAACTCGGGGTCGACTGGTACCTGTACACGAGTTCGGTAGGTGCGTACGGATCACACACCAGGCCCGTCCGCGAGGACGCGTTGTGGACGTCCGATCCGTCCGCGAACGACTGGTACCCGGGCTGGGCGAAGCGGATCGGGGAGATGCAGCTGGGGGCGTACCGGCGGCAGTACGGCTGGGAGCGGCACTCGATCGTCCGTCTGGCGAACGTGTACGGTCCGCACGATCGGTTCGACGGCAACGGCATGGCGTTCGCGTCGCTCGTCAAGCGCGCCGTGGACGGGGAGGATCCGCTCGTCGTCTGGGGGGACGGCAGCGCGGTCCGGGACTTCGTCCACGCGCGCGACGCGGCGCGGGCCATGCTGTTCGCCGTCGAGAACGGGATCAACGTCCCGCTCAACGTCGGCGGCGACCGGACCGTGACGATCAAAGAGCTGGTCGAGCTGATCGTCGGCTGTTTGCCAAAAAAACCCGCCGTCGTTTGGGACACGTCCAAACCGACAGGCGACCCGTACCGGTGCCTGGACGTGTCCCGCCTCTGCTCCTACGGGTTCGGGCACGACGTCTCTCTGGAGGACGGGGTGCGGGAGACGGTGGAGTGGTACGCGGCGAACCGGGGCGCGGCGCTGCCCGTCCGTTTCGATCCGTTCAACACGGGGGAATGAACCATGTGGGAGGGGAAGGACGTCGTCGTCACGGGGGCCACGGGCCTGATCGGCCGGGCCGTCGCGAACGCGCTCGCCCGGCGCGGCGCCCGCGTGACGGGCGTGAGCCGTACCGATCCCGGTTCGTCGCTCGCGTACCATCCGTCGATCTACTTTACGACGGCCGATCTGGCGAACCCGGCCGCGTGCCGCGACGCCATGCGCTGGGTGCGCCGCGGCAGCGTCCTGTTCCACTGCGCCGCGGTGACGTCCGGCGCCGCCGACATCGTGGAGAATCCGGCCCGGCACATCACCCCGAACGTCGTGATGTCTGCGACGCTGCTTGCCGCCGCCCACGCCGCTGATGTCGGCAAGGTCGTGTTCCCGAGCAGCAGCACCGTGTACCCCGAGTCCGGCCGTGCGATCGCGGAGGATCAAGGGTTCGTGGGGGAGCCATACCACAAGTACCACGGCGTCGGCTGGATGAAGCGGTACGTGGAGAAGCTGTGCCAGTTCTACTCCCACCACATCCCTGGCCGGAAGCTGCCGTGCGTCGTCGTCCGCCCGGCGAACGTGTACGGCCCGCACGACAAGTTCGATCCGCGGCGCTCCCACGTGATCGGCTCCCTGATCCGCAAAGTGGTCGAGGCGGGACCGGACGGCCAACTGGAGGTGTGGGGGGACGGGAGCGAGGTGCGGGATTTCGTGTACGTGGACGATCTGGCGGACGGGATGATCCGAGCCGCCGAGATCGTGGACGACTACGACCCGATCAATTTGGGATCGGGTGTTGGGGTACCCGTGGTCGAAGTGGTCGATCTGATCCGGCGACTCGTCGGCAAGCCGGGACTGAAGATCGAGTACCAGACGGACGCGCCGACGACGATCCCGTGCCGCGTCCTCGACACGACGAAGGCGGAGGTCGTCCTCGGCTGGACACCGAGAGTGAGCTTGCCCGACGGTCTGGAGCGGACGATCCGCTGGTACGAGGAGAATCCGGGGGCGGGGGTGGGCCGTGCAGACTGACTGGACTGCTGAAGAGATGATCGCGTTCGAGGAGGAGGTCGTCCGCCGGTTCGAGGACCGGCAAATCCTGGCGCCCATCCATCTCGACAACGGGAACGAAAACCAACTCATCGACGTCTTCCGGCGCCACGTCCGCCAAGACGACTGGGTGCTGGGCAGCTGGCGGATGCACTACAAGTGCCTGCTGAAGGGCGTCCCGCCGGACGAGCTGATGGCGCACATCGTCGCGGGGAAGTCGATCTCCCTGTGCTTCCCGGCGTACCGGATCCTGTCGTCCGCGATCGTCGGCGGCGTCCTGCCGATCGCGATCGGCCTCGCGCTGGGGATCCGCCGCCGCGGCGGCGCTGAGAAAGTCGTCTGTTTTCTGGGTGACATGACGGCAGAGACGGGGATGTTCCACGAGTGCCGGAAATACGCGCGGAACCACGACCTCCCAGTCCGGTGGGTGATCGAGGACAACAACAAGTCAACCTGCACGGACACGCGGGTGACGTGGGGCGCCGGCGAGCGCCTGGCGTGCGAGGAACTCGCGCACCACGGTGACGTCGTCCATTTCAAGTACACGAGCAAGTACCCGCACTCGGGCGGCGGTAGGCGCATCCAGTTCTGACGGGGGTGGACGATGATTCGGTACCGGGACGCGCTGCGGGGGGCTATGGGTTGGCTCGCTGGGCAGACGAACACGATCTTTTTGGGTCAGTCCGTCGCGTACCCAGGGACCGCGATGTACGACACGCTGGCGGACGTCCCGGCCGAACGCCGGATCGAGATGCCGGTCGCGGAGGACATGCAGATGGGCGCGTCGATCGGCCTGGCCCTCCAGGGGTACGTGCCGATCACGATCTACCCGCGCTGGGACTTCCTCCTCCTCGCGACGAACCAGCTCGTCAACCACCTGGACAAGCTCCCCCTCATGTCCGGGTACAAGCCGAAGGTTATCGTCCGGACGGGGATCGGCAGCGTCCGGCCGCTCGACCCGCAGTGGCAGCACAAGGGGGACTACACGGACGCGTTCCGCGAAATGCTGAAAACGGTGCACGTCGTCCGGCTGGACGAGCCGTGGTTGATCGAACTCGCGTACCGGGAGGCGTACAAGCGGGACGGGTCGACGGTCATCGTGGAAGTGTCCGACTACCTCAACGAAAAGTAACCTATCGAACTGGAGTCTTAGCCATGACCGTCAAAGAACTCCGCGAGATGCTCGCGACTGAGCCGGACGACGCGCCCGTGTTCTTCCACGATCGGGAGGACGGGTACGTCGAGGCGGCCGGCATTTACACCGCGTCGTTCGTCCGCAAGACGACGCCGTACGGGGCCGAGTGCTACGAGCACGTGGCCGACCCGAAAACGTTCCAGTTCTGGCCGCTCGTGGACGGGGTCGTGATCAGTTGACAATGGTGGTGGCATGGAACCGACTTTCGCATTCCGCATCTGGCGCCTGTGTTTTTTGAACGGCAGCGGGCGCCTCGAACATCCGCTGTACAAACACCTGTTCTGGCGCCTGTACTGGCGCGTCCAGCGCCGCCGGGTGACGGGCGCGAACCCGCAGCGGTACGAGCGCTGCGAGTGGTGCCACGACGTCAAGTTCACCACGGTGGAGGAAGTGTGGTGCCGGGCGGACCCGGCCGGGCGCCTCGTCCGTTTGTGCCGCGACTGCGCGTCATCGTGCGCCGGAGGTTGATCATGGAAACCGTTCTTGTTACCGGCGGCTCCGGGTATCTCGGCTGCGTCCTCGTCCCCCTCCTGCTCGAACGAGGGTACCGGGTCCGCGTCCTCGGTCGTTTCCGGCACCGACATCCAGGGCTCCTCCCCCTGTGCCACGACCCGAATTTGGAGATCGTCCGCGGGGACTGCCTCGACACACCCACGATGCGGGACGCGCTGCGCGGCGTCGACTGGATTATCCCGCTCACCGCCATCGTCGGCGCGCCCGCGTGTGCCGCGGCCGGGTTTTTCCGCTCGCTCGCCGCTAACACGCGCACGATCCAGCTGCTCATGGACATGCGCCGGAGCGGCCAGCGCGTCCTGTTCCCGAACACGAACTCGGGGTACGGCACCACCCCGCCCGGGACGGTTTGCACGGAGGACACGCCGCTCCAGCCGATCTCGATCTACGGGCGGACGAAAATGGGGGCCGAGCGCCTCGTCCGGAAGGCAGAGGACACGGTCGTGTTCCGCTTCGCGACGCTGTTCGGGGTGTCCGCGCGGATGCGGACGGACCTCCTCGTCAACGATTTCGTCCTCCGCGCCGTCCGGGATCGGGGCGTCGTCCTGTACGAGCCCCACTTCCGGCGCAACTACCTCCACGTCCGGGACGCGGCCGCCACGTTCCTCCACGCGATGCAGAACTGGAACGCGCTGGAGGACGGCGTATACAACGTCGGCCTGCCGGACGCGCTGACGAAGCGGCAGCTGTGCGAGGCGATCCGCGACGTCGTCCCCGACTTCCAGATCTGCGAGGCGCCGATCGGCGCGGACGTCGACCGGCGCGACTACGACGTGAGCAACGCCAAAATCCGCGGCACCGGCTGGGTGCCCCAGTTCAGTCTGCGGGACGGCATCGCGGAACTCGTCAAAGCGTACCGCACGCTGCCCCCGGGGGATTACACGAATGCTTGAGATCGAGCGGCCGGACACACCACCCTACTCGCTCCAGGACCGCGTCATGCGGGATCGGTTCCGGGAGATCGTCGCGGCGCGCGGCATCCGCGTGATCGTCGAGACGGGGG
>WBZR01000665.1_pt2 | contig 24674 bp, 22 predicted proteins | sample 5204231 | NCBI WGS metagenome assembly WBZR01 (sample SAMN12412403, study PRJNA552823) | activated sludge metagenome | isolation source: activated sludge from anammox sidestream of wastewater treatment plant... | place: USA: Virginia | collected 2017-08
ATGCCGCGGTAGGTGCCGACGTTGACCTCGCCGCTGTCCGGATCGCGCGTGACCACCGCGCACCAGGTGTTGATGTAGCGCCCGCCGTCGAGTTCGTGCCAGAAGGGCACCGGCAGCTGCGTCAGATCGATCGCGGCACCCTCGATCACATGCTCCTTCACCGGGCCGGTGTCGACCATGACCGGCGCGATCGGCTCGCGCAGGCGCCGGCGCGTGAGCGCCACGAGCTCGGCGTAGCTGGCGCTCTTGGGCAGCCCGAACATCAGGTTCAGGCGCGCGCGCGAGCCCAGCCCGTTGACGAACAGCCTGCGGCACCAGCCGTCGCCGTAGCCCTTGACATTCTCGAATAGGAGCGCGGGCGCGCGCTTGACGAGCGCACGGCGCGTGATCTCGGCGATCTCGAGGTTCCAGTCGACCTCGGCGCCGATGCGCATCAGCTCGCCTTCGGCGGCAAGCAGGTCCAGCCAGGAACGCAGGTCACGGGGTGCAGTCATGGACGATCGATGCGCGCTCGGCGCACTGTTCTGAACGGGGAGCGCATGCTAGAGTAGTTCGTCGTTGCAAGCGACACCATCGGGTAGTTACCCGGATCGAGACGGCGATGATGACTTCGAACGATGGCCTGATCGCGGCGTACTCCCGGGCCGGCTGGTGGCGTGAATCGACGCTGCACGGCCTGGCCGCGGCCCATGCCGCGCGCACGCCGCAGCTCGAAGCGCTGGTCGATCCGATCAACCGGCCCAAGCTCACGGGCGAAGCGCCGGCGCGCCTGACCTGGGCGGCGCTGCACGACAAGGTCCTCGCCTTTGCCGCCGCCTTGCACCGCAACGGCGTCGGGCCGGGCGACGTGGTGGTGGCGCAGCTGCCCAACACGCACGAGGCCGCCGTCATGCTGCTCGCCTGCGGCCACCTCGGCGCGATCCTGAGCCCGATCGCTCTGCAGTTCCGCGCCAGCGAAATCGGCCGCGTCATCGAGGCGACGCAGGCGCGCGTGTTCGTCACGATGGGCCGGGTGCGCGAGTTCGAACACGCGAGCTACGCGCTCGCGCATGTGCCCGCAGGCGTGCGGGTGCTCGGCCTCGGCCCCGCGCTGCCGGACGGCGTCGACCCGCTGCTGGGTGCCGATGCATCAGCCCACGCCCCGCCCGCGCGCACCGCCGCCAACGACATCGTCACCGTGTGCTGGACTTCGGGCACCGAGGCCAAGCCCAAGGGCGTGCCGCGCAGCCACAACCACTGGCTGGCGGTGGCGCGCACCAAGCCCCAGCAGCGCGCCGACGAGGTCTATCTGTGCGCCTTCCCGCTGGTGGCGATGGCGAGCATCGGCGGGCAGCTCGTGCCCTGGCTGCACGGCGGCGGGCGCTTCGTGCTGCACCATCCCTTCGATCTGGATCTGTACCTCGAGCAGATCCGCAGCGAGCGCGTCACCTACACGAGCGCGCCGCCGGCCATCTTGCTGCGGGTGCTGGACGCCAGGCCGGCCCCGGCCGACCTCGCCTCGCTGGCCGCGATCGGCACCGGCTCGGCGCCGCTCGCCCCCGACATGCTGGCGGCCTTCGAGGAGGGCTACGGCATCGAGATCCACAACAACTTCGGTTCCAACGAAGGCTGCTCGATCTACGCGCGCCGCGCCGAGATCGCCGATGCGCGCGTGCGCGCCACGCATTTCCCGGCGGCAAGCTGGCGGCCGGGCGCCGCGCCCTACGACGGCAGTGCGATCGAGACGCGGCTCGTGGATCCTGCCAGCGGCGCCGACGTGCAGGAAATCGGCGTCGCCGGCGAACTGCTGATCCGCGGTCCCACGGTGTTCGACGGCTATTGGGGCGACGACGGCCGGCCCGACCGGCGCGGCTTCGACGCCGACGGCTACTTCCGCACCGGCGACTCGCTCGAGCGCGTGCGGATCGACGACGTTCCGATGTACCGCTTCGTGGCCAGGCTCAAGGAAGTCATCGTGCGCGGCGGCATGAAGATCTCGCCGGCCGAGCTCGAGGAGCATCTGGTCTCGCACCCGCTGCTCGTCGAGGCCGCCTGCATCGGCTATCCCGACCCGATTCTGGGCGAGCGCGTCGCGGCCTTCGTCGTCCCGCGCGACGGCAAGCCGGTCGAACTCGACGCCGTCACCGCCTTCCTGCGCGAGCGGGGCGTCGCGACCTACAAGCTGCCGGAGAAGGTCCGCAACGTCGCCGCGCTGCCGCGCAACCCGAACAACAAGGTCGTGCGCGCCGATCTTCGTCGCTTGCTCGATGAAAGGAGGTCCACTTGATCCCGAACCGATTCCACCCGCCGAGCCGCCGCTCGGCCCTGTTCGGCCTCGCGGCCCTGTTCTGCGCGTCGGCCGCCTTCGCGCAGGCTTGGCCAAGCCGCGCGATCACCTTGATCGTGCCGTTCCCGGCCGGCGGCTTCGCCGACAATGTGACGCGGCCGATCGCGCAGGAGATGTCGCGCAGCCTCGGCCAGCAGGTCATCGTCGACAACCGCGCCGGTGCCGGCGGCAAGATCGGCACCGAGGCGATCCGGCGCGCGCCGAAGGACGGCTACACGATCGGTCTTGCCGTGCCGGCCACGATGAGCATCCTGCCGCTCGTCGATCCGGGTTTCACGAACGACCCGCTGCGCGACTTCACGCCGATCTCGCTCGCCGTCGAGACCTACAGCACGATCGTCGTCAACCCCTCGCTCAAGGTGCGCACGCTGGCGGAGTTCATCGCCTATGCGAAGGCCAACCCGGGCAAGATTGCCTACGGCACACCGGGCGCAGCTACGAGCTACCACTTTCACACCGGCATGTTCCTCGATGCCGCCGGCATCGATGCGCTGCACGTCCCGTACAAGGGCGAAGCGCCGGCGGTGACCGATCTCGTCAGCGGCCAGATCCAGTTCATGCTGGTGGCCGGCGGCGCCAAGCAGCACATCGACGGCGGCCGGCTGGTCGCACTGGCCACCACCGGGCCCAAGCGCTGGAGCGTGCTGCCCGACACGCCGACAACCGCCGAAGCCGGGCTGCCGGCCTTCCAGACCCTGGGCTGGCTCGGCTACATCGGCCCGGCCGGAATGCCGCCGGACGTCGTGGCCAGGCTCAACGCCGCCTTCACCGCCGCGCTGAAGGCGCCGGACGTGCAGCAAGTCCTCGGCACCTCGGGCTACATGATCCGCGGCGGCTCGCCCGACGACCTGGCCAAGGCCATCCGCAGCGATCTCGACCGCTTCGGCAAGGCGCTCAAGAGCGGCAAGATCAAGCTCGACAAATAGCAAGTTGCGCGGCGGCGCTCGCAGGCGCTCGCCGCTGCGGCTTCGCGGTCCGAGGGGCGCCGCGCCACTGCGGGGCGGCAGCCCCGCGTTGCACTGCCGGCAGCAAAGCGCGGGCCACATCGGCGGCGCCGGCGGCGCTCAGACCGATCCGGGCACGCTCAAGGCGAAGCGGCCGTCAACCGCTCGGCGACCGCGGCGACCATCCGATAACTCTCGCCGAACTGCTCCGCCGTACTGGACGCGGCGTTGCCCTCGAGTGCGCGCGCATAGACCCCTTGCTGGATGGCCGCGGTGCGGTACAGGCTGAACACCATGTAAAAGCGCCAGTGCGGCCGCGGGTCGATGCCGCTCGCGGCGGCATAGGTCGCGAGGTATTCGTCCTCGCCCGGTATGCCGTGCGCAGCCAGGTCGATGCCGACGAAGCCCGCCGAGATCGGATGCCCGGCCGGCAGGTGATAGGTCATGCAGTTGTAGGCCAGGTCGGCCAGCGGATGGCCGATCGTCGACAGCTCCCAGTCGAGCACCGCGGCGATGCGCGGCGCGTCCCCGGCGTAGATGATGTTGCCGATCCGGTAGTCGCCATGCGTGATGGCCGCATGCTCGTCGGCCGGAAGGTGCTCGGCAAGCCAGGCGCCGAGCCGCTCCATCGCCGGCACGTCGTCGGTGCGGCTGGCCTCGTACTGGCGGCTCCAGCGCGCGAGCTGCCTCTCGACGAAGCGCTCGGGGCGCCCGAAGTCGGCCAGGCCCAGGGCACGCCAGTCGAGCGCGTGCAGCCGCGCCAGCGTGGCGCCCATGTCGCGATAGGCGGCGCCGCGCTCGGCGGGCGCGAGTGCGGGCAGCAGCGGATCGGTGAAGATGCGCCCGGCCTGGTAGTCCATGACGTAGAACGGCGTGCCGATGACGGCCGCGTCCTCGCAGTAGGCGCGCATCGTCGGCACCGGCACGCCGCTGCCGGCGAGCGCACGCATGATGCGGTACTCGCGGTCGATCGCGTGGGCCGTGGCCAGCAGTCTGCCCGGCGGCTTCTTGCGCAGCACGTATTCGGCCGCAGGCGTGGTCAGCAGGAAGGTCGGGTTGGACTGGCCGCCGGCGAACTGCAGCACCTCGACCGGCCCCGCGAACCCGGCCACCTCGCGGCCGAGCCAGCGCTCGAGCGCCGCGGCGTCGAACGCGTGACGTGCCGCCACCGGCCTGGTGCCGGGACGCGGCGTGCGCGATTCGGTATTCATCGCAGTCCTGGGCGGTGGTGCAGGCCGTGCGCTCATCCGAGGCCCAGCCGGCCGGCGATGTTGTTCTTCTGCATGTTCGACGAGCCGCCGACGATCGGCATGCAGACGATGTCGCGCACGTAGCGCTCCATGTCGTACTCGCGCGCACAGCCGTAGGCTCCCATCACGCGCTGGCAGGCGAGCACGATCTCGACGGCGTTGTCGGCGACGAAGAGCTTGGCCATCGAGCTCTCGACCGCGCAGTCGCGGCCCTCGGTGGCCAGCCAGGCGGCGTGGTAGAGCATGTGGCGGCAGGCCACGAGCTTGGTGCGCGCTTCCACCAGCATGTTGCGCACCGCCTGGTGGCCGGCGATCTTGCGGCCGAACTGCTGGCGCTCCTGGGCGTAGCGCCAGGCGTCCTCCACCGCGGCGCTGGCGATGCCGAGCGTGCTGGCGGTGATCTCCAGCCGCTCGACGTCCAGGCCGCGGCCGACGAGCATCTTCCAGCCCTTGTTCCAGGCGTCGATGCCGCCGACGATATTGGCCGCCGGAACTTCCACGTCCTCGAAGATCACGTCGGTGGTCGCGGCGTAGCGCAGGCCCAGGTGGTCGATGTCGACGATCGAGACGCCGGGCGTGCCCGGCGGCACCAGCACCAGCGAGAGGTTGCGGTAGCGCTCCTCCTTGGGGCCGCTGCGCACCAGGGTGTAGATGTAGTCGGCGAAGCGCGCGCCGGTGCACCAGCGCTTGGTGCCGTTGATCACCACCTTGGAGCCGTCGGCCGACAGGCGCGCGGTCACCGCCGCCGACGCCAGATCGCCGCCGACGTCGGGCTCCGACAGGCCGTAGGCGAACAGCAGTTCGCCGCGTGCCAGCCGCGGCAGGAAGGCGCGCTTTTGCTCCTCGTTGCCGTTCTCGAGCATGTTCATCGAGCCGTAGAACGCGCAATGCGTGAACGGGCCGGCGAGCGAGGAGCCGCGCTTGGCGAGCTCCTCGATGACGACGATCGCCGACAGGATGTCCACCCCGGTGCCGCCGTATTCCTCGGGCACCGTGAGCCCGGTGACCCCGAGTTCGCACAGGCGCTTGTAGGTCGCGCGGTCGAAGTCGGCCTTCTGGTCGAGCTCGCGCGCCTTCTCGCGCGGCAGCTCGCGCTCGATGAAGCGCCGGATCGTCTCGCGCAGCAGCGTGGTCTGTTCGGATTCGTCGAAGTTCATGGTCCTGGCTCCCCCGCCCTTGCGGAGTTCAAACGTTGCGGCTGCGGCCGCCCCAGTAGCGGGCGCGGATCGCCTTCTTGTCGACCTTGCCCAGATTGGTGAGCGGGATGGCCTCGACGAACTCGATGCTCTTGGGCGCCACCAGGCTGCCCTTGCGCGCCTTGACGAAGTCGATCAGCTCGTCGCCGCTCGCCGCGGCACCCGGGTGCAGCACGACCAGCGCCTTGACTTCCTCGCCCCATTTCTCGTGCGGCACGCCGATCACCGCCGCATGGCGTACCGCGGGGTGCTCGAACAGCGCATCCTCGACCTCGCGCGGGAAGATGTTGAAGCCGCCCGAGACGATCATGTCCTTCTTGCGGTCGACGATGGTGATCAGGCCCTCGGCGTCCATGCGGGCGATGTCGCCGGTGTGCAGCCAGCCGTCGCGCACGGCGGCGGCGGTGGCCTCGGGGTTGTCGAGGTAGCCGCTCATCAGGTTGGGCGCACGCGCGATCACCTCGCCGGCCTCGCCCGGGCCGACGTCGCGGCCGGCGTCGTCGATCAGCCGGATCTGCACGCCGTAGACGGCACGCCCGGCCGAGGTGAGCACTTCCTGCTCGCGCACCGGGTCGTCGACGAGGTGATCCTCGCGCGCGAGCGCGGTGAGCGCCATCGGCGCCTCGGTCTGGCCGAAGAACTGCGTGAACACCGGCCCGAACACCTGCAGCGCCTGCTTCAGGCGCTCGGGCGCGATGGCGGCGGCGCCGTACAGGACGTTGCGCAGGCTCGAGCGATCGAAGTCATCGCGGCGCGGATGATCGAGCAGCAGGTAGATCATCGTCGGCACGAGCAGCGTGGCGGTCGCGCGCTCGCGCTCGATCGCCGCCAGGAGCAGCTCGGGCTCGAAGTGATCGAGGATCACGCAGCGCCCCTGGCGCAGCAGCACCGGCAGCAGCAGGCAGCCGCCGGCATGCGTGAGCGGCGTGGCGAAGACGAACACCTCGCGCGGCGCCACCGCGAAGTCGATCAGTTCCTGCGTGTAGGTGTGGAACCACGAGCGGTGCGACAGCATGACGCCCTTGGGCCGGCCGGTGGTGCCGCCGGTGAAGAAGATGCCGGCGATCTCTTCGGGGTCGACATCGACGGCCGGCACGCTCGGTGCGTCCGCGGCGAGCAGCGCGTCGAGCCGCCGGTGCCCGTCGGGCAGGGCGAGCGACGGCGCGGCGCCCACGCACACGAAATGCTCGACCGTCTCGAGCCGCGGCAGCATGGCGCGCACGCGTTCGAGGAACTTGACGTGGTAGACGAGCGTGCGGCAGCGCGCGAAGTTCATCATGTAGACATGATCGTCCTCGCCCAGCAGCACGGCCAGCGGCACGCGCGTCGCGCCGAGCCGGGCCACCGCGTACTCGCAGGCCACGTACTCGGCGCAGTTCGCCATCAGGAAGGCGATGCGGTCGCTGCGCCGCAGCCCGAGCGCGATGAACGACGCGGCCAGGCGGCACGCCTGACCGCCGAGCTCGCGGTAGCTCACGCGGCGCTCGCCGTCGACCAGCGCGACGCGCTCGCCGCCGTGCAGCACGGCTCGGTCGTAGAGCTCGCCGACCGTCATCGGCCGCAACGCGCGGCTGGTCATGCCGCGCCCCGCATGTGGAACATCATCACGTAGTCGAAGCTCATCACCGGCTCGTCGCGCTGGTTGAGCACGGTGTAGAGCCAGGTCTGCACGCCCTTCTTCGGGTCGCGCGTGGCCTTGTGTTCCTTGACTTCGACGCGCACCGTGATCGTGTCGCCGATGCGCACCGGCGCCGTCATGCGCATGTTGTTGGCGCCCATCCAGGCGATCACGGAGTCGCCGCCGAAGCCGGCCTGCGCCGCCAGCCCCACCGCCAGCGCGAAGATCATCGGCCCGTGCACCAGGCGTTCGCCGAACTGCGTGGCCTCGGCGTAGACCTTGTCCATGTGCAGCGGGTAGAAGTCGCCCGTGAGCCCGGCCCAGTTGACGACATGGGTCTCGGTGACGGTGATGCGGGCGGTGGTGTAGACCGCACCGATGGCGAAGTCGTCGCCGTATTTCTGCTGCGCCATGGCGGCGGCTCCTACAGGGGGCGGAACTTGGGCAGGGTGAACTCGTCGTTCAGACGCTCGAACACCACCTCGACCGGCTGCTCGCAGCGCAGCTGCTGCGGGTCGCACTGGACGATGTTCGAGAGCATGCGCACGCCCTCGGCCAGCTCGACGACGGCCACGACGTAGGGCATGTCGGCGATGAACGGCGAAGGCGCATTGCTGAGCACGGTGGTGAAGCTGTAGATCTTGCCCTTGCCGCTCGCGTCATGCCAGCCCAGGCGCTCGGAGCCGCAATGCGGGCAGGCCGCGCGCGGATAGAAGATCGGCTTGTTGCAGGCCTGGCAATGCTGCAGCACGAGCCGGTGCGCGCGTGCGGCGTCCCAGAACGGCCGGGCCCAGGGCTGCACGACCGGCAGCGGTTTGGCGGGGGCGGTATTCACGCGGGGCTCCTCATCGGGGAATCTCGTTGCCGAGGATGGTGACCTGCGCGTCGACGTAGGTGCCGCCGACCGCGGTCTCGACGGCGAAGCGGCAATCGGGCACCTGGCGCGCGCCGGCGCGGCCCATCACCTGGCGCGCGGCCTCGACCAGCAGCGACACCGAACCGCCGGCGCCGATATGCCCCTTGGACAGCATGCCGCCGTCGGTGGTGGTGGGCAGGCGCGCGCCGGGCCAGGTCTCGCCGCGCAGGAACATCTTGCCGCCTTCGCCGCGCGGCGCCAGGCCGATCTCCTCGAAGGCGATCAGCTGGTAGATCGGGTACGAGTCGTAGATCTCGGCCACGTCGACATCGGCCGGGGCGATGCCGGCTTCGGCAAAGGCCTGGCGCCCGGCCTCGGCCCAGCCGAAGCGCGTCAGGTCGGGCTCCTGGTGATAGGCGAAGTGGGTGACGATGCCGCCCTCGCCCAGCACGTAGGCCGGCCGGTCGGTGAGCTCGCGCGCACGCTCGGCCGTGGTGACGACGAACGCCGCGCCGCCGTCGAACAGCATGTTCGACTGCTTGGCGCGCAGCGGCGTCGACAGCATCTTCGAGCGCATCACCTCCTCGAGCGTGAGCGGCGTGCGGAAGAACGCGTTCGGGTTCAGCTCGGCCCACTTGCGGTTGGACACGCAGATCGCCGAGAACTCCTCGTCGGTGGTGCCGGTCTCGAACTTGTAGCGCTCGGTGGCGAGCGCGGCGACGGTCGAGTAATGCTGGCCGTAGGGAATCTCCCATTCCATCGAGATGCCGGCGGTGGCGAACAGGTCGATCCCGCCCTGCGCGCTCACGCCGGTGCCCAGCTTGTCGCAGTGCACGAACAGGATCGTGCGCGCACGCCCCGTCTCCAGCAGCGCGCTGGCGATGCGCAGCGCGTTGGTGCTCGACGAGCCGCCCGAGAACACGGTGGCGTTGGCGCTCACCTTCTTCAGCCCGAGCTCCTCGACCAGCCGGCTGGCGCTCAGCTCGTTGGAGAACTGGAAGCTGAACACCGGCACCGTCGGGATGACGAAGTCGATCTCTTCCTTGTCGATGCCGGCGTCGGCGATCGCCATGCGCGCGGCGTCCACGGCGATGGCGATCGCCCCGCGATCCGGGTAGCGTCCGGTCGGCACCTCGCCGATGCCGACGATCGCGGTCTTGCCTCGGTTGCGACTCATGGGTGTTCCCTTCGGCCCGCGCGTCAGGCGGCGAGCTCCGGAATGCCGCGGTGGTATTCGGGCATGATGATCTCCTCGTAGTTGCTGTGCGTCATCTTGTCGACGCACAGCACCGCCGAGAGCGCCGCGCCGTCGACGCCGCCGCCCCACAGGCGCGCGCCGTACTGGTCGCCGGCGAAATATAGGCCCTCGACCCAGGGCGACTTCACGTCGGGCCGGTCGGTACCCACCGGGCGCCACAGGCCGTAGGCCTCGGGCCCCGGCGTCCAGATGCAGAACTCGAAGTCGCGCTTCCAGTTCGGGAAGGTGCGCTCGGCCCATTCCTCGCAGAGCTGGACCACGCGGTTGACGCGGTCGGGGTTGCGCATCTCCTCGTCGGTGAGCGCGGTGGAGAAGTAGTACTCGTGCTGGTCGCGCGGGGCGCGGCGCGCGTCGCCGCCGCCCCAGGCCTGCATGTTCGTCATCACCATGTCGACCTGGCCGATGAAGCCCTCGTCGGGCCGGGTGATCGCGGGCATGTAGACGAAGCTGCCCGGCTCGATGCCGATGTCGGGGAACTGCGGGCGCTTCATGCCGTACCAGCCGGTGAGCAGGCCGGCGCCCCAGAAGCGCTTCTCGAGCGTCTCGACCCAGTCGCTCGGGAACCATTGCTTGGGCAGCACGCGGAAGATGTACTTCGGCGGGATCGTGCAGATCACGCTGTCGGCATGGATGGTGCGGGTGTGCTCGTAGTCGTTGTCCTCGCCGCGGATGCGCACGCCGCGCACGCGGCCGTCCTCGATCAGCACCTCCTTGACCGGCGTGTCGCGCCAGACCTGGCCGCCGCCGGCGAGCACCACCTTCTCGAACAGCTGCGCGATCGCGATCGTGCCCGGTTCCTCGGCGGTGGCCACCGAGCCCGAGACCAGGTTCATCTTGATCTGGCCGGCGATCGCCATGTAGCCGAGGAAGTCGCCCGCGGGCGTCATCGCCGGCTCGGCCTGCGCGGTCTGCGACGCCGCCAGCACCTTGATGTACTCGTAGGCCTCGGGATGCATGTTCTGGCGCTCGAGCCAGGTCTGCAGCGAGGTGCGCATCTCGCGCGCCATGTCCTCGAAGCTCGTCTTGCCCATCTCGCGCAGCTGCGCCATCGTGGCGGCGAAGCCCTCCTCGGTCATCCAGGCATAGGGCTCGCCCTTGTGCACCTGGTAGACCTTGGACGGCTTGCCCTCGCCTTCCCACTTGATGAAGCCCAGGCCCTTGTTGATGGGCAGGTTGTGGTTCACGCCCAGGTGGTTCATCAGGCACGACACGCGGCTCTTGTTGCCCCAGAACAGGCCGTGGCCGCCGGCTTCGATGGTGCGGCCGTCGAGCAGCCCGCGCGCGAAGATCTCCTCGAGCGAGGGCTCGGTCTTGCCGAGGTAGCAATGCGCGAAGGGCAGCGACTTGCGAAACGCATGCGCGTCCATCTCGACGCCGTCGGCCACCACCTTGTTGCCCTTGCCGACGTACGACAGCGCGCGTCCACCGATGAAGGGCGCGCGTTCGAGCACGAGCACGCGCTTGCCGTGATCCTTGGTGAGCAGCGCGGCGGCGCCGAGACCGGCGATGCCGGCACCGATGACGATGACATCGAACTTCTGACTGGCGGACATGGCGGATTCGCTCTCCTTGCAGGTGGATGGGTGACCGATGCGCCGAAGGCTAGCACGGGCACTTTCATTATGCAAGCGAAGTCCCCGCAACGCGCCGGCCACGTGACGGCGCGGCCCGGACGGCGTGACGGCGCAGTCCGGACGGGGTGACGGCGCGGTCCGGACGGCGTGACGGCGCAGCCCGAGCCGGGCGAAGCGGCGGCGCGCGCGCCTCACGCCCGCGCCGCGGCGTTCACCGTCAGGGTGCGGAGGTATGGCGCCGGCACGGCATGGCCAGGCCGGCGCTCAGCGCAGCAAGGCCGCCTCGCCGCTGCTGGCCGGGGGCGGCGGCGTGGCGCCCGGCGTCGTCGACGGCGGGGCGACTGCGGGCGCCGGGAGCGGCGTCGGCGTGAATCGCCCCGCGCCGCGCGTGCGCGGCGTCGTCGCCGCGGGCGGCGCGGCAGGCAGTGCGGCCGGCGGCAGCGCGGCCGCTGCTGCGCCCGCCGGGGGCAGCGTACCGGTGCTCGCGGGCGCCGGCGGCGCGATGTCGAGTGCGATCGTCACGCCGCCGTCCACGGGGCCCAGATCGGCGCCGCGCGCGCGCACCGACTTGAGCACCGTCGCGCCGTCGACTGCGGCGCCGATGCGAAACGCCTTGGCCGGCTTGCCGTCCACCGCGATCAGTGCCACACCTTCGCGCAACGGCTTGCGGCTGCGCGGCGCGACGACGCCGACGAGCTGGAAGCGCGCGTCGGGCGCGGGTGCCGCCTCGGCCTGGAGCGGCGGCGGCGCGTCGGCGCCGAGCACGCGCGCAAGGTCGCCGCGGGGGGCGCCGCCAGCGCCGGCCAGGCGCGCCTCGGGCGGCATCGGCGGCGCGACGACGAGCAGCCTGAGCCCCCAGGCCACGGCGCTCGCCGCCACCGCCGCCCAGAGCAGGAACGTCATCCAGCGCGCCACCATGCGGCCATTATCATTCACCCCCCCCTCGCCGCCGGCCCGCCCAGCCATGCCCAAGCGTCCTCGAAAGCCCCCGCTCGCCCGACCTGCGCAGGGCTTCACGCTGATCGAGCTGATGGTGGTGCTGGTGGTGATCGGCATCCTCGCCGCGCTCATCGTGCCCAACGTCATCGACCGCGCCGACGATGCGCGCGTCACCGCGGCGCGCACCGACGTCAACAACCTGATGCAGGCGCTCAAGCTCTACAAGCTCGACAACCAGCGCTACCCGAGCGCCGAGCAGGGGCTGGACGCGCTGGTGCACAAGCCGAGCGCGAGCCCGGTGCCGCCGAACTGGAAGCCCTACCTCGACAAGCTGCCCAACGACCCCTGGGGCCAGCCCTACCAGTACCTGAACCCGGGCGTGAAGGGCGAGATCGACGTCTTCAGCTTCGGCGCCGACGGCCAGCCCGGGGGCGAGGGCAGGAATGCCGACATCGGATCGTGGCAGTGAGCGGCGCGCGCCCGCGGGCCGCCGCCTGCGCGGCTTCACGCTGATCGAGCTGCTGATCGTGATCACGCTCGTGGCCATCGGCACGAGCGTGGTCAGCCTGGCGCTGCGCGACGGCTCGGACGCGCGGCTCGAGGAGGAAGGCGCGCGCCTGGCGCTGCTGCTCGAGAGCGCACGCGCCGAGGCCCGCGCCGCCGGGCTCGAGGTGCGCTGGATGCCGGCCGCGGCCGGCAACGCCCCCGGCCCGGCGCCGGCGGACACGGCGGCATTCCGCTTCGTCGGCCTGCCCGCTTCGCTGCCGCTGCCCATGCGCTGGCTCGACGCGCGCACGAGCGCGCAGGTGGTGGGCGCGCGCACGCTGCTGCTCGGCCCCGACGCGATCCTGCCGGCGCAGCGCGTGCTGCTGGCGCTCGACGATCGCCGCATCGAGGTCGCGAGCGATGGCCTGGCGCCGTTCGCCGTGCGGCCTGCGGCCGACACGACGCCGTGAGCGCATGAAGATGCCGACCGCGCCCGCATGATGCGCATCGCCGGGGGCCTCGCCACGCCGGCGGCCGGCCGCCGCACAGGCCGTCGCGGCTTCACGCTGCTGGAGGTGCTGGTGGCGCTGGCCATCGTCGCGATCGCGCTCGGCGCCGGCCTGCGCGCCGCGGGCGCGCTCACCGACAACGCGGCACGCCTGGGCGAAGTCGTCGCCGCGCAGTGGTGCGCCGACAACCAGCTCACGCAGCTGCGCGTCACGCATGCCTTCCCCGGCATCGGCGAGAGCGATTTCGCCTGCGAGCAGCTCGGCCGCGCCTACCGCGGCCGACTGCTGAGCCGGGCGACGCCGAACCCGTCGTTCAACCGGGTCGATGCGATCGTGAGCGACGCCGACGGGCGGCCGCTGCTGACGCTGTCGACCGTCATCGGCCGGCGCTGAGCCCGGCCCAGGCTCGACGGGTCGCACGATGGACGATCGCCGCTTCAGTGGGCGGGCAGCTCGGCTGCCGAGGTCGGCACCGGGCTCGACGGGGCCCGAGATGCCCGCACCGACGCGGCGCCGCGGCTTCACGCTCGTCGAGGTGCTGGTCGCGCTCGCCGTGCTGGCCCTGCTCGCCGCGCTCGGCTGGCAGGGGCTGGCCGGCATGCTGCGCGCGCGCGACGGCAGCAACGAGGCGCTCGAGCGCGTGCAGCGGCTGAACACCGGCATCGTGCAGTGGCAGCAGGATCTGCAGGCCGTCGCCGACGTCGGCGTCGTCACGCCGCTGGCGTTCAACGGCCAGACGCTGCTGCTCACGCGCCGTGTGCCGGGCGGCGTGGCGGTCGTCGCCTGGGCCCTGCGCGATGGCCGCTGGCAGCGCTGGATCGGCGCGCCGCAGGTCGAAGTCGGCGCGCTGCAGGAAGCCTGGCTGCGCGCCCAGGGCCTGCTCGGCAACGAGCCCGGCCAGGTGACGGTGGCCGAGCGCGCCGGCGAATGGCAGCTGTACAAGTACGTCGGCGGCACCCGGACCAACTTCCAGAGCACGGGCGAGCTCGCACGGGCGCCGGCCGGCGCGGCCAGCGGCGCGGCTGCACGCGAGGCGCTGCCCGAGGCCGTCGAACTCGTCCTCACGCTCGACGGGCAGCGGCTCACGCGCCTCGTCGCGCTGGTTCCGGGAGGGGCCGGCGCGTGACGCCCGGACATGGCCGCGGCCGCACGCGCGGCGCGCGCCGCGGCGCGGCGCTGCTGCTCGCGATGATCGTGCTCACGCTCGTCGCCAGCGTCGCGGCCGGCATGGTGTGGTCGCAGGAGCGCGCCGTGCGCGTCGAGGAGGCCGAACGCGCACGGGTGCAGGGCGCGTGGATGCTCGAGGGTGCGCTCGACTGGGCGCGCCTCATCCTGCGCGAGGACCTGCGCGCCGACCGCGAGCGCCAGCGCGGCCCCAACCCGCGGCCGCTGGTCGACGGGCTGGGCGAGACCTGGGCCAGCCCGCTGGCCGAAGCCAGGCTGTCGAGCTTTCTCGCCGCCGACCAGGACAACAGCGCCGACACGACGCTCGAGGTCTTCCTCTCGGGCGCCATCACCGACGCGCAGGCGCGCTGGAACCTGCGCAACCTGCTTGCCACCGACGGCAAGGTCGACCCGGCCCAGCTGGCTGCGCTGCGCCGCCTGGTCGACGAGGCCGGCGCACCCGCCGACACCGCCGATCGCCTGGCCGAGGGCCTGCGCGCCGCCTGGGCGCCGGCCGACGAGCAGGCGCGCAGGGCGGCGCCGCTCGCGCCCGAGCGCTTTGGCGATCTCGCCTGGCTCGGCCTGGAGGCGACGACGCTGGCGCGGCTCGAGCCGCTCGTCACGCTGCTGCCCGCGCGCACGCCGGTCAACGCCAACACCGCCGAGCCCGAGGTGCTGGTGGCCGCCATCGACGGCCTCGACCTGGGCAGCGCCGAGCGCATCGTGCAGGCGCGCCGACGCAAGAGCCTGGCTGCGCTCGATTCGCTCGAGGAGATCAAGGCGCTGCTGCCGCCGAACCTGGAACTGCGCCCCGAGCGCGTCGCCGTCAGCAGCAGCTGGTTCGAGGTGCGCGGGCGGCTGCGCATCGACGCGCGCGTGCTCGAGGAGCGCTCGCTGCTGCAGCGCACCGAAACCGACGTCGTCGTGCGGCGGCGCGAACGCCTGCACGTGGTCGACCGCGGCTGAGAGCCCGTGAAGACAGGAATCGTGCCCGCGATTCCTGTCTTCACGGGCTCCGAGCAGCCGTGGTTGGCCGCCACAATACGCGCGCCGCGCCGGTCGGTCGCGGCCGCGCCTTCGCAACCGTCCACTCGTACGAGATGTCCATCCTGGTCCTGCCCCTGGCGCCGCGCGCACGCCCGGACAACCGCGCCGGCAGCGGCGAGGCCGCCGCGCCGGACGAGTTCGACTATGTGTTCAGCATCGACGGCCGCAGCGTGACGCAGACCGGGCGCGCGGCCGTCGCCGCGCTGCCGCGCGCCGACCGCCTTGCCGTCGTGCTCGCCGACGGCGACGTCAGCTGGCATCGCGTCGACGTTCCGAAGGCGCCGCCGGCCAAGCTGCGCGCCGCCCTCGCCGGCGCGATGGAGGAGGCCCTGCTCGACGACGAGGAGACGCTGCATTTCGCCCTCGGCCCGCAGGCCGCCCCCGGCAGCAAGGGCTGGGTCGCGGTGACGCATCGCGGCCGGCTGGCCGCGGTGCTGAACGCGCTCGAAGGCGCCGGCCGCGAGGTCGGGCTCGTCGCGCCGGCCAGCCGGCCGCGTGCCGACAGCAGCGGCCATTTCCTGGCACGGCCGGGCGACGCCGCGCCGCTGCTCGTGCTCGAGCGCCACGATGGCGTCGCCTGCGTCGGCCTCGAGGGGACGCTGGCGCGCAGCCTGCTGCCCACGGCCGGCGAAACGCCGCGCTTCACGGCCGCGCCGGCGGCCGCGGCGGCGGCCGAACGCTGGCTGGGCGCGCCCGTGAGCGTGCAGGGCGAAGCCGAACGCGCGCTGGCCGCCGGCCGCGACGACGACGTCAACCTGCGCCAGTTCGACCTCGCGGCACGCCACCGCGGCCTGCGCGCGCTGCGCCATGCCTGGTGGCGCCTGCACAGCCCGCAGTGGCGGGCGGTGCGTGTGGGCATCGTCGCACTGTCGGCCGTGCAGCTCGTCGGCCTGAACGCCTACGCCTGGCAGCAGCAGCGCGCGCTCGCCCACAAGCGCCAGGCGATGGACGAGCTGCTGCGCAGCACCTTCCCCGGCGTGCGCACGGTGCTCGACGCGCCGCTGCAGATGCAGCGCGAGGTCGAGCGCGCACGCGCGCAGGCCGGCCGCACCGGCGGCGCCGATCTCGAGGCGCTGCTCGGCGTGGCCGCCGCCGCCTGGCCCGACGGCGCCGCACCGCCTGCGTCGCTGCGCTTCGAGGGCGGCAAGCTCACGCTGGCCACGCCGGCCTGGGGCGAGCCCCAGTTCCGGCAGTTCCGCGAACGGCTGCAGGGCAACGGCTACGCGGCCGAGTCCACCGCGGGCGGCGTCACCGTGGCGCTGCGCCGAGGCGCGGCATGAGCGCGCCGGGCCTCTTCCGAGCGCGCGTTTCGCGGCATGCCGTGCGGAGGACAGAGGCGTGAGCCCGGAGGCAGACGGCGGGCGCGCCGGCGCGCCGGCGCGCCAGGCCGACGGCCCGGCAATTCGCCCCCCGCAAGCGGCGCCGGCACCGCTCGCGGCCTGGTGGCGCGAGCGCGCGCCGCGCGAACGCCGCGCGCTGGCGCTGGCGGCGGCTGCGGCGGCGCTGGCGCTGCTGTGGTGGGCAGCCGTGGCGCCGGCCTGGCGCGTGGCGCAGCGTGCGCCCGCGGCGATCGAGGCCGCCGAGACCCAGTGGCTGCAGATGCAGAGGCTGGCCGCGGAGGCACGCGAACTGCGTACCGCCGCCCCGGTGAACGCCGAGCAGGCCGCCGTCGCGCTCCGGCTCGCCACCGCCCGCCTGGGCGACCGGGGCCGGCTCGTGCTGCAAGGCGATCGCGCCGCGCTCAGCGTGCGTGAGATCGGCAGCGGCGCGCTGCGCGACTGGCTGGCCGAAGTGCGCACCGGTGCGCGCGCACGCGCGGTCGACGCGAACCTGACGATCGGGCCGAACGGCCTGTCGGGAACGGTCGTGGTGGCGCTGGGGGGCGCGACGTGATGCGCTGGCTCGCTGCCGGCGCTGCGCTCGGCGCGCTGGGCGCCGCGGCGCTGTTCGCGCCTGCAGCCTGGCTGGCCGCCTGGGTCGACGCAGCCAGCGCAGGCCGCCTGCTGCTGGCCGACGCACGCGGCACCCTGTGGTCGGGCAGTGCGACGCCGGTGCTGACCGGCGGCGCCGGAAGCCGCGACGCGAGCGCCCTGCCCGGCCGGCTGCACTGGCGCATCGGCGTCGACGGCAAGGCCCTGCTGGTACGGGCCGAGCAGGCCTGCTGCCTCGCCGGCGTGCTGCACCTGCGCGTCGTGCCCGGCTTCGGCAGCCTCACGATCGAGTTGCCGGCACGCGCCGGCAGCGCGCTCGTCGGGCAATGGCCGGCCGCCTGGCTGGCGGGCCTCGGCACGCCCTGGAACACGCTCGAGCCGGCCGGGTCGGTGCAGCTGGCGAGTCCCGGACTCGTGCTGCGTTCGGCCGACGGCCGCTGGCGCTTCGGCGGCCGCGCCGACATCGAACTCGTCGCCTTGTCCTCGCGCCTGTCCACGCTCGACGTGCTCGGCAGCTACCGCCTCACGCTCAGCGGCAGCGCCGAAGGCGACGCGCCGGCCAGGCTGACGCTGCGCACCACCAGCGGCCCGCTGCTGCTCGACGGCAGCGGCGAGCTCGCGCGCACCGGCCTGCGCTTGCGCGGCACGGCGGGCGCCGCGCCCGGCCAGGAAGGCGTGCTGAACAACCTGCTGAACATCATCGGTCGCCGGCAGGGCGCGACGGCCATCATTTCGATCGGATGAGCATGAACCGAATGCCCCCGCGCGGCGCCGCCGCCACGCTCGCCGCCGCCGGCGCGGCGCTGCTGCTCGGTCTGGCCGGCGCAGCCGCGGCGCAGAACATCGCGCCGCGCGCGCGCGCGCCGGTGACGGTGAACTTCGTCAACGCCGACGTCGAGGCCGTGACGCGCGCGTTCGCGGCGATGATCGAGCGCCCGATCGTCGTCGACCCGCGCGTGCGCGGCCAGATCACCGTCTACAGCGAGCAGCCGCAGAGCGTACGCGAAGCCTTCCAGAGCTATCTCGCGGCGCTGCGCGGCCTGGGTTTCGCGCTGGTGGAAAACAGCGGCGTGCTCAAGCTCGTGCCCGAGGCCGACGCCAAGCTGCAGGCCGGCACCGTGGGCGTGGGCGAAGTGCCGGTCAAGGGCGACACCATCATCACGCAGATCTTCCAGCTGCGCTACGAGAACCCGAACAACCTCGTCGCGGTGCTGCGGCCGCTCATCAGCGCCAACAACACGATCAACGCCAACGCCGGCTCGCAATCGCTGGTGATCACCGACTACGCCGACAACCTGCAGCGCATCGCCAAGGTGATCGCCGCGCTCGACCAGCCGGCGCACACGGACGTCGAGGTCGTGCCGCTGCAGCACGCGGTGGCCGCCGACCTCGCGCCGCTGGTGCAGCGGCTGAGCGAAGGCGGCATCGGCGGCATGGTGACCTCGCCGCAGTCGCCGCTGGCCGCCGGCGGGGCCACCGTGATCGCCGACTCGCGCAGCAACGCGCTCATCCTGCGTGCGCCCAGCGCGGCGCGGCTGGCGCAGATGAAGGCCACGATCGCGCAGCTCGACCGCCCGACCCACCTCGTCGGGCCCGGCGGCGGCATGTGGGTGGTGCACCTGAAGAACGCCGACGCCGCGCGCCTGGCCACCGTGGTGCGCGCCGCCTTCGCCGCGCTGGGCGGCCCGGGCGGCGCTGCCGGCGGCGCCGCAGGCGCCGTGGCGGCGGTCGCGCTGGCCGCGGCGCCGGCGGCACCGGCTGCCGCGGCCGGCGGCGGCGCCGCCGCGCCGGCGGCGGCCGCGGCAGCGCCCTCGGTGGGCGGCTTCATCCAGGCCGATCCGGCCACCAACTCGCTCATCATCACCGCGCCCGAACCGCTGTACCGGCAGGTGCGCGCCCTCATCGACCAGCTCGACGAGCGGCGTGCGCAGGTCTACATCGAGAGCATGATCGTCGAGGTCTCGGGCGACAACGCCGCCGACTTCGGTTTCCAGTGGCAGGGTCTGCTCGGCAAGAGCGGCGACCGCTACGGCCTCGTCGCCGGCACCAACTTCAGCGCGCCGGGCGGCGCCGGCAACATCGTCGACATCAGCACCGGCGCCGTGAAGGGCTCGGTGGCGCTGGGCGAGGGCCTGAACGTCGGCCTGCTCAAAGCCTACAACGGCGTCACCACGCTGGCGGCGCTGGCGCGCGCGCTGCAGACGCAGGCCAACACCAACATCGTCAGCACGCCCAACCTGATCACGCTCGACAACGAGGAGGCCAAGATCGTCGTCGGCCAGAACGTCCCGTTCATCACCGGCCAGTTCACCAACACCGGCGCGGGCAGCAGCAGCGGCGCGATCAACCCGTTCCAGACGATCGAGCGCAAGGACGTCGGCATCACGCTGCGCATCCGGCCGCAGATCGGGGAGAACGGCGCCGTGCGCATGACGATCTTCCAGGAGCAGAGCGCCGTGCTCGCCACCACGGCGGCCGGCACCACCAATGCCGGGCCGTCGACGACCAAGCGCTCGATCGAGGGCACGGTGACGGTCGACGACGGGCAGATCCTGGTGCTGGGCGGGCTGATCCAGGACCAGGTCATCGTCAACAACAGCAAGGTGCCGCTGCTCGGCGACCTGCCGCTGCTGGGCACGCTGTTCCGCAGCGAGAGCCGCGCGCGCACGCGCACCAACCTGATGGTGTTCCTGCGCCCGATCGTGATGCGCGACGCCGACGCCGCCAACCGGTTCTCGGTCGACCGCTACGACCAGATCCGCGCCAGCCAGCAGCAGACGCAGCCGCCGCCGAGCGCCGTGGTGCCGATCAGCGGCCCGACCGTGCTGCCCGACAGCGCCAAGGGCCCGGCGCCGACGGTGCCGATGGCGCCCGATGCGGCCGCGCCGGGCAGCCCCGGCAACCCGACGGCGCCCTGAGCGCGCCGCGGCCATCGCCATGCGCCACCCGCTGCCCTACGCCTTCGCCAAGGCCAACGCGCTGCTGCTCGAAGACGACGGCCGGCACTGCGTGCTGTGGGCCGCCGAGAGCACGCCCGCGGCGGCGCTGGCCGAAGTGACGCGCGTGTTCGACGTCGCGCGCTTCGAGCGCGAGGCGCAGGCCACGCTCGCCGGCCGCATCGCCGCGGCCTACGCCGGCGGCGAGGCGAGCGCGGCGGCCGTGATCGGCGAGGTCGAGAGCGGCGTCGACCTCAGCCGCATGATGCAGGACCTGCCGGCGGTCGAGGACCTGCTCGAGGCGGCCGACGACGCGCCCATCATCCGCATGCTCAACGCGCTGCTCACGCAGGCGGCCAAGGACGGCGCGAGCGACATCCACATCGAGCCCTACGAGCGCAGCTCGAGCGTGCGCTTTCGCGTCGACGGCGCCCTGCGCGAGGTGGTGCAGCCCAACCGCGCGCTGCACGCGGCGCTGATCAGCCGCCTGAAGATCATGGCCGAACTCGACATCGCCGAGAAGCGCCTGCCGCAGGACGGGCGCATCGGCCTGCGCATCGGCGGGCGCGCGATCGACGTGCGCGTGTCCACCCTGCCCTCGGCGCACGGCGAGCGCGCCGTGCTGCGCCTGCTCGACAAGACCGAGTCGCGCTTCACGCTCGAGTCGCTGGGCATGAGCGGCGAGGTGCTCGCCGCCTACCAGCACCTGATCAACCAGCCGCACGGCATCGTGCTCGTCACCGGCCCCACCGGCTCGGGCAAGACGACGACGCTGTACGCCAGCTTGCAGCGCATCGACACCGAGCACACCAATGTGCTGACGGTCGAGGACCCGATCGAGTACGAGCTGCCCGGCATCGGCCAGACCCAGGTCAACCCGAAGATCGACCTCACGTTCGCCAAGGCGCTGCGCGCCATCCTGCGCCAGGACCCCGACGTCATCATGATCGGCGAGATCCGCGACTTCGAGACCGCGCAGATCGCGATCCAGGCCTCGCTCACCGGCCATCTCGTGCTGGCCACCGTGCACACCAACGACGCCGTCGCCAGCATCACCCGCCTGATCGACATGGGGGTCGAGCCCTACTTGCTGTCGTCGAGCCTGCTCGGCACGCTGGCGCAGCGCCTGGTGCGCAAGCTGTGCGCGCACTGCAAGCGCCGCGGCGACGACGGCAGCTGGCACCCGGTGGGCTGCGCCGCGTGCAGCCACACCGGCTACAAGGGGCGCACCGGCGTGTACGAGCTGATGGCGGCCGACGAGCGCGTGCGCGCGCTGATCCACGCCCGCGCCGCCGAGGCGCAGGTCGCTGCCGCCGCCGAGGCGGCCGGCCTGCGCCCGATGGCCGAACACGGCCAGCGCCTGGTCGACGCGGGCGTCACCTCGCGCGAGGAGGTGCTGCGCGTCACCGGCGACGTGGCGGCCGCGGCCGAGGACGGCGGCGAGCCTTCGCGCCCGGGCGAGCTGGGCGCGCCGACGGCAGCGCGCACGCCGCGGGTGCGCTGAGCGCGCGGCGCCGATGCCGGCCTACCGCTACGAGGCGCTCGACGCCGCCGGCAAGAGCCAGGGCGGCCTGGTCGAGGCCGACAACGCCAGGGCGGCGCGCTCGCAGCTGCGTGCGCGCGCGCTGGTGCCGCTGGCGGTCACGCCGGTGGGCACGGCAAGCGGCGACAGCGGCGGCGCACGCTTCACGCGGCGCGTGTTCAGCGGCACCGGACTGACGATCTGGACGCGCCAGCTCGCCGGGCTCGTGGCCTCGGGGCTGCCGCTCGAACGCGCGCTCGCCGCGCTGGCCGAGGAGGCCGAAGGCGAGCGCCAGCGCGAGCTGGTGGCGCACCTCAAGAGCGAGGTCAACGCCGGCAGCCCGTTCGCGCGTGCGCTCGCCACGGCCCCGCGCGAGTTCGACGACATCTACCGCGCCGTGGTCGCCGCCGGCGAGCAGAGCGGCGCGCTCGGCCAGGTGCTCGAGCGCCTGGCCGACGACCTCGAGCAGCGCCAGGCCCTGCGCGCCAAGGTGCTGGGCGCGATGCTCTATCCGGCCATCGTGTCGGCGGTGGCGGTGGTCATCGTCACCGTGCTCGTCACCTACGTCGTGCCGCAGATCGCCAACGTCTTCACCAGCTCCAAGCGCGCGCTGCCGCTGCTGACGACGGCCATGCTGGCCGTAAGCGGTTTCGTGCGCTCCTGGGGCTGGACGCTGCTGGCGGCGCTCGTGGCCGGCGGCGCGGCCTTCGCCGCGGCACGCCGCCGCGCCGCGTTCCGCGCGCGCACCGACGCGCTCGTGCTGCGCCTGCCGCTCGTCGGACGGCTGGCACGAGGCTACAACGCGGCGCGCTTCGGCGGCACGCTGGCCATGCTGGCCGGCGCCGGCGTGCCCATCCTCAAGGCGCTGCAGACGGCCGCCGAGACGCTGGGCAACCGGGCGATGCGCGCCGACGCGCTCGACGCGCTGGCGCAGGTGCGCGAAGGCGCGCCGCTGGCCGCCGCGCTGGCCGCCAAGCCGCGCTTTCCGGGGCTGCTGGCGATGTTCGCGCGCCTGGGCGAGCAGACCGGCCAGCTGCCGGTGATGCTCGCGCGCGCGGCGCGCCAGCTCGCCGACGAGGCGCAGCGGCGCGCGCTGGCCATCGCCACCTTGCTCGAGCCGCTGCTCATCGTCGTGATGGGCGTGGTGGTGGTGCTGATCATGCTGTCGGTGCTGCTGCCGATCATCCAGCTCAACACCTGGGTGCGCTGAGCGGGCACGCTCGGCCCGCGGCTCACCGCAGCCGCCGCACCAGGGCCTGCGCCAGCCGCTCGGCCGCTTCGTCCCAGGTGGCGGCAACGCCGAGCGAACGCAAGTCGGTGGTGACGAGGCCCGGGTAGCCGCAGGGGTCGATGCGCGTGAACGGCTCGAGGTCCATCGCGACGTTGAGCGCCAGGCCGTGGTAGGCGCAGTGCCGGCTGACCTTGATGCCGAGCGCGGCGATCTTGGCCAGACCGCGCAAGGGGTCGGCGGCGTCGGGACGCAGCACGGCATGGCCGAAGGGATCGTCGCGCCGCACGTACACGCCGGGCGCCGAGCGCACGCGGTGGCCGCTCACCCCGTAGGACGCCAGCACCTCGAGCGCGGACTGCTCGAGCCGGAAGACGTATTCCCTGACGAAGAGGCCCAGGCGCCGCAGGTCCACCAGCGGATAGGCCACCACCTGCCCCGGCCCGTGGTAGGTGACCTGGCCGCCGCGGTCGGTGCGCACGACGGGGATGTCGCCGGCGGCCAGCACATGCGCGGCGCGCCCGGCGATGCCCTGCGTGAACACCGGATCGTGCTCGACCAGCCAGAGTTCGTCGCCGCCGGCGTCGCCGCGCGCGGCGGTGAAGGCGCGCATCGCCTGCTCGACCTCGAGGTACGGGCGGCGGCCCAGCTGCAGTACGCGCATCGGCACCCTGCGATCACGAGCGAAGGCGCGCCGCCCGGCTCGCGCTAGCGGTAGACCAGGTCGCGCAGCGTGAGCGTGAGCGCCGGGAAGTAGGTGATGACCATCAGGCAGGCGAGCACCACCAGCACGAAGGGCACCAGCTCGGTGACGATGCGGTCCAGCGAGATGCGCGCCACCGTGCAGGCGGCGAACAGGTTGACGCCGAAAGGCGGCGTGATCATGCCCAGCGCCAGGTTCACGACCATGATGGTGCCGAAGTGCACCGGGTCGACGCCGAAATGCGCCGCCACCGGCGCCAGGATCGGCGCGAGCACGATGATCGAGGCGCTGGTCTCGATGAACATGCCGATCACGAACAGCGCCGCGTTGACGCCGAGCAGGAACAGGAAGTGGCTCTGCAGCACTTCCTTCAACCACTGGCCGATCGCGTCGGGCACGCCGGCGCGCGTGATCAGATAGGCGAACAGGCCCGCGTTGGCGATGATGAACATGATCACGGCCGAGCTGATGACCGACTTCTCGAGGATCCGGTACAGGTCGGACCAGCCGATCTCGCGGTGGATCACCGTGCCGACGACGAGCGCGTAGAACACCGCCACCGCGCTCGCCTCGGTGGGCGTGAACACGCCGCCGTAGATGCCGCCGAGGATGATGACCGGCATCGCCAGCGCCCAGCCGGCCTGCCAGGCGGCGCGCCCGATCGGCAGCCGGCCCTCGCCGTCGTCGCGGCCCCAGCCCTTGCGCTTGCAGTGCAGCCAGACGTAGAGCATGAGCGCGCCGCCGATCAGCACGCCCGGCCCGAAGCCGCTGATGAAAAGCTCGCCGATCGAGACCTCGGCCGACACGCCGTAGAGGATCATCGGGATCGACGGCGGGATGATCACGCCCAGTTCGGCGCTCGTCGCCTGCAGCGCCGCGGCGTAGTTCGTCGGGTAGCCGTGCCTGACGAGCGCCGGGACCAGGATCGCACCGATGGCGAAGGTGGTGGCCACGCTCGAGCCCGACACCGCGGCGAAGATCATGCAGGTGAGCACGCAGGTCATCGGCAGCCCGCCCTGCACGCCGCCGACCAGGCTCTTGGCGAACTCGACCAGCCGGCGGCTGATGCCGCCGGTCTCCATCAGGTTACCGGCGAGGATGAAGAACGGGATCGCCGCGAGCGGGAACTTGTTGATCGAGGAGAACATCTCCTTGGCCGCGATCAGCAGGTTGACGTTCGTGATCTG
>WBZR01001824.1_pt1 | contig 24664 bp, 20 predicted proteins | sample 5204231 | NCBI WGS metagenome assembly WBZR01 (sample SAMN12412403, study PRJNA552823) | activated sludge metagenome | isolation source: activated sludge from anammox sidestream of wastewater treatment plant... | place: USA: Virginia | collected 2017-08
GGTCCCGACGCCGACGCCGACGCTGAGCGCGACACCGGATCCGACCGGCACGCCGACCCGCACGGCAACTCCGACCCGCACCGCGACCGCGACCGCGACGCCGACCCCGACCGCGACGGCGACCCTCACCGCGACGTCCACCGCCACCACGACGCCGACCGCGACCGCGACCGCGACGCCGACCGGAACGACGCCGACCCCGACCCTGAGCGCCACACCGACGCCGACCGTCACGGCGACCCCGACCGTCACCGAGACCCCGACCCCCACGACGACCCCGACCGCCACGGACACCCCGACCGTCACGGAGACCCCGACCGCCACCCTCACGCCGACGCCGACACCCACGCCGCTCAGCCGCACCTGCACGATCGGCGGTCCCTCAGGCCTCGTCGGCCTGCAGTTCAAGGGCGTCCCGCTCTTCGGCAACCTGCGCCTGACCGGCGCCCTGACCGGCTCGCAGACGATGCAGCTCCAGCCAGCGGACGGCAACGGCATCCGTCAGATCATCGTCCCGGCGAACTCCATCGTTTTCGACCCGATCGTGATCAATCCGCCTATCGGGTCCGCGATCCGCCTCTGCGTCTCGCCGACCGGACCCGACGGCGCCGGCAAGCTCGATTGCGACGGCGGCGAGCCGAACGTCAACGTCACCGCGCGGCAGGACCACAACACCAACAATGCGCCCGGCGGTAACGGCGGCTTGCCGCAGGATCCCGAGTGCGACGACACGCGGACGGCTCCGGACGGCAGCGTGTCCGCGGCGTGCCTGGAGTCCTCGGTCACCGGTTGCAACAGCAGCGATCCGCACATGGGCGTCTGCAACAGCCCGGTCGAGCACGTCGAGAGCGGCACCTTCGCGAGCGGCAGCTTGCGGGTGGTCGAATACCTGCGTCTACGCCAGGTGAGCAACGTCGGCGGGGACGGCGTACAGTGCACTGGCGACGACACCTACTCCGCGACGACCGACCTCACCGTCTTCCTCACCACCGGCGCGGCGCGCGGCACGATCTATGACGCCAAGAACTCCGCCAACAGCCTGCTCGATCATCAGGCGACCGGGTGCACGAACTGCACGACGCAGGTCACCGGCGCGCCGCGCGCCTGCAGCGCGATCGACGGTCCGGGCGGTAGTCTGACGGGATTGAAGATCGGCGCCGGCTTCCCCGCCCTCGACCTCGACGCGACCGCCGGCGACGGCGCGGTGACCATCGAGGTGACCTGCCAGTGAGCGCGACCGGCGGCCGGTTGTGAGGGCGCGGCGCGCTCGTCAAATTGACCCTCCACAGGTGGGGTGATATCGACCCGCCTCTTGGGAACCCCCACCGATAGCGGCTCCGGCGGCCAGCGCGCCGTCACGATGGAGAAGATCGCGAGCCTCTGCAAGCGCCGCGGCTTCGTCTTCCAATCGAGCGAGGTCTACGGCGGCCTCGGCAGCTGCTGGGACTACGGACCCCTCGGCGTGGAGCTCAAGCGCAACATCACCGAGGCCTGGTGGCGAGACATGATCACCTCGCGCGAGGACATGGTGGGCCTCGACGCGGCGATCCTGATGCACCCGCGCGTCTGGGAGGCGTCGGGCCACCTCGCCGGCTTCACCGACCCACTCGTCGACTGCAAGGTCTGCAAGCACCGCTTCCGCGCCGATCAGCTGACGGAGCCGCGCTGCCCAGATTGCGGGGGCGAGCTCACCGAATCGCGGAACTTCAACCTGATGTTCAAGACGTTCATGGGGCCGGTCGAGGACACCGCGAGCGTCGTGTACCTGCGCCCCGAGACCGCGCAGGGCATCTTCGTCAACTTCCAGAACGTCCTGAACGCGGCGCGCCAGAAGATCCCGTTCGGCATCGGCCAGATCGGCAAGTCCTTCCGGAACGAGATCACGCCCGGCAATTTCCTCTTCCGCACCCGCGAGTTCGAGCAGATGGAAATCGAGTTCTTCGTCAAGCCGGGCGAGGACGAGATGTGGCACCGGTACTGGAAGCAGACGCGCTTCGATTGGTACCTGAAGTACGGCATCGATCGGGCGCGGCTTCGCCTCAGGGAGCACGGCGCGGACGAGCTGGCGCACTACGCCAAGGGCTGCGCGGACGTCGAGTACGAGTTCCCCTTCGGCTGGTCCGAGCTCGAGGGCATCGCCAACCGCGGCGACTTCGATCTCAAGCAGCATGCCGAGTTCAGCGGCAAGGATCTCTCGTTCTTCGACGAGGAGCGCCGCGAGCGCTTCGTCCCGTACGTGATCGAGCCGTCGGCGGGCGTCGGTCGCCCGCTCCTCGCCTTCCTCGTCGACGCGTACGACGAGGAGGTCGTGCAGGACGAGACGCGCGTCGTGCTGCGACTCGACCCGCGTCTCGCACCCGTCAAGGCCGCCGTCTTCCCGCTCATGCGCAAGGAGGGCCAGCCCGAGAAGGCGCTCGCCATCCGCGACCTGCTCAAGCGACACTTCGCGGTCGCCTACGACCAGGCCGGGGCGATCGGCCGGCGCTATCGCCGGCAGGACGAGATCGGCACGCCGTTCGGGATCACCGTCGACCACGAGACGATGCAAAACGACACCGTGACGGTGCGGGAACGCGATTCCATGCAGCAAGTGCGCATGCCCGTCGAGCGCCTGGTCGACGAGCTGCGCGCGCGCGTGACCGCCGACCGCGCGGGCGTCGTAGCCACAGCGCTCTGAAACGAGCAGACCGCGCGCGCCGCATGCCCGGCATGGCGCGCCCCAGATCGAAACGGAGTCCTCCGACATGGCCAAGAGTTCCCGTGGGAAGAGCACGAAGAAGACGACGAAGCGCGCCACGAAGAAGGTCGTCGCGAAGCGCGCGGCCGTGAAGGCGCGCGCGGCCGCGAAGCCGAAGGCCGCCGGCAAGGCCGCGAGCGCGAAACGCGGAAAGAAGTACGTCTACTCGTTCGGGGGCGGCCGCGCCGACGGCAAGGCCGAGATGAAGAACCTCCTCGGCGGCAAGGGTGCGAACCTCGCCGAGATGGCGGGGATGGGCCTGCCGGTGCCGCCGGGTTTCACGATCTCGACCGACGTCTGCACCTATTACTACGACAACCGTCGCACCTACCCGGCGGAGCTGAAGAAGCAGGTCGCGGAGCACCTCGCGCGCGTCGAGAGCCTGGTCGGCCGGAAATTCGGCGACGCGACCAAGCCGCTCCTGGTCTCGGTGCGCTCGGGCGCGCGCGCGTCCATGCCGGGCATGATGGATACCGTCCTGAACCTCGGCCTCAACGACGAGACCGTCCAGGGCCTGATCGCGGATTCCAACAACGAACGCTTCGCGTGGGACTCGTACCGCCGCTTCGTGCAGATGTACGGCGACGTCGTGCTCGGCCTGAAGCCCGAGGATCCGAAGCAAGCCGACCCCTTCGAGGAGATCCTCGAGCGCAAGAAGCACGCGCGCGGCGCCAAGCTCGATACCGATCTCAGTGCGAGCGACCTGCGCGAGCTGGTCACCGAGTTCAAGGCCATCATCGAGGAGAAGAAGAACGTCGCCTTCCCGGATGATCCCCACGACCAGCTGTGGGGTGCGATCGGTGCGGTCTTCGGCTCGTGGCAGAACGCTCGCGCCATCACCTACCGGAAACTCTACGGCATCCCGGACGAGTGGGGCACGGCCGTGAACGTGCAGGCGATGGTCTTCGGCAACCTCGGCGACGACTGCGCGACCGGCGTCGGCTTCTCGCGCGACCCCGCGACCGGCGAGCGGGCCTTCTACGGCGACTTCCTGGTGAACGCGCAGGGCGAGGACGTCGTCGCCGGCATCCGCACTCCGCAGCCGCTCAGCAAGAAGGCTGCGATCGAGGACGCGACGGCGCAGGGCATCGCCGAGGGCGCGCGGTTGCCGTCGCTCGAGGAGACCATGCCGGACCTGTACCGGCAGCTCATCAAGATCGCCGCCCAGCTCGAGAAGCACTACAAGGACATGCAGGACATCGAGTTCACCATCGAGCGCCGTCGCCTCTACATGCTGCAGACGCGAAACGGGAAGCGCACCGCGCACGCCGCGATCAAGATCGCGGTCGACATGGTGAAAGAGAAGCTGATCGAGCGCGACACGGCGATCACGCGCGTGGATCCCGACTCGATCGACCAGTTGCTGCACCCGGGCCTCGATCCCAAGGCCGAAAAGAAGCTCATCGCCAAGGGCGTCGCGGCCTCGCCGGGCGCCGCCGCCGGCGAGGTCGTGTTCAGCGCCGACGATGCGGAAGCCGAGGCCAATGCGGGCAAGAAGGTGATCCTCGTCCGCATCGAGACGTCGCCGGAGGACATCCACGGCATGAACGTCGCCGAAGGCATCCTGACGGCGCGCGGCGGCAAGGCGTCGCACGCGGCGGTCGTGGCGCGCGGCATGGGCAAGACGTGCGTCGCCGGATGCAGCGACCTCGAGATCCGCTACGAGGGCGAGTACTTCCTCGCCAGGGGCGGCGTGCGCGTCGGCCGTGGCGACTGGATCACGCTCGACGGTTCGACCGGCGAGGTGTTCCTCGGCAGGGTGCCGACCGTCCAGCCGGAAGGCGAGTCGGGCGACTTCGCAACCCTTATGAGCTGGGCCGACAAGACCCGCACGCTCAAGGTCCGCACCAACGCGGACACGCCGAAGGACGCGGCGGTCGCACGCAAATTCGGCGCCGAGGGCATCGGCCTCTGCCGCACCGAGCACATGTTCTTCGAGGCCGAGCGCATCGACGCCGTTCGGGAGATGATCCTCGCCTCCGACACCGCCGGCCGCGAGCGCGCACTCGCGAAGCTCTTGCCGATGCAGCGCGGCGACTTCGTCGCGATCTTCCGCGAGATGGCGGGGCTGCCGGTGACGATCCGGCTCCTCGACCCGCCGCTCCACGAGTTCCTGCCGCAGACCGATGCCGACACCGACGAGCTCGCGGCCAAGATCGGCGTCGACGCCGCGAAGCTGAGGGCGCGCCGCGACCAGCTGCACGAGATCAACCCGATGCTCGGGATGCGCGGCTGCCGCCTCGGCGTCGTCTACCCGGAGATCTACCTCATGCAGGTGCGCGCCATCATGGAGGCGGCCTGCGAGGTTGCGCGCGACAAGGTGAAAGTGATCCCGGAGATCATGATTCCGCTCGTCGGCCACGTGAAGGAACTCGCGCGGCTCCGCAAGCAGGCCGACGATCTCTGCCGCGCGATCATCGCCGAGACCGGCCAGAAGGTCGCCTACACGATCGGCACCATGATCGAGGTGCCGCGCGCGGCGCTCACCGCCGACGAGGTGGCGCGCGAAGCCGAGTTCTTCTCGTTCGGCACCAACGACCTGACGCAGATGGGCTTCGGGCTCTCGCGCGACGACGCCGCGACGTTCCTCCCGCAGTACGTCGACAGCGGCATCCTCCCGGTCGACCCGTTCGCGAGCCTCGACCAGAGCGGCATCGGCCAGCTGATGGAGATGGGCGTCCGCAAGGGCCGCGCTAGCCGCGCCAACTTGAAGATCGGCATCTGCGGCGAGCACGGCGGCGACCCGAGCTCGATCGACTTCTGCCACCGCATCGGTCTCGACTACGTGTCGTGCTCACCCTACCGCGTGCCGGTCGCCCGCCTCGCGGCGGCGCACGCGGCGCTCGCGGGCAACACGAAGAAGAAATGAGCGGCCCGGGTCGGCGAGGCGTGACGGGGGGCGTGCGCGGCACGACGCGCGTCTACGGCATCCTCGGCGACCCGGTCGCGCACAGCCTCTCCCCGGCGATGCAGAACGCGGCGTTCGCCGCCGCCGGCATCGACGGCGTCTACGTTCCCTTCCCCGTCGCGGCCGCCGACCTCGCGGCGACGATGACCGGGCTCTTCGCCGTCGGCGTCGCGGGCCTGAACGTGACGGTCCCGCACAAGGAGGCCTCCGCTCGCCTCTGCGTCGCGCTCCGTCCCCGCGCGCGCGCCTGCGGCGCCGCCAACACGCTGATCCGCACGCCGCGCGGCTGGGTCGGCGACAACACGGACGGCGCCGGCCTCGTGGCGTCGCTCGCCGAACGCCGCTTCGACCCGCGCGGCAAGAACGTGCTGTTGATCGGCGCCGGCGGCTCGGCGCGGAGCGTCGCGCACGCGTTCGCGCGCGCCGGAACCCGCCTCCTGATCGTCGCCAACCGGACGCCGCAGCGCGCCGTCGATCTGGTCGCGACGCTCCGCAGGCGCGACGCCTACGCGGCCGATCTCCGTGTACTCGCCAACCCCGAGGTGCTCGGCCGTCTCGATCTGATCGTCGATTGCACATCGACGAGCCTCGGGTCGGGCGTCCTCCCGCCGATCCGCTTCGCCGACACCCGCCGCGACCTGCTGTGCTGCGACCTCATGTACGGGAAGACGTCGCGATTCCTCGCCGCGGCCCACCATGCTGGGCGGCGCACCGTCGACGGCGGCGGCATGCTGCTCCACCAGGGCGCGCTCGCCTTCACGCTCTGGAACGGCACGCCGGCGCCGATCGGAGCGATGCGGCGGGCGCTCGGGCGCGCGACGCGCCGCGCCTCCGCGCGCTGAGACGCGGAGCGCTCGACGGCCCGCGCGGCCCGCCCGCGGACACCCGGCCCGCCCGCGGACGGCGCGCGAGGAGATCCGGCGGCGCGCCCGGGCACCCGAGGTGCACCGCGAGCTCGGCGTCGCCGAAAGCGCCTCCGGCGCGGCCGCGCTGCGTCCAGGTGACGGCGCGGGCGGCGTCGACGGTGAAGAAGCCCGGCAGGAGCCGACCCGCGTCGCCGGCGAAGCCGGCGACCGCCGCCACGGTGCGCGCGCGATCGGCGACGAAAGGATACGGAAAGCTCGTGTCGCGCGCGAACGCCGCGACGGCCGCCGGCACGCCGGGCACAAGCACGACGAACGTCGCACCGCAGGCGCGCAAGCGCGGCAGCGCGCGGCCGAGGCGGCGGAGCTGCTCGCGACACACCGGACACCACGCGGCCTTCACGGTGACGAAGACGAGACGCCCGCCGGCGGCGAGCCTCGCGACGTCGACCGGCGCTCCAGTCACGTCCTGGAGCGTCGGCGGAACGACGGCCGGGCCTGCGGCACGGGCGACCGACGACGCGGCGAGGACCAGCAGTACGCCGACCATGCGGCGAAGCGCGTCCATGACGCGACCATGCGCGCGATCGCCGGCGCTGACAAGGCGGCGAGCTAGCGCGCCGCGCCCGCCGGCACCGGCGGCGCCGCGAAGACGCCGGTTACCGAGAGGTAGGCGCTCGCGCCGGCGTCGAAGTCGTACGAGCCGAGCACCTCGATCCGAACCGGCCACCCCGTCGGGCGGAACGTGAGCCGCGTGCCGAATCCCATCAGACGCGCGGCCGTATCGCTGAGCGCATGGTCCTCGTAGACGGTGAGCGAGAAGCCGCGCCCCGCCAGGAGATCGGACACGAGGGTCCGCTGCATCACCACCTCCTGCCCCTCGTCGGCGCGCGCCCGTACGCGGGTCAAGGAGACGATGGCGCGGCCCTGTGCCCGCGCGAAGATCGCCACCGTCGGGAGCTCGGCGCGGTGGCCGTCCTCGGGCGGATTCGGGACCAGCGTCACGAACCGCCCAAGACCGACGGGATTGCGCTTGCAGTGCTCGACCAGGCGGGAGAGCGGATCGGCGCTCGGCGCGGGCCGCCGCTGCTCCCACGCCGCGAATCCGGGAGCGTCGCCGCGCTCGAGGAGCCAGCGCTCGGGACCGGGCGCGCCGTCCTCCGCCCGCGCCGCGGTTGCGGCAGTGACCAGCAGGAACACGAGCGCCGGAGCGCGCAGCATGCGGCAGTCCGCCTGCTCAAACAGTACGCCCGCGCCCGCACCGCAGGCAAAGGAAATCGCGTCGACGATCGCGCCGCGACGCGGCACGGTAACGGCACTCACGGAATCCGGCGCGCCTGCCGATATGGCGAGACGAGACGAGCGGGCGGCGGACGCGCATGCGAAGTCCATGGAGGTCTCGCATGCGTCGCAACCGCTGCTCGTAGCCGTTGAGCCAGGCGCGCCGCGCCATTACGACGACGAGCAGGATGCGACCCTCGAACCGACGCTTCATCCCCGCACACGGAGGCTCCGCCGCGTGACGACCGTGTCCCGTCTCGGCGAGTTGCTGGTGCGGCGCGGCCAGATCGAAGCCGCCCACCTCGAGCGCGCCATGAGCGAGCAGCGCCATCAGGGCGGCGCCCTCGCGAGCCACCTCGTCAAGCTCGGCTTCATCAACGAGGACGCCCTCCTCTCGTATCTCCAGAAGGAGTACCGCCTCCCGGTCGTCGACCCGTCGAACCTCGACATCCCGCCCGAGGTCCTCGGTCTCGTGCCGGCCGCGATGGCGCAGAAGCACCACCTCATCCCGGTGAACCTCGTGCGATCGAACCTCACGATCGCGATGGCCGACCCGTCGAACCTGGTCGCCATCAACGAGGTGAAGTTCCTGACCGGCTACGACGTGAAGATCGCCGTCGCCGGCGCCACCGCGATCCAGCGCGCGCTCGACCGCTACTACGACGCCGCCGCGAACTACGACCAGATGCTGAACGAGCTCGGCGAGAACGGTGACGTCCAGCTGGTCCAGGGGGAGGAGGAGGTCAGCCTCCAGGATCTCGAGCGCGCCACCGAGGAAGCGCCGGTGGTCCGCCTCGTGAACGCCCTCCTCACCGACGCCATCAAGAAGCGCGCGAGCGACGTCCACATCGAGCCGTACGAGAAGATGCTGCGCGTGCGCTTCCGCATGGACGGCGTGCTCTACGAGATCATGCAGCCGCCGGTGAAGCTCAAGAACGCCATCACCTCGCGCGTGAAGGTCATGGCGTCCCTCGACATCGCCGAGCGGCGCATGCCGCAGGACGGCCGCATCAAGCTCAAGCTCGGCAACAACCGCGAGATGGACTTTCGCGTCTCGGTGCTGCCGACGATCTTCGGCGAGAAGGTCGTGCTGCGCCTCCTCGACAAATCCAATCTCCAGCTCGACATGACGAAGCTCGGCTTCGAGGAGAAGGCGCTCGCGGACTTCAAGGAGTCGATCTACCGCCCGCACGGCATGGTGCTCGTCACCGGCCCGACCGGCAGCGGCAAGACCACCACGCTCTACTCGGCGCTCGCCGAGCTCAACAAGACGGCGAGCAACATCTCGACCGCCGAGGACCCCGTCGAGTTCAACCTCGTCGGCATCAACCAGGTGCAGATGCACGAGGCGATCGGCCTCACCTTCGCGTCGTCGTTGCGCTCGTTCCTGCGCCAGGACCCCGACATCATCATGGTCGGCGAGATCCGCGACTTCGAGACCGCCGAGATCGGCGTGAAGGCCGCCCTCACCGGCCACCTGGTGCTCTCGACGCTCCACACCAACGACGCGCCCTCGACGATCAACCGCCTCCTCAACATGGGCGTCGAGCCGTTCCTGGTGGCGTCGTCGATCAACCTCATCATGGCGCAGCGCCTGGTGCGCGTGATCTGCGCCAACTGCAAGGAGGAGGCGCCGATGACGCCCGACGCGTTGCTCGACATCGGTACGCCGCCCGAAATGGCAGAGCACATGACGTGCTCTCGCGGCGCCGGTTGCGGCAACTGCAACGGCACCGGCTACAAGGGTCGCCTCGCGCTCTACGAAGTGATGCCGATGCACGAATCCATCCGCGACGCCGTCATCGCGGGAGCGTCCACGGCCGAGGTGAAGCGGACCGCCGTCGGGACCGGCATGACCACCCTCCGCCGCAGCGGCATCAACAAGATCGCCGACGGCGTGACGACCGTCGAAGAAGTACTGCGGATCACGATGCCGGACTCGCAAGCGGGCTGACGTTCCTCCCCGGCATGTCCCTTGCTCCCTGCGTGGATTCGCGGAGGTACGCCCGATGGTGAACATCCAGGACTTCCTTCAACTCATGCTGGAAGCGGGGGCTTCCGACCTACACGTGACCCAGGACAGCCCGCCGCTGATCCGGGTCCACGGCGAACTCCGACCGCTCGCGTACCCGCCGCTCACCGCGACCGATACCCGGCAGCTCTGCTACAGCATCCTGACCGAGGCGCAGAAGAAGAAGTTCGAAGAGGAAAGCGAGCTCGACTTCTCGTTCGCCGCCAAGGGCGTCTGCCGCTTCCGCGGCAACCTCTACAACCAGAAGGGCGCCGTCGGCGGCGCCTTCCGCGCCATCCCGTACGAGATCCCACCGCTCGACAAGCTCGGCCTGCCGCGCTCGGTGATGGAGCTCGCCGCCCTGCCGCGCGGCCTCGTGCTCGTGACGGGACCGACGGGCAGCGGCAAATCGACCACGCTCGCCGCCATCATCGACAAGATCAACGCCACCAGGCCCGAGCACATCATCACGGTCGAGGACCCGATCGAGTTCGTGCACAACCACAAGCGGGCGATGATCAACCAGCGCGAGGTCTTCGCGGACACCCACGGCTTCGCGCCCGCCTTGAAGCACGTGCTCCGACAAGATCCGGACATCGTGCTCATCGGCGAAATGCGCGATCTCGAGACGATCGAAGCGGCGCTGGTCGTCGCCGAGACGGGCCACCTCGTGTTCTCGACCCTGCACACCAACTGCGCGGTGCAGACCATCAACCGCGTCATCGACGTCTTCCCGCCGCACCAGCAGGAGCAGGTCCGCGCGCAGCTCTCGCTCGTGCTGCAGGGCGTGGTGTCGCAGCAGCTCCTCCCGCGCGCCGACGGCCGCGGCCGCTGCCTCGCCGCCGAGGTGATGATCCCGAACGCCGCCATCCGGAACCTCATCCGCGAGGCGAAGGTGCATCAGATCTACTCGCAGATGCAGGTCGGACAGCAGAAGTTCGGCATGCAGACCATGAGCCAGGCGCTCGTCGACCTGCACCAGCGCCGCCTGGTCACGACCGACGAGGCCCTCGGCCACGCGACCGAGCCCGACGAGCTCAAGACCATGTTGGGGCACCAGGCCGGCATCGTCGAGAAGGTGCGGCCGATGGCGCGCCACTGAGCGCAACGCGCCGAAGCGAGCGAAGGAGGCGGTAAGCCATGCCGGTATTCAAGTGGGTGGGCGTCGGACCGAACGGCGAGACGATGCGCGGCGAGATGGAGGCGATGACCCGTCAGGCGGTCATCACGCGGCTGCGCACCCAGCGGATCAATCCGAGCCCGGAGAAGATCAAGGAGAAGGGCAAGGGCTTCGATCGCGAGATCAACCTGCCGTCCTTCGGCTCGCCGGTGAAGCAGCACGACATCGTCGTGTTCACGCGGCAGTTCGCGACGATGATCGACGCCGGCCTCCCGCTCGTACAGTGCCTCGACATCTTGTCGCAGCAGTCCGAGAGCAAGGCGCTCTGCAAGGCCCTGAAGGAGGTGAAGGAGGAGGTCGAGGCCGGTTCCACCTTCGCGGCGGCGCTCAAGAAGCACCCCAAGATCTTCTCCGACCTCTACGCGAACATGGTGGCGGCCGGCGAGGTCGGCGGCATCCTCGACACGATCCTGAACCGCCTCGCGTCGTACATGGAGAAGATCGTCAAGCTGAAGAGCAAGATCAAGGGCGCGATGATCTATCCCGCCTGCATCATCTCGGCCGCCGTCCTCGTGACCGGCATCCTCCTCGTGTACGTGATCCCGGTCTTCGCCGAGCTCTTCAACAGCTTCGGGCAGGCGCTCCCGGCGCCGACCCAGTTCGTCATCAACCTCTCGAACTTCACCATCAACAACTTCTGGATCATCATCGGCGGCATGATCGCGGTCGCGGGCGGGTTCGTCTTCACGTCCCGCACCGAGCGCGGCCGCTACTACCTCGACAAGGTGGGGCTCCGTCTGCCGGTCTTCGGCGACATCATCCGCAAGACCGCGATCGCGCGCTTCGCGCGTACGCTCGGCACGCTGGTGTCGTCCGGCGTGCCGATCCTCGACGCCCTCACCATCACCGGCCGGACCGCCGGCAACAAGATCATCGAGGAGGCGATCTTCGCCACCCGTGCCAGCATCAGCGAGGGCAAGACGATCGCCGAGCCGCTCATCGCGTCCAAGGTGTTCCCGCCGATGGTCTGCCAGATGATCGCGGTCGGCGAGACGACCGGCGCACTCGACCAGATGCTGCAGAAGATCGCCGACTTCTACGAGGACGAGGTCGACAACGCCGTCGCCAACCTGACGTCGCTCATGGAGCCGATGGTGATCCTGATCCTCGGCGGCCTGATCGGCGGCCTGGTGGTCTCGATGTACCTGCCGATCTTCAAGCTCGGATCGGTGCTGTCCTGAGCGTCGGCGGGATGAGCGCGCCGTCCGCCGACGACACGTCCGCGGGTGCGGGCGGCGCCGCGTCCGCGCGGCGCGACCAGCCGCTCCGCCGGCGGCTCGGCTGGTTCCTCGTCGTCCGCACCGTGCTGGTGACGATGTTCCTGGCCTTCGCGGCCTGGGTGTACGGGCCGCAGCCGGCCGCGGGGCCCGACCCGCGCCTCGGCCTGATCGCGCTCGGCTACGGCGTGACCGCGATCTCGGCGCTGCTCCTGCCGCGCGTCCAGCGGATCGTGCTCTTCGCGGGCACGCAGGTCACGGTCGATCTCGCGCTCGTGACGCTCGTGATCCTCGCGACGGGCGGCCTCGCGAGCCCGCTCGCCGTCCTCTACAACGTCGTCATCCTGAACAGCGCCCTGCTACGCCTCGGGCGCGGCGTGGTGGCGACCGCCGCCGCCGCGGCGATCGTCTACGGCGCGCTGATGGCGGAGCTCGCGGCCGCGGCGCCGGGCGGGATGCCGCTCGGACCGCACGCGGCCAGCCACGGAACGATCATCCTCTCGTTCTTCGCGATCGCCGGGCTCGCCCGCTACCTCTCGACGCAGCTCGCTGCCGCGGAGAGCCTGCTCGCCGCCCGCCAGGAGGATCTCGGGCGTATCGAGGTGCTGCAGCAGCTGGTGGCGAACGCCGTCGACAACGGCCTCGTCGTGACCGACGGCAACGGCCGCATGGTCTCCGCCAACCCGACCGCCGTCGAGATCCTGGGGCTGGTGCCGGGCGCCTCGGGCGTGGCGCTCGGCGACGTCCTGCCCGGCGCCGCGGGGCTCGCCGCCGACGGTGCCGCCGTCGAGCTCGCGCTCGGCGACTCCGGCGAAGCGCAACGCCATCTGCGCGTGAAGGTCGGCACGTTGACCGACACCTACCAGCACGCGATCGGCCGCATCTACGTGCTCCAGGACGTCACCACCGTGCGCGAGCTCGAGGCGCGCCTGCGCGAGCAGGAGCAGCTCGAGGCCTACGCCGACACCGTCCGCACCACGAGCGCGACCGACGTCACCGTCTTCGAGGGGCTGGTCGGCGAGAGCGAGCCGATGCGTCGGGTGTTCGGGCTCGTCGAGAAGGTCGCGCCGAGCGACTCGACGGTGCTCGTCACCGGCGAGAGCGGCACCGGCAAGGAGCTCGTAGCGCGGGCCATCCACACCCGCAGCCCCCGTGCCGGCCGCGAGTTCGTCCCGGTGAACTGCGGCGCCATCCCCGACACGCTCATCGAGAGCGAGCTCTTCGGGCACGTACGCGGCGCGTTCACGGGCGCGGTTGCCGACCGGCCCGGCCTCTTTCGCCAGGCCCATCGCGGCACCATCTTCCTCGACGAGATCGGCGAGCTGCCGCTGCCGATGCAGGTGCGCCTGCTGCGCGTTCTGCAAGAGCGGCAGGTGGTGCCGGTCGGCGGCACCACCGCGATGCCGGTGGACGTGCGCGTCGTCGCCGCGACCAACCGGGACCTCGAACGCCTCGTCGCCGAGGGCAAGTTTCGCGAGGACCTCTACTACCGGTTGAACGTCATCCGCATCGAGACGCCGTCGCTGCGGGCGCGCCCGGAGGACATTCCGCTCCTCCTCGTGCACCTGCTGCGCACCTGCTCCGCGCGCCACGGCAAGACCGTCGAGCGGGTGTCGCCGCGCACGCTCCGCACCCTCTGCACCTACGCCTATCCCGGCAACATCCGCGAACTCGAGAACGTCGTCGACCACGCGATCACCCTCTGCGAGGGCGACACCTTGACCGAGCAGGACCTGCCCGCACAGGTCATGGCGCACGGCGAGACCGCAGCCGGCGAGCCCGAGCCTCCGGCGCCGCCCGTCTTCGGCGACGGCCGCAACCTCGACGAGCAGCTCGAGACCTACGAGAAGGACATGCTGCTCGCCGCCCTCGAGCGCGCCGGCGGGGTCCGCAAGCGCGCCGCCGAGCTCCTCGGCATCAAGTATCGCAGCCTCCGTCACCGTCTCTCGAAGTACGGCCTCGCGAGCCCCGACGACGACGACCTCGATCTCGGCTCCGCGCTGAACTGACGCGGCGCCGGCTCCCGACGCCGGCGCGCGGTGAACGCGCGCCGTCGTCGGTCGTGGCCTACGCTCGCCGCACGCGACGTCGCATGCTCGACCGCGCACGAGCCGCCCTGGGTCGGCGCGACCACCCCGTCGCCGGACCCGTCGAACCGGCCCGGGGCCCGACCGGCCCCCGCGCCACGCGAGCGGCAGGGACGCGATGGCGCAGGGGCTGCGCGCCATGTCGTCGGCGACCCGATCAGCGGCGCATTCGTGACGGTCAAAAAGTGTCACCGCCAAGGAATTCGCCGGTTTTTGGCGACCTCGCGCCGCGCACGCGTTGCGGCTTCGTACACGAAGCGGCGGCGCGGACGCGGAGGCGACTCGCGGGTCGGCGCGGCGCGCAGGCGCGAAATCCGCGTTCCCATTGGAGACCGCGCGCGCCGCCGGCCGCCGCCGCCGGGTGCCCGCATCCCATGGCACCTCGCTTGCTCCCCCAGCGCTCCAACAAATCGGCTTCGGGACGATGAACGCCCCGAGACACTAGGAGGCAGACACAATGACTAAGCAGAATCAGTCCGGTTTCACCCTGATCGAGCTTCTGGTCGTCGTCGCGATCATCGGCATCTTGGCCGCGATCGCGATTCCGCAGTTCGCCGCGTACCGCGCCAAGGGCTTCGACGCCCGGGCCGAGAGCGATTGCCGCAATGCCGCAACGGCCGAGGAAGCGTACTTCGTCGACAACGCGACGTACTCGGACGCGGCGGCGTCGCTGCCCGGCTTCGTGCAGTCGGAAGACGTCAACGTCGCGCTCACCGCGAGCGACACCGACTTCAGCGTGACCTGCGACTCGCCGAAGGGCACCACGGGCTTCTCGTGCACCTGGACGAGCAACCCGACGAGCGGCGAGCCGAACATGGTGTGCACCACGTCCTGATGTCGGCGATCGGCTGACACTGGTGTGACCGCAACGGCGCGGGCGGACCTCCGGGTCCGCCCGCGTCTCATTTTGGTGGAGGAGAGCGAGTCGGGATGCGCGAACGGCTGACGCTGCACGGACTCTGGATCGCCACCGCCCTCACGATCCTCGTCCCTTCCTTCGCGGACCCCGACCTCTGGGGTCACCTGATCTTCGGCTCCTCGCTCCTCGCCGGCACCCTCCCGCTCGAGAACACGTTCTCCTACACCACCCCCTCCCAGCCCTGGGTGAACCACGAGATCCTGTCCGAAGGCGCGATGGCGCTCGCCTATCGGCTCGCCGGATCGGCGGGGCTCGTGGCGTTGAAGGTCGCGCTCGGTCTCGCGACCGCCGCGGTGCTGTGGCGAACGGCGCGGCGGCGGAGCGGCGACGCCCTCGCCGCGACCCTCGCGGTCGTCTTCGCGCTCTACGTGATGCGCCCGGGCTTCATGATCCGGCCGCAGCTCTTCACGATGCTCTTCCTCGCAGTGGCGCTCGAGATCGTGAGCGCGAGCGGTCGACGCGCCGCGGGCGGCGCCTGGACGCTCCCGCTCCTGGTCGCCCTCTGGGTGAACGTGCACGGCGGCGTGCTCGCCGGGGTCGGGCTCGTCGCCGCCGCCCTGGCGGCGGCGCGCACCGTGGAGCTCTGGTACGGCACGCTCGAGATCCGCGACGCGGTCGGCTCGGCGCTCCTCGTCGCCCTGACGGCGGCGGCCCTCGCCGTGAACCCGTACGGCACCCGCCTCGTCGGGTTCCTGCTGCACGACGTCACGCCGGCCGTGCCGATCACCGAGTGGGCGTCGGTCGGCCTCCTCGACGCCTCGTTCCCCATCTTCAAGCTGATGCTGCTGATCGCGGCGGTGGGGACCGTGATCCTCAGACCCGCGCTCGCCGAGGCCGCCGTGGTCGCGGCGACCGCCGTCGTGGCGCTCCGCCACCAGCGCCACGTGCCGCTCTTCGCGATCGCCGCCGCGCCGCTCGTCGCGGCGACGCTCGTCGCGCTCGGACGCCGCTGGGCAGCCACCGCCGGCGCCAGGCTGCCGGCCCTCGCGCGCGCCGCGCTCACCGCCGCGGCGGCGATGCAGGTCGTGTTCGCGATCCTTCTCGCGGGCGCGTGGCGCGGCGAGATCACCGTGCTCCCGAGCCACTATCCCGTCCAGGCCGTCCGCTTCCTGGTGCAGAACGACATCGTCGGCAACGTCGCGCTCCCGTTCAGCTGGGGCGAGTACGCGCTCTGGGCGCTGCCGGCCGGCTCGCGGGTGGCCGTCGACGGCCGCTTCACGACCGCCTACCCGCAGGACCTCCTCGCCGCCGCCTGGCGCTTCATGACCGGCGAGCCCGGATGGGACGACCTCCTGAACCGCTACCCGACCGACCTCGTCATCGCCGACCGCGCCCACGGGTCGGCCGAGCGCCTGCGCGGGCACCCGGATTGGCAATACGTGTACTCGGACAAGGTGAGCTTCGTCTTCCTGCGGATCGGCGCGCGCCACGCGGACGCGCTCGCGCGCTTCCACGCCGGGCAGCTCGTCTACGACGCCAAGCCATTCGCGACGACCTTCCCCGCCGCCGACCGCTCGTGGGCGCCGCCGCCGCGCGACGCGCGCATGGCCGCGAGCGCGGCCACCTTCCCCGGCCGATTCTGAGGTTCACGGCCCGCCGGTCTCTGCTACATTGGCCCGCGCCATGGAGACCCTGACGCTCGCGTTCGTCTTCACCTTCGGCGCGATCATCGGCAGCTTCCTGAACGTCTGCATCGCACGGCTCCCCGACGGGCGCTCGGTCGCGCGGCCGCCGTCGCACTGTCCGAAGTGTCGTGCCTTTCTCGCCTGGTACGACAACGTCCCGGTCCTGAGCTACCTCCTGCTGGCGGGCCGCTGCCGCGCCTGCCACGTCCGGATCTCGGCGATCTATCCCGCCGTCGAGGTGCTGACCGGCGCGCTCGCGATCGCCCTCTTCCTGCGGCTCGGGCCGACCTTGGCGTTCGTCGGCTCCTTCGCCTTCGCCGCCGCGCTCGTCGTCATCACCTTCATCGATCTCGACCATCAGATCATTCCGGACGTCATCAGCCTTCCGGGCATCGCGATCGGCCTCGCCTTCTCGGCCGTATCGCCGCTCGTGACCCCGGGCGACGCGCTCCTCGGCGTGCTCGCCGGGGGCGGAACGTTGCTCGCCGTCGCGTGGACCTATCAGAAGCTCCGCGGCGTCGAGGGCATGGGCGGCGGCGACGTCAAGCTCCTCGCGATGATCGGCGCCTTCCTCGGCTGGCAGAGCATCTTCGTGACGCTCTTCGTCGGCTCGGTGATCGGCTCGCTGATCGGCGTCGCCATGATGCTCTACGAGGGCGCCGACACGAAGCTCGCGATTCCGTTCGGCCCGTTCCTCGCGGGCGGCGCGCTCGTCTACCTCTTCTGGGGCGAGCGCATTCTCGCCTTCTACTTCGGGAGCTGAGCCGGCGCGGCGTCGGCCGCGAACGCCTCGCCGCGCTCGGCGAGCCGCACGAACGGCGAGGTACCGTCGCGCTGCGGGCCGCGGTACCGGTAGACGGGACGATCGGGGTAGCGGCGCGCGAGCGCCGTGTCCTCCGCTCCGAGCTCGCGCGCCCACACGATCGGACCGTCGAGCGCCGGCGCGTTGAGATAGAGGTAGGGCGCGAACTGCAGCATGCCGGCGCGGTCGCGCGCCAGCTCGGCGGCGCAGCGCGGCGTGAGCTTCCGGTCGTCGGGAAGGCGCAGCAACGCGTCGGGGCTCGCTCCGGGGACGCGGCGCCCCGGCGACGCGTCCGCGAGCGCGGCCGCGAGGCGTCCCTCGGCATCCGGTCCGGGCGCGAGACGCGCGAGCTCGTCGCCGAGCCGGCAGGCATCGGCGCGCTTGTAGTAGCGGGTCGAGCGCGCCATCGGCACGCCGCGCGCCCACATGCGCACGATGAGCCGGGAGCCGAGCCCGTCCGGAACGAAGATCAGGGCGCGGTCGATGCCGGCGTGGCGCGCGTCCTCCTCGGGATGGAGAGCGATCGCCGTCCCGCGCGTCGCGTGCGAGGCGAGGCGGGCCGGGGCGAGCCCGATCGTGGCGACGATCGCCATCGTCGCGACCGCCACGGTCGCGACGTCGCCGAGCGCGAGGCGCGTGCCCGGAAACGCGCGCCGCCGATCGGCGAGCCCGACGACTCCGGCCGCCACGAGCACGACGAGCGCCGGCACCGCAGAGAACACGAGACGCGGCCCGAACAGCGTGTCGCGGTGGAAATAGAAGAAGAGGCCTGCGACGAGCGTCAGCACGTAGCCCGCGAGGAGACGGGTCCTCCCCGCCGCGAACCAGCAGCCGGCCGCCGCCAGGAGCGTGACCGGCAGCGGCCACTCGAGGAGGTAGACGTTGGTCTGGTGCGCGTCGATCGCGGTCAGGCCGACGGCGCGCGCGAGGGTGAGCGTCGAGCCCCAGGGCACATCGCGCTCGAGGCCGAGGAGCGTGCCCTGAACGAGCGCGTAGGTGAACGTGAGAGGGCTCCCGGTGGTCGCGCGGTTGTAGACGAGCGTCGGAAGCAGCGCGACGGTGGCGGCCGCCGCGCCGGCCACCACCGTCGCGATCCCGCCCCGCGCGCGCAGCGCCGCGACGGCGCTCGGCACCGCGACCAGCGCGAGCGCGAGCGCGTCGAGCGGCCGCAGACCGAGCCCGAGGCCGACCGCCGCGCCGAGCACGGCGCCCGCGCGCGCGCGCCCCGCCGCCACCGCCGGCAACGCGGCGAGACCGGCCGTGACGGCGAGAGCCGTCGGCAGGTGGTTCATGGCGCTCGCGTCGATCGCGACGACGAACGGCGACGCCAGGACGAGCACCGCCGCGAGGCGCGCCGTGCGCTCGTCGAGCCCGGCGGAGCGCGCCAGCGCATGGACGGCGGCCGGTAGCGCCGCGGCGAGGAGCGGCGTCACCAGCCACGGCGCGCCGACCGCGAGCCCGAGCGCCAACAGCATGGGATGGATCGGCGGGTACTGCCCGAACCATCCGTGCGGCGTGACGGGCGCGAAGAGCGTCTCGAAGTGCGCCGGCAACGGCGGCGGCGGCGCGACCCATTCCCCGGAGAGCAGCAGACGCGCCTGGAAGTACTGCACCCACGCGTCGATCACCGGCGGCATGCGCCCGAAGTGCCACCAGGCGACCGCCGCCGCCTCGACCGCCGCGAGCACCCCGACCGCCGCCAGGAACCTCCGGGGCGACGGCGCGAGCGCGCGGGCGAGCCCCGCACGCACGGACGCCGCGACGCGTTCGCGCCCGAGGAGCAAGGCGAGAACGGTCAGCAGCACGACGACCAGCAGCGCCGCGGCCGAGCGCGTCCACGCGGCGCCGTAATAGGCGCCGTCGGTAACCCCGGTCCACGCCCCGACCGGCAGGAGCCCGAGCAGCGCCCAGAGGCTGAGGAGGACGGCGAGGACGCGGTCCATCACCGGAATATCGGCCGCCCTGCCCCGGAGCTTGAGCGGTCGCGACCCGCTACGAGTACCGATTCCCCGGCCGTACCCGGGGCGTAGAAGGGAGGCCGGAGGCGACGACGATGCAGCGGCTGGACGAAGCGCGGGGCTTCACGGTGATGGAGTTGCTCGTGGTGGCGGGAGCGCTCGGCCTCCTGGCGACCGGCGCGGCGCTCGGATGGGCGCGGCTCGAGTCGGTCTTCCGGCTCGACGCCGCGACCCATGCGCTCGCCGCCGACCTGCACGACGCCCGCGTGCTCGCGATCGCGTCGGCGGCGCGCGCGCGCCTCGTCTTCGCGCGCGGCGCGGCGAGCTACCGCGTCGAGCGCGCCGACGACGCCGGCACGTTCCACCTGACCGCCCTTCGCGCCCTCCCGCGCGGCGTGCTGATCGCCGACGCCAACTCGAGCGGCGACCTCGTGTTCTCGCCGCGCGGCGTCGCCGAGAACGGCACGGTCGTGCTGGTGGACCGGCGCGGGCGGCGCGCGACGCTCCGGCTGAACCAGCGCGGGCGCGTCACGATCGAGCGGGGCCGGACGTGAGGCGCGATCCCGCGGGCTCCGCCCTCGTCGAGTCGCTCGCGGCGCTCGTGCTGATCGCGCTCGCGGGTGCGCTCGTCGCGTCGGCGGCGCGGAGCGCGCTCCGCGCCGCGCATCGCGCGGCGACCCTGACGCGGGCGACGGCCCTCGCCGGCCGCGAGCTCGCGCGCCTCGCGGCAACGGCGGAGACCGCCGCGAGCGAGGAAGCCACGCTCGCGGCGGCGGGCTTTCCCGGGCCGGTCACGTGCGTCCGGACGATCACCCGCGACGGTCTCGTGGCGGATCTCCGCGTCGGCGTCGTCGCCGGGCGTCCCGCGGAGCGCGTCGCACTCGGCACACGCCGCCTGCTGCGGCCCCCGGCGGGCGAATGAGGCGCGACGCCGCCCCGCGCGGGATGACGCTGGTCGAGCTCCTGGTCGCGATGGTGCTAGCCCTCGGCGCGACGGCGGCGCTCGGGGTAGGCGTGCGCGCCGGCCTCGCAGCGGGCCTCCGTGCCGGCACCGACGCCGAGGCCGCGATCGAGACCGCGGCGGCGCTCGAGCAGCTGACGCGCGACCTCCGCGCGGCCGGCTACGACCCGCGGGGAGCGGGCTTCCCGCCCTTCACGGTCGTCGCCGCCGACAGCGTCGAGCTGCAGGCCGACCTCGACAGCGACGGCGCGATCGACGCGACCTCCGAGGAGCGCGTCGCCTATCGGGTCGCGGCGTCGAGCCGGAGCCTCCAGCGGATCGTCGGCGCGCAGTCGCTGCCGATCCTCTCCGAGGTCGCGAGCGGAGGACTCCGCTTCGCGTGGCTCGACGCCGCCGGAGCGACGCTCGACCCGGACGATCCGGCGACGGCCGCCGCGGCGCGGCTCGTCGCGATCGACCTGGCGGCGACGCCTCCCGGACGACCCGTCGTGCGCGTGCACGGCGGCGTGCGCCTCCTCAACCGATGAACGCCCGCGGCAGCGCGCTCCTCGCGGCGCTCCTCCTGATGGCGCTCGCCGGCCTCGTCGCGAGCGAACTCGCCGAGCTCGGCCGGCGCGCGCTCGCGCGAGCGCGGCTGGATCGCGACGGGGCGCGCGCCTGGTATCTCGCCGAGGCCGGGTTGGCCGACGTCGCGGCGGGACTGCCGTCCGGCCACGCCTTCACCGACGCGCTCGCGACGGCCCCGGCGCCGCCTCCGCCGAGCGGAGACCCCTGGACGTGGGGTGCGGGCTTCGCCGACGACGCCGACGAGACCCCGCGCGACGACCTGCGGGATGGCAACGCACGTGTCATCCTGTACGTGAACGCCTTCGGCCCGCCGCCAGTCCGGCGCCGGCTCGAAGCGCTGATCGGCCGGGAAAGCGCGCCGTTGCAGCCCGGCGCCCTGGTCCTGACGGGGGATCTGCGATCGCTGACTCCAGATTTTTCGCTGGACGGCCGAGATTTCGACATGGCCAGCGGCTGCACCGCTCTCGGCCCGGGCCCAGCGCGACCCGGCCTCACGCTCCCGGAAGACGCCGGGCTGCCCGTCCTGACGCATCCCGAGCGCATCGTCGGACGCGGCCTCGCGCCGAGCATCGCACGCCGGGAAGCGCCCTCGTTCGCCGAGGTCGAGGACGATGCGCGGGCGACGCGCCTTGCCCCCGGCCCGCTGCCGGCCACGCTCGGCGACCTCGCGGCGCCGCGCTTCATGATAGTCGACGGCGACGCCGTCGCCGATCGGTCGAGCGCAGGCGCCGGCGTCCTCTACGTCACGGGTCGCCTCCGGGTCGCGAGCCGGCTCGCGTTCACGGGCATGCTCGCGACCGCCGGCGGCATCGACGTCGCCCCCGGCGCGACCCTCGAGGTGTGCGGCGGCGCGTGGGCCGCCGGCGCGCCCGCGGTCGCCGTCGACGGCGCCGGCTTCGTGCGCGCGAGCGACGGCGCGCTCCGTCTCGCCGCCACCCTCGCCCCCCTGCCCGCGCGCGCGCGCATCGTCGCCGTGCGCGAAGCCCCCTGACCGAAAGGACGCCCCATGGCCGACACGATCCTCGTCGTCGACGACAGCGCGGACATCGCCCTCATCAGCGCGCGCATGCTCACGCAGCGCGGCTTCGCCGTCATCACGGCCCACACCGGCGCCGAGGCGCTCGCGATGGTCGCGCGCCAGCGTCCGAGCCTGGTGCTGCTCGACGTCATGATGCCCGGCATGAGCGGACTCGACGTGCTCCGCGCGCTGAAGGCGGATCCCTCGACGGCAACCATCCCGATCATCATGGTGACCGCGAAGTCGACCGACGACGACCTGCTGAGCGGCTATCAGCAGGGCGCGGACTACTACATCACCAAGCCGTTCACCGCCGACGTGCTGATCTACGGCGTGAGCCTGGTGCTCGGGCATCAGGTCGCCGAGCCGTCGCCGCGCGCGACCTGAGAACGTCGGCCGCGCCGCGCGCGGCCGCAAGGAGGCCCACGATGGCCGACACGATCCTGGTGGTCGACGACAACGAGAACGCCACCCGCATGACCGCCCGCATGCTCTCGGGACTCGGCTTCGAGGTGACGACCGCGCTCGACGGCCCGAGCGCGCTCTCGCAGATCGCCGAGCGCCACCCGGACTGTATCCTCCTCGACGTCATGATGCCGCGTATGAGCGGGCTCGAGGTGCTGTCGCGCCTGAAGCGCGATCCTGCGACGACCGCCATCCCCGTCATCCTCTTGACCGCGAAGAGCCAGGACGAGGACGTGCTGACGGGCTATCGGGAGGGCGCCGAGTACTATCTCACGAAGCCCTGCACGACGCGCGACCTGGCCTACGGCATCCGGCTGGTGCTCGGGAACCGCCGCCCCCAGGGGGCGAGCGCCTCGGGCTGAGCTGCGGGCGCCGCCAAGCGGCCCGCGGCGGCGCGGCGCAGAGCGCCACGCCGCGACGTGGACCTCGCGCGGGCGGCGGGCTACAGTCGCCGGCCTTCGAGGTCGCCGACGTGAGTCCCCAGAGCCAAGCCCGCGGATGCCTGATCACGATCGAAGGGATCGACGGCGCCGGCAAGAGCACGCAGGTCGCGCGGCTGGCGGCGATCCTCGCCGGGCGCGGCCATCGCCTGGTGACCACGCGCGAGCCGGGAGCGACGCCGCTCGGGCGCGAGGTCCGTCGCATGGTGCTCGGGCGCGAACTCGCCCTCGCGCCCGACGCCGAGCTTCTCCTCTTCCTCGCCGACCGCGCCGAGCACGTCGCGACCGTGATCGCGCCCGCCCTCGCGGATGGAGCGGTCGTGCTCTGCGACCGCTTCGCCGACTCCACGATGGCGTACCAGGGACACGGCCGGGGCCGCGACCTCGCGCACGTGCGTCGCTGGAACGCCGAGAGCAGCGCCGGCGTCGTGCCCGACCTGACGCTCCTCCTCGATTGCCCGATCGATCTCGGCACCGAACGCCGCCGCCGTGAGACCGATCGCTACCAGGTGCTCGACCGGACCTTCCACGAGCGGGTACGCGCGGGCTTCCTCGCCGAGGCCGCGGCGGCGCCCGATCGCGTCCGTCGCATCGACGCAAGCCGCCCGCTCGCCGACGTCGGCGTGGAGGTCGAGCGCGTGACCATCGACTGGCTCGACACCCACGGGTTCCGCGCCGCGGCCGCCTCGGCGAGCGCCTGAGCATGCCGCCCCGTCGCCCCGCCGCGCCCCAGCCGGCGCCCACCGCACCCACCCCGATCGTTCGTTTCGCCGACGTCCTGGGCCAGGAGCGCGCGATCGCTCATCTCCGCCGCGGGTTCGAAGGAGGCCGGCTCGCGCACGCGTTCGTGTTCACGGGGCCCGCCGGGGTCGGCAAGCGCACGGTCGCGCGCGCCCTCGCGACCGGCGTGCACTGCGACGCCGCGCCGTTCACGGCGTGCGGCGCCTGCAACGCCTGCCGGACGATCGCCGCCGGCACCCATCCGGACGTGCGCTTCGTCGCCGGACCGCTCGAGGGCAAGCGCGACATCTCGATCGAGCAGGTGCGCGATCTCCAGCGGGAGCTCGGCTTCCGCTCGCTCTCGCGCCATCCGAAGGTGGGGATCATCGACGACGCGCACCTCCTCACGGCCCAGGCGCAGAACGCGCTCTTGAAGACGCTCGAGGAGCCGAGCGGCGACAGCGTGCTCGTGCTGGTCGCGATCCAGCAGTCGGCGCTGCTGCCGACGATCCTGTCGCGTTGCCAGCGGGTGAGCTTCGGGCCTCTCCCGACCGCCGACGTCGCCGCGATTCTCGAGCGTCACGGACGGAGCGCCGCCGAGGCGCGCGTCCTCGCCGCCTACGCCAACGGCAGCCCGGGCGTCGCCCTCACCCTCGACCCCGAGTTCTTCGGCCGGCGGCGCCGCGAGCTCATCGCGGCGCTCGCCGGGCTCCGCGGCGCCGGCTTCAAGAAGCTCACCGACTTCGCGCAGACGCTCGCGGGCGAGGAGAAGGACCCGACCGCCGTGCTGGCCGTCATCGCGGTCTGGATGTCCGTCATCACGGTGTTCATCGTGGTCGCGTCGATCACGGTGCCGTTCTGGAACCCGGACGGAAAGGGGGATGGGAGGCTGAAAAGGCCGCTGC
>WBZR01001826.1_pt1 | contig 24639 bp, 19 predicted proteins | sample 5204231 | NCBI WGS metagenome assembly WBZR01 (sample SAMN12412403, study PRJNA552823) | activated sludge metagenome | isolation source: activated sludge from anammox sidestream of wastewater treatment plant... | place: USA: Virginia | collected 2017-08
CATAAGATGAGCCCATGGCCGCCAGCCCACGCATTCCCGGCTTCCGCTTCCTTCACAGCCCCGGCCCGACGCGCGTGCCCGACGAGGTGATGCACGCGATGCAGCAACCGATGATGGATCTGATGGATCCGCGCGTCGCCGATCTCGTCGCCGACTGCGAGCACGGCATGCGCCGGCTGCTCGACGCCGACGAAGCGCATGTCGTCTTCTACGCCGCCAACGGCCACGGCATGTGGGAGGCGGTGACGGTCAACCTGCTGGCGCCGGGCAAGACGCTGCTCGTCGCCGGCGGCGGCCATTTCTCCGAGAGCTGGACGCGCCAGGCCGAAGTGCTGTGCGGCGCGGTGTCGGGTGCGCAGGTCCAGCGCACGCCGCACCGCGAGGGCCATCCGATCGACGCGGCTGCCGTCGAACAGGCGCTGCGCGACGACCGCGAGCAGCGCATCGCCGCCGTGGCGGTGGTGCACACCGACACGGCCAGCGGCATCACGAGCGATCTGGCCGCCGTGCGGCGCGCGCTCGACGCCGCGCGCCACCCGGCGCTGTTCGTCGTCGACGCGGTGGCCTCGGCCGCGGCCGCCCCGCTGGCGATGCGCGCGCTGGGCATCGACGTCGTGATGGGCGCATCGCAAAAGGGTCTGATGATGCCGCCCGGCCTGGGCTTCGCGCTCGTGAACGCGCGCGCGATGGCCTGGACCGAAGCGCACCCGGGGCCGCGCTTTTATTGGGACTGGGCGCTGCGCAGGAGCGAGCTGCAGTACCGCAAGTTCTGCGGCACGCCGCCGCTGGCGCATCTGCAGGGCCTGCGCGCCGCGCTCGGCCTGATCGAGCAGGAGGGGCTGGCCGAGGTGCAGGCACGCCACCGGCGGCTGGCCGGCGCCGTGCACGCCGCGGTGCAGTGCTGGGCCGAGGCCGGCGCGCTGCGCCTGCACTGCAAGGTCCCGCAGGCGCTGTCGGCCTCGGTCACGGCGATCGAGGTCGAGGCCGCGGCACGCGCGCGCGGCGTCGATCCCGAGGCCATCCGCAGCATCGCGCGCGAGCGCTTCCAGGTCGCCGTCGCCGGCGGTCTGGGTCCGCTTGCCGGCCGCGTGCTGCGCATCGGCCACCTCGGCGACATGAACGAGGCCGCGATCCTCGGTGCGCTGGCCGGCGTCGAGGCGGCGATGAGCACCCTGCTCGTGCCCTACGGCCGCGGCGGCATGGAAGCGGCGATCGCCTCGCTGGCCGCAGCGCGCGGCGCGCGCGCCTGAAGCGGCTTCGCCCGGCGCGCGCGGACGGGGCAGACGCGGCTGCAGCGCCCGCACGACGCCGGCCGTCACGGCGCGTCGGCCAGGCGTGCCGTCCACTCGGTTTCGTCGAAGCCGACGCTGACGCGGCCATCGCCCCACTGCACGACCGGGCGCTTGACGAGGCTGGGCCACGCGAGCATCGCCGCACGCGCGCCGGCGGCATCGACGACGCGTGCACGTTCGGTCTCGGCGAGCCGGCGCCAGGTGAGCCCCTGCCGGTTGAGCAGGGGCTGCCAGCCGAGCACGGCGATCCAGGCGTCGAGCATCTCGGGCCGCAGGCCCTCGCGCTTGAAGTCGTGGAACGAGCAGGCGACGGCGCGCCCGGCGAGCCAGGCACGGGCACGCCTGACGGTGCCGCAGTTCGGTATGCCGTAGAGGACGATCGACACGGGGTCTGCAGGCTCTCAGTTGCGGTTCGAGTCGTTCGGCTGATCGCAGCTCGGATCGATGCCGTAGCTGGCGGCGCTGGCGTGGCCTTCGTTGTCGAAGCTCACCTGGAACCACAGGCAGTCGTTGGTCGGATAGCGCCACGACCACAACGCGCCCCCCAGCCAGCCGAGTTGCCGGCGCTCGGCCGGGCGACCCAGCTCGAGCAGCACCTGCGCCGGCGACAGGCCGACCACGCGGGCCGCGAAGTCGGCGAAATGGGCTTCGTTCAGGACCTGCTGCACGGCCTGCACGCGGCCGTCGCGGCCGACGTCGACCATCCAGGTCATGCGGCCGAACGGGCCGTTGGCGTATTCGAGCCGCTCGGCGCCGTCGGCCAGGGCGTAGCGCCCGCTCGGCGCCCCCCAATGCGCGAGCACGGCGACCTGCGGCTGTCCGGCCTGCGGCGGCGTCATCGCCGCACAGCCGGCCAGGATGCAGGCGCAAAGCATGGCCGCCGGCCGCGCCACCTGCGCCGCCAGCCACGGGCTCGTGCGCAGCGCCCTGCGCATCGTCATGCGCACGGCATCGACCCCCGACGCCCGCAGCCCGGCGCGAGGGCCGCCGCAGGCGTCGTCCATCGACGCACCCCGGCCGCCGGCGACAACGCGGCTCGCCCGGCGCCCTGCCGTCGTGCGCGCGTCATGCCGTGCGACGTGCCGCCGCGCCGCGCAGCGCGGCGATGCGGGCGTCCTTGGCACGCCACAGTTCGGTCAGCCAGCGCTGCACGCGCTTGCGCTGCCCGAGATCCTCGACGCCGCCGGTGTGCAGCTCGCTCGGGATCGCCCGGCGCTCGGCGCGCACGACGACGCGCTGCAGGTCGCCGCGCATGAACTGCCAGAAGCTCGGCGCGCCTGCGGGGTAGACGATCGTCACGTCGAGCAGCGAATCGAAGCGCGCGCCCAGCAGCTGCAGCGTCGTCGCCAGCGCGCCGGCCTTGGGCTTGAGCAGATGCGTGTAGGGCGAGCGCTGTGCGTCGTGCTTGGCCGCGGTGAAGCGTGTGCCTTCGACGAAGTTCATCACGCTCGTGGGCACGAGCTCGAACTTGGCGCAGGCGCGGCGTGCCGCCTCGAGGTCCTCGAAGCGCTTCTCGGGGTGCTTGCGCAGCACCTGCTCCGAATGCCTGCGCATGAACGGGAAGTCGAGCGCCCACCACGCCAGGCCCATCACCGGCACCCAGATCAGCTCCTGCTTGAGGAAGAACTTGAGCAGCGGGATGCGGCGGTTCAGCAGGTGCTGCAGCACGAAGATGTCGACCCAGCTCTGGTGGTTGCAGATCACCAGGTACCAGCCCTCGTAGCTCAGCGCATCGATGCCCTGCACGTCCCAGACGGTGGGCTGCGTGAGCCGCATCCAGCCGCTGTTGCCGGCGATCCAGGCCGTGGCCACCGCGTTGAGCAGCGGGTCGAGCAGACGGCGCACCGTGCGCCCCGGCAGCACCAGCCGGGCCAGCGCCAGCACGAACAGCAGCAGGCACCAGAAGAGCGTGTTGACCACCAGCAGCACCAGCCCGAGCACGGCGCGCAGCGGCGCCGGCAGCCAGCCGAGCGGTGCTGAGGGTTCGGTACGGTCGGGCGACATGGCGCGGGCGCGCTAGCGTAGCAGCGTTCGCCCTTGCCCGACGCCCGCCGGGCGCGACCGGACCCCAGGGCGCGCGGCGGGCGCGCCGCCGCAGCCGAGGCATCCGCCGCCGGCCACGGCTGCCTTGCAGCCCGCCCGACCCCGAGTGCTTGCCCGCCGTTGCTGGCCAGGAGCGTAGGCGGTCCGCCCACGCTCCTAGCAGTTGCCGCTGCCGCAGCCGCAGCCCGCGGGCTGCTCGAACTGCGGAAACAGCACGTTGTTCTCGAGGTGGATGTGCTCGACGAGGTCGTCGGCGAACTGGCGCGTGCCGGCATAGAGCGCGCGCCAGGTGTTGCAGGCTTCCTCGGGCGGCTGGTGGTTGTTCGTCAGCTCGACCAGGCGCTCGAGCATCGCGCCGTGCGCGGTGTGCTCGGCACGCATCACGCCGGCGGGCTGGCCGGCCATCGGGCTGCCGTTGCGCATCATCGGGAAGAGGATGCCTTCCTCCTTGGCCATGTGGTCGAGCAGTTCGCCTTCCATCTGCTCGATCAGGTCGCCCAGGCCGGCGGGCACATGCGGGTTGTCGCGATGCACGGCCTCGACGCGCCGCGCCATGCGCAGCAGCTCGGGCAGCTGCTCGCGGTGCACTTCGTGAAAGCGCGTGACGATGTGCTCGATCAATGCGCCCGGCTCGCGCATCGCGGTCGTGCCGTCGCCGCGCTCGAGCGGCGCCAGCTCGGCGAGCACCGCCTGCAGATCCAGACCCTTGTCGCGGCAGGCCTCGGCCAGCGGCACCTGGCCGCCGCAGCAAAAGTCGAGCTTCAGGCGCCGGAACAAGGCGGTGGCGCCGGGCAGCTCGACCGCGATGCGGCCGAGCATCTGCTGCGCGCGTGGGTCGGTGAGGGCGGGATCGGCGAGCATGGCGGCAGTCACGGAGGCTCCTTGAAGATGCATATCTGATGAACTTATTAGACACTAAAATCCAGCTCCTGTGAATCTTTGGTGTCCGGGCCGATGAAGCTGACCCAGTGGAGCGACTACTGCCTGCGCGTGCTGATGTACTGCGCCGCCAGCTCCGGGCGCGAGCGCCCGGTGACGATTGCCGAGATCGCCGAGGCGCACCGCATCTCGCGCAGCCACCTGACCAAGGTGGTGATGTCGCTGGCGGCACAGGGCTGGCTCGAGACGACGCGCGGCCGCGGCGGCGGCATCCGCCTGGCGCACCCCGCCGGCGAGGTGCGCGTGGGCGAGGTGCTGCGCGGCGCCGAGACCGACTTCGCGCTCGTCGAGTGCTTCGAGCCCGCGGCCAGCACCTGCCAGCTCGACGGCCGCTGCCGGCTCAAGGCGGCGCTGCAGCGCGCCCTCGCGAGCTTCCTCGCCGAACTCGACGGCGTGACGCTCGACGATCTCGTGCGGCCCGTTCCTGCCGTCGGCACGGCCCTGCGCGGCGTGCCGCTGTCGCCGGCGCTGCCGCCGAGCGCGGGCCCGCGCCCGCGCTGAACGGCGCGCCGCAAGCGGCGCTCGGAGGCTCTCAGGTACGCGCCGGCCCGGTTGCGGCCACGGCCGCCGCCGGCGACGCCGGTCCCTCGAGCTCCGGCGGCATCAGCAGCAGCACGGCGGCCGTGAACAGCGCGATGCCCGCCATCACGGCGAACAGCGTGCCGAAGCCGGCTGCCTTGACCGCCGGCCCGAGCACCCACACCGCGCCCGAGCTGATGCCCAGCGCGATCGCCAGCCGCATGCCGGCGACGCGGCTGCGCATGCGGTCGTCGACGAAGCGCACGATGGTCGCGTCGGTGAACGGGATGGCGCCGAACACGAGCACCATCGATCCGAGCAGCGCCAGCCAGGCCCACCAGCCCCGCGCCAGCGCGGCCGCGGCCAGCATCGGCACTTGCAGCGCGACGATCGTGAGCCACAGCGGGCGCAGCGCATGGCGGTCGATCAGCCGTCCCACCGCCACCTGTGCCAGCGAGGCCACGGCATAGATCGCGCCCAGCAGCCAGCCGAGCGTGGCCGGCTCGCGCACGAGCGCGCCCAGGCGCTCGCCGAGCATCTGGCCGTTGCCGTTGGTCGTGAGGTTGAAGATCAGGCCGCTCGACGCCGAGGCCACCGTGAGCACCGCCAGCACGCGCACCAGCTGCGCCGGCGCCGCGGCCGCGGCGGCCTTGGGCGCACGGCGCGCGGGCGGTTCGCGCTCGGGCGGCGCGAGGCGCCAGAACACCAGGCCCAGCGCCAGGCAGGCCAGACCGGGCACGGCGAAGGCGGCGCGCCACCCGGACCATTCGACGAGTGCGCCGGTGAACATCGCCGCCGCCGCGACGCCGAGGTTGCCCGCCAGACCGTTGACGCCGATCGCCGCGCCCGGATTGGGTGCGCGCTGCACCAGCATCTGGATCCCCACCGGGTGGTAGATCGACGCGAAGGTACCCAGCAGCGTGAGCGCCGCGGCCAGCGCCCAGGGCCCCGGCATCGCGGCCGCGAGCAGCGCCGAGCCGCCCATGCCGGCGAAGAACACGAGCATCATCGGCCGCCTTCCCCATTGATCGCCGAGCCTGCCCGCGGGCAGCGAACCGAGCGCGAACATCACGAAGGCGCCGGTGCCGTAGGGCATCAGGTCCTCCCAGCGCGCCAGGCCGAAGTCGCGCGCGATCGCCGCCACCGCCGTGGCGAAGACGAGCAGGAACAGATGGTCGAAGGTGTGCGCCAGGTTCAGCAGCAGCGCCACCGAGGGGCGCAGGTCGGGCTCGCGCACGGTTCAGGGCCTGTGACGACGCGGATCACCCCCGCCACTCATGTCTGCGCAGGCTCATCGGGCCGTGCCGCCGCCCTGCCGGGCCTCGTACTGCGAAGGCGTGACGCCGGCGCGCGCCAGGAAGCCGCGCAGATGCACGAGCGCGCGCGCGTCGAGCGTATGGCCGTGGTGCGGCCGGTGCAGGATGTCCTCCATGCGCTGCAGCCTGACACGGATGCGCGCGCCCGACAGCGACTCGATCTCGCAGCCCAGGTGCTCGAGCAGCGACTCGATCTCGCGCCAGTGCACGTTGCCGCTCGGCGGATCGTGGAAGATGCTGCGGATCAGGTTGACGTGATGGCGGCTCATGCTCGGCTCCCCGCGCAGGCCGCGGACACGGGCCGGCGCCGGTGCGGGCGAGCGTAGCGCAATTCGGCCGCGCGGCCCGCGGCACCCGCCGGCACGCCCGCCCTGCGGCCCGCGGACTTCAGCGCTGCGGCGGCGGTTCGGCGGCGCGCCAGCCGCCGCCCAGCACCTTGTACAGCACGACCGCGTTCTGCGCGGCCTGCGCCTGCGCCTGCACGAGCGCGAGCTCGGCGGCCAGCGCCGAGCGCTGCGCATCGAGCAGCTCGAGGTGGCTGGCCACGCCGTTGCGCCAGCGCAGGTCGGCCAGGCGCTGGCGCGCCGTCTCGGCCTGCACGAGCCGCTGCTGCGCCTGCACCTGCTCGCCCCAGGTGGCGCGGCCGGCGAGCGCGTCGGCCACCTCGCGGAAGGCCGACTGGATCGCGCGCTCGTACTGCGCCAGCGCGATGTCGCGACCGGCCCGGGCCAGCTCGAGATTGGCCTGGCTGCGGCCCGAGTCGAACAGCGTCGCGAGCAGCTGCGGCGCGAAGCTCCAGGCCCAGGAGCCCGACTTGAACAGCCCCGCGAGCTCGTTGCTCGCGCTGCCCACGCTGCCGGTGAGCGTGATGCGGGGGAAGAACGCAGCACGCGCGACGCCGATGTTGGCGTTGGCGGCGACGAGCTGCTGCTCGGCGGCGCGCACGTCGGGCCGCCGCGTCAGCACCTCGGAAGGCAGGCCCACCGGCAGCTCGGGCAGACGCGCCGCAGCGGCCAGCGTCAGCCCCGCGCTCAATTCGGGAGGCACCGGCTGCCCGAGCAGCAGCGCGAGTGCGTTCTCGTCCTGCGCGCGCTGGCGCTGGGCCTGCACCAGGCCGACGCGCGCGCTCTCCAGCAGCGACTCGGCCTGGCGCAGATCGGGCTCGGCGGCGGCGCCGACGTCCAGGCGCAGCTTCACCAGCCGCAGCGAGGCCTCGCGCGTGGCCAGCGCCGCACGCGTGACGCGCAGCGCCTCGTCGTCGGCGGCCAGCGCGAGGGTGCCGCCGGCCACCGCCGCCACGAGGGCGATCTGGACCGCCTTGCGCGCCTCCTCGGCGGCGAGCACCTGCGCGGCCGCGGCATCGCTGGCCGCGCGCAGGCGGCCGAAGACATCGAGCTCGTAGGCCGTGACCTGCACGCCGGCGGTATACAGGCTGTTGATCGAGCCGCGGCCGCTGGGCTGGCGCGCCCCGGCCAGACCGGCGCCCAGCGTCGGCCAGCGGTCGGCGTCGCGCACGACCGCCTGGGCCCGCGCGGCCTCGATGTTGAGCGCGGCGATGCGCAAGTCGCGGTTGTGCGCCAGCGCCAGCGCGATCGCCTGCCGCATGCGCGCGTCGCCGAAGAACTGCGGCCAGTCGAGCGTCTCGGCCTGGGCGCCCGCGGCCGCCGCCGCAGATGGCGCCGCAGACAGCGCGGCCGCCGCTGCCGCCGCCGGGAACTGCGCGGGCACCGGTGCCGCCGGCCGCTCGTAGCGCGGCGCCGGCGCGGCGCAGCCGCCCAGCAGCGCAGCCGCGGCGGCCTGCAGCACAAGCCGGCGCGCGGCAGCGCGCAGCACGCGCGCGCGGCGCGTCGTCATGGCTGCCCCTTCGCTGCCGCCGCTGCCGCCTCATCGCCTTCGGCCGCCTCGTGCGCATACAGGCGCCGCTGGCGCTCGCTGCCCTTGAACACGCGGCGCACGAGCACGAAGAACACCGGCACGAAGAACAGCGCCAGCGTCGTCGCGCTCACCATGCCGGCGATGACGCCGGTGCCGATGGCGCGCTGGCTGGCCGAGCCAGCGCCGCTGGCGACGGCCAGCGGCAACGTGCCGAGGATGAAGGCCATCGAGGTCATGACGATCGGCCGAAAGCGCATGTGCGCCGCCTCGAGCACGGCGTCGACGACGCTGCGGCCCTGCGCGTGCAGGTCCTTCGCGAACTCGATGATCAGCACCGCGTTCTTGGCCGACAGGCCGATGATCGTGATCAGGCCGACCTTGAAGTACACGTCGTTCTCCATGCCGCGCAGGCTGACGCCGGCGAGCACGCCGACCACACCCAGCGGCACGATGAGGATCACCGCGAGCGGGATCGACCAGCTCTCGTACAGCGCCGCCAGGCACAGGAAGACCGACAGCAGCGAGAAGCCGAACAGGATGAAGGCGGTGCTGCCCGACAGCCGCTCCTCGCGCGACTGCCCGGTCCACTCGTAGGCGAAGCCGGCCGGCAGCCGGGCCGCGAGCCGCTCCATCTCGGCCATCGCCGCACCGGTGCTCTGGCCGGGCGCGGGTTCGCCGGCGATGCGCATCGTCGGGTAGCCGTTGTAGCGCACGGTCTGGATCGGGCCCACGCTCCACGAGCTGGCGGCGAAGGCCGCCAGCGGCACCGGCTGGCCGGCGTTGTTGAGCACGCTGAGGCGCAGCAGATCCTCGGGCTGCATGCGCGCCGGCGCGTCGGCCTGCACGACGACGCGCTGCATGCGGCTGGCGTTCGGGAAGTCGTTGACGTAGGCGCCGCCGAGCGCGGTCGACAGCGCGGCGTTGACGGCGCCGAAGCCGACGCCGAGCGCGCTCGCCTTGTCGCGGTCGATGTGCAGCTGTAGCTGCGCCGCGTCCTCCAGGCCGTCGGGGCGCACCGCGGCCAGCAGCGGGCTCTGCGCGGCCATGCCGAGCAACTGGTTGCGCGCCGCCAGCAGCGCGTCGTGGCCAAGGCCGCCGCGGTCCTGCAGCCGGAACGCGAAGCCGTTGGCGCGGCCGAGCTCGGGAATCGGCGGCGGGCTCAAGGGGAAGACGAAGGCGTCGCGGATGCCGGCCAGGCCGCCGAAGGCGCGCGCGGCCAGCGCCTGCGCCGAGTGCTCGGCGCCGCGCCGCTCCTTCCAGTCCTTGAGCGCGACGAAGGCCAGGCCGGCGTTCTGGCCGTTGCCCGAGAAGCTGAAGCCGAGCACGCCGACCATGCTCTCGACCTCGGGCTGCGCGAGCATGTACTTCTCGACCTGCGCCATCACCGCCTGCGTGCGCGCCGCGGTGGCGCCGGGCGGCAACTGCACGTTGACGAGCACGGTGCCCTGGTCCTCGTTGGGCAGGAACGAGGTCGGCAGCCGCGTCCACATCCAGGCCAGCGCCAGCGCCACCGCGACGTAGACGACGAGCGAGCGCCAGGCGTGCGGCAGCACCCAGGCCACCGAGCGCTCGTAGTTGCGCGTGCCCTGCGCGAAGGCGCGGTTGAACCAGCCGAAGGGGCCACTGCGGGCGTGCTTGTGGCCGGCCTCGACCGGCCTGAGCAGCGTCGCGCACAGCGCCGGCGTGAACGACAGCGCCATGAAGGCCGAGAACAGGATCGAGCTCAGCATCACGGCCGCGAACTGGCGGTAGATGTTGCCGACCGCGCCCGCGAAGAACGCCAGCGGCACGAACACCGACACCAGCACCACGGTGACGCCGACGATGGCGTTGGAGATCTGCCCCATCGCCTTGCGCGTCGCCGCCAGCGGGTGCAAGCCTTCCTCGCTCATGATGCGCTCGACGTTCTCGACGACGACGATGGCGTCGTCGACGACGATGCCGATCACCAGCACCATGCCGAACATGGTCAGCACGTTGATCGAGAAGCCCAGCGCGAGCAGCGTCGCGAAGGTGCCGAGCAGCGCCACCGGCACCACCAGCGTCGGGATGAGCGTGTAGCGGATGTCCTGCAGGAACAGGTACATCACGAGGAAGACCAGCAGCACGGCCTCGAGCAGGGTCTCGACCACCTGGCGGATCGAGAGGTCGACGAACTTGGACGTGTCGTACGGGATCACCGCCTTGACGCCCGGCGGGAAGTAGCGCGCCAGCTCGTCGAGCCGCGCGCGCACCGCCTTGGCCGTGGCCATCGCGTTGCCGGTGGGCGCGAGCTGCACGCCGATGCCGGTGGAGGGCCGGCCGTCGAGACGCGCCTGCGAGGCGTAGCCCTGCGCGCCGAGCTCGACGCGCGCCACGTCCTTGACGCGCACGCTCGAACCGTCGGCGTTGGCGCGCAGCACGATCTCGCCGAACTGCTCGGGCGTGGCGAGCTGGCCGCGCACGACCACGGTGGCGAAGATCGACTGCCCGGGCACGCTCGGCAAGTCGCCGATCGTGCCCGAGGCGACTTGCGCGTTCTGCGCCGCGATCGCCGCCGTGACGTCGCCGGCCGAAAGCCGGTAGCCCACCAGCTTGGCCGGGTCGATCCAGATCCGCATCGCGCGCTCGGTGCCGAACAGCTGCGCCTGGCCGACGCCCGGGATGCGCTGGATCTCGGGCAGCACGTTGCGCGCCGCGTAGTCGCCCAGCGCCACCGGGTCGAGCCGGTTGTCGTCCGAGTACAGCGTCGTGAACAACAGGAAGTTGCTGCGCGCCTTGTCGACGCGCACGCCCTGCTGCACCACCGCCTGCGGCAGGCGCGGCGCGGCGCGCGCCAGCCGGTTCTGCACGTCGACCTGCGCCAGGTCGGGGTTCGTGCCCGGCTCGAAGGCGAGCGTCATGCTGCCGCTGCCGTCGGCCTGCGCCACCGACTCGACATAGATGAGCCCGGGCGAGCCGTTCATCTCGCGCTCGATGACCGACAGCACGCTGTCCTCGAGCGTCTGCGCCGAAGCGCCCGGGTAGAAGGCCGACAGGATGATCGACGGCGGCGCCACGCTCGGGAACTGCGCCACCGGCAGCTGCGTGATCGCGACGCCGCCGGCGACCATGACGAACAGCGCAATCACCCAGGCGAAGACCGGGCGGACGATGAAGAACTGAGCCATCGCGCCGGCCTCAGCGCGAAGCGGCCGACGCCGGCGAAGCCGAAGCCGAAGCGGCCGGCCCCGCGTCGACGCGCGCCGGCGACCACGGCACCGGCTTGACCGTCGCGCCCGGACGCAGCTTCTGGAAGCCGTCGACCATCACCTGCTCGCCGGCCACGAGGCCCTCGAGCACCACCCACTGACCGCCGACGGCGGGCCCCAGCTTCACCGCTCGCGGCGCCACCTTGCCGTCGGCGCCGACGACCATCACGCTCGCGCCCTGCGCCGCCTGCGCCACGGCCTGCTGCGGCAGCCGCACCGCGCCGGCGGCGGCCGCTTCCTGGAGCCGCGCGCGCACGTACAGGCCCGGCAGCAGCGCGCCCCCGGGGTTGGGCAACTCGGCCCGCAGCGTGATCTGCCCGGTGCCGGGATCGACGCTGAGATCGGAGAAGAGCAGACGCCCCGGCAGCGCATGGGTGCTGCCGTCGTCGAGCACGATGCGCACCAGCGCCGCCTCGGCGCCCGCGGCGCGCTGCAGGCGGCCGTCGGCGACCGCGCGACGCATGCGCAGCACCTCGGTGGCCGACTGTGTGAAGTTGACGTACATCGGATCGATCTGCTGCACCAGCGCGAGCTGGGTCGCCTCGCCCTGCCCGACGAGCGCACCCTCGGTGACCAGGGCACGCCCGATGCGCCCGGAGATCGGCGCGTTCACCGCCGCATAGCCGAGGTTGATCTGCGCCGTCTGGCGCGCCGCCCGGGCCGCCGCCACGTCGGCTTCGGACTGCTTGTACGCGGCCTGCGCGGCCACCAGGTCCTGCTGGCTCACGGCGCTGGCCGCGGCCAGCGGCTGGTAGCGCTCGGCCAGCGCGCGCGTCTGCAGCAAGTTGGCCTCGGCGCGGGCAAGCGCGGCCTCGGCGCTGGCCAGCGCAGCGCGGTAGGGCGCGTCGTCGATCTGGAACAGCGGCTGGCCGGCGCGCACGTCGCTGCCCTCGCGGAAAAGCCGCTGCTTGACGATGCCGGCCACGCGCGCGCGCACCTGCGCCACGCGCGAGGCCTCGGTGCGACCGGGCAGTTCGGTCACGAGGCCGACGGTGCCGGGCGTGACGGTGAGCACGCCCACCTCGACCGGAGGCGGCGCCGCAGCGCCCGCGCCCGGCGCCGGGGTCGGCGACGGGCCGCAGCCGGCGAGCACGACGACGACCGAAGCCGCGGCCATGCGGCCACACCGGCGGACACGCGCCACGGCCGGCCGATCGGCGCCGGGACCAGACTCGAACAACATGCAAGACCTCGCCAGGACGCGGCGCGCGCGGCCGTGCCGCCTGCAGGCTGCACGCCGCCGCGCACCGCGGCGGGAATGGATGGGGTGGTGGGCGATGCGGCAGCGCCGCACCGCGCCGAGCGCGACTATAAGGACATGCGCGAAGCCGCACGCGACGCCGGGCTGCCGCGTGCCGGAGCAGGCAGCCGCGCCATCGCAGACGATCGAAGCAAGGCAGCCGCCGGTGGCTGCGCTGCTCGCGTGCACGGGCAATCCCGTTCACGTCGTGCGCGCGCCGATGCGGCATGGCACGAAGACCGCCCGCTGCGCACCCCGTCGATGCACGACGCGGCTTGGGGCTTGGAAGCGACCGAAGGCCGCGCTACGATTGCAAAATGCAACCGACGACCCGGGAAGGCGCGGCTGCATCGGCACGGGCCCGGGCGCCGGGTCGCCGACCCTGCCTCTTTCGAAGCACAAGGAGAACCACGGTGACGCATTCCTCGATTGCCCGCTGGCTGCTCGCCGTCCTGGCAGCGGCCCTCGCGGGCTGCGCTGCGCAGCCGGCCGGCGGGCCGCTGCGGGCCACCCTGACGCGCACCGCCTATGGCCTGCCGCATGTCCAGGCCGACAGCGACGCCGGCGTGGGCTATGGCCTGGGTTACAGCGTGGCCGAGGACCGGCTGTGCGATCTGATGGACGCGGTCCTCACGGTGCGTGGAGAACGCGCGCGCTTCCTCGGCGCCGACAAGGCGAGCAGCTACGGCCTGAACAACCTGCGCTCCGACCTGTTCCAGAAATGGTTCAACGACGACGACGCCGTGGCTCGACATCTCGCAGCGCAGTCGCCGACGATCGCGGAGATGCTGCGCGGCTACGCCGCCGGCGTGAACCGCTATTTGCGCGACAAGGGAAGCTCGGCGCGCCGCGACGCCTGCCGCGACGCCGCCTGGGTGCGGCCGATCGCGGTGCAGGACCTGGCGCGCCTCACGCGCTGGCAGGGCGTCGGCCTGGGGATCGGCAGCAATGCCGCCATCGTGGCCGTCACGACGGCCGCTCCTCCGGCCGGCGCGGGCCAGGCTCGCGCGACCGAGCCGCAAGTCGCGCTGTCGCCGGGCGCGGCGGAGCGGGCCGCTGCGTTCGACGAGGCGCCGGTGGACGCGCTCAGCAGCAATGCGGCGGCCTTCGGCCGCCTCGCCAGCGCCAACGGCAGCGGGCTGCTGTTCGCCAACCCGCATCTTCCGTCCTTCGGCAGCTCGCGCCTGTCGCTGCTGCACGTGACAAGGCCGGGCCATTACGACGTGCTCGGCTCGGCCTTCGTCGGCATGCCGTTTCCGACGGTGGGCTTCAACCGGCATCTGGCCTACACGGGGACGATCTCGCAGTCGCAGCACCTGAGCTATTTCGCGCTGCGGCTGGCTCCGGGCAACCCGCTGGCCTACCTCGTCGACGGCCGGGTCGAGGCGATGAAGCCGCGCACGCTGCGCGTCGAAGCGGCGGGCCCGGATGGGCGCCCCGAAGTCAGGCAGCACACGATCTACGAAACCCGCTACGGGCCGGTGTTCGCCCTGCCGGGCCGCTACGCCTGGACGCGCGAGCGCGCCTTCGCGATCCGCGACGCGAACAGCGAGAACCCGAACTTGCTCAACCAGCTCGAGAGCTACGCGCGCAGCCGCGACGTCGCCGAACTGCACGCGGCCCAGTTGCGGCTGCTCGGCAACTCCTGGCTGATCGTCACCGCCGCCGACGACCGCGGCCAGGCCTATCACGGCAATCTGACGCCGGTGCCGCGCATCACCGACGACATGCTCGCCCGCTGCGTCGACACGGAGTTCAGGCCCCAGCTCGCCGAGGTCGGTACCTATCCGCCCAAGCCCGCGGCCGTGGTGGTGCTGGACGGCTCGCGCAGCGATTGCAGCTGGAGCGAACACGCCGACGCGCCGCGCCGGGGCATCTTCGCCGGCTCCGAACTGCCGCGCTTGCTGCGCGAGGATTTCGTGCAGAACTCCAACGACAGCTCCTGGTACACGAACCCGGCGGCACCGCTCACCGGGTTCGCGCAGGTGGTGAGCCGCGAGCGCATCCCGGTGTGGTGGCGCACCTCGATGGGCCTGCGCGGCATCGCCGAGCGCCTGCAGGGAGGCGACGGCAAGCCCGGCAACAAGATGGACGCCGCAGCCCTGCAGGCCCTCTTCTACAGCTTCCGTGTGCTCGCCGCCGAGCAGCACCTCGATGCCATCCTCGCGGCGTGCACGCCGCCATGGGCCGCTGCCGCCGTGCCCGAGGCCGAACTCGAGCGCGCCTGCGCCATCCTGCGCCGCTGGGATCGCCGCGCCGACCTGGACAGCCGCGGCTACCTGCTGTTCGAGCGGCTGTGGCTGGCGCTGGTCGGCGAGGCCGGCCTGTTCGAGCCCTTCGACGCGCAGCGCCCGCTGCGCACCGACCAGCGCCTGCGCAGCGACGATGCGACGCGCACACGCCTGCGTACGCTCATCGCCGATGCGGTGAAGTCGATGCGCGACAGCGGCATCGCCCTCGACGCCCGGCTTGCCGACACCCAGTACTTCGCCTTCGGCGACCGTCCGATCGCCTGGCCCGGCGGCCCCGAGAACACCGGCATCTACAACCGCGTCGATGCGGCGCCCTGGCCGGGCGCGCAGCCGGGTCGCCGGCGCGTGGTGGGCGGCCCCACGCATGTCCAGATCGTCGGCTTCGGCCCCGACGGACCGGTGAACCTGTCGCTGCTGCCCATCGGCCAGGCCACCGATCCGGCCCGCTCGCCGCACCGCGACGACCAGGCAGCGCTGTTCGCCGAAAAGCAGCTCGTGCGTTTTCCGTTCAGCGCCGCCGAGATCGCCGCCGACGCCGCACGCGTAACGGTGGAGCTGCAGGAATAGGCCCGGGCGTGCCGCTTCGGAGCGTCACAAGCTCTCAGTCCACCTTCGCGCCCGAAACCCGCACGACCTCGGCCCACCAGCGCGATTCGTCGCGAATCAACGCCGCAAAGCGATCCGGCCCGATGGACTCCGCATCGGCGCCGAGGAGACCCATCTGCCGGCGCATCTCATCGGTCTGCATCACCTTGGCGATTTCGCCGGCCAGCCGCCTGAGGATGCCGGCCGGTGTACCGCCCGGCGCGTGCAGCCCGACCCAGGAGTTGACTTCCAGCCGCGGCAAACCCTGCTCGGCCATCGTGGGCTCATCGGGCAGCAGCGGCGAGCGCCGGGCCGCCGTGACACCCAGCCACTGCAGCCGGCCGGCGCGCACGAGGCCGAGCATGGATGGGATGCCGCCGCAGTACAGATGCACAGCGCCGGTGGCGACATCGTTCATCGCCTGCGCGCCGCCCTTGTAGGGCACGTGCACCATCTTCACACCCGCGACCATGTTGAACAGCTCGCCGCACAGGTGCGGCACCGATCCGTTGCCCGAGGAGGCGAAGTTCAGCGCGCCGGGCCGCGCCTTGGCCAGCGCGACGAGGTCGTGCACCGTCTTCAGCCCGAGCGAGGGCGGCACGCCGAACGCGTAGGGCACGGTGGCGAAGCGATAGACCGGCACGAGATCCTTCTGCGGGTCGTAAGCGAGCCTGCGGTACAGGTGCGGGCCGATGGTGATGAGGCCGCTCGTGCCGATGACCAGCGTGTGCCCGTCGGGCGCCGAGCGCGCCACCTGTTCGGCGCCGAGATGCCCGCCGGCGCCGGGGCGGTTCTCGACCACGACCGGCTGGCCCAGCGCCGGTGCCAGGTGGTGCGCGAGCAGCCGCGCCGCGGCGTCGTTCACAGCGCCGGGCGGATAGGGCACCACGATGCGCAGCGGCCGGCTCGGATAGGGTTCGGCGCCGGCCTGGGCGAGCACGTGACCGAGCGGCGCGAGGCCCACGGCGGCGGCCAGCAGGGCTCGGCGTCCAGGCGTCATTCGGGCAACCTCCCTGAGCGGCGCGGCGGTTCAGCGCGGCGCCGGCGACTCCAGCACCGTGCACACCGAGACGCGCTTGCGTGCCACCAGCGCCTCTTGCCAGGCATGCGAATGCCCGGGCCGCACCGCGTGCGCCTCGAGCGCAGCGCGGTCGCGCCACAGCTCAACCAGGTGCACGCGCGTGTCGTCGCCGGCCTGCGGCACGGCCACCTCCATGCGCAGGCAGCCGTCGTCGCCCATGCACTGGCGCGCTTCCTGCCGCACGCGCGCGAGCAGCGCCTCGTGCAGGCCGGCCTTGGGCTCGTACTCGATGTAGATGGCGATCGTCATCGTGCGCGGCACATCGCTGGCGCCGAAGCAGTGTAACGCCGCGTGCCGCCATGAGCCGCCATGAGCTTCCATGAGCCGCCGGCACACCGCGCGAAGGCACGCACAGCGCCGCATGCAGCGCTGTGCGCGCGCGTGCATGACGGTTCGCGAGCCAGGCCGTCTCTCGCAGCCGCCGCACCGAGCCGCCGCGCACAGGCCCGCCCACCGCACCGGAAACCGCTTGCCGCCCCCGCTGCTCCCAGGATGCGCACACGGCTGCGACCCGCTACGCTTCAGGCCGAAGTCCCGCCACCGTACTGCCCCGTCATGGCGATGAGTGCCTGCGCGCTGGAGCATCCTGGCCGATGGCCGGCCGCGGCCGCGCCGCTGGCCGGGCTGCTGACGCGCGCCGTGGTCGCCGGCCGGGCGGCCCGGGCAAGCGCTGCGCTGGCGCTCGGCGGGCTGCTGCTTGCGGTGGCGCCGCTGGTAACGGCGCAGCAGGCGGCGAGGCAGTCGGCGGCGGAGCCGGCCCGCCGCATCGCCCTCGTCGTCGGCAACAACGGCTACGACAGCGCGCCTCTGGCCAACTCCATCAACGACGCGCATGCGATGACGCAGGTGCTGCGCGAGGCCGGCTTCGCGGTGATGCTGCACACCGATATCGACCAGCGCCAGTTCCAGCTCGCGCTGCGCGAGTTCGGCGAGCGCCTGAAGGCCGCCGGCAGCGGCAGCGCGGGCCTGTTCTACTACGCCGGCCACGGCATGCAGATCAAGGGGCGCAACTTCCTGATCCCGGTGCGCAGCCGCATCGCGCACGAGGACGAGGTGGCCTACGCGGCCGTCGATGCGCAGTCGGTGCTCGACAAGATGGAGTCGGCCGGCAACGGCACCAACATCGTCATCCTCGACGCCTGCCGCAACAACCCGTTCGCGCGCAGCTGGCGCAGTGCGCAGCAGGGCCTGGCGCAGATGGACGCACCGGTGGGCACGCTGATCGCCTACGCCACCGCGCCAGGCTCGGTGGCCATCGACTCGCTGCCGGGGCTGCGCAACGGCCTGTACACGACCCACCTGGTCGAGGCCATCCGCCAGCCCGGCCTGAAGGTCGAGGACGTGCTCAAGCAGACGCGCAACGCCGTGCGCCGCGCCTCGGCGCAGCGGCAGACGCCCTGGGAGGCATCGGCGCTGGTGGGCGACTTCTACTTCCACCCGCCGCGGCCGATGGCCGCGCCGAGCGTACCGCCCGCATCGGCGCCGGCCGCTGGCCGCCCCGCCGTGGATGCCGAGGCGGCGGTCGACGCCGCGGTCGAGGCCGCCTTGTGGGATGTCGTCAAGGACTCGCACAGCAGTGCCGAGCTGTACGCCTACTTGCAGCGCTTCCCGAACGGCCGGCACGCGCGGCAAGCGCGGCAGCGGCTGGTCGAACTGGCCGCCTCTGACCAGGCGCCCGCGGCGACCCTGCCGCCGCCCGATGCCGCGCCGTCCTTCCCCGGGCTGCCGGCGGCGCCGACAGGCGCCGAGCCCTTCGTCATCCGGCCGGCCGCCGACGCGGTCGAGTACGCGGCACGCTGGGGTCTGCAGCCGCCCGCCGCGCGAGCGCCGCAGCCGCGGCGCAACGCCGCCGGTTTTGCCGAGGGCGACGCGTTCCGCTACCGGAAGACCGACCTGGGCGCCGCCGGGGCCGTCACCGACTACCTGTGGCAGGTGCAGCGCGTCGAACCCGACGGCTCGCTGTGGGTGAACGACGGCCGCCAGCGGCTGGATGCGCTCGGCCAGCGCCACGGCGGCAACGACGAGCACACCGGCGTGTGGCTCGAACTGTCGCCGCCGCTGCCGCTGCTGGAGCTGGCGCGGCGCGGTGCCGGCGTCGAGCAGGGGTGGCGCACGACGGTGCGCATGCGCGACGCCGCCGGTCTGGTCGAGGAGGCGGCGCTGCGCGGCACGCTGCGCACGAGCGCCGAAGCGGTGCGCGGGCCGCGCGGCACCGCCGACCTGCTGCCGGCCATCCGCATCGAGCTGGCGCTCACCGGTACGAGCCGGCGCAACGACGGCGTGGTGCGCGTGCTGAACTGGGTGCACACGTACTGGATGGCGCCGCCGCTGCTGCTGCCGGTGGCGTTCAAGATCTACGAAGCGGCCGACGCCCTGGCGCGGCAGAACACACTGCACGAGCTGATCGCCATCGACCAGATGAGCCTCGCCGAGGCGGCGCCGGCGGGCGCCGGGCGCTGAGCGCCTGGCGGGCGTGACGGCCGTCGTCCTGGTTGATGGCGTCCTTCGAGACCCTCATGTCGGCACCGATTCGCTCGGCGCCGCACGTTCGCACGATGTCACGGCCGCGCGCGCCCGGCCGGCGCTCTTGCAGGCGTCGAGCTGCATCGCCGCGAAGAGGAGCTCCAGGGCCGGCTCGTGCAGGCCGATGCCTTCGTCGCAGGAGGCATGCGCGACGGTCGCGCGGGGCCGTGCGCGCCCGTGGCATGCTCGCCCGGCCCGCATCGCGCCCGTGACCCGCCTCGCCTCGCACTTCGTCCTCTACGTCGCCGACCAGGCACGCAGCCGCGACTTCTTCGTCGCGGTGCTGCAGCAGGCGCCGCAGCTCGACGTACCCGGGATGACCGAGTTCGCGCTGGCCGGCGGCGGCGTGCTCGGCCTGATGCCCGAGCAAGGCATCCGCGCGCTGCTCGGCGAGCGGCTGCCCGACCCAGCGCAGGCGCGCGGCACGCCGCGTGCCGAGCTCTATCTCGTCGTCGCCGACCCCGACGCACATCACCGGCGGGCACTCGCGGCCGGCGCCGCGGAGTTGTCGCCGCCGGCGCTGCGCCGCTGGGGCCACCGGGCCGCGTATTCGCTCGACCCGGACGGGCATGTGCTCGCGTTCGCCGCGGACGACGCGTCCCGCTCCGGCGCGGACGACGACGACACCGCCGAGTCGCCGGCGACGCCGAGCGCGGATGGACGCGCGGGCATGGGCGGCAGCCCTTCGGACTCGGGCCGCGGGCAGTCCTCGTGAGCGGCGAGAAACGGTGCATGCCCGTCGGGATCGGCCCGATCCACCGCGAACAAGGCACCAGATTGCGCTTGCGCCCCGCCGCAGCCCGAGCGCAACGGGCTGTCGCGCGCGGCTCGAGGCGTGGAGATCATGAGGATAGGTATCGAGTTCGCGAATTCTTTTCCGTTGTTGTGGCTGGCACCCCCCAATAGCATCCCGCTGCCCTGGGAAGACGCCTGAATCCGTGACCTCGCCGTACGCGACTCGACACCGGATGCCGATGACATGACGACGGCTGGCGACTCGATGGGCCATGCGCGTGGATCGGCGAGCCGCTCGCGCCATCGCGAAGATGTCGATGTCCGGCGGCAGCCATCCCCACCGCAGCGCGCCTTGGTCGGCCGCACGTCCGGCGAGCGGTCCGGCGGTGCTCGGCCGTACCCGGCCGGTCGGCGGCGCGCAAGGCAAGCGGATACCGGACAGCCCTCCTGCGCGGAGGCTTTCGTGACAAAGGCATGGCGCCCTCGCGCCCTGTCCCCGGCCGCCGTGCGTGCTCGCGCGCGCTGAAGCAGCCACCAGAACAGGTCATTTCGAGCGGCAGTTCGCGGAGGACATCATGGAGACAGGCGTTTCGATCGGCCCGGCGCATTGGGCCTACCTGCTGGGCATCGCGGTCATCGTCGTCACGATGGTCTTTCGCGCGAACGTCGTGGTGCCTTCCATCGTGGCGACGTTCTGCGTCGCCTACGCGTGGTCCGGCAGTGCGGTGGCCGCCATGGGCAGCATCTTCAACGCGAGCTTCGTCGCCGCCAAGGAGCTGTTCAACATCTTCCTGGTGATCGCGCTGATGACCGCGCTGCTCAACGCGCTCAAGGAGCTGCGCTCCGACATCCGGATGGTCGAGCCCTTCCGCGCCGTGATGAGGAACGGGCACGTGGCCTATTTCGTGCTGACGCTCGTCACCTATTTCATCTCGCTCTTCTTCTGGCCGACCCCGGCGGTGCCCCTGGTCTCGGCGGTGCTCCTGCCGGCGGCCATTGCGGCCGGCCTGCCCCCACTCGCAGGGGCGGCGGCCATCGCGATCGCCGGACAGGGCATGGCCCTGTCGTCGGACTACGTGATCGGCGTGGCACCGGGCATCAGCGCCAAGGCGGCGGGTGCGGCCGCCGCCGTCGTCGCCGATCGGGCGCTGGTGCTGTCCTTCGTTGTCGGCGCCGTGGCATTGGTCATGGCCTATCTCCAGCTGCGCAAGCATTTCAGGGCGCCGAGCGAGTCGCTGCTCGATGCCTGGCAGGCACGGGCCACGCACGGCATGGTGTCGGCGCCCGAGGGCACGGCGCACAAGGAGGAGATCGCCCGCGCCACCAGCCGCGACGAGCCGCTGCTGACCGAGGAAGACATCGCGCTCGAGCTGCACGCGCTGCAGCGCCGGCGCGTGAAGTGGTCCCGGCTCTTCGCCGTCGTCACGCCGCTGGCCTTCCTCGGCGTGGTGGCACTCATGGTGGCGCCCAAGTTCGGCGGCGGGCTGCCCACCATCAAGGGCGGCGATGCCGCCTCGCTGGTCGGGGGCATGGCCGCCGTGCTGCTCATCCTGAGCACGCTGGCGATGCACGGTCCGCGCAGGATGCTCGAGGTGACCGCCGATCACATCACCGAGGGCTTCGTCTTCGCCTTCCGTGCCATGGGTGCGGTGTTGCCGATCGCCGGCTTCTTTTTCCTCGGGGGTGCCGAGACCGCCGCCGCCATTCTCGGCACGCCCGCCGACAAGATGCCCAGCCTGCTGTTTCAGGCGGTGCAAAGCGCCCAGGCGTGGATCCCGCAGGATCGGTTCCTGGTGGGCTTCGGCGTCATGATCGTCGGCATGGTCACCGGCATCGACGGCTCCGGCTTCTCCGGGCTGCCGCTGACGGGCGCGCTGGCAGGCGCTCTGGCGCCGATCTCGGGTGTCGATGTCGGCACGCTTGCCGCGCTGGGCCAGATGGGCGCGGTATGGACGGGCGGCGGCACCCTGATTGCCTGGTCGTCGCTGATCGCCGTCGCAGGCTTCGCCCGCGTGTCGGTCGTCGAGACGGTGCGCGTGCTGACGCTGCCGGTCCTCTGCGGGCTGGCGGCGGCGACCGTCTTCGCCGTGCTCGTGTTCTGAGCACCGCTGCCCGCGCGGGCCTGGCGGCTGTCGGGGAACGGAGGGCCGCCCCCGCATTGCCTGACGCCGCGGCGGCGCGGACCGGGCCGCGGCCCCGCCGCGAGGGCGCCAGGAGCGTGGGCGGCGGAATTCCGGCTCCGCTCCTAGAAGCACTCGGCGGCGATCGCGCGCACAGCGGTGCGCGCCTCGTGCGCCAGTTCGACCAGATCGACGCCGGGAATCGCGTCGTCGTCGACGACGACGCGCCCGTTGCACAGCAGCCAGCGCAGGCGCGGCCGCGCGCCGCTGACCACCGGCGCCAGCGCCTCGTCGTGCAGGCCGAAGTGGCGCGGGTCTTCGAGCGCCCACACCGACAGATCGGCGGCCATGCCCGGCGCGAGCGTGCCCACGCCCTCGAAGCCGAGCGTCCCGGCGCCGCCGGCCGAGGCCCAGTGCACGAGCTGCTCGACCGTCACCGCGTCGGCGCCTGCCTCGCCGCTGCCTTCGGGCCTCGGCCGCGCGGCGCCGCCGGCCTGCGCGCGGTGCAGCAGCCACGCTGCGTGCAGCTCGCTCAGCATGTCGGCGGCTTCGTTGCTGGCCGCGCCGTCGACGCCGATCGAGACCCTGGCGCCCAGCCGCTCGAGCTGCGGCGCCGGCGCGACGCCGCTGCCCAGCCGCCCGTTGCTCTGCGGGCAATGGGCGATGCCGGTGCCGGTGCGGCCCAGCAGCGCGCGTTCGCTCGCCGACAGGTGCACGAGGTGCGCGAACCAGACATCGGGGCCGAGCCACTCGTGCTCGGCGCAGACCTCGATCGGCAGGCGCCCGCCGAAGCGCTCGGCGCAATGCTCGTAGTAGGCCACGGTCTCCGACATGTGCGAGTGCAGCGGCACGCCGAGCGCACGCGCCGCACGTGCCGCCGGCACGAGTTCGGCGGGCTGCAGCGCCACGGTGATCGTGGTCGGCGCGAAGGCCACGCGCTGCATCACGCGCGGCCCGCGCTGGTGGAAGCGCGCCACCGTGCGCTCGAGCGCGGCGAGCATCGCGTCGAAGCTCTCGGGCCGGTCACAGGCCGGCGTTGCCGCCTGCGTGCCGCGCGCCACGGTGCCGCCGCCGCGCAGCAGCATGAAGCGCAGGCCCAGGCGCGCCGCCTCGTCGAACAGCACTTCGGCCGGGTCGTAGCCGATGCCGGGCCAGAACAGGTAATGATGGTCGGCCACCGTCGTGCAGCCCGAGCGCATCAGCTCCACCAGCCCGATGCGCGCGGCCAGCCGCAGCCGCCGCTCGTCGGCGAATGCGCCGCGCGCCTTGAACGGCACCGCCTGCAGCCAGGGCGAAAGCGTCGCGTCGATGCCCGCCGGCACGCCCTTGAGCAGCGACTGGAACAGGTGATGGTGGGTGTTGACCCAGCCCGGGCAGACGATGCAGCCGGCGGCATCGAGCACGCGTTCGCCGGGCGCGGCGGCCAGGCCGCGGCCCATCTCGGCGATGGTGCCGTCGGCGGCGATGCGCAGATCGCTCGCGCTGCTGCGTGCCCCGGTCGATGGCACCGCGCCGGTGAGGATGGCCGCAGCGCCGCGGATCAGGCAGGACGCAGCCGGCACGGCGATCGGGTCCAGCGCGCTCAATGGTCCATCTCGCTTTCGTGCCAGCCGCCCAGCGCCCACTTGGACAGCCAGGCCATCGCCATGAACAGCACGATGCCGGTGGCCGTGATGAGCAGCAACGCCGCGAACAGGCGCGGGATGTTGAGCTGGAAGCCCGACTGCAGGATCTGGTAGGCCAGCCCCGAGGCCGTACCGCCGGTGCCGGCCACGAACTCGGCGACCACGGCGCCGATCAGCGCCAGCCCGCTCGAGATGCGCAGGCCGCCGAAGAAATAGGGCAGCGCCGAGGGCACGCGCAGCCGCATCAGGGTCTGCCAGCGCGTCGCACGGTTGAGCTTGAACAGGTTCTTCAGACCCGGGTTGACGCTGCGCAGCCCGAGGATGGTGTTGGAAATGATCGGAAACAGCGCCACGATGGTGGCGCAGATCACCATCGCCGGGATCGGATCCTTGACCCAGATGATGATGAGCGGCGCGATGGCGACGATCGGCGTCACCTGCAGGACGATGGCGTACGGGAACAGGCTCACCTCGATCAGGCGGCTTTGCACGAACAGGAAGGCCGCGGCCACGCCCAGCACCACCGCCAGCGCGAAGGCGGCGAAGGTGATCTTCAGCGTCGTCGCCAGCGCCGTGGACAGCAGCCCCCAGTCGGCGACCAGCGTGCGCGCGATGTCGGCCGGTGAAGGCACCAGGTAGACCGGCACCTCGAACCAGGTGCACACGGCCTGCCACAGCCCCACGAGCAGCAGGCCGACGGCGGTGGGTGCGCCGATGCGCACCGGGGCGCGGTCGGCCAGGGCCGCCGGCGCACCGGCGGCGGGAGCAACAGGGGTACTCACGCCGATCCCTCCGTGTGCGGCGCCGCCCCGGGCGCGCGCGCCGGCTGCCGCGGCGCGTCGGCCGGGCCGGCCGACAGACCTTTCGTTGCAGGCGTCGCCCGAGGCCCGCGCCTCGGGAGCGGCGCCTGGGCCGTGGCAGATCGCGGCGGCGGCATGGCGGCTCAGCGCTCGCCGCGGTTGGCGCGCGCCAGGTGCTCCGAGAGCACGCGGCAGTTGTCGATGAAAGGCTGCGAGACGCGGTAGCCGTCGTCGCGCTCGGCCGGCGCGTCGATCGGCACGTCACGGGCCGGCGCGTCCACTAGGCCGGGCGGCGGCTTGAGCGGCCGGATGCGCAACAGCATGTCGCGCACGCCATAATCGTCGCTCGACTTCCAGGAGAAGACGACTTTGTCTTTCTCGACCTTCGGCCGCATCACGAAATTGGCGCGCGGTTTGGCGTCGGCTCGCGTTGAGATCGCCCAGCGCGCCTTCGTGTGGAAGCG
>WBZR01001829.1_pt1 | contig 24631 bp, 24 predicted proteins | sample 5204231 | NCBI WGS metagenome assembly WBZR01 (sample SAMN12412403, study PRJNA552823) | activated sludge metagenome | isolation source: activated sludge from anammox sidestream of wastewater treatment plant... | place: USA: Virginia | collected 2017-08
CCCACCAAGATCCGCTTTTCCCGGTTATGTATTGTAAAGTAGCGTCTATATCAAGCCCCATCCCTTCGTTAAGCCTATTTGAGATAACTGATGCAATCAATGGCTTTTCATCATCTGTTATAGCCTCGCGTTCAATAAGAGAAGCCATAGTAACTATATCTAATATATTCTGATCATTTGGGTCAATTCCAGCTTCATTTAATTTTGTATTAAAGTTATTTCTCATAATACTAATTATTGTTTCTACGTCTGCATCGCGAGGCACAAGGTACGTGTCAGGGAATAAAAAGCCTTCGTGCTCTTTAAGTGCTCTAATCCATGAATCATCATAAGTATCTACAACTTGTGCTATAGTCTCTGCAACCTCTTCTGATCTATATCCTTCAGGGATTGTTATCCAAACATCAATTGAACCTGTTTGCATAGTCTTAATTATCTGATCTAAAGTCATTGACGGTGAGAGTTTATAAGAACCTGCCTGAATACTTGTGTCCAAATTATTCTTTTTAATATACAAGAAAAATATGACTGGGTCACGAATCAAGCCTTCTTCTTTGAGGTCATTTCCTATAGCTCTTATAGTTGCCCCTTTTGGCACAACAAATACTTTATCACTAGTGTCTTTTGCGTTCACAGGAGCGTTTCCATTACCCCACCAAATAAATCCTCCTAAAATAACTATAACTATCCCTACAAGAATAATCGAACTTTTCTTCATGCAAAACTATTCTACCACAACCAGCTAATCCTCAAAATTATAAATAGGAAAAAGTTTTAAAGAATCCACAGCCTCATCTACCATCTTTTCACTTTGACTGTAAAAATGAAGCATTTCCTCACCTTTTTCTATTTTGTCTCCCCGTCTTTTTATAAGAAAAATTCCGGCCCGTCTGTCTTTGGGCGCGCCTAATATCCTTGTTATTGAGGTGATATTTTTATTATTTATACTTTTAATTTTTGATTTAAACCCTGCCTTAATAGCTACTGAATATCGTCCTGGCTTTAAGTCTTTTGACTCTACATTTGGGTCTCCCCTCTGAGCTTTTATTATCTCCATCATCTTTGCGTGGGCTTTCTTTGAACTCAGGATATCTTGCGCCCATTCAGCTCCGCTTGAATAATTCTTTTTATAATCTTCCTTAATTTTTGCGGGCGCATCTTCAATACATAATTCTAAAAGTCTTCCTGCAAGTTCTATCGACCTCTGCTCCAACTCCATTGGCCTATCTTCTGACTGCTCAAGAACTCTCAGAGCATCCCGAGTCTCTAAAAGCGGACCAATACCATCTCCCGATGGTTGAAACGATCTATTCACAAAAGCTTTCAACTTAATATCAAATTTTTTCGCTATATACTCAAATTTTTTCGCCAAAAATTCTGCATCACTTTTTGTATGTACTTTCATAGTTTTTCCCCACGGTATATCTATAACTACGTGAGTTGCGCCAAAGGCAATTTTTTTCGCCATGACAGAAACTAAGATTTTGTCGTAGCTTTCAAATGAAAGAGGTTTTTCGATTTGGATTATTTCATCATCTGCAGGCGCTATCTTAAAACTCCCTCCCCAGACGATGCATCCCCCAGTCTTATTTACAATTCTATATATCCCTTCTTTATCAAAAACAACATTTGCGATAACTTCCATACAATCAGCTGTCCCAGCGGGCGTAGTAATCGCTCTGGAGGAACTTTTTGGAATAATAAAGCCAGCAGCAGCAATAATCGGCACAACAATCATGGTAGATCTGGTCCCCGGAAGGCCTCCTATAGAATGTTTATCGGCAATAACTCCTTTAAATTCTAATCTATCTCCGGTTTCTATCATAGCTTTTGTGAGATAATAAAGTTCGTCTCTTGTAAATCCTTCCGAATAACCAGATGCTACAAAATATGTAGTCAAAATGTCTCCGAGCTTGTCTTTAGAAATCTGGTCCATTATCGAATAGATTTCGTCATAGTTAAGTTTTTTTCCGACAAGTTTTTTCTGAATTGCTTTTAGTGCTTTATTGTGTTCTTCCATTAAAATTTTAGTTGTTCAAATGCTATTTTGAGCCCTGCTACAATTATTTTTCTCACATAGAAAAAAATAAATGTAATTACATTTCCGACAGTAGGCAGTATCCTTACTAAATAGTAATTAATCTTTTCCCAAACCATTTTAAGCCTATCTTTTAGATAGACTCCTTTAGAATCTTGGCTGTTAATAAACGACCCTTGGGAGTATGGATCAAATTGCTGGGAATTTTCCATCTTACTAATACTACCAAAATTGCTGGTCAATTAACTAGGCTTGCTCTTAAAATCAATCTTTTCCACACTGTTCCAGGTGGTGTACATGTAACTAAAGTTATGTAGCTGTTGTCAAAGGATTGAGAAAATATATTTGGATCTGTCGGATTTACAATTTGTATTGAAAAAATTCTATATTTATAATCTTTACCCTCAACATTAATACTGAACTCGTCACCTGTTTTTAACGTATGAACGTTTGCAAAAATAGTTTTGTAATTCGTTTCATCAAAAAGCTGGGGCAGGGTAGAGTGACCAAAAATTACAGACGTGCCCTTTTCTGTCGGATTATTTGAGGTTGAAAAATATTGGACCAAATGCTCAGAAAGCTTAGTATCAACAGCAGAAACTTTTGCATTCGCTATGCCCAACTTAGGAATAGACAAAGTATAAAAATCTATTTTTTTACCGTCAGAAATTTCTTCAAAATCGGGTTCTGTCTCAGGGAACCACGTCGATGCGTCAGTATAATCAGAAGTTAAAGAAGAAATGCCCTGACCTAAAAGATCAGAAATTTTTGTTTCGTTCCTAAGGACGAATCTGTCAGGAACAGGCGTTTGATAGTTGCTTGAAGCAAAGGCTGAAGATAAATAAACATAATAAGATATAACTGGGAAAAAAACATACATCACTATAGTAATTCCTAGAGACACTAATATAAATCCCAAAAATTTCATTTTTTTCTTGTGACCGGAAACTTTTCCGTATGAATATTTTTTCTTCATAAACTAATCTTCAAACTGGAGTTTTACCTCTATATGGTTGCTATTTACAGGTAAAATTGCGGGGAGAAGCGGTAATTTATTTTTAAATACTACAGCTGAATCAGAAACGCCATCTATCTCTTTTATATACTCTATAGCACTCCCTGAAGTCTTACCAGCTACCTCTTCTGCAAGATTATCTAAATTAACATCCGGCTTATACAAAACTTCATAGACCAGTGTCCCAGTTATTTTATTGCCGCTTTGATCTATTTCATCCAGGCTAATACTCGAATCCTCATCTGATATTACTAATCCTTCCGGCGTATCTGTGCCTCTCGCGTCATCGATAAATTTCTTAGCTTCGTCCTTTTTATAGACTCCGAGCGTATATACAACCGTAGCACTAAGCTCTACACTGGTTGCTTCATCGCCTACTGACGCGCTGTAGTCGTCATCTTCTATATTTGAATCCAGGAGAACAGAAATTATCTCTTCATCATCTCCTACTTTTTCACGAGCAACCTTAACAGCATTCTCAAAAAGTTCGTCCAGAAGCTTTTTCTCCAAAGCGTCTAAGTCTGCTTGCGCTACTATCTTTTTCTCTTCTTTCGTTCCCCCAGCAAAAGCTATATCATTTTTTGCCTCGAGCGAAGTACTGCTAAATCCTTCAACAGAAAATTTTGTACCTGAAGGCAGATTATATTCCTTACCAATTTCTTCAGCAGTAACTTTTGCTTTTACACTTTTGATATCACTCACTCCTGAACTTGAGGCAATACTAATATCATCATCTAATGTAAAATTAAGCCCATTAGATGAGGTTAAAACAGTCCCAGATTCAATAGTTCTATTTTGATTTAGAGAGCTTAATATTGTCACTTCACCCTTCGCGCTTTCTCCTACCTCCTCTACTCCTGTCGTATTTTGACTTACTTTTCCAGTTACTTCTTGTTCAATTGCGTCAATTTTTAGGATTTTTTCACTAAAAGATGTTTCGTCTTCTTCAGAAAGGTTAACAACTACTTCGTCCTGAACTCTTTCACCGCGTAGAAAAACGACTACTTCAGCTCTTAAAAATAAGAAAAAGTAGAGCGCCATAAATAAAACGAAAATTAAAACTGCTGCAATTGGTATAAAAAATGTTCTTAATTTTGATCTAAAGCCAACACCTCCCTTTGTAAAGCCCAAAACTTTTACAGGAATACTTAATATCATTGATAGAATAACGCTAATCATACTTTCTTTATCTTCTTCATCAACTTTTTCACTTCTTTTTTCTTTTACATTATCTTCTATTTCTTCACTCTTCTCTTCAACCAAATCTTTCTGAATAAATGCAGCGTCCCTTTCTTTCATAAACCCAAAATTTTCGTTATCACTAGCTATATTTGAAGCCTCAGTATCTATTAACTCTGCCCCGGAAACTTCAACCTTGTCAGAAATATTTGCGTTCATTTGCGAAGCTATAGCATCAACTACGGCTTCGTTTTCAAAACCTTTTTCCATTAGAGAAATTTGAGGGAGATGAAGGAAGGGCAAATCTTTATTCCACGGGAAAGTAAGAAAATTTTGCTGCCTGGCATCTATATCATCATGGTAAAGAAGAATCATTTTTGAGGGTAAAGTCTCAAATTTTTCCACTTTTTTTAGAGTATGCTCTACGGCTTTTTCAACTTCTTCGCTTACTTCTCCACTCTGGACCTCAACTATTTTTCCGCCTTTTACCAAATACAAAAAGACTTTATTTTTTGCTTCTTCAACAAAAATCGCACTAAGTGGCACTCCCTCTTTATCCTGAAAATATTTAATAAGCGCTTCAATACTTATGATAAAACCCATCGGCTTAAGAGCCAGTTCTACGCTTAGTTTTTTAAGCTGAGTAAGCCTCTCTTTTTTAATCGCTCCTTCACTTTCTGTCCACGAATAGGGCAATGAGAAAATAGTTTTTTCAAGTTTTTGATCTTCATCTAGGCTTAATTCTATAGCGCTTATTGCTTCATCACACGCGGCTACCATATCCTCAGTTGACGCCGATTCTAAATCTAGAGAAACGCTTTTGGTGGAAATAATAGAAATATTTGAATCTTTATTTTTTAGAAGAATTGCAACTACATTTTTTGGCTTTAGTAGTAAAGAAATAAAAAATTCCTGTTCTGGTTTTTTATTTAGAAATGGTAGATTGGGCAGTTTCATAATCTTTAGGTTACTTTAGCATAAATTCTTCTTATGCCACGAGACACCCCTTCTTCTTTTAGTATATCAAAACTATTAATTTGAGAAGTATGCTCTACGTGAGGACCACCGCAGAATTCTTTAGAATATGCCGATTTTAAATCTGTTTCTTTACCGCCAATAGTATAAATTTTTACTTTATCGCCATATTTTTCATCAAAAAGACCTATCGCGCCCAATTCTTTTGCTTCATTTAAAGTCATAATTGTATTAAAAACAGGTAGATCTTCCTCTATTTTTTGGCGCACTATTTCCTCAACTTTTTTTATTTGCTCGTCAGTCAACTTCTCATCATAATTAAAATCAAATCTAACTCTTTCTGATGTGATATTACTCCCAGACTGATGAACCTTGTCTCCTAAAATGTCTCTTAGTGCCTGATGCATGAGATGAGTTGCTGTGTGGCCTTTTATAGTCAAATCATTGTGATCTGCAAGCCCACCCGCAAATTTTTTCTCAGCACCTTTCCTAGATAGATTTTGGTGATCTTTTATAAGGTCAGCTAATTTTTGTTTGTCAAAAGTATATCCCAAACTCTCAAGCTGAGTAGGACCCAGACCAAATGAAGTTATAGCTTTAAAAGCAACCTCTGGACTTATTTCAACTACTCCCATTAGCTCGTCTCCTTTCCTCTGACCTTTCAACTCTTTTTCTATTAATTTCTTTCCTCCGGTAAGTGCCTTCTGATAGGCCTGTTCTTCTTCTAAAATCGTATTTTTAATCTCTTCAAATTTTTCAACCAAAATTTCGTCTGTCTCTTTATACTGGTCAACAATTTTTTCGATTATTGAAATAGGGGACTTACCATTTAATAAATAAAGATTATCTAAGCCTCGCCTTACAAGACGCCTTAAAACATAACCTTGCTCTTTATTAGAAGGCTTTATGTTATTTGAAATTATAAAAACTGAAGCAAGAAAGTGATCTACTATTATTCTCATAGGAGAAGAATTATTTTTATAATCCTTCTCAGTAACATTTTCTATCTCCTTAATAATTGGATAGAAAAGCGAAGTCTCAAAAACGTCTTGTTTGTTTTCAGTCGCTGCAACAAGTCTTTCTAAACCTCCACCAAAATCTACATTTTTTTGCGGGAGTTCTCCAAATCCGTCTTGTGTTTTTATATACTGCATAAAAACGCTATTTCCTATCTCCATATATCTGCCGCAGTCACAGTTAACATGGCACTTTTCGCCAAACTTTTTATCGTGATCGACATCAAATTCATAAAAAACTTCAGTATCTGGTCCACCTGGCTCACCCTCAGGCATATTTGACGGCTCACCGGCTCTCGACCACCAATTTTTATCTACCCCATATTCAAATATTTTTTTCTCAGGATTAAGATTTCCTTTTTCAAAAATTTCAATCCAGATTTCTTTTGCCTCAGTGTCTTTTGGGACTTCACTATTTCCTTCAAATACAGTTACATAAAGTTTTTCTGGAGGTAGTCCCAGACCATCTTCTGGATTTGTCAAAAATTCCCAAAACCACGGAATCTGTTCTTTTTTAAAATAATCTCCCAAAGACCAATTCCCAAGCATCCTAAAAAATGTAGTATGTCTATTGTCCCCAATTTCATCTATATCTTGTGCCCGAAAAGAATTCTGGACATTTACTAATCTTTTTCCAGCAGGATGAGATTCTCCTAAAAGATATGGGAGAAGCGGTTGCATTCCAGATGACGTAAATAGAGTAGTGGGATCATTTAGAGGAACTAGGCTGCTATTTTCTATTCGTATATGTCCTCTTTTTTCAAAAAAATTGACATACCTACTTAGTATTTCTGAAGCTGTCATCGTAGAGCTTATTATAGCATGGAAAAAGGGGACTTTTTAATGATTGTGGTTGGATTGATGCTTTATTTTTTTGATAGCAGTATGGACTGCATTCATCAATTTTTTATCTTCAACTTCAGCAACATACGCCTTTCCCCGAGTGGGATAAACTTGAATATGAACTTGAAAATTTGTAATTTTACCCCGCTTGTTGCGATACGCGTCTATAGTTGATTCTATTAAATTAATTTTTATATATCTAGAAAATTTTGTTGCAAATTTTATAAGAATTTCATGAACTGCTTTATTGTCTTTTTCGGGAAGCACTTTGCGTCTATCACTTAATTCAATAGGGATTTTAGGAGCTATTTGATCAGTCTTTTTGAGAAAAGCTGTCATGACATTTATTTTTTATACTATTTGAGAGTAAATATCTGTAATCTTGATTACGTTTTAGACTATGTATTCTCTCAATGGACAATCCGTGTGCTTGCAAGAAGCCTTGCAGTATTTTCTACCGTAATCTATCATTCTCAAAGTAAATTCGCTCCATTCTTTTTGAGGCAAAACTTCCATCAAATCTTTCTCTATTTTATCTGGATTTGACTCTTTTGATAATCCAAATAAATGAGATAATCTTTTTACGTGAGTATCTACTGCAATTCCTTCATCTTTTCCAAAAATAACTGACAAAACTATATTTGCTGTTTTCCTGCCTACACCCGGAAGCTCTACTAACTCATTCATGGAACTTGGCAATTTATCGTTATATTTTTCATGGATAATTTTTGCAGTTTTTAAAATATTTTTTGATTTACTCCTATATAGGCCAATTTTATTAATATATTTTTCAAGTTTTTCTTGATTCAATTTGATATAATCGCTTGACGTCCTATAGTCTTTAAATAGAGCAGGGGAGACCTCATTTACTTTTTTATCTGTAGCTTGAGCTGAAAGCATAACAGCAACAAGCAAATTAAAATCTGAGTTATAATCTAAAGCTGTTTTTGCCTTTGGAAAAAGTTTTTTTAACTCCTCTACTATCTCTTGCGCCTTTTCTTTTTTAGTCATTTATAGTTCTATAAAGTTTTTCTGAAAGTTTTTTTGGATCGTGTCTCAAAAACATTCCGCGCCTCAAAAAATCTCCTCTTATAACTTTTATATTTGAATCTCTCAGGTTATCTTCAACAAAACCTACATTTTCTTTTTCGTATCGCTCTACTATATCTCCTTTTGGCTTCTCAGTATTTATAGTTACAAAATCTATAATATTTTTACCTAAGTATTCTTCTATCGTTTTTATGAAATCAGATGCTTTAAAACCATTTGTTTCCCCGTATTTTGTCATGATATTTATGTTATAGATAACTTTCCCCTTTGTTTTTCTAACAGCATCAGAAATCCCATCTATAAGTAAATTGGGAATAATTGAGGTATATAAGTCTCCTGGACCTAAAATAACTGCATCAGCTTCCTCTATCTCACTTATCGCATCAGGGTTCGCAGGAGCTTTGGAATTAAGTGAGAGTTTTTGGATTTTCTTCTTTCCATCATGTTTTGGAATGTCTATATTTGTCTCGCCATAAATTTTACTCCCATCTTCTAATTCTGCTACAAGGCTTGTTTGCGAAAGAGTAACTGGGATAACTTTTCCTTTTACATTAAGTATATCGACAGCCTCAGCTATTGCTGCTGGAAAGCTCCCAGTAATTTTTTCAAGCGCAGTAAGCAGTATATTTCCAACAGTGTGCCCTTTTAATGAAGAGTCTTTATCAAATCTATAGTTAAAAAGTTTTGAGAGAACTTCTTTGTTTGATCCTGATAGAGCAATCAACGCTCGTCTTATATCTCCTGGGGGGAGTGTTCCAAATTCTTCACGCAAAAGCCCTGTAGAGCCTCCGTCGTCTGCCATACTAACTATTGCGCAGAGTTCTAAATCTGAATAATCTTTTAAACCCGTAAGTACTGTAAAAACGCCTGTTCCTCCGCCAATAACTACTACTTTTTTCATTATTTATCTGAAATTATAGTGTAGGAAATGGCTAATCGCAACAAAACCAAAATAATTATGTGATATATTATTTTAAATGGTCGAACGCTCCCCTATGGATAACCGCGAACAAAGAATACGAGATATTTTGGAACAGAGTGAAGCTTTTCTCGAGGGGCACTTTGAGTACACGTCAGGAAAACACGGAGAGAAGTATGTGAATAAAGATGCGATATACCCCAACACAGAAAATATTTCAGAACTTTGTAAGTATATGGCAGAACCTTTTGTAGGAAAAAACATAGATACAGTCTTAGGCCCTGCTATGGGAGGTGTCATCCTCGCACAAAGAGTGGCAGAACATTTAACTCAAATGGAAGGAAAACCTATTTATGGTGTGTATGCTGATAAAACCAAGGATGGAGAGGGTTTAGAGATAAAAAGAGGATACGACGCTTTTGTAAAAGGTAAAAATGTTTTAGTAGTTGAAGATATTCTAAATACCGGCGGCTCTGCAAAAAAAGCGATAGAGGTAGTTAGGGAAAATGGTGGAAATGTAGTTGCTTTATCTGCTTTAGTTAATCGAGGTGGAGTTACTTCTGAAGATGTAGGCGATGTACCAATAAATTCACTTCTTAATGTCACTATGGAGAGTTGGGACCCTAACGACTGCAGGCTTTGCAAAGATGGAGTCCCGCTTAACACAAATGTAGGACACGCGAAGAAATAAGTTAATAAGTCATTGACGCTCCGATTTGGATATGTAATTTTTCTGCTTCCTGTCTTGCTACTTGCGCAAAATCTTGCCCATTTGACGCAAAGATAATTCCACGAGAAGAATTTATCAAGAATCTATCCTTTGCTACAGGGACTACTTCTTCAGCTGTTCCTCCTTGGGCTCCAACACCTGGAATAAGAAGTGGCACTTCTGGAAGAATCTCACGAATTCTTTTCAGCTCTTCAGGACTTGTTGCTCCCATAACTAAACCCACATTTCCATTTTCATTCCAATTATTCGCAACGTTTTCAGAAACTATTTGATAGACAGGTTTTCCATCAACCATTAAATCCTGAAACTCCCCAGCGCCTTTGTTTGAAGTTCTAGCTAGAACAAAAACTCCTTTTTCTCTCCTATCCAAAAATGGCTGCATAGCTTCTTTTCCTAAGTATCCATGGACTGTTATAGCATCTGCCTTCATTTCATCAAAAGCAGCTTTTACATAACCGTCATTCGTGTTTCCTATATCCCCTCTTTTCGCGTCAAGAATTACAGGAACATCCGTGGTTTCTTTTATGTAACCTATTGTCCTTCTTAAAGCGTTAACTCCTTGCTCGCCTTCGGCTTCATAGAATGCTGCATTCGGCTTATAAACAGCTGTTAAGTCTTGTGTTGCATCAATTATTGCTTTATTGAATTCAAAAATAGCATCTTCTCGACTCTTTCCTTCTTTGAGAAAATCGGGAATTTTGTCAAATTGTGAATCAAGTCCCACACAAACAAACTTTCCTTCATTCCATTTTCTTTTAACGGATTCCATAAATGTTTGCGGAGTAGAGTTTTCTACCTCTTGAGGTACCATCTTAATTCCTTCTGGGCAATTTTATCGGAAATATAATCTATTATCATCTATTAACTATCTTTTAATCCCCCGAAAAAGTCTGGGCTTTTTCTTTACTGCTACAACTATTTCCTCACTTTTATTGTCAACGTCCAGAATCTCTTTTCCTTTTTCTACCCCATCCTCCATAGCTTGTTTTATTTCATCTATATCCATTAAATTCTCTATGGACTCGAGGCCATGCTCAGACAATTCTTTAATAATCCGCCTTCCTTTTTCTGTAGAAATAAGAGAACCGATAGCAGCACCAATTAGAAGGCCCCAAACAAATCCTGAATTACTTTTGTTTTCGTTCATTTTCTTATAGCCTGAATAATCTTTAGAATTGTCGTAATAGTACTTGTTCCACCGAAAAAGTCAGAAAACGATGAAACTGGCCTTGATACACTTTCTGAAATTGAATCTATATTGTCTAGAACTTTATTTGTTTTTTTTACAGTTTGCCTGAAGTCTTTCAGTATGAAAAAAACCTGTACACCTAAAATTATAAGAATTAAGGCAAGTAAAACGATAACTGAAAGTAAAATTATCTGGATAATATCTACCATTGTTAAAAAAGACTATCACGTGAAAATTTTAAAAGCAATATATCTTAGGATATAAAAACTAGTCAGCTTTTATGGAATTTGAACCGTAATTATTTTTTCATTTTTCTTCCCGTGCCTGTTTTCAGAAACTATTCTTATCTCGCGTTCTCCTGAAAAAAGATAAAGGTTTTTCTCAAAAGATCCATCGAGATTAACGTATGTTTCGTCATCGTTTATTTTAAGCGTTGCATATGGATCAGTAGTTCCTTTTATATTAACTATATTATTCTGGATTTTTTGATTATCCTGCGGACTTTCAACCATTAAGTTTGGCGGGAAAAAGTAAGCACTGTATTGGAAAATTAAATAACCTACAATAATAATTATTAAAATTAAAAATAAAATGAACTTCGGTGTAAAAATTAATCTATGGAATATTGATGTTTTATTATCTGAAAAATTAGGAATTACTTTCTGACTTTCTTCTTCATATTCTCTTCTAAATGTCCTTCCTATTTTATAGTCATCTAAATCCAGATACTTAGCATAGTTTTTGACAAAACCTACAGCATAAGACTCTGAAGGAAGAGCTTTATAGTCGCCATTTTCAATAGCCTCAAGAAATCTTCTTTTTATTTTTGTTCGTTTTTCAACAGCAATTATAGACAAACCTTGCCTTAATCTCTCTTCTTTCAGAATTTGACTTACAGTTCTCATTGGGGAAATTATACCTCAGAATTTTCAGGATTTGCATTTACTCTTGCATAATACTCTTCAATACTCCTAATTAGAACCTCGCGAGGCTTTGCGCCCTCCCCTGCTCCTACAATTCCATGCTCTTCAAGCTGTTCTAGAAGCCTTGCTGCTCTATTAAATCCAATATGAAATCTTCTTTGAAGAAGTGACGCTGAAGCTTTGTCGTGTTGGCAAACAAGTCTAACTGCTTCATCAAACAACTCATCTTTTTCATCTCCTCCGCCTGAAACAACTGTTGTTCCTCCTCTACCCTTAATATTCACTGCCTGCTCTACAACTTCACTTGTGTACTGGACTGGGATTCCTTTTGATTTTATATAGTTAACAAGTCTTTTAACGTCCTGATCGGACACAAAAGTTCCCTGAATCCTAGTAGGCCTTGCCTGATCTGGCGGAACATAAAGCATATCTCCACGGCCGAGCAACTTTTCCGCTCCAGGCCCGTCAATAATAACTTTACTATCAACTCCAGACGATACATTAAAAGCAATTCTACAAGGTATATTTGCCTTAATAAGTCCAGTTATAACATCAACTGACGGTCTTTGAGTTGCAAGGACCAAATGAATTCCAGTAGCCCTTGCCATTTGCGCAAGACGAGCTATACAGTCCTCAACCTCAACAGGCGCTAGAGCCATAAGGTCGGCAAGCTCATCCATAACTATAACTATGTATGGAATAGCCTGAAATCCTGAAAGCTCATTATAGCCGTCAATATTTTTTACTCCGGCCTCTGCAAATTTTGTATATCTTTTATCCATTTCTTTAAGAGCCCATTTAAGAGCAGAAACGCTCTGACTAGCCTCAACTACAACTGGTGTCAAAAGATGAGGGATATCGTTATACCCTGTAAGCTCTACCCTTTTAGGGTCAATCATAATAAATCTAACTTCATTTGGAGACGCGTTGAAAAGGAGTGACGCGATAATCGTATTTACCATAACAGATTTTCCCGAACCTGTCGTTCCAGCTATCAGAACGTGGGGCATCCTTGAAATATCAGCTACTACCGGCTCTCCTGAAACATTTAATCCTAGTGGCACAGATAGCTTAGATTTAGCTTGATTCATAGCTTTTGACTCAAGCATTTCCCTGAGCCCTACAAATTGAAGGCTTCTGTTTGGAATTTCTATTCCTACTAAAGATCTGCCCGGGATAGGTGCCTCGATTCTAATTTGTCCGGTAGGAGCTTCTGTGGCTAATGCTAAATCATTTGCAAGAGTTGTTATTTTTGTAAGCCTTGTTCCGGGAGGAATTTTTATAGCATATTGTGTTACTGACGGACCTACATTTATCTCTACAACTTGCGCTTTTACTCCAAAATTTTGCAAAGTGTCCTCAATTACTGCCGCTATCTTTTTAACATCTCCTGTGTCTCTCTTCTTCTCAGGAGCTTGAGTTAACAAAGAATGTGGCGGAGATTCCCACACGCCTATATCAGACAATGGATTAACAACTACATCATCTGGAAATTCGCTTGGTTTTTTAGCTGGAGGAACTATGGTAGAGTTTTTATCTGCAACAGGAATTTGTGCTTCCTGAATCTTTGGCTCATTTATACCATGTATTGCGATAGGTTGTTTAATATCACTAGCCAATTTATCTTTAGTTTTTAATAAAGGCACAATAGCTCCTCCAATTGATTTAAAAAATCCCGCTGCATTTTCTCCCAGAAAACTAAATATTTCTTTAAATGACAAATTCATAAGCACTACAAAACCTACAAATCCCATTGCTGAGAGCAAAAGAAAACTAACTATAACACCTAAAAATGTCTCTAAGTAATAAAAAATGTCATTCCCAACCATTCCCGTTCTAAAAATCCCTATTAAAGAAATAGAAAATAGCAAAAAACCTATAAAAACGTTTGGCCGGGCGAGGGCAAATTTTGCTCTACTTATATAAAGCGCGAAGAAAATTATATTAATCGGAATAAAAAAAGCAAAAAATCCGAAATATTGATTTAGGAATTGATAAATTGCCTCAAGAACTTCGCCGTTTCTAGAGTAAGAAAGAAACATTAACGCAGCGATAAAAAACAAGCCTATCGCAGTAAGAGTGTAAATTGTATCTTGCTTTAGTTTTAGTGAATTTTTCTTCTTATAAGCTCTTCTTTTTTTTCTTTTGGGCATACAAAAAATTATACAACATTTAACAAATCCAATTCCTATACTTCAACGATTATGGGGATTACCATTGGTTCACGTTTTTCTTTTACTAAAAGTCTTTCTGCACTTTTCTGGATAATTTTTCTATAATAAGCCCAATTTGTTGCCCTGCCTTTTTCCTCAGACAGTAGTTTCCCGAACTGCGCTACAAGTTTTTTAGTAAATTCCTCTTTATCCGGATACAAAAATCCCCGAGCTATAATGTCTGGTGGGGCGACGAGCTTTCCAGTATTTGTATCAACTTCTGCAAGTATTATCATAACCCCCTCTTTGGAAATCTTTTGGCGGTCCCTTAGGACAAAATACTCTAGCTCGTCACCTGTAAATTCATCTACATATACTGTTTTTAAATCCTGTTTCTTTCCAATTCTATAAGTAGTTCCTGAAAAAATAAGCTCTTGGCCGCTTTCAATTAAAATTATATTTTTTTCATCAAAGTTGAGCTCTTTCATAAGGTTATTAAAAGCATTCATATGTCTATAGTTGCCGCTGATTGGTATAGTAAATTTTGGCCTAACTAGTGATGCCAAAAGCTTTATATCATTCTGGTTCCCGTGACCTGATACATGAAAGTCATTTGCGATATCAGAGTAAATCACGCGTGCGCCTTTTTTTGACAACAAATCTAGAAGCGAATATATCGAAACTTCATTTCCAGGAATTGGATCTGCTGAAAAAATAACAGTATCGTTTTTGTCTATTTTTATTCCATATTTATTTGAATCCGTAACAACTCTTACTAAAGCTGATTCTTCTTGGGCTTGGCTTCCTGGAAGGAGTATCATGACCTCCTTTGGGTTCATACTATTAACTTTTTCAGGCTTTACCTCCCATTTTTCAGGAAGATTTAAGTATCCCAACTGACGAGAAAGGTCTCTAACTTTTAGAAATGATCTGCCTATAAAACAAATCTTGCGATTAAATTTAATAGCAGCTTCTATAGCTTGGCTCATACGAGCTACATTTGATGAGTAAGTTGTAATAAAAACTTTTCCATTTGAGCGCCTGAGTTCATTTTCAAAATTTTGGGTAATTTTACCCTCTGATTCAGAATGGCCGTCACGCTCTGAACCCAAACAATCTGAGAACAAAGCAGTAACACCTTCATTTCCGGCAGCAACTATTGCCTGAAGATCTGATGGTTTCCTATCAACTGGAGCCAAATCAAATTTATAATCACAGCCATGATAATAATTCCCAACTGGTGTTTTTATAAATATATGGGCAGTGTCTGGAACCGAGTGCGTTAATCTAATCAATCTAAAAGTAAATTTCCCCAAATTTACCTCTTTATTAAAGTCGACTTCTTCGACTCTTTTACTTAATGCAAAATCTTTTAGCTTTACGTTAGTTAAAGCAGCTGTGAATTTAGAAGCATAAATCGGAAATTGAGGAAGCTGATCTAGAAGAAAAGGGACTGCTCCAATATGGTCTTCGTGTCCATGAGACAAAACCATCCCTACAATTTTTTTCCCACTATCAATCAATTGCTTTAAATATGTGATATCAGGGATTAAAAAATCTACTCCTGGAACTGTTGACTGATCTGGAAAACCAATCCCGCAATCAACGATAAGTATCTCGTTGTCAACGATATACAAATACATGTTGCGCGTTACTGTTCCTATTCCGCCTAAAGAAATAAAGGTTAATCCTGAAGTTTGTTGATTAATATTTACGTTTTCTGTATTTAAATTTACCATTGCGATACAAAATTCTGTAGGTTTTGATTTGTTATAACAAATTGTTTCCCCTGTGGTATTTTACCAGTTAAATAGAAATGCACAACCTTGCGAACTAAACCCTGGACAGCTCTTTTAAGTGACCTGATACCTGAATCATATCCTAAAGGCCTTACAATTTCCGGCCAAACAGAGTCTTGAACTGCAAGCTCTTCAGGCCTTAAGCCTGACTCACGCAAAACTTCTGGAAAAATATAGTTTTTTGCTATATAAATTTTTTCGTCATCACTATATGAGGGCATCTGGATAATCTGCATACGGTCTAATACAGCTGTTGAAATATCTTTTGTATTATTTGAGGTCGCGATAAATAAAACATTAGATAAATCAAATGGATACTCTATAAAGTGATCTGAAAAGCGCTGATTTTGTTCAGGGTCAAGTAGTTCAATTAGAACACCCATTATGTCTGCTCTTGCTTCAGCTGATATCCTGTCTATCTCATCCAGTAAAATTACCGGATTATTTGTTCCTGCCTGACGAAACGCTCTAATAACAAGCCCAGGCTCTGAATCAGGCGTCATGCGCGATTTTCCCCTGAGCTGTGCAGCACTTCCCATTCCTCCAAATGGAATTCTAACGAATTTTCTACCTAGAGCTTCGGCAATGGAACGAGCAATAGTAGTTTTACCTGTACCGACCAAACCGACAAGAGATAAAATCGGCGCACGCAAAGTTGCGTCTTTACTAAGTCTGCTCCGAGTTAAAATCATAACAGCTAAATATTCTAAGATTTTTTCTTTTACATCTAAAAGTCCGTAGTGATTTTTATTAAATACTTGCATCGCATGGTTCAAGTCCAAAATATCTTGTGAAGCAGTTTTCCAAGGAAGTGCGACTACCCAATTTATATAACGCGATAACGTATCGTATTCTGCAAAAAAATTATTCTCTTTTTCAATTAATTTGAGCCGTCCTACCATAGACATCACATCGACATTAAGCTCTTCGGGTAATTTTGCAGATTTTACCCTGTCCTCTAGCTTTTGGATCTGAGTATGAGGATTTATATCGTTATTTGTATTAGGTGTCTGTGTTGTATTTTGGGATATATTTTCATCTTGTGGTTTTATCACAGAAGAATTATCCCCGCTTGCAGAGTCCATACTTTCTAAAGTATAGCACTAAAAAAAGTTCCCAAACAAATAAGTGTTCTTTGAAATTTGGAATTAAAAGGATATAGTCTAAAAGCTAATCGCTAGCGTTATCTATCCCAATCGTCTCTGCGGCCGCCTTCGTACTGTTTTTCTTTACCCTGACTTCGTCCTCGTCCCCCACTAAAACCTCGCCTCTGACCGCTTGGTGAACTCCCAAATGAGCGCCCTCCACCTCTTTGGCCGCCACGGTCGTCACGTCTTGGACCTCTATCATCGCGTCTAGGACCCGAGAATTCCCGCCTTGGACCTCTTGCGCCCATACCTTCGGGGCGAACAGCTGGCTTGTCAGCATCAGCTCCGAATTTCATAGAAAGATTTATTCTTCCCTGATCGTCAATTTCTTTGACTCTTACTTTTACTTTTTGGTCAAGAGCTACTACATCTTCCGGCTTTTCTACATAGTCTGTTGACATTTCAGAAACGTGGACTAGCCCTTCTTTGCCTGGAAGAATTTCTACAAATGCTCCAAACCCCATCATGCGCTTCACGGTTCCTTCATATACTTCGCCTGGTTTTACCTCATGAGTAAGTCCCTCTATCCACTCTACCGCTTTAGAAACTGCTTCTTCGTCAACCGCAGATATACTTACAGACCCGTCATCCTCCACATCGACCTGAGCACCGGTAGAAGCAATAATACTTTTAATCATCTTTCCTCCAGGACCTATCAACCCGCCGATTTTCTCAGGATCGATTTTTATCATTTTTATTTTTGGAGCAAATGCACTAACTTCCTTTCTAGACTCTGGCAGAGCCTTCATCATGGTCTCAAGTATCTCAAGCCTAGCTTTTTTAGCACGTTCAAAGACTTCAGCTACCATTTCATCAGTTAAAGCATCCTTTTTTACATCCAGCTGAATTGCTGTAATTCCGTTAGCTGTCCCGGCAACTTTAAAATCCATATCTCCAGCAAAATCCTCAAGTCCGATTATGTCTGTAAGGATTTTATATTTGTCATTTAATGTCATAAGACCTATCGCAATTCCGGCTACTGGTGACTTTATAGGAACTCCAGCGTCCATAAGAGCAAGAGTTGATCCGCAGGCAGAAGCCATAGATGTTGAACCATTTGAGCTCATTACTTCTGAAACTACACGTATTGCGTATGGGAATTCTTCGACGCTAGGCAAAACTGCCTCTAAAGCACGTTCTGCTAGTGCTCCATGGCCGATCTCGCGCCTGTTAGGACTGCCAATTCTTCCTGTTTCACCAACAGAATATGGCGGAAAAGAATAATGGTGCATGTAGCGCTTTGTCTCTTCTCCTTCTAATGTTTCAATAAGTTGGCTAAATGACGCTGCAGCAAGAGTTGCGATTGACAAAACTTGAGTTTGGCCTCTTGAGAAAAGCCCTGACCCGTGGACACGCGGTAAAAAGCCTACTTGAGCGCTTATCGGCCTAAGCTCATCCAGCTTTCGTCCATCAAATCTTTTATCTTTTTCTACTATATTTTCGCGGATTATTTTTTTAAATACATAATCTACCGCTTCAAATATCTTCTTTTTGTTTGGAACTTCATTACCTTCTTTAAGCTTTTTTACTTCCTCTTCGGCTATAGTATCTGCAATTTTTGCGAGATCACCTGAAACATTTTCTCCCAATTCTCCTTCCAAAACATCAATTACACTTTGTTTATAGCTTTTTTCGACTAAAGCGACGTAGTCGTCTTTTGCCTCATCAGGTGTCAGCTCAATTTTAGGCTCTCCTATTTCTTTAGTTACTTCATTTACGAATTCAATTATTTTTACTCCCCACTCGCGTGCTAGAGTAACAGCTTTTAGTGCAATTTCTTCAGGGATTTCATTCGCACCAGCCTCAACCATTAAAGTGTGTCCAGTTTTGCTTGCAGTTAGAACTAAATCTAAATTAAGCTCAACTGTTGCGTCAGGATTAACAATCAAACTATTTTCCGGATCTGACTTTGCAACCCCAACTCTAACAGCACCAACTGGTCCATTCCATGGAATTTTCGATATAGATAAGGCCGCGCTAACGGCATTAATAGCCAGCACATCAGGATCATTTATCCCATCTACTGATAGAACATTTACTATTACCTGGACATCCTTTTTTAACTCTTTTGGAAATAATGGACGAATAGAGCGGTCGATAAGTCTGCCTGTTAATATAGCTTCATCTGTTGGTCTGCCTTCACGCTTAACCCACCTCGAGCCTTTTATTTTTCCTCCTGCATAAAGACGTTCTGCATATTCGACTGAGAGAGGGAAATAGTCCAAAGCTGTATCATTGCGACCCATGGTAACATTTGCAAGCACTATAGTATCCCCCATACGTGCCATAACACTTGAGGTAGCTAGTTGTGCAAGAGTACCTGTTTCAAGGGTAATTGTCTTACCATCAATATCAAACGTCTTCGAGGTTTTTTTCATTAAATATCCTTACTTTTTCATGCCGACCTTGTCTGCGATTGCTTCGGCACGTTTCTTATCCACTTTATCCAAGAAGGTAAAAAGCCTTCTTCTCTTTGATAACATATTTAAGAGTCCTTTTCTACTACGAATACCTTTGTGGTGGACCTTAAGATGGTCAGTAAGCTTTTGGACTTGATTTGTTAGAAGCGCAATTTGCACCTCAGGGCTTCCAGTATCTCCGTCGCCTACTGCATAATTTTTAATAATTTCTTGTTTTTCTGTTGTTGTTAATGGCATAAGATGTTATATTTTACCAAAGGTTTAAGCTCATTTCAAATCTTCAATATCTTGGCTTCCTTTAAAGACTTTAGGCATTAACCAATCATCTGGTATATCTTGATTGTCAGCTGGCTGATTGGGCACTGCTTCGGGCTCATTTGGTTCTACTGAAAGGTTCTCATTGGTTGGCTGGGGAGCTATTCTCTGAACTTCTTCAGTTCTATTTACATTTTGATTTAACTGGATATTTTGATTTTGCTGTGGTCTGTTTTGGTTTCTGTTTTGATTATTTCGGTTTTGGTTTTGATGCGAAGGCTTATTTTGATTACCAAACATTCCTCGACCGCTATTTCTGTTATCCATTCTGGCAGCTCCTGCTTGCATTAAAATTCCTGCAGACTCAAATGCGTATGGACTTGTGTTAGGCTTTGTAAAATTTCTAGTTCCATAAAGAATCCCGTCCAGCAAATTTTGTGCTATATCTATATTTACTGGAAGCCTTAACTCTTTAATTATCTTTGCAACTACTTCAGAAACTGAAGAAAACGAATTATTAACTAAAGAAATATCTCCAAACGACTCTCCGTTATTATCAATATTTACGATTTTTACTGAATTACTTGAACCTATGTAACTTGTTACTTGTGAAGCATTGCTTACGCCAAATACAAAAATTACATCAGGCATACTTCCATCCCAAATTAGATTGATATCATTTGTGTCATAAGAAGTTATAGATCTTCCCTCAACAGCAGTTAGATAGAAATTAATCCTGTCATTTTCTTCTTTGTAAGAAACTTTCCCAATTTCTCCTTTAATATAAGGAAGAGAAACTACAACCCTATTTGAATTGCCTGAAAAACTCTTTTTTACCTTATCTATTCCGACTAAATTTGCAATCTCCACAATTGGCTCTTTGACAGAAATTATTTGCGGATTTTTACCAGCTTCTTTAAGTGAAAGATACAACCCTAAAGCTGCGCCAGCTGTATCTAGATTCATTCTTTCGCCCAATAAAATACCTATAGTATTGTTTTGCAGAAGGCTTCGGATACTTAATATATCTTGAACTAAATTCATTTGATTCATGAGTACAAAAATTTATTTATTTTTGCTTGAGAGGAATATTAGCACATCACCTATAGTAAAGTCAATTGCAGGGTCTGTCATAATACCACACTCTTTATCTTTTCCAACTTGTTTTACATCCTCTTTATTCTGTTTTATAGAAACAACTTTTCCAATTGTCACTTCTTTTTCTTCTGTTTGAACCAAATCTCCCACTTGAACCCTGCCCTCATCAACTCTTATCCCTATAATTGTTCCAGAGCTCCCTTCAAAAGAAGCTAGAATTTTTGCTTTTCCGGCTATTTTTCTCATCGCCTGCTCAAGTAGCATTTGCGCAGCGTCTTCAATTTCTTCAAGCATCTTATATATTATTGAATAACTCCTGTAGAAAATATTTTGCGCAATAGCGATACTTTCAGCCTGTTTTTCGACTCCCACATTAAATCCAACCACAATAGCATTAAAATCCTTTGCCATCATAATATCTGATACATTTATATCTCCTCTGCCTTCAAATATTATCTCTACGTCTTCAGGTAATGAAGCGAGAATTGCCTCGTATTCGCCGCTTGTGTGAGTTTTTAATATCAGAGGCAATTTGTCAGTACTTTTCATTTGAATTCTTTTAAGCAAATCGTGATGATTTGTGTCAGCTGGAATTATTGATGAGCTACTTTTGTTCTCATTTTTTTCTTCGGGCACATCGTAAAGGACACTTCCTGCCGGTAAAACGCTTGTAATTCCCAAAATTTCGACCGCGTCTCCAGGGAGAGCTTTGTCTGTTTGTTTTAGTCCTGTATTAAATAAAGCCCTAACGCTCCCTACTTCTTTATCTTTGAGAAATATTTTTGTGGTTCTTTTTAAAGTGCCTCTTTTTACGATAACTGAGGATACTGGACCGCGTCTTTTATCTAACTGGGACTCTATAACAACTCCTTGGAATGGCTCACTTTCATCTTTTTTTATTCCTTTTATGTCATAAACTATTAAAATTAAATCTAATAATTCTTTTATATTTGAATTAGTTTTTGCAGAAACAGAAATAAATGGAATATTACCTCCAAGCCCTTCCAGTAAAATTCCTTCTTTTAAAACTTCTCCTTTAACTTTTTCCAAATTTGCTCCGGGTGCATCTGATTTTGTGAATACAACTATAAAATCTAATCCTGATTTTAAAATCAGGTCAATTGATTCTTTTGTTTGAGGCTTAATTCCATCATCAGAAGCTACAACAAGAAGCGTTATGTCAGAAGCATTAACGCCGTAAGAGCGCATATTTGAGAAAGCTTCGTGGCCCGGCGTATCTATAAATGTAATTTCGCGGTTTTTTCCTTCGTGAGAAATGGTAATCGATGAAGCTCCGATTGATTGAGTTATTCCGCCAACTTCTCTATCTGCTTTGTTAGTTTTTCGAATTGCATCAAGAAGTGTAGTCTTACCGTGATCAACGTGACCCAAAACTGACACCACTGGAGGATGCGACGTTCTTATATTTTGAGTTTCTTTGTTTTTTCCCATATGTTAATAGATGCAAAAGCGAGTTCATATCTTTATTTTTCACTTGGATTTACATCAAAATCTGCCGCAATTTTTTCTGCTTCTTTCTTTTCTCTCTCGCTTCCTTCCACTTCAATAGTGTATTCTGTTAATTTTGAAGCGAGCCTGACATTTTGACCCTCACGACCTATTATTAACGGCAACTCTTCTTGTGGAGCACTAACATGAGCAACCCTGTCTTTAGCATTTACTTTTACCGTTAACTCTTTTGCTGGTGAGAGTGCATTTGCTATAAAGCGTTCTGGATCATTGCTCCACTGGATTACATCAATTTTTTCAAGTCCATCAATCGCGTCAATTATAGATTGAATTCTTACTCCTTTTTGACCTACACAGCTTCCTACAGGGTCAATTCCTGACTGCTCCGAATAAACTGCTACTTTTGCTCGACTTCCTGGCTCTCTTACTATTCCTTTTATAATAACACTTCCAGAATTTACCTCAGGAACTTCTCTTTTTAAAAGTCCCTCTAAAAGCCCTGGATGAGTCCTTGAAACAATTATTTCGCGTCCTCTCTTTTCATCTTCCTGTATTTCTTTTATATAAACGGCAAGTTTTTTATTTAAGAAATAAGATTCATTAGGAATTCTTTCGCTTTGCGGAATTATAGCCTCAGCCTTACCTATATCAACTATTATAGTCGGACCATAAAATCTTAATATCATTCCATTTACTACTGTACCTAGTCTTTTCTTGTATTCTGCTAGAATTGCATCTTTTTCGCGTTCCCTAATACTCTGAAGTAAAACTTGCTTTGCTGTCTGAGTTGCAATTCTGCCAAATCCTGGAGGAGTTATATCGCGTCCATCTTTCACAATTTTTGTCTCGCCAGTATTTTCATTTAATGAAGCAGAAATTCCTTCTAACTCCTCTTCCTCAGTTACATAGTCTTTTTTGTAAGCAGCAAGAATTGCAGATTTGATACTCTCCATGATTGTCTCAGGAGGAACACCTCGCTCAGAGGCGATTTGGTTTAATGCTAGTGCAAATTCACTTCGTTGTATTACAGCCATATTTTTATAAAAAAAGGTGGGCAAATTTCTCCCACCATATACTTGGTTTCTTTTATAAGTTCTAAATTAATAGAAAATACGTATTTATGTTACTAAAATTAGGCTGTAAAGTCAAGAAAAGTATATATTTTCGTGAAAATAATATTGAGCCTTTTTACTATACAAATATACACTTAGTCCCTCTTGACGTGCATCCTAAAGCATAAGTTATAATTTCTTTTACTCTTGCCCTAACGTTTTTTTTCTTGCCCCCAAATTTGAACCTGCCTATGAAATCTTTTTGTAATAAAAAAATATAACAGCCTGTTTGGCTGTTTTTTTGTGCAAAAAAAATCATAAGGTCTGGCAGGAATTTTTTTGAGAGGAGGTGAAATAAATGAATATAAAACAAAAAATTGCTTCAGCAGCTATTATCGGAGGACTTGCTGTTTCTGTGTTGGCCCCGGCAAGTTCTTTTGCTGCTGAAAATAATGTAAAAATCAAAAATAACGGCAAAGATAGCGAAAATAAAGCAAAAATTGTTGACAACAAAAAGGTTAAGGTTAATCAATCAAATACTATTGTTGTCACAAATGCTATAGGAACAATCTCAAATACCGGAGGCAATAAGGTCAAAGGTAATTCTGGGAAAGGCAATGCTACAACCACAACTGGAAATGTTACAAACAACATAACAGTAACAGTTGAAGGAAATACCAATACTGCAGATGTTCCTTGTCTTTGCGAAGAAGATGATTCCACAAATAATGCAGTAATAAAAGATAACAGAGAAGACAGTAATAATAAGGCAAAAATTAAAAATAATAATACTGTTAAAGTCACTCAAAGCTCTGTTTCAATTGTTACGAATCTTATCGGAACAGCTTCAAATACAGGAGCAAACAGTGTTAAAGATAATACTGGAAAAGGAGATAAAACTGTAGACACAGGAAATGTCAATAATACTATTGACGTAACTGTAGAAGGTTCTACAAACACTCTTTAGCTTCCTGCTTTCAAACCCTCTCTTGAATTCAAGAGAGGGTTTGTTTTATATCGGCTTTGCAAAAATTAAAAGACGCATAAGTGCTGTTCCGACAGGCGTACACGTTTGAAGAATTAAAATATCCCCTTGATCCTGTGTTAAATATTCAATTTCGCTGGGCCAGACTTCTTTTTTATCAAAAACCTTATAGACAAATTTTTTGCCTTCATGGCGAACAATTATTTCGTCACCAATTTTCGTATTTCCAAGTTTGAAAAAAGCGGTGTTGTAGCGGGTTATCCTCCACGGCACGTCGGAACTGTGCGCGAATAAATAAACAGTACCGTCCTCTCCGGGAAGCTTTGAATTGGAAGCGTGTGCAACTCCTGATTTCAAACTTTCAATATATTCTT
>WBZR01001830.1_pt1 | contig 24613 bp, 18 predicted proteins | sample 5204231 | NCBI WGS metagenome assembly WBZR01 (sample SAMN12412403, study PRJNA552823) | activated sludge metagenome | isolation source: activated sludge from anammox sidestream of wastewater treatment plant... | place: USA: Virginia | collected 2017-08
GGCGAGAATCTGCTCGGCGCGCCGGTCCTGGCCGAGCTTGATCAGCGCGGAGCAGTCGAGACCGAGGCGGGCGAACGAGACCGCCGCATTGACGGCCCCGCCGCCGCAGTGGGTCGAAACCTCGACCGCCTCCGTCTTGCGCCCTTCCTCGAGCATCAGGAACGAGGCACCCGCATTGTGGAGCACCACGCGCTCGATGGCGGAGCTGGCGATGATGGCGATGGTGTCGATCATGGCGCCGCCGACCGTCAGCACCTTGAGGGGCTGGCCTCGCGGCGGGCGGAAGGCGTCACCGTGTGCTGCCTCGTCCCCGCTCATTCGTGGTGGCTCGCGCGTCTGTGGCCGGCGCTCCGCCGCGACGGCCGGGCGAGCTTGAGGCCCACGGGCGCGAGCGGCGTGCGCGCGAGCCGCGCCATGGAGGCCCGGATCGATGGCGTCAGCGGATCGACGGCATGCGTGCGCTCCTCGGCGGCCGCCTCGAGCGTTGCCAGGAACGAGGCCGCCCAGGCGGCGCTGTCGTAGGTGCGGATGACGGACATCAGGCGCTCATATCGCGCCATCCGCTCGGCCTTCTCCATCCGCAGCGCCGCGTTGATCGCGTCTGCGGTCTCCTCGATGTTGTAGGGATTGACGATAAGGGCATCGACGAGCTGCTCGGCGGCTCCCGCAAACCGCGACAGGATGGGGACGCCGGGGTCCGCCGGATCCTGCGATGCGATGTACTCCTTCGCGACGAGGTTCATGCCGTCGCGGAGCGGCGTGAAGAGCCCGATGCGCGACGAGCGGTAGATGTCGCGCAGGCGGTCGCGCGGCGTCGATCGGTAGATGTAGTGGATGGGGACCCAGTCGAGCTCCCCGAACATGCCGTTGATCTTCCCCGAGAGCGCTTCGAGCTGCTTGCGGATGTCGGTGTAGGCTTCGACGCTCTCGCGCGTCGGCGGTGCGATCTGCGTCAGCACCACGTTGCGCCGGTAGGTGGGGTACTTCTCGAGGAAGCGGCCGAATGCCTGGAATTTCTGCGGCAGCCCCTTCGAGTAGTCGAGCCGGTCGACGCCGATGATGCGTTGGGCTTCGTCGACCGACTGGACGGCCGACGATCTTTCGAGGGACGCGCGCGCGAAGCTGGCGGCGTCGATGCCGACGGGGAAGCTCTCGATCGCGAGCCGGTGATCGAAGGCCGCGATGCGCCCGTCCTGGAGGATGCGCCCCGAGACGCTGTCCTCGAGGAACTGGATGAGGTTCGCCACGTCGCCCTGCGTCTGCAGTCCCACGAGGTCGTAGGCCGTGAGCGCCCGTGCGAGCGCCCGATGCTCGGGGATGGCGAGGAACGTCTGCGACGGCGGCACAGGGATGTGCAGATAGAACCCGATCGGATTCGCGACCCCGGCGCGCCGCAGCAGCGCCCCGAGCGGAATGAGGTGGTAGTCGTGCACCCAGATGATGTCGTCCGGCTGGATGAGCGTTGAGAGCGCCCGCGCGAACCGTTCGTTGACGCCGATATAGCGCTCGTAGAAGCCGGCATCGAAGCGGGCCAGGTCGAGCCGGTTGTGGAAGACCGGCCATAGCACGGAGTTCGAGTATCCGAGATAGTAGTCGCGGTGCTCGTCCGAGGTCAGAGCCAGCGTGGCGAGCGTGCTGCCGCCGGAGGATCGGGCAACCTTGATCGCGGGCGATAACGAAGCTCCCGCGTCATCGACGATCTTTCCGTTCCAGCCGAACCAGAGCCCCTTGCGGGCCCGGAACAGGTCCGCGATGGCCACGGCGACACCGCCGGCCTGCGCCGCCTTGCGCAGGTCCATGACACGGTTGGACACGACAATAATGCGCCCCAAGCGACCTCCGCAGTCTCATGACACGCCAAGCCGCGCGGCGTTGCAGCACCGCTCCGACATGCGCCAAAGATAACCCCGGGATTAAACGTTTGAGGTGACGCTCGGTTCCGGAGCCTGCGCGTGCGGCCAGGCCTCAGTCCAGGCGCGTGACAGGTTCATGCAGGAGTTGACGATCCCGGCCATGGAGTAGGTCTGCGGCAGATTTCCCCAAAGCTGGCCGGTGGTCGGGTGGATGTCCTCCGACAGGATGCCGAACGCGTTGCGCCGCGAGAGCAGGTCGCTCAGCATCTCTCGCGCCTGCGAAACGCGGCCCGCCCCCGTCAGGGCGTCGATGTACCAGAACTGGCACGCGAGGAACGAGGTCTCCGCCGCGCCGAAGTCGTCGTTCGTATAGCGCAGCATGAAGCCGTTCCGTGTGAGCTCGCGCCCCACGACGTCGAGCGTCTTGACGAAGCGCGGATCGCGGGCGGAGACGAGGCCGAGCTCGGGCAGAAGCAGCACACACGCGTCGAGGTCGTGCTGGTCGAGTGCGCCGGCGAAGGCGCCGGCCTTCTCGCTCCAGGCCCTGCCCAGGATCTCCCTGCGCAGCCGGTCCGCGTTCTGCCGCCACTGATGCGCGTCTTCGGCGAGGCCGAGGATATGCGCGATCCGCGCCAGCCGGTCGAGCGAGACCCAGCACATGGTGGCGGAGTGCGTGTGGATGCGCTTGCGCCCGCGGTATTCCCAGAGCCCCGCGTCGGGCTCCTGCACCACGCGCAAGGCGTGATAGCCGAGCATCTCGAGGCGCCGGAACAATGCCTCGTCCCCCATCCGCGGCAGCCGCTGGTCGATGAACATTTGCGAGACGCCGAGAATGACGCTGCCGTAGGAATCGTGCTGCTTCTGCTCGGCCGCCTGATTGCCGATGCGCACCGGCCCCATGCCGTGAAAGCCGGGCAGGTGCATGGCGATGCTCTCGACGAGCGGCTGGTCGTGCACGATGCCGTAGACCGGCTTCAGCCCGCCCGTGGCGCCGAATACCACCGTCGTGATGTAGTCGAGATAGACTTCCATCGTCTGCGTCGCGCCGAGACGGTTGAGCGCCATGATGACGAAGTAGGCGTCCCGCAGCCAGCAGTAGCGGTAGTCCCAGGTGCGCTGCGTGCCGGGCGCCTCGGGAATGGAGGTCGTGTGCGCGGCGACGATGGCCCCCGTCTCATCGAAGGTGCAGAGCTGCAGCGTGATGGCGGCGCGGATGACGTCGGTCTGCCAATCGAGCGGAACGGCAAGCCCGCGGACCCAGCTCATCCAGTAGTCGCGTGTGCGCTCGAGCGCCTCGCGCGAGACCGTGTCCGGTGCCGCCTCGAGCGACTCGTCCGGGCCGAACACGAGCGTGATCGGCCGCGACAGCGCGAACGGTGTCTCGTGCACGATGTAGGAGAGCGGCGCGTCGGTCGTAAGCCGCAAGGTGATGTCGCCGCCGCTGAAACGGATGTGGTTGGATCCCACCACCTGCGCGGACCGCGGCTCGCCGTAATTGAAGGACGGCCGCACCCGGATCTTGAGGCGCGGCAGGCCGATCGGCTCGAGGCGGCGGATGATCTGCGCCGGATGCAGCATGCGCTCGAAGCGCGGATAGCGCGGCGCGAAGTCGATGATGCGCACGCCGTTGCCTTGATTGTCCTCGATGACAGTCTCGACGATGGCCGTGTTGCGCATGTAGCCCGAGTGCGTTCGCACCGCGCCTTCGACGACGATGTCGGTGAAACCCTTCTCCTCGTCGCCGGCGAGCAGCCGCGAGAACACGGGATCGCCGTCGAACCGGGGAAAGCACCACCAGACGATGCGGGCGGATCGGTCCAGCAGTGCTGCGATCCGGCCATTGCCGATGATGGCGAAGTCCAGAGGTTGGGCAGCACGCTGTTCAGCAGCCATCGAGATCTGCTCGAAAGATTGGAGAGGCAGTGTCAAGCAGCGACGTGTCCCCGTTGATAAAGGTTCCTTGATGACTCCGGCCTGGGCTCCGCTGCGCGCGGTTGATCCGCAGAATGCCGCATTTCGATCACGTTTGTCGCGCACGGCTTCAGCTAAAGCGGCCAGGACCATAATGACCATCGTGGCCCGCAAGACAATCGGGAATATGCTGATCGCGCCCCTTCGCGCTCGTGCGCGCCGGCCGGCGGGGCGGTCTCGAGGTCGGCGGGATGACGCGGAGCGTTGGAGCGCTCGAGCGTGGCGGGATGCACCAAACGGGGGCAGGTGTCGATGAGCGGATCGAGGGGCGGCGCCGCAGCGGCGCGGATGCGCATGGGAGCGGCGCGGTGGCGCATGAGAGAGGCGCTATGGCGCATGCTTGCCGCAGCGGTCTTTGCGATGCTTCTGCCCATCGTCGCGGCGGCGGCGCCGGCCGGGGTCCCGCAGCAAAGCGCGGCTTACGGCCCCTTTGGTCCGGAAGGCCCGCGCCTGCGCGAGCAGCTTTGGATTCTTCCGAGCGCCGATCACGGCTTTCCCTTGCGCGCGACCGTGTTTCGCCCGGCGGACGCCGCCGGCCGCGAAAGCGCCGAGGACCGCCATCCGCTGGTGGTCATAAACCACGGCACCTCGGACGCGACGCGCCTCGCCGTCGCCATGCCGGTGTACTATTGGCTCTCACGCTGGTTCGTCGAGCGCGGCTATGTCGTCGTGCTGCCGCAGCGCCGCGGACACGGCGCCACCGGCGGCCCAATGGCGGAATCGATCGGAACCTGCTCCGACCCCGATCACCTCCATTCTGGCCTCGCCGCGGCCGACGACATCCAGGGCGCGGTGGACTTCATGTCGGCGCAACCGTTCGTGAGGCCGGGCGAGGCGATCGTCGTCGGCATCTCGTCCGGCGGCTGGGCGTCGCTCGCGCTCGCCTCGCGCAATTCCGCCAATGTGCAGGCCGTGATCAACATCGCGGGGGGCCGCGGCGCGCGTCCATTCGGCGAGCGTGCGGACAGCGTGTGCGGCGAGACGCGCCTGATCGAGGCGGCGAGCGCGTTCGGCCGGACGGCCCGCGTGCCGACGCTCTGGCTCTATGCCGCCAACGACAGCTATTTCCGTCCCGATCTGGCCCGCGCTCTGGCCTCCGCCTGGCAGGCGGGCGGCGGCGAGGCCGAGCTGCATCTGTTTCCAGCCTACGGATCGGAGGGGCACAGCCTGGCCGATGATCGAGCGGGCTGGGATGTTTGGGGCGCGGCCGTCGAGGCATTCCTGGCGGCGAACCGGAGCAGGACGCCCGTTGCGGCTGCGGACGTCGTGACCGCTCCCCTCGAGCCCGCAGCCGCTGCCGTGCCGGCCTCCGCCTCCATCGCCGCGGCCGATGGAGAGACACGCCTGCCCTGAGGCGGGGAACATTCCTCGGAATGCGACGTTTGACCGGCAGGCAGGCCAGGCCTCGCCGGACGCACCTGATTTTGGTGCGGCGCACGGGAGATACGGGCGATCCGATGTCGCCGAGGCCGGTGCGGCAAGACTCTCGAAATGTTCAAAAGGAGATGATCACATGAAATCCAAATTGCTGTCTGCGATCTGTATGCCGGCGGCCCTCGCCGTCGGCGCAGCGGCCGCATTCGCTCAGACGCCGCCGCCCGCTCCCTCGCCAGCAGCACCCGTGGAGAAAATGCCCGATACCACCCCGCCGCCGGCGCGCTCGCCGTCGGTGACGGATCCGGCTCCCTCCACCGCTCCGGCTCCGAGCGATCGCAGCGCGTTGACGCCGAGCACCGGCGGCACGTTCTCGTCGAACCAGGCGGCCGACGAGTGGCGCTCGAGCAAGCTGATCGGCATGGCCGTCTACAACCGGGCCAATGAGAAGGTCGGTGACATCAACGATCTCATCCTCGGTCCCGACGGAAAGATCTCGAACGCCGTGATCGGCGTCGGCGGCTTCCTCGGCATGGGCGAGAAGCTGGTCGCGGTGTCCTTCAGCGATCTTCAGCTCAACCGCGATGCGGACGGCACCATGCGCGTAACGATCGCGAGCTCCAAGGAGTCGCTCGAGAGCGCGCCCGAGTTCAAGTATTACTCGGATGCCCAGAAGGGCAAGTGACCCGGCCGAGGATTGGAGAGATACGCGGGAAGCGAGCAATCGCTTCCCGTTTCTTTTGCGCGCCATTCGCCGCCAAAGCGCATCAGGGCCGGCGCCGCTTGGCCGGCGGCAGATCGGTCGCCGTTCCCTCGAGAACCTCGGCGGCCATGCCGACGGTTTCCGAGAGCGTGGGATGGGGATGGATCGTCCTGGCGAGATCGACCGCGTCGGCGCCCATCTCGATCGCAAGCGCAATCTCGCTGATGAGGTCGCCGGCATGGACGCCGACGATGCCCCCGCCGATGACGCGCCGGCTCTCTTTGTCGAACAGCAGTTTCGTGAGCCCTTCCTCGCGCGCCATGGCGAGGGCGCGCCCTGAGGCGGCCCACGGAAAGACCGCCGTCTCGAACGCGAGACCCTGTGCCGTGAGCTCGTCCTCCGTGTGCCCCACCCAGGCGATCTCGGGATCCGTATAGGCCACCTGCGGGATCGCGCGCGCATCGAAGTAGGCGGCCTTGCCCGCCGCGGCTTCCGCCGCGATATGCCCTTCGTGCACGGCCTTGTGGGCCAGCATCGGCTGGCCGGCGATGTCGCCGATGGCGAAGATATGGGGCACGTTGGTGCGCCTTTGCCGGTCTGTGACGACGAAGCCCTTGTCGTCGACGGCGACGCCCGCCTCAGCGGCGCCGATACGCTGCCCGTTCGGGCTGCGCCCCACCGCAACGAGCACGAGGTCGTAGGGCAGCGCTCCCTCCGGCGCCGCCTCGCCGTCGAAGCGCACATGGATGCCGTCGCGCTTGGCGTTGGCGCCCACCGTCCTGGTCTTGAGCAGGATGCGGTCGAAGCGGCCCGCGTTGTGCGTCTGCCAGACACGCACGAGATCGCGGTCGGCGCCGGGCATGAGGCCGTCCAGCATCTCGACCACGTCGATCCGGCTGCCGAGCGCGGCGTAAACGGTGGCCATCTCGAGCCCGATGATGCCGCCGCCGATGACCAGCATGCGTTTCGGGATCGACGGCAGCGCGAGCGCGCCCGTGGAGTTGACGATGCGCGGGTCGTCCGGAAGGAACGGCAGCGAGACGGCTTCCGATCCCGCGGCGATAATCGCCTTGTCGAACCGCACGGTTGTCGTCCCGCCTTGGGCGAGCGCGACCTCGATCCGGTTGGGGTCGCGAAATACTCCCGTGCCCTGAAGGACCGTGACCTTGCGCATCCTGGCCATGCCCGCGAGCCCGGCCGTGAGCTTGCCGACGACGGCCTCCTTGTGCGCGCGCAGCGTGTCGAGATCGATGCGGGGCGCTCCGAAGACGATGCCGCGGTCGGCGAGCGCGGCGGCCTCGGTGATGAGAGACGCAACGTGGAGCAGCGTCTTGGAGGGAATGCATCCGACATTAAGGCACACGCCGCCGAGCGTGCGGTCGCGCTCGATCAGCACCGTCCTGAGCCCGAGGTCGGCGGCGCGGAACGCGGCCGAGTATCCGCCGGGCCCGGCCCCGAGCACGGCCACATCGCACGTAATCGCATCTTCGTGTGTCACGACGCGACCCGCCTCTGCGTGAGTGCAAGCACAATGCGATCCTCCTGGCGTGTCTGGATCCCGGCCTCCGCCGGGATGACGTCTCCTTTTTGGTGCGCCATCTGCCCAACCTCTGCGTCACACCGGCGAAGGCCGGTGCCCAGACACGCCTGAGCGGGACGCCGCGGTGCCCCTCCCGAGACAGCCAGGACGTGCCGAGGAATGATGTCGCTCGCTGGCATCGATGGCCCCCTACAGCACGAGCTGGCGTACGTCTTCCAGGATAACCGCCAGCCGGCGCGTGAACCGCGCGGCCAGCGCCCCGTCGATGACGCGATGATCGTAGCTGACGCACAGCGGCAGCACGAGACGCGGCACGAACGTGGCGCCGTCCCACTTCGGCTTGGTCTCGGCCCGCACGACACCCAGGATCGCCACCTCCGGCGCGTTGACGATCGGCGTGAAGCCGGTGCCGCCGATCCCGCCAAGACTCGAGATGGAGAACGTGCCGCCCTCGATGTCGGCGGGTGCGATCTTGCCCTCGCGCATCCGCTGAGACACGGCGACGAGCTCCTGAGAGAGCTCGACGATGCCTTTGCGGTCCACGTCGCGGATCACCGGCACGACGAGACCGTCCTTGGTGTCGACGGCAATGCCGAGGTGATAGTAGCGCTTGACGATCAGGCTCTCCTTGTCGGGGCCGAGAGACGCGTTGAACTCCGGGTGCTCCTTGAGCGCGACCACGCAAGCCTTCATGATGAAGGCGAGCAGGGTGACGCGGTAGCCCTTGTCCTTGGCGGCCTCGTCGAGGGATTTGCGGTAGCTTTCGAGGTCCGTGACGTCCGCCGCGTCGCTGTGCGTCACATGCGGAATGTTGAGCCATGCGCGATGGAGATGCGGTCCGCCGAGCCGTTGCAGGCGCGTGAGCGGCCGGGTTTCGATGGGGCCGTACTTGGAGAAATCCTGCGCTGGAATCTCGGGGATTGCGGTGCCGCCGGCCGCGCCGCCGCCGAGCGCGCGCTTGACGTCCTCCTTGGTGATGCGCCCCTTGTCGCCGGTCCCCTTGAGCGTCGTGAGATCGAGATCGAGCTCACGCGCGAGCCGCCGCACGGAGGGGCTCGCATGCACGCTGCCGAAGTCGACGCCGAGCGGCAGCGGCGCGCGCCGGGCCGCGCCGCCCCCGCCGTCGTCTCTTGCCGTGTCCGGGGGGCTGGGTGGTGCCGCTTCGCTCAGCCCAGCCTGCGGCGCGGTCGTCTTCGGCGCGCTCGTCTTCGGTGCGGTGACCTCTGGCGCCGCAGCGGCCGCTTCGCCCACGTCGGGTTCGAGAGCTTTCGGCTCCGCAGGCGACGCCGCCCCGGCAGCAGGAGCGGCCGCGTCGCGCGCCCTTTCCGACGCGAGCCGCACGAGCGCCGACCCCTCGCTCACCCTGTCTCCGATCTTGACCAGCACTTCCGCGATCTCGCCGCCCTCGGGCGCAGGCACCTCCATGGCGGCTTTGTCGCTTTCGAGCGTCACGATCGGATCCTCGGGCTTGATCCGGTCGCCCGGCTTGACGTGCACCTCGATGACCGGGATGTCCTTGTAATCGCCGATATCGGGAACCTTCACGTCGATGACGGACATGCGCTTTCCTCGCTAGGTGCGGGCCGGATCGGCCTTCTCGGGGTCTATGCCGTACTTGGCGATCGCCTCGACGGCCTTGGACGACGGGAGCTTGTTGTCGTCCGCCAGCGCCTTGAGCGCGGCCAGGGCCACGAGATGGCGGTCCACCTCGAAGTGCCGTCGCAGATGCTGTCGCGTGTCCGAGCGCCCGAACCCGTCGGTCCCGAGGACCTGATAGGGACCGTGCACGAAGGGCCGGATCTGATCGGCGAACAGCTTGATGTAGTCGGTCGAGGCCACCGATGGCGCGTCTCCGCGTGAGGCGAGGCACTGCGTGACGTAGGGGATGCGCGGCGTCTCCGCCGGATGCAGCAGGTTCCAGCGCTCGACGGCGAGCGCCTCGCGGCGCAGCTCCGTGAAGCTCGTAACGCTCCAGATGTCTGCGGCGATGCCGAAGTCCTCAGCCAGCAGCTCGGCTCCCGCGATCACCTCGTTGAGGATCGCGCCGCTCCCCATGAGCTGCACCTTGGGCGCGTCGGGCGCCGTTTGCGTGCTCTTGAGGAGATACATGCCGCGCACGATGCCGTCCTCGGCACCCTCCGGCATGGCCGGGTGCACATAGTTCTCGTTGAGGGCGGTGATGTAGTAGAACACGTCCTCCTGGTCGCCGAGCATGCGCGCGAGACCCCGCTGCACGATGACGGCGAGCTCGTAGCCGAAGGCCGGATCGTAGGAGACGCAGTTCGGGATCGTCGACGACAGGACGTGGCTGTGCCCGTCCTGGTGCTGCAACCCTTCGCCGTTGAGCGTCGTGCGCCCGCTGGTCCCGCCGATAAGGAAGCCGCGCGCCCGCATGTCGCCCGCCGCCCACGCGAGATCGCCGACGCGCTGGAAGCCGAACATCGAATAGTAGATGAAGAACGGCAGCATCGGCACGTTCGAGGACGAATAGGACGTCGCCGCCGCCATCCACGAGGCCATGCCGCCGGCTTCGCTGATGCCCTCCTGCAGCATCTGTCCGCTGCGGTCCTCCTTGTAGAACATCAGCTGCTCGGCGTCCTCCGGCCGATAGAGCTGCCCGGCCTGGCTGTAGATGCCGAAGGTGCGGAACATGCCTTCCATGCCGAAGGTCCGGCTTTCGTCGGGAACGATCGGCACGACATGGGGGCCGAGCGCCTTGTCGCGAAGCAGCTTGGTGAGGCACTGGACGAACACCATGGTGGTCGAGATGGCGCGCCCGGCCGACCCCTTGAGCTGCGCGTCGAACAGCGAGAGCGGAGGGGGATCGAGCTTGAACGTGGTCTTGGTGCGCCGCTTGGGGAGAGACCCGCCGAGCGCCGCGCGCCGCTCATGAAGATAGCGCATCTCCTCGCTGCCCTCGGCGAAGCTGACGAACGGCAGCTTGTCGAGATCGTCGTCCGTCAGCGCGACCTTGAAGCGGTTGCGAAAGCTCTTGAGGGCGTCGAGCGCCATCTTCTTCTGCTGGTGCGCGATCATCTGGCCTTCGCCGGCGCTCCCCATGCCGTAGCCCTTGACGGTCTTGGCGAGGATCACCGTCGGCTGCCCGCTGTGCCGGGTCGCCTCGGCATAGGCGGCATAGACCTTTCTCGGATCGTGTCCGCCGCGCGTGAGAGACCAGATCCGCTCGTCCGTCCAGTCGGCGACGAGTGCGGCCGTCTCGGGATAGCGGCCAAAAAAGTTCTTGCGGATGTAGGCGCCATCCTTGGACTTGAAATCCTGATACTGCCCGTCGTTGCATTCCTCCATGAGCTGGCGCAGCCGCCCCGAGGTGTCCCGTGCGAGCAGCGGGTCCCAGTTCGAGCCCCAGATCACCTTGATGACGTTCCATCCGGCTCCCCGGAAGCCGCCCTCGAGCTCCTGGATGATCTTGCCGTTGCCCCGCACCGGCCCGTCGAGCCGCTGCAGGTTGCAGTTGATGACGAAGATCAGGTTGTCGAGCTTCTCGCGGCCGGCGAGCGAGATCGCGCCGAGGCTCTCCGGCTCGTCCATCTCGCCGTCGCCGCAGAACACCCAGACGTGGCGGTTTGCGGTGTCTGCAAGCCCGCGGTCGTGGAGGTATTTGAGGAAGCGGGCCTGGTAGATGGCCATGATCGGCCCGAGACCCATGGAGACGGTCGGAAACTGCCAGAAGTCCGGCATCAGCCAGGGATGGGGATAGGACGGCAGGCCTTTGCCGCCCGTTTCCCGGCGGAAGTGGGCGAGCTGCTCCTCGGAGAGGCGCCCTTCCAGGAAGGCGCGAGCATAGATGCCAGGTGAGGAATGGCCCTGGATGAAGATGAGATCGCCGCCGTGGGTCTCGCTCGCTCCGTGCCAGAAGTGCATGAACCCCGTGTCGTAGAGCGTCGCCGCCGACTGGAAGCTCGCGATATGCCCGCCGATCCCGCTGCTCTCCTTGTTGGCGCGCAGCACCATGGCGAGCGCATTCCAGCGGATCGCCGAGCGGATCCGGTTCTCGAGCGCGCGATCGCCGGGATGCGGCGTCTCCTTGTGCGGCGGGATCGTATTGATGTAGGCGGTGTTGGCCGCGAACGGCAGCCGCGCGCCTTGTCGCCGCGCCATGCCGACGGCCTTGCCGAGCAGAAGATCGGCCCGCTCGCTCCCTTCGAACGCCATGACGGAGCTGATGGCATCGATCCATTCCCGCGCCTCGGGGTCAGCCTCGCCGCCGCCGTCCTCGATCTCGAGCACCGTTCGGGTCATGACATCGGCTCCGTGCTGTGAGACTGACCGACAGAGTAGCCTTAATGGTAATCCCTGCAACACGTTGAGACGCGAAAAGTTCGTGCGCCGCAAACCTCTGCCGGTCTTCGCGGACCCGGCGTGGCGTGCGTGTGAGGCGTGCGCGTGAGAGGAGCGAGGTCACGGGGGCCGGACCAGGATCGCGTCAGATCCTGTCAGCCTGGAGCGTCAGGCATCGGTCTCGTCAAAAAAAGAGCGCGATCCCGGATCGATCAGAGAGAATCGCGTTGGAGGAGCAGCTTCGCGAGGTACGCCCCGTAGGCGCTCTTTCCGTGCGCCGCGGCCGCTCTCTCCAGCGCACGGTCGTCGATGAAGCGGAGGCGCCACGCCACCTCTTCCGGACACGCGATCTTGAACCCCTGGCGCTTCTCGAGCGTTCTGACGAACTCGGCCGCTTCGATGAGGCTGTCGGGCGTGCCGGTATCGAGCCAGGCGTACCCCCGTCCCATGAGCTCGACGCGGAGCGCGCCGCGCGTGAGGTACGCCCGGTTGACGTCGGTGATCTCGAGCTCGCCGCGATGGGATGGCTTGAGGGTGGCGGCGATGTCGACCACGCTCTGATCATAGAAATAGAGGCCCGTCACCGCCCAGTTGGACTTCGGCGCCGCCGGCTTCTCCTCGATTGAGACGGCCTTCATGGCGCCGTCGAATTCCACCACGCCGTACCGCTCGGGGTCCGTGACGTGATAGGCGAACACGGTTGCCCCGCCGTCGCGCGAGACGGCGCTTTCGAGCAGCTGCGGCAGGCCGTGGCCGTAATAGATGTTGTCGCCGAGGATCAGGCAGGATCGATGTCCTGCCACGAAATCGGCGCCGATGATGTAGGCTTGCGCGAGCCCGCCGGGATGGGGCTGCTCGGCATAGCTGATCGCGAGGCCCCACTGCGACCCGTCACCGAGCAGGCGCCGGAAGTGCGGCAGGTCATGGGGCGTCGAGATCACGAGGATGTCTCGGATCCCCGCCAGCATCAGCGTCGTCAGCGGATAGTAGATCATCGGCTTGTCGTAGACGGGGAGGAGCTGCTTCGACGTGACATGGGTCATCGGATGCAGCCGCGTGCCGCTGCCGCCTGCCAGAATGATGCCTTTCATAGAGGTCCTCGGAAACATGACGATCAAAGACGGGTGGAGGCGAGGCGTTCGAGCACCGGCGGCAGCGACGTTCGCCACGGCGCCATGCGAAAGCCGTGGCGGAGGGCGAGGCGCCGGGCATCGAGGCGCGAGTTCGCGGGTCGCCGCGCGGCCGTCGGATAGTCCGCCGTCGTAATCGGCTCGACCGTCACGCGGCGTCCCCGCTTGGCCGCGAGCCAGGTGCAGATTTCCTCTGCAAACTCGGCCCACGTTACGGGTTCGGGCGGCGCCATGTGGAACAGCCCGCGCAAATCGGATCGATCCGGCGCAGCACGTACGTTGCGGGCCATGGTGAGGACCCCGTCGGCAATATCGAGCGCCGAGCTCGGACCTCCGGTCTGATCGGAGACGACGCGGAGCACCTCGCGCTCCCCGGCGAGCCGGAGGATCGTCTTCGCGAAGTTCGCGCCGAAGGGACTGAAGACCCATCCGATGCGCACGACGATGTGGCCGCGAGAGGCCGCGAGAACGGCCTGCTCGCCTGCGAGCTTCGAGGCGCCGTAGACGCTGATCGGCGCCGGCGTATCCTCTTCGGTCCAGGCGCCGGCCTTCGAGCCGTCGAAGACGTAATCGGTTGAGATGTGGATGAGAGGCACGCCGAGCGCCGCGGCGGCGTTCGCCAGCCAGCGCGCGCCGTCTCCGTTGATGGCCTGCGCAAGCGCGGGCTCGCTTTCCGCACGGTCCACCGCCGTGTAGGCTGCGGCAGAGACGATCACGTCGGGCGCGTGCGCCGCGAGCACGTCGACCGCCGGACGCGCGTCGGCGAGATCGAGTTCCGGGCGGCCGACGGCCACGACGGTCGCGCCGAAGAGCGGCCCGCGCTCGAGGAGCGATTGGGCGAGCTGTCCTCTCTTTCCCGTGACGACGATCCGCATGGTCCGGCTATGCCGCGTCGACGGGGGTGCCGAGGCGCTCGCCGGCGTAGACTTTTTCGCGCAGCGGACGCCACCACCATTCGTTTTCGATATACCAGGTCACCGTCTTCTCGATGCCCGTCTCGAAGGTCTCCCTGGCCTGCCAGCCGAGCTCGCCCTCGAGACGCGAGGCGTCGATGGCGTAGCGGAAGTCATGGCCGGGTCGGTCCGTGACGTATGTGATCAGGCGGTCGTGCGGCTCGGGTCCCGGCCGCAGGCGGTCGAGCACACCGCAGATCGTTCTCACGACCTCGATGTTGCGCCGCTCGTTCCGGCCGCCGACGTTGTACGTCTCGCCGAGCCGCCCCCGGCTCGCGATCAGGTGCAGGGCGCGGACATGGTCCTCGACGTAGAGCCAGTCCCTGACGTTGGATCCGGTGCCGTAGACCGGCAAGGGCCGCCCATGGAGCGCGTTCAGGATGGTGAGGGGGATGAGCTTTTCGGGGAAATGATAGGGTCCGTAATTGTTGGAGCAGTTCGAGACCACCCCCGGGAAGCCATACGTGCGGTGCCACGCCGTGACGAGATGGTCGGATGCGGCCTTCGAGGCCGAATAGGGCGAGCTCGGGTCGTAGGGCGTTTCCTCGGAGAAAAATCCCGTTTCTCCGAGCGAGCCATACACCTCGTCGGTTGAAACATGGAGGAAGCGGAAGGCCGCCTTGCGCGCCGCGGCGAGGGTCAGCCAGTAGCGGCGCGCACAGTCGAGGAGCGTGTAGGTGCCGACGATGTTGGTGGTGATGAAATCTGCCGCTCCGTCGATCGAGCGGTCCACGTGGCTTTCCGCCGCCAGGTGATAGATGCGGTCTGGCTGAAAGGCCTCGAGCGCCGCCGTGACGGCGCGCGCATCACAGATATCGGCGCGAATGAACCGATGATGAGGCGATGTTTCGACGCTCGTGAGGCTGGCGAGGGTCCCGGCATACGTCAGCTTGTCGAAGGTCAGCACCTCGGCGCCGACCTCGTTGACGAGGTACCGGACGAGGGCTGACCCGATGAACCCGGCGCCCCCCGTCACCATAATCCGCATCTGTGTCTCCGCTTCGATCTGAGGATGTTACTCGAAAACGTCCGTAATATCCCGTAGCCGTGGCAACCCGGCATCTCGTGGCGCGATGGCGACGGTCTCCGCGCCGACCGGCCAGCTAATTCCGAGATCCGGATCGTTCCAGAGAAGACCGCGCTCGTCGGCGGGGCTGTAAGTGTGCGTCACGGCGTACCAGACCTCCGCGTCCGGCGTCAGCGTGCAGAACCCGTGCGCGAACCCCGCAGGGATCCAGAGCTGGTTGTCCTCCTCCGCCGAAAGGGTGGCGGTCACATGCCGGCCGAACGTCGGTGAGGACCGGCGGAGGTCGATCGCGACGTCGACGACGGCGCCGCGCGCGCACCGCACGAGCTTTCCCTGGGCGGCGGGCGGCATCTGGTAGTGCAACCCGCGGACGGTGCCGGCCTGCCGCGACCGGGACTGGTTGTGCTGCACGAACGTGACACTGCCGGCGTGTGTCGTGAAGAGATCCGCGCGGAAGAGCTCGACGAAATGACCCCTGCCATCGGCATGCCGCTTGGGCGTGATCTCGATCACCTCGGGAATGCTGCATCTCGTGAAATTCACCGCGAGGGATCCTTTTATGCGCGGACTCTGCCCCTTGTGCCCTGGCTTAGGGGTCGAAGCGCCCCCAAGGCAAGGAATGTCGTATCGCTTCGTTTATTTGTCTGAGCCGCGGCGACGAACGTTCGCCGTGGGCCTTAACCGTAAAAATGCGTTAGAATATATAGGATGGATCCGTCTGGCATATGTCGTGCTGCCCTGAGGAGGCTGTGCGGACAAGGCGGCATCGAAGCCTGACAGAAGGGAAAGTAGAGAAGGATGAGCGTCGAGCCGATCGACCGACTGGCGTTTCGCGGATTGATGCGCAACGTTCCAGGACAGGTCTCCATCGTTGCCGCGGCGGTCGGGGAACGGCGCAAAGGGCTGACGGCAAGCGCGGTATGCCCGCTGACGGACCTGCCGCCCACGCTGATCGTCTGCGTCAACCAGGCGGCCGGCGCACACGACCTGATCATCGAGAGCGGATATTTCAGCATCAACGCGTTGGCGGAGGATCAATCGGAGATCGCGCGCGTGTTTTCAGGAATGGCGGGCCTCAGGGGAGAGCAACGGTTTGAGACGGCGGACTGGTCGACGGGCGTATCCGGTGCGCCGATCCTGCCCTCCGCCGTGTGCCGCCTCGAGTGTCGTCTTTCCGAATATCAGGCCGCGTCCTCTCATACGGTGTTCTTCGGAGAGGTCATCGCCGGATCGGCTTCGCCGGACGCCAATCCCCTTCTTCATCTCCGCGGCGCCTATGTGGGCGTGGGGGAGCCACCCGGACCGGAGACGTGTCTTGCCCTGGCTGAGGGCAAATAGCGGTGCGGAGCCTGGCGCGCGATGAGGAATCGGGACGTGCGGTGATGGACGGTTCGGTGAGGGACCACGGGCCGATGGAGGCACGCGAGATGGCCGCCCGAGGACCGGCGGCCGGGACCGACCCCGCGCGCGCCGTCGCGGGCTCCCGGCCGCAGCGCATCGCCTATCTGGTCAACCAGTATCCCAAGGTCAGCCACAGCTTCATCCGTCGCGAGATCCATGCCGTCGAGCGGCTGGGCATCTCCGTCATGCGCATCGCGATCCGGGGGTGGAACGAGCCGCTCGCCGACGAGCAGGACATCGCCGAGCGCGGGCGGACGCGCTACGCCCTGAAAGGCGGGTTCGGACCGCTCGTCCGGGCGACAGCGCGCGCGGCCGTGCGGTCGCCGCGCAAATTTGCCTCCGCGCTGATCGAGGCGATCCGCCTCTCGCGCCGCGCCGAGCGGCCGCTCCCCTACCATGTCGTCTACCTTGCCGAGGCCTGCCGCATCCTGGAGTGGCTGCGGAGCGCAGAGGTCACCCATGTCCATGCGCATTTCGGCACCAACTCGGCCGAAGTCGCGATGCTGATCCGCCTGTTGGGCGGCCCGTCGTACAGCTTCACGGTTCACGGCCCCGACGAGTTCGACAAGGCCCATGCGTTGCACCTCGACCGGAAAATCGGGCAGGCGAGGTTCGTCGTTGCCATCAGCTCCTACGGCCGCGCCCAGCTTTACCGCAGGGCCGCTTACGCCGATTGGGGCAAGATCGAGATCGTGCATTGCGGGATCGAGGCCGCCTTCCGCACGGCGGGGCAGGATGAGGCCCCCCAGGAAGGACGGCTCGTATGTGTGGGCCGGCTCTCGGAGCAGAAGGGCCAGCTCGTGCTGCTCGAAGCCATGAGCCGGCTCAAGCACCGCCTTGGAGCATGCCATCTCGTCCTGGCCGGAGACGGGGAGATGCGCCCCGAGATCGAGGCGCGCATCGCCGCGCTCGGGCTCACCCAGGCCGTGACCATCACCGGCTGGATCAGCAGTGCCGACGTTCGCAGGGAGATCCAGAAGGCCCAGGCGCTGGTGCTCCCGAGCTTCCAGGAGGGATTGCCGGTGGTGATCATGGAGGCGATGGCGCTGCAACGCCCCGTCATCAGCACTTACGTTGCGGGCATACCGGAGCTGGTCGTGCCGGGCGAGACGGGGTGGCTCGTTCCGGCGGGCAGCATCGAGCCGCTGGTGGAGGCGCTCGAGGCGTGCCTGACCGCCTCCCCCGAGACGTTGCAGCGGATGGGGCAAGCAGGTTCGCGCCGCGTCATGGAGCGCCATGACATCGACGTGGAGGCCGGAAAGCTCGCCCGGCTCTTCGCGGAGGTCTCGCCCGCTCGCGGGGCGGCGCCCGTGTAGCGCGCGATCGGAGCGCGGCGAGCCCTCTCTTTTGTTTGCGGTCCGGCCGGGGAAGCGACGCCGTAACTTAACTATGATGCTGATTTCGCGTGCGAGCAGAGCGTCTGCGGCGGCATATTCGGGCGTGCGACCGTTTCAAAAAAACATCGGGAAATACGCGACACACGCGCGCGCTCGCCGAGCCGGCCGCCCTTCCAGCCCGCTCTCCGTTCCTGAGGCCGCGTGTCCGCACCGTGGCGCCCGTTTCGCCGCGCTCTGCAACGATTGGGAAGCCGCTTGCGAAGACTGGCACGCCGTTCGCAATCATTCGGCTTGCCAGTCGCGAAAAGCGGGGCGGGAGGACAGGAAGCGGGACTGTCGCCCCATCCGGACGTGTGCAAGTGGAAGATGATGTCCCGTTTTGAGACAATTAAGCCCGACGGAGCCCGACAAGGCAACGTTCCGCGGCGGCGAAGGAAGCCGGACGCCATGACGGTCATCGAGCGAGCGTCGAATGCAGAAGCAGCGGGCGGGATGAGACAAGCGATCCCGCACGCCGAGATCGCGCAAGCGAAGCTCGGATCCGGCAGCCCGCGGACGGATCTCGGAGAAGCACACCATCGCGCGGCATGGTTCAGCGACGCCGAGAGCGTACGGCGCCTCTCCGGGGTCGTCGCGGCCGCGCGCGAGCACGCCGCCCACGTCATCGGCCTGACGGGCGCCCGCGCGGGCGTCGGCGTGAGCGTGACGAGCCGGCAACTCGCCGAGGCATTTTCGGAGTTCGGCATCAAAACGCTCTTCGTGAACGTCAGCCGGATGGAAATCGCGGATCCGGAGCCTCCCCGAACGGAGCCCGACGGTAGCGAAAGCGAGGACGCATCGTTTCTGCCCCTCGCCGTCGCGGTCAAGCCCACGCTTTCCGTCGTGGAGCTCGATGACTTGCCCCCTTCGTCCCGGACCGAGAGTGAGCTTCGGAGCGCCCTGACCAAGGCGGTCGAGGTGGGGTTCACCGTCGTCCTCGATCTTCCGCCCGTCCTGAGGGACAGCGGCATGCCCACGCCCGCCATCGCCGCGTTGGGACGGGCATGCGACCTCACGTTCCTCGTCTGCCTCAGCGGGGCGATGAGGCAGAAGGAGCTCGAGACGTGCATCGAGACATGCCGGATCATCGGCCTCAAGCCGGATGGATTGATCCTGAACGATTGGCAGATGCCAGCCGGCGGACTGATTGCAGGCTGAGTGGATGGCGTCGCGCGGTGCGGCCAACGTGATACGGAGACGGAAGAGCAATGGGCATCGGATCTGAGGTTCTCCGCGAGTATCTGGTCCTTTTCCTCGACATCGTTCGCAAGCGCTGGCTGCTGTTGGTGGTCCCCGTTGCGGTCGCGGGCGTCCTGTCGATGGGCGCCGTGAAGCTGGCTCCCACGAAATATACGGCGAGCTCCCTGATCCTGCTCCAGGCCGCCAACCGCGCGCCCGGCAGCTTCGGCGGCGGAAGCTACACGAACACGGTCGAGCAGGTTCAGGCCGTCGAGGCGTGGTTGAAAAGCGACCAGGTGCTGGCCGAGCTCGTGCCGCGGATGGTCGGTTACACGCCGCCGGCAACGCCGCTCCAGAAGATCATCCAGATGCGCGCGCTGGCCGCCTCGCTCTCGCTCGAGGTGGTTGGAAATTCCGTTCTCCAGATCAAGATGGAAAGCCACAACCCCGTCGGGCTCGGCCGCAATCTGGAGATGGTTCTTTCCCGCCTGATGGAAGGCGTCACCGGGCCGGAGCAGAATATCTTCAGCGCTCCGCAGTTCGTGCGGCTGCGGCGCGACGAGGAGGCTGCCGCGGCGGAGGCCGCCTTGATGCGCGCCATCGAAGCTGAAGGCGTCCAGGCCCCGGCGCAGATCCGCGCCGGGCTGCAACAGCTGTGGGTCATGACCCGGAACATTCGCTCTCCAGGCCAGGCTGAGGAAGCCGACCGCTTGCGGCGCTCGATCAGCGATGACACGGAGAAGCTCGCGGAGCTTGAGCGCCTGTATGCCGCCTACCACGATGCGGTGGACCGGCAAGCCGCCTTCCAGGCGCATGCGGGAGCCTCTCGCAGCAACTACGTCAGTTTCTTCAACTCGCCCGATGATCTGCTGATCATCGGCCGCCCGAGCGACCCCATCGCCGGGGAGAGCTCCGCCCGCAAGATCGCAATTGCCGGCATGCTTCTCAGTCTCGTTCTGGGGGGAGGGCTCGTGGTGCTCGCCGAGCTGATGAGCGGCGTGCTGCGGACACAGCGCGAGTTCGAGATGACGGCAGGCGTGCCGGTTATGGCGCGCATGGGAAAAATCACGGGCGCGCCGTTCGCTCAGCCCGCCTCGGACCGAGCAGAGGAAGCGCACGCATGAGGGCCTGGCATCACAAAATAGGGCTCCTGATGCTGGCGGCGGCGCTCGCCTGGAGCAGCAGCGCGCGGAGCGAGACACATGCGGAGTTCGATAGCGCCAACGGCCTGTTTCGGGTGATGCGGGGCGGGGCCCCGGTCGTCGAGGCGGAGTTCGTGTTCTGGCGGGGCGAATGGTCCTGGCAGGACTCCACGCTCTTGGTGACGACGCGCGAGCCGCAACGGCGCTACGCCTTCCGCAGCGCCGTGCCCGAGAGCTTCGCCGTGACGGGCGAGGCCGAGATATCCGACGGCGGCAAGGCGACCTGGACGATGCGGGTCGAGGAGCGCCCGGAGGTTGCCCGGGACGTCTTCGGCGGCGTCGTGTTCCACATCACGCCCGATGCTCTGAAGCAGGACGGGTTCGAGCCCAGAGCCGAGATCAATCCGGACAAAAAAAGCTGGTCGCTTCGGATCTCGCCCGATGAGCCGCCCCTGGTCGTCTCGTTCGAGGGACCGATCCACAGCCTCGAGTATGAGATGGGCAGCCACGGAGAGATCCGCGCCTATCTCATCGGCAGGAACACGGACGTGGACGCGGTCGACGTCCGTATGACGCTGTCGTTTCCGGGAGCGTTTCGCCCTGATGTTCCCGAGCGGCTCGCTGCGAAAAGCGACACATGGTGGTCGGACGATCTCCACTGGAACCGGTCGCCGGTGGATTTGAGCTTTCTCAATGCTTCGGAAAAGCCGGCGGGAAAGCGCGGGTTTCTGCGTGCGGTCGGTGAGGACCTCGTGTTTGAGGACGGAACCAAGGCGCACTTCTGGGGGACGAACGTAACGGCGTACGCATTGTTTCAGCGGGCAACGCCCTTGCTCGTCTGCAACCAGGCACGGCGGCTGTCGAACCTCGGGTTCAACCTCGTTCGTATTCATCATCACGACTCTGACTGGGCATCGCCGAACATTTTCGGCGTGCAGCGCGCATCGACCCGTGAGCTCAACGCGGCATCGCTGGAGAAGATCGACTGGTGGATCAAGTGTCTTCGCGACGAAGGCATCTACGTCTGGATCGATCTTCATGTCGGCCGCAGGATGACCCGGAACGACGGCGTCGAAGCTTTCGACGAGATCGCTGACCCGAGCAAGAAAACGGCGGACCCGCACGGCTATATGTTCGTGAATGAGAGCCTCAAGGCGCGAGCGAAGGAGTTCGCCGAGGCGTATCTCACGCACGTCAATCAATATACGGGGCTTGCCTACAAGGACGATCCGGCCATCGTCACCGTCCTCATAACGAACGAGAACGATCTGACCCAACATTTCGGCAATGCGCTGCTTCCCGACAAGAACGTTCCCTGGCATGCCGCGCGCTACATGAAGCTTGCCAACGCGTTTGCGGCGAGCTCCGGGCTCGATCGGGAGCAGGTATGGCGGAGCTGGGAGTTCGGCCCGTCGAAGATTTTCCTCGCCGACCTCGAGCATGCGTTCTTCTCCGACATGACCCGCCATATCCGCGATATCGGCGTCAAGGTGCCGATCGTCCCGACGAGCTATTGGGGCGAGATGAGCGCGGCCGGCCTGACGGCCCTGGGAGAAGGCGACATGGTCGACGCCCATGCCTACGGGCGTGCCAATGAGGTCGAGAAGAACCCGCGCGTGGCCGCGAGCCTGGTAAGCTGGCTGGCCGGCGGCGCGCTCGTCAACAAGCCGTACTCGGTCAGCGAATGGAACGTCGAGCCGTTTCCGGTCTTCGATCGCGCGCAGGTGCCGCTCCACGTCGCCTCGATCGCACGCCTCCAGGGATGGAACGCGATGATCCAGTATGCCTACACGCAATCGTCGCTGACGGGGACGGCCGGCGTCGGCAATTGGGAGGCCTCGAGCGACCCCTCGATGATCGCCACCCTGCCGGCCGCCGCGCTTCTTTTCCGTGGGGGACACGTAAGCCCGGCGCGGATGAGCTACGAGCTTGCCGTCTCCGAGGACGTCTTCACGGGTGAGGAGATCAACGCCCGGACCTCGCGTGCCATCCGGACGCTCACCGAGACGTCGAAAATCCGTCTCAGGGTGCCGCCGATGAAAGAGCTGGACTGGATCACCGAGCAGCCGCCAGCCGCCGAGAACGTGAAGCGCATCTCTGAGCCCGGCTTCGACGCGGTCGGAGCGGGTGTCGACAAGGTCTGTTCCGACACGGGCGAGATTTGCCGCGACTGGGTCGCGGGTGTCCTGACCATCGATACCGCAAAGTCGCAGATCGCGAGCGGCTGGCTCGGCGGGCGCAAGGTCGCCCTCGGCGATGTGACGGTCGCGCTTTCGACGCCGAACGCCAGCGTGGCCGTGCAAAGCCTCGATGAGCAGCCGCTGGCCGCTTCGGGCCGTATCATGATCTCGCTAGCGGCTCAGTCGATCCCGAACGCAGGACGTCTCCCCTTCGGCTCCGAGCCGGTGGAAGGCGAGATCCGCATTCGCGCCAAAAGCGGCCTCAAGGCCTACGCCGCCGACCGCGACGGAGCCCTCCATCCCATTCCGATCGAAACCGCTCCTGACGGATACACCGTGCCGCTGACGCCCGCGATCCGGTCGCACTGGCTGTTCTTGCAATAGCCTGCTCTGCGGGACGCATATAAGATCGAGCACGTTCCGATCTGACGGAATGGTTTCGTCATGCCCATGGGGCGCAGTAATTTATGTGACCGCGCCGCGAATTTGTTTCTATTTATACTCGATAAGCTTTCCCTTGCGGTTCATGAGCTGGTCGTGCAGGAACTTGATCTGCCCCGCTGCTTCTGGAAACCGGCCTAAAACGTGGAAGAATGAGGAGGCCAGCGGCAAGGGGGTGCCTTTGCGCTTGAGGTAGAGGCGCAGCACCTGGGCCGGATAGACCAGTGCCAGCAGAAATGCCCACGGCCCGAACGCAACGGCGCCGGCCATGATCGCCAGCGGAATGGCGAGCCCCCAGATCCACGCGCGCCGCGTCTCTGCAACGTTGTGGTATTCGGGCGAGCCGCCGTGAACGTGGGCTCCGAGAATGAAGCTATATCCCGCACGCATGGACCGCCGCCACCATTGCGAAAAGCGCGTTATCGCCGCGTCGTGCAGTGTCATGGGGTGGTCGATGCAGAAGATCTTCCAGCCCTGCCGCCGCAGCCGCACGCAGAGCTCCGGCTCCTCGCCGGCGATAAGATCGGGGCGGTAGCCGCCCACGGCGCGCAACGCTTCGGCGCGGATCAGGGCGTCGCCCCCGCAGCTCCTGACCTCGCCCGGGAGAATTGTCCACTCGAGATCGCACAGGCGGTTGTAGACGGACTGCTCCGGAAAACGCTCCCGGCGGCGCCCGAACACTGCGGCCGCTGCCTCATGTGTGTCGAGAAAGGCGCGTGCGGTTGCGATCCAGCCCCGTTCGACTTCGCAATCTCCGTCGACGAACTGCACGGCAGCGAGCGTCTCCTCATGCGCATCGAAATGTTGAAAGCCGGCGTTCCGGGCACGCGCGGCCGTGAACGGCTGCCCGTCATCGAGCGTGATCACATGCGCGCCGAGCTGCTGTGCCAGTGCAACCGATCCGTCGGTCGAGCCGGAATCGACATAGACGATGGAACGCACGCTGTCTGCGAGAGACAGGAGGCACCGGCGCAACCTCTCTCCTTCGTTGCGCCCGATGACAACGGCAGCGACGTCGTGAGCCTGCTGTGCGCCCATGCCCGCATCGCGGGCGGTCATGGCGATGTTCCGTTTATCGACGGATGGAGAAGTGCGCTCTGGCGCGCGAGGTCCGACAGGAAGGAGTCCGGGATCGATGATGTGCGGCCCCGGATCATATTGCGCACCATCGAAAGGGCCGTTCCGGACGCGAGGGCGACGTCGGCAAGCGCCGCATAGAGGACGCCATGGTGCTTGATGAAATAGCGTCGCCGCGATTCGAACCAATAGGGCGCGCGCCGCTTGCGCCGCTGGGCGGGATCCGTGACGCCCGTGCTTTGCCCGACCAGGTGCACGACCCGGCTTTGCGGCACGTACCAGAAGGACCAGCCGAGACGTTCCGCGCGTTTGCAGAGGTCGGTCTCCTCGTAATAGAGGAAATAGTCCTCGTCCATCAGCCCCACGTTCCGAAAGAGCTGCGTTCGAATGAGCAGGCTCGCCCCCGACAGCCAGTCGTAGCGGGCCGGCCTGTCCGGCAGCGCCGGAGCAACCTGCCAGCGCTTCAGAAGTTTCGAGACGAAACCCACGTTGAGGCTGGAATCGAACTCGCTCGCCACCGAATGAAAGCGGAAGGCCGAGCACTGGAGGCTGCCGTCCGGGTATTCGAGGCGGCTGCCCGCCCCGCCGGCGTCCGGATGCGCCGCCATGACGTCGATGAGGGCGCGCAATGCGCCGGGCCTCACCACGGTATCCGTGTTGAGAAGCCAGATGTAGGCGGGGGGCTGGGGGCGCGCCAGCTGCTCGCGAATGACGCCGTTGTTGCCGTAGCTGAAGCCTCCGTTGCGCGGCATCGGCAGAAGGCGCGCCCACCCGCTCCAGCCGTTGGCGACGATGGCGTCGGCAATCTCTGCGCCCGAGCCGTCCGGAGAGGCGTTGTCCACCACGACGACCTCCAAGGCCGGCATCGTAGCCACCTCGCTCTCGAGCGAGCGCAGGCAGTCCAGCGTCAGGTCGCGCGTGCAGTAATTGACGAGCACGGCCGTGACGGAGGCGTCCTGGGTCATCG
>WBZR01001831.1_pt1 | contig 24610 bp, 17 predicted proteins | sample 5204231 | NCBI WGS metagenome assembly WBZR01 (sample SAMN12412403, study PRJNA552823) | activated sludge metagenome | isolation source: activated sludge from anammox sidestream of wastewater treatment plant... | place: USA: Virginia | collected 2017-08
CGGCGCGAGGCATCGAGAATCTTGGGATTGGCGCGCTCAGTCAGGGTCATCGACTGGACGATGGCCTTCATGCGCACGATCTCGCCTTCGTCGATCTCCATGTCGGTGTCGCGCATCATGCCGCCGACGCCGGGGATCATCTTGAGCATGTCCTTGAGCGAGCGGCCCCCCATGACCTTTTCCATCTGGCCGATGAAGTCGTCCAGGGAGAGCTGGCCCTTCTTCATTTTGGCTTCAAGTCTGGCGGCTTCGTCGACATCGACCTGCTGCTGGGCGTGCTCGACCAGCGAGACGATGTCGCCCATGCCGAGGATGCGCCCGGCCATGCGCTCGGGGTGAAACTCTTCAAGGCGGTCGAGCTTCTCGCCGACGCCGATGAACTTGACCGGCTTGGAGGTGATGCTCTTGACCGAGAGGACCGCCCCACCGCGCGTGTCGGAGTCGAACTTGGTAAAGATGACGCCGTCGAGCTCCAGACGGTCGTTGAAGTGCTTGGCCGTCGTAACGGCGTCCTGGCCGGTCATCGCGTCGAGAACGAGATAGATCTGATGCGGCTGCACGGTCTGGGCGATGTTGGCGACTTCCTGCATCAAATCTTCGTCGATCGCCAATCGACCGGCGGTGTCGAGGATGACCACGTCCTTGAGCTGGCGCTGGGCGAGCATCACGCCGTTGCGGCAGACCTTGACCGGGTTCTGATGATCGCGCTCGGCGTGAACGGGAACGCCCAACTGTTGACCGAGAACTTCGAGCTGGTCGATGGCCGCGGGTCGCTTGAGGTCGGCCGCGACGAGGAGCGGCTTCTTGCCGCGGTCCAGGCAGTACTTGGCGAGCTTGCCGCAGGTCGTCGTCTTACCGGAACCCTGCAGGCCGGCCATCAGAATGATCGTGGGCGGATTCGCCACCCAGGGGATGCGCGAATCGACCGGGCCCATGAGCCCGATCAGCTCATCGTGGACGATCTTGACCATGACCTGTTCGGGGTGCAGGGTCTTGATGACCTCGGCGCCGATGGCCTTTTCGGTAACCTGAGCGCAGAATTTCTTCGCGACGTCGAGATGGACGTCCGCCTCGAGCAGCGCGGTGCGAACCTCGCGCATGATCTCGGTGATGTTTTCCTCGGTGATGCGGCCGCGGCCGCGCATCTTGCGGAAGACTTCGCTGAATCGATCAGAGAGTGCGTCAAACATAGGTCAACCATCTTAGCAAAGACTTTCGATTTCGTCGGAATGCGAACAGGCGGCGAATTTGAAACCAACTGAACCAGTCCCCTGACCCCCATCCAAAGTGGCGTTCGGCCCAGGAGTCACACCATGCCTCCCTTCTAATAGAGGAAGTGGAAACGCGGCTGGAGTCGGCTGAAGGCTCCGCGCGGGCTACCTGGGGGAGAACAGGCATTAGATTTCACATACATCCTTGTAAATACTAATCTTATGCGCATGCGTCTGCCATTCTGGCACCATTGCGGATTTTTACGCCCTATACTCCAAAACGCCTGTGTTTTGTGCCCCTTTACCTCCATCCCCAGCGGTAGGCGGCACTTGTAGACGAAGCGTTGGTGAAATTTGTTAACTAATTGTCTGGGCGAAGGTTATAGATATTCTAGCCCGTCTCAGAGTTTCGTTGACACTGCCGAATGCGTGTGATAGAGTCCCATTCGTCGATGGTATTCTAGTACGTCGGCCCCAATTTGAAGGCATTCGCCACGAATACGGCTGTTTAGCCGTGGCGCTCCTCCGGATCGAAACTCGGTTTTGATCCGGAGGTTATTTTTTGGGGGGACAGGTCGATCACTCGGTCCGCGCAAGACCACCCATTTTGTAAACCCCTGGCGTTCCCCGCCTTGAAGCCATCCTCATACACACGCTATCGTGACGCCCACTGCGATGACGAACACGACAACTGCCGCCCGTGGGATCTTTGCCGGCCGAGTCTTGCGCCGGCGCACGCTGTGTGACGAGCACTTCGAGCTGGCCATCTCGTTCGACCATTTTCCCGACGCGGCGCCCGGGCAATTCGTCCAGGTCTTGTGCCGCGATGCCTCGCCCGTTGCCGGCGACGTCGCATCTGCAATGCTGCGCCGCCCGTTCAGCATCGGCGGCCTGAGACGCGACTCGGCGACGGTTGAGATTGACCTGCTGGGCCGGGTGGTCGGGCCGGGAACGGCGTGGCTGGATCGTCGCAGACCGGGCGACGCGATCAGCGTGCTCGGTCCGCTCGGACGGCCGTTCATGGTGCCACCGGCTTCGCACCATGCGCTGCTCGTCGCGGGTGGAATCGGGCTGCCGCCGATCCGCTGGCAGGCGGAAATCCTTAGAAAAAACGGCGTTTCGTGCCACGCGATCTTCGGCGCGAGAGAGCGGCGATTCATCCCGCTGAGCCTCAGCAGCGCTCCGACAAGCGACGGCGAGATGACCTTATGCTCGGAAGAATTCGGTCGACTCGGCGTGCCGCTTGCCGTCACGACAGACGACGGTTCCATCGGTCTGCGCGGACAGGTGACCCATGCGATGGAGCGATTCTTCTTCCGCGTCGGTCAGACGACTCCGGTGGTCGTCTTCGCATGCGGTCCCAATCCGATGTTGCGCGCCGTGGCGTCGATGTGCATCGATCGGGGTGTGGCGTGTGAGCTCGCGATGGAGCGCGTGATGGCCTGCGGCATGGGAACGTGTCAGTCGTGCGTCGTTCCCGTGGTGGATCCGGCGCGGAAAGACGGGTGGCGGTATGCCCTGTGCTGCACGGAGGGACCGGTCTTTGCGGCAGAGGCGGTGAAGTGGAACTAGTCAGCAACCTTGCCACGCCAATCGCTCGAAACAAGTGACGAGATGGGTGGTGCCCCGAAAAATTTCATTCCAACAGGGAAAAAATTTCGAGCGGGTCGTCCAGAAAATGGTCGGGACCGGCGCTTTTGAGGAAAATTTTTTCCTGAAACCCCCAGGTCACGCTGACAGCGGTCATCCCGGCGTTACGCGCGGTCTGAATGTCCACGATGGAGTCGCCGACGAGCATGATATTCGCGGGGTCCATGCCGAACGTATCCGCGATGGACAGCGCGGCTTGCGGCGACGGTTTTTTTTCCGGTTCGGTGACGTAACCGCGGATTTCGACGAAGAACTTTTCCATTCCCAATTCGCTGACGACGCGTTGCGTCAACTCATGCGGCTTATTGGAAAGCACGGCCATCAGCGCACCCCGCGCTTTCAGTAAGTCAAGCATTTTCAATATGTTGCCGTACGGTCTCGTTTTGGCGACGCATCGCGCGCGGTATTGATCCGCGGCCATTGAAATGAATTTTTGGAGCTCGGCGTCGTCCGCATCCGGCCATGCGCGGCGACATAACGCGGGAAGTCCGTCACCGACCCAGCCGCGCACATCTTTGCGATCAACTTGCGCTCCGCCGACCGCGCTGCGTACTGCGTTGAGAGCGTCGGTCAGATCATCGAGGGAATCGACGAGCGTACCGTCGAGATCAAATATAATCGCGCGCGAACGGCTCAAGATCGTCGCCTCCGGGCTACCCTCGGAACGGATTCTGTCATGAGTTTCGCCCGTGCGCGCCGAAAAAACAAATATGGTCGCACGGAAAGTTTTTTGTTGACAAGTATTGAGGCGACTCTAGACTTTCCAACATTACATGAAAGGAGGTGACGCTGATGGCTAAGCGCAAGAAGAAAGCTGCTACGAAGAAGAAGGCTACCAAGAAGAAGCGGAAGAAGTAGTAGCCAACAGCCACCAAGCATGGGTTCCTAAAGCGGTCTCATTAAATTGAGACATTGACTTCGGAACCCGGGCCTTCGCTGAAGCGAGGGCTTACAAACCTAATGGAAGGTGCTCTTGCCACGGCGGCACCTTCCATATTTTTTTGCGCCGCAATCGCCGCAGCCGCCGCCCCCCTCGATCATCACTTCCCTTTCGATGGCATTTGGCCTTATCATTCCAGGGTCGCCCGTGAGTTTGGGCGGGCTGAGGGATCGCCATCGGCAATGGAATGCATCGCCATCATCAATCAGAAGGGCGGAGTCGGTAAGACTTCCACGACCGTTAACCTCGGCGCGGCGCTGGCCGAGCGAGGGCAACGCGTGCTGCTCATTGACCTCGATCCACAGGGCCACCTGACGACTCATCTGGGACTCGACGGCGAAGCGAAGGGCGCGGGCATCTACGAAGTCCTCACCACGGACATGCCGCTTGCTTCGGCAATCCACCTGCGCTCTCCCAACATCTCAATCGTTCCTGCACAAATTGATCTGGCCGCGGCGGAAATGGAACTGGTGAGCGTCGTCGGCCGCGAGGTGATCCTGCGCGACTTGATCTACGGCGCTGCGTGGCCGTTCGACATCGCCCTGATCGACTGCCCCCCATCGCTCGGCGTGTTGACGCTCAATGCCCTCGCCGCATCCACGCGCGTCCTGGTTCCTCTTCAACCCCACTTTCTCGCGCTGCAAGGCGTCGGCAAGCTGCTCGAAACAGTGAGCCTGGTGTCGCGACGGATCAATCCCGGTCTGACGGTCGCCGGCATGGTCATCACCATGTACGAGACGGGCACGCGTCTGTCGGGCGAAGTCATCGACGACTTGTCGGCCTTTCTGGAGTCGGCCAGGAATACGCCGGTCCCGTGGAGCGCCGCCAAGGTCTTTGATGCGAAGATCCGCCGCAATGTGAAGCTCGCGGAATCACCAAGCTATGGACAGTCCATATTTGAATATGCGCCCCGGAGCAACGGCGCGCTCGACTACCTGGCCCTTGCGGAAGAACTCGCGGTGATGCTCGCTGGTAACGTGGCGGCCGATCCAGTGGACGGTTCCGAAACGAGGCAATCGGCCCAGGCCGCCGTCGCGAATTATCGAGCCATGCCGACAGCGCCGACGACGGCCGCTGACAAGTTGCCCACGGAAGCGCTCCGCTGAGCAGTCCTCGTCAACATGGGACGGACATGGCCCCTGCCGCTTCGCCACAACGCCGTCAGGCAAGTCGCTTCGATCTTCGAACTCTGGTTTGGGCGCTTTGTCTGGCCGGTGCTTTTCTTGCGACCCATATGCCCCCTCCCGAAAAGCCTGCCCAGATGATCCTGAACGATAAGTTCCTTCATTTCATGGGGTTCTGTGCGCTCGGGATCGTCACCGTCTGGCGCGTTGTGGGCCCGACTTCCCGAATTTCCATCACGGTGTTGGCGGGATGGCTGGCGTTTCTCCTGGTCTATGCGGCGTTCGATGAGACCACTCAAGAACTTGTCGGAAGGGATAGTGAATTTGGTGACTGGCTTGCCGACGCCATCGGGGCGGTCGTAGGGATGAGCATTTGCGTGATGAGCGTCTGGTTTCGACGGGCTGACACCGCATGAACCGTTCTCATTGCATCATTGGGACCATTCGACGTGCCCGGCATTGGTCACGGATTGCGTGGCTCATCGCCTTGTGCGCCGTCGGAGCCGGTTGCGATGAGAACTCGGGAGAGTCCCGATCGCGGATCGAACCCACTCGCATCCTGTTTGTCGGCGAAGGGAAAGACGTCGCTTCCTGGCGGGTGATCGAGGCAACGACCAAGGCTTTTGGCGAAGCTCATCCCCATGTCACCGTGGAGGCTGTCGCGCCGCCCATTTCTTCTCCCGTGGGACAGAAAAACATCCTTGTCAGCCTGGCGGACCATGATGTGGATGCGATCTGTGTGATTCCAATCCAGCCCGATGCGCTGGGAGCGATCGTTTCGGAAATCGCCAACGGCGGAATACCGGTTGTCGTCGTGGGCCGCGATATCATCGGGTCGCGGCGCAGCGCTTATTGCGGGCCGTCGGAATCTGAACTTGGCGAAAAGACCGTCACGGCCTGCGGCATGGTATTGGAGAAGCGGTCGAAGACGCTCATGCTGCTCCATGCCGCCGGCGCTAATGAAAGGCAAGGCTTCAGGTATCGCGGGTTTCAGCACGAACTCCCCATGGCCGGCGGCGTTCATGTCGTTCGAGAAGTGGACTGCGGAGGCGATCCGGCCGAGGCCGTGCGACTCGCCAAATCGGAATCCCGCAAGTACCCCCGAATCGGCTGCTGGGCATTACTCGACGACTGGCCGCTTCGGTCGTTGCCGCCGCACGAGAGGCTTTTCGGATTGGGCATCACCATGGTCGTTTGCGATGCGGACCCGTCGCTGTGGCCGCGCATGGAGGACGGACAGATTCAGGCCATGGTCGGATACGATCTTCGAGAGGCGATTAGGGCGGGATTGACGATCGCGCTTCGATTGACCATGCCGGATGACCGGAGGTTCGTCACCGACGTTCACATCAAGGCGGAAGTCTTTACCGAGGCGAATTTGGCGCAGCTCAAGGCGAGATGGGCGCTCTGGGAACAGGGGAAGCGATCGCCCCAGGAATGACGGCCGAGCGCCGGCTATCGCGAACCGAGGAAGAACGTTCCGAAGGTTCGCAGCATGACAATCAAGTCCAGCTCGAGGGATGTGTGCTTCATGTAGTACAGATCGAGCTGGAGCTTTCGGCGGGCATCCGCGATCGTCGAACCGTAGGGATAATTGATCTGCGCCCAGCCGGTCAGGCCCGGCTTGATGAGGTGGCGCTCTTCGTAGTAGGGAATGATCGTCGAAAGCGGGACGACGAACTCGGGCCTTTCGGGTCTTGGGCCGACCAGCGACATATCGCCTTTGATGATGTTCCAGAGCTGGGGCAATTCGTCGAGCCTCATGCAGCGCAGGACGCGGCCCACTCTCGTGACGCGCGGGTCATTTGCCGTGGCCCACGTGGAACCGCCGGCTTCGGCATCGGGGATCATGGTTCGGAACTTATAAAGGGAAAACGTTCGCCCTCCCTGGCCGACGCGCGTCTGGGTGTAGAAGACCGGGCCCCGACTGGTCAGGCGGGTGGCCAGCGCGATGAGCAGCATCAACGGCAATGCCAGGATCAGCGCGGTCCCTGCAATGATGAAATCGAGCAGCCGCTTGACGATGGAGTGTTCCTGCCGGTGGCCCTTCAGGTCGGCCGCGAGGAACCATTGCGGCGTGATGTGCGAAACAGGGACTTCGCCGTAGGTGGATTCGTAAAACGTCGACTCGTCGGTCACGCGGCAACCAAGGTGCAGTCCCGCCAGCGCCGTCCGCTGAAACTTCGGGTTTCTCATGACGGTTTCGGCGACGACGATTTCGGCCACGTCGTGTTCGCGGCAGATCCTGTCGATGTCATCCACCTGGCCGACCACCGGGATATCGCAGACGCCGCTTGGGCTCGCGCCGCTTCGGTCGGTGTTCACGATGCCGACCAGTCGATAGCCGGGCACCGATCCTCGTCTGACCGAGCGGATGATCGAGCCGGTCAGTGGGCCCTGCCCGATGACGAGCAAGCCTCGCCGAACGTCAAGCACCGCCGCATGGCAAAGGAGTCGGACACCGGACCCGGTGAGCAGAAACACGAAGGTTCCACACGCGGCGGCTCTGCGGCTGAGATTCGAATACATGAACAGGTGCAGGACCAGCCAGGTGCCGAGCATCGCGAAGGTGACGGTGATGAGGCAGCGCACGACGATTCGAGATCGGACCCAGAGGGTGCTGGGCTCGTAGAGGCCGACCATGCTTCCGGCCAGGATGACGGAAATCGCCAGGACCACGTTGCCCACCCATAGCTGATATTGTGCAAGCAGGTTTGAAGACTCGCCCCACCAGACAAACAAGCTGTCGCCCAGAATCGTTCCACCGCAAACCAGCGCCATGTCCATGAGCATCCACACGATGCGCGGCAGGCTGAGCAAACAACCACCCAGCAGTGCGCGGCGAGACGGTCTCGACCTCGGCTCGGCAACGCGCGCCGGCGTCTGAGCGCGGCGGAATTCCAGGCTCGCTGCCAGATCAAATGGGAATGCGTTATGAGTCGTCACTTTGAGAGTTCCCCGACGGCCTTCGATTCTCGTAATGTCGTATCGGACTCCTCATGCCGCTCCGTGAGGCTGGAATGAAGTTTGCTTGCCGCGAAAGGCAATAGGGATGATTCGGAGCAGTTCGACCCGCGCAATTGTTGCCGAGTTCTGCCGCAACTCGCCGACTTTGATCAATTTGTCATCGGGGACACGCGAGAATCGGGCCATCCAGCGGCCGCTCGCCACTTTGACGCCGATATGCAATGGAGAAACCTCGCCCTACATAGCGGGGTATGTGCTGTCACGAACAGGAAGGCGCACGGAATGTCGCTTCGATCTGCGCGAAAAGCGGTCCGCAATGGCCGGCACGCATCATGGACGTGTCTGGCGATCGGGTTCCTTTTCGCCGGCGGCTGCGCAAGACCCGAGCAGGAATGCAGCGCGCCGCCGCTGGAGACGACGGCCGTCATGCCGGCCGACCTCGGCATTTCAGCGGACTCGGTCCAGTTGCCGGGGGAACATCCTCTGGATGCCACGCGCACGGTCGGGCGATTTCCCACGGGCCTCTCGGTCGCGCGAGTCGTCGCGATCGTTCAGGATTCCGGTGCGGGACGACGGCTTCGCCCGGGCGACATGCCGGTGGAGCGCGCCGCGTACTGGAACCAGGTGATGGACACGCTCCCGCCCATCCGCGAAGTGACGCAACTGCGCGATCTGGGCATCGACCCCCGCGGCGTCGAATACGGCGCGTTCCTCCGCGAATCATCGAACATCAACTGCAATCTGTGTCTGATCTATGGTCAGACCGAGGATGAGTCCGGCGAGAACGGGCTGGTCGGGGCGCTGTGGGATGTCAAAAAACGACAGCCGATCGCGGCCTATCGGGTGCCGATCGTGGTTGATACGGCTTCCATCGAGGATGAAGAGGACCCGGACGACCTGCGGCTGGCCTGGCAAACCGCCGAGGCGCAGGCTGAACTGGACATGCGCAACCTCGTGCGCGATTCCTTGTGGGGGCTCGTCGAATTTGATACCGCCGACACCACGACCCAGCCGAGTCCCTGGCGTGACGACGACCGGATCCTGCCGCGCGACCAGAATCCCTTCCGACGCCTGGAAGAACTTCTGAAGGACAAGAACTAAGCGATGATCCTTCGGGCAGACCCCACAACGGGCGTCGCGACGCCTCTTTCCAGTGAACCGCTCATCAACGCGATTCATCGCCGGCTGTTGGACTTCCTTCTGGCCGGCCTGACGTTCTTTCTCGTGTACGCATGTTTTGTGCCATTCGATTTCACAGCGCCCGTCGACCGGACGCACGACGCCTACTGGTACCTCGGGCTGCGACTGCGACCGATCAACCTGCCCGACATTCTCGCCAACATCTCGATCTACGTGCCGCTGGGCGTGATGGCGGGCGCCGTCCTGCGGCGTCGCGGAATGAGCCGAATCGCCACGATTCTGATTCTCCCCTTCTGTGGCGCGGCCCTGAGCCTGGCGGTGGAATACGGGCAGCACTTCGTGCGTTCGCGCGTGCCCTCCTGGGTGGATGTGTCATCGAACGTAATAGGCATCTCCGTAGGCGCTGCGCTCACCATCATATTTGAGGCGTGGATTCGACGGAGAGTCGCGGGTGCGATCGAAGAAGCGAGACGACACTGGTGGCAGGCCGTCTGCCGCATCGCGGTGTGTGCGGTCCTCGTCGTTTCACTGCGGCCCTACGACGTTGTCGTCGATTGCTACCACACGGCGGCCGAGGCCTATCGTCACGGCTCGGTCGATCCGACCCACCATTGGCAGTCGCTTGCCGGCCCGTCGGGTGAGACCGAGTGGAACCCGGCAGTCTGGACGCGGGCACAATGGGAGTACGCGCTGGACACCACCGTGGATGTCGCAACCTACGCCGTCATCGCCGCCATGGTGGTGCTGGGACAATATCGCAATCGTCGAAGCGGCGCCGGCCTGCTCCTGTGGTCGGGATTCGTCACCGTCTCGCTCTCCGCCATGGTCACGGTCGTGCGCATCTTTCTGATCTCCTACGGCCTCGACACCGCCCACTTCTTCGCCAGCCTGATTGGGTGGCCCATCGGCGGCGCGGCCGGATTCATGATGGCGCGGCGGCGATTCAGGACGGCGGCGGGTCAGGCCACGAATCGACCGGCATGGGGCGCGGCCGCTGCCTGTGCAATGCTGGTTGTGGCGATGTACGAACTCGTTCCGTTCGACATTGCCCCAAACGGTTCTTCCGGCTTCAGCCGGCCCTGCCTCTTGCCGTTCTTCGCGCACTTTAACAGCCGCCCCAACGTCGCTCTTCTCGACATCAGCGGTGATCTGCTGCGGTACGCATTCTTCGGCGCAGGCATCGCCGTAATGCTGTGGGCGCGATTCGGCATCGGCGGATTGTCCGCACAAGACCCGCGGATATCGACATCCGGCAACAGGACATCGACCCCCACGCTGCGCTGGTGTAGTCAACTCGTCATCGCGATGTTCGGATCGGCCGGCGCGGCCGCGGCGTTTGAGACCCTGCACATGTGGATGCCCAGCAGGCAGTCGGACATCACCACCGTCTTCCTGGCGCTGTTCGGCTCATTCGCCGGCGCGGTAGCGGTGCGGTGGGTGATCGATGTTCGACGAGGCCTGGCCGTCGCCTTCGCCGATGACCTGCTTACGCATCAATTGATCGTGGGCGAGACCTACGAGCCGATTCCCACGCCTGCAGGCAAAAAGCAGGGAACCACCACGGCATCCAGCGTGGACAACGCTTCCGACGATTCGTAGCGAACTGCGGGGCTCGCGCCTGATAAAGAATATCAGCGCCTACTTGATCGACGAAATCAGCTTGCGGAAGACCGGCTCGTTCTCGCCGATCGTCTTCTTCGGGCCGACCGCCTTGAAGAACCATGACCCGCTGGGGGTCTCCACGATCGCCGCCAACAATCGGGCCTCGCCGTCAATCGGCTTACCCCCCGACTGAGCCATCATCGGATCGGAATACTTCCCGGCGACATCCAGCACCGTCACTTTCATGCCGGAGATCTCCGACTTCTCCACCTTCGCGGCATCATCGCCCACCGGGCTTCCATCCGCATTGGTAAAGAAGCTTCGCCATCGAGCGATGTTCATGTCCGTCGGACCGCCCTGTCCGGCCCCGAAGTGAAACACGATCATCTGGCCGTCCTGATCGTCGCCTGCGGCGCGGGGAATCAGATACTGGGCCACTCGCATGCTGCTGGTGACCTGCTCGGGCTTCCATTCGATGGGTTGATCCCAGTGAAGCGGCGCTGCCTCGGCGGCATCATCACCGACCGGCGGGTGCGACGGCGGCATGCCTTGCGCTGTCTGAGGCGCAGCGGTCTTGGCCGCGCCTTCAATCGGCGGGTGGCCGGGAGGCAGCGCGCTGCTCGTGCCCGCGGGCTTGTCCTTGCTCAGGAAGGCCCCCAGATCATCGCCGCCCTTGTCGCCGGTCGCGGCATCGGTTGCCTCTGTCGCAGGCTTTTCAGCGCTTTTGGCGGGCGGCGTTTCATTCTTCTCGCAGGCCCCCACCATCAACACGGTCGCCAAAGCACCTACAACCAGACCGCCAAACGTCTTAAGACTCATGGATCATGCTCCTTTGCTGACAATTGTGAGCGGACATCCTACTCGGAATCAATCCGCAAGACGATGCACGCGGGATTCGCCCCCTGATGCCCAATCATTCATGGCGCGACCCGCACGTTGATATCGCCGGATCGATCGACCGGGCCTCGCGGGCTGGAGAGCGGTCCACCACGTCGCAGGGGGTCGTGAAAATACAGAAAACGCCGCAGACCGTCCGCACCGTGACACGTGGTACAGAGATTCGGTGCGTTAAACGGCCGCAGAAGTAGCCGGGCGGCGCGGCGCTGCTGACGCGAACCCGCGGCCAGTCGGTCCGCTTCGTTACCGCTCATCGTTTGTCCGTGCGGCAGGTGGCAGGTCGCGCAGGCGATGCGACCGTCGGAACTAGCTCGCCCATTTTCGTCGTAGAGCGGCAGGCTCTCGCCGACCGGGAGCGACGCGATGGCCCTCATGACAATTCTCGGGTGACCGGCAATGACCGGCGGCTTCGCGGGACCATCGGCGCGATGGCACGCGGCGCAGTAACGATTCGCGGGATTCTTCGGCATCACCGGCGCCGTCAAATCGCGCGGCCAGAGCAAGCGATCGGAGAGCGTTGACTTGTTGGCGTGCATCGAATGGCACGGCCTGCATGATGCCGCATCGAAGCCGGCGCTCGTAAGGCCGGCCGTTCCGTGGGCGGTGAGCTGGATGTGCGATGTCTTGACATGGCACTGCTTGCACATGTCGACAGTCGTCTGGCCGTCGGCGATTCGCAGCAGGTGCGGATCGTGCTTGATCGACGCGTGCGGATTATGGCACGTCCGGCAACCGACGCCCCTGGTTCCCGCTTCATCCAGAATCGCGAGCGGCAGGTTCCCGTGATCCCTTCGCGGGTCCATTTTTTGCGAATGCGCGACCGCGGTGTCGCCTGTAGAACCCCAGGTCTCGGATGCATGGCACACGCGACAGCCGGCATCGGCTCCGACGCCTCCATCCGCGAATCTAAGAAGCCGCGTCTCTTCATCCCCGTGCGGCCGGTGGCACACCAGACAGCGGTCCTGTTTCGCCACGGATTCCTCGGGCCACGCCGTGGACGTCGTACGGTAATCGTGCGGACCGCCGACCAGGGCGTCGCTGTTCGCGTGACAATTCGAGCAGACGTCCGCCGCATGTCCGCGAAGGTAAGGCTTGAAGACCGGATCGTGCGGATTGTGGCAATCGACACAGTGCGTGCCCGGATGGTTCACCGGGCCCAGGATCTTGGCGCCGGCGCAGCGTCCTTCCTGATGGCAGGTGATGCACTTGCCGCCGCCGGGGTCCAGGGTGCTCGGCTCCGGCGCTCTCGCATATCGATGGAACATGTGACAGGCGCTGCACGGACCGCCGGAAGCAGGCGTCATGCCCAGGCGATTCTTCTCCTGCGGGAAATTCGTGCGCAGGTCGTGCGAGGAACCCAGCACGTTGGTCTTCTCTGAGTGGCAGCGAATGCAGAAGCGGCCGTCGGTCAGATCGTCGGCCAGCATGAAGCGCTCGCCCTTGCCGTGATGCAGCTTGTGGCAGGACAGACAGATGAGCCGCCCTTCGTCGCCGACTTTCGTCCCCAACTGGTGGATTGCCGTCAGTTGTTCGGAATTGACGGCGGGACTCAGCGGATGCTCGACGTGCGGCCCGTCGCGGAACATGCCCGGACGCATGCGATCGTGGCAGGTGAGGCAAAGCTGATTCGAGGTCGTCCCCATGACGAGCAGATGATCGACGGATGAGCCGTGCGGCGTATGGCAGACCTGACAGGTCAGCTCCCGAGGATTCGGCCCAACGCGAGCGCCGGCATCGACGAGTTTTTGCGGGATGACCCACGGCATACCGCCGACGGGATGGGTTCCGAATTCCGGCCCGCGTGTCATGTCCTGATGGCAACTGATGCAAAGCTCACTGGCCTGATTGGGAACGCGGAGGAAAACGGCCGTGCGAAAGTCGGCATCGAAGCGGCCGCCGGTATGGGCGGAATGACACGTCCGGCAGGCGATCTTTCCGCCGACCAGCGGCAGGTGGTTCGGCACTTTCATGTCTCTCGGCGGTTCGATGCCCGTCCGATGGCCGTGAGAGTCCCACACGCGATGACGCGAATCGACGACGGAGCCGTCGTGACAGGAGAGACAGGTCTCGCTTCGTCCGGCGGCAGGCTCTTCATCGCTCGTGGCCGGCGCGGCGGCAAGCGCGGTTGGCATGCCGCGCGAAAACGGTTCGATCCACTCGATGTGACAAACCGTGCAGGACCGCGCCTGGCCTCCGACAACGCTCGTGCGCCTGGCGGATGGCCTGGGGCGACTCTGGGCATCACCCCGATTGATCACAACGCGCGTCACTCGATTCGCCAGCAACTCAGTGACATAGAGCCGACCCTGCGCATCGAACGTGATCCCCATGGGAAATGCAAAGGTGAGCGGCCTTCCGTCGTTGCCGCGCAGCGCGTCGATCGGCGCGCCGTATTGGGTGAAGACCTGCACGACATTCAGCGTGCCGTCCGACACCCAGACGTTTCCATCCGCATCGGTCACAACGCCCTTGGGACGATACATCTGTCCCATGTCGATGCCATAGGCGCCGATGCTCTCCAGCGTCGCGCCGGCCGCCGAAAACGCGGCGATCCGGCCGTTCATGACGTCGGTGATCAAGACATCGCCCCCGGGATTCAGCGCGAGCATGAAGGGGTGGTACAACTGGCCGAGCGATTCGCCGCGTCGACCGACTCGAACCTGCCCGTCGTTTCCGAGGCTCCACCGGATGAGCCGATGATTGTCGTTGTCAGCCAGCCAAACGGTGTTGCCGTCCGCGGTGACGGCGATGTCGGTGACGTCCGCGGGATATTCATTCGCATCTGCGACGGGCGCCAGGACGCGGCCGGCAGAGCCATCGGGCTTCATCTGGATCGCCCGGTGATTTCCGCTGTCGGCAATCCAGAGTCCGCCGGTCGGGTGATAGTCCAGACCCAGGGGGTGCAGCAGAGACGAGCCGCCGATCTCGCGAATGTCCTCGATCCATTTGCCGTCAGCGCCGAAGCGCACGATCCGATTGTTGGCGCCATCGGCGACAAAGACGCTTCCGTCGGGCGCGATCGCCACATCAGTGGGCATCTGCAGGCCGGGAATTTCGGGGTGGATGAAATGAGACGGCGACGATCCGACGAATGGATCGTCCGCCTGTGCCGTCGACCCGGTCGCGGACCAGAATAGCAGCGAAGCGATCATGAGCCGACGAAGCAAACCCAGCCTGTCGTCGTGATCCATCAAAGCGGGGTACTCGCAATCGCTACTTGTCATGAAAGAAAGGTCGGGAATTCAGCCAGGACGCAGTCCGAATCGAATTATAGGTTGCGAACTGGCGCTGTCGAATGCACGATACGCTGCGGTAACTCTGGTTCGGCACGAGTCTTGCTGGGAACCGGCCATGTCAAATACCAAGCAGCAAAGTCCTAAGGGGAACTCAGAATCCAGTGACCCGGCAAATGCCGCGCCATCGTCGAAGAAGCTACCTCGACGATGGTTGCGAACGCTGGGGATTTTATCCCTAGCCGCGCTTGTCATGGGAGCAGTGACGATCGGAAGCGCGGAATACTACACGTCCCGGCCCAGTTTCTGCGGAACCTGTCACATCATGGACCCTTACTATCAGTCATGGTCGAATGATCTCCACGGGGCCAAGCTGGATGTCTGGTGTGTCGAGTGTCACTACGCGCCGGGCGAGCAGCACACAATCAATGCAAAGTTCAGGGGACTCTCGCAACTCGCGAGTTACTTCAGCGGGAGATACGGCGCGGGGCGACCACGGGCCCACGTCGATAACGCGAGCTGTATGCGATCGAGCTGCCACGGCGATGCGGCGCACATGGACAAGGTCTTTCTCATCGGCGAAATACGATCTGAGAAGCGAATCGTCTCCGGCCATGAAACAGAGATTCAACGATCGCCGACCGTGCGATTTGTTCATGGAAAGCACTTGCAGACTGATGCCAAAATGGCGGAGCTCAAGGCATCGCTCGCGGAATGTGAAAAGCGGCTGCGCAACCGGATGATCCCGGAGGCCGTGGCTGAAGTCTCGGCGGCTGCGCGGTCGGTCAAGCCCGCGGCCATACGATTGGCGACCATAAAGCAGGTTCTTCAGAAGCTAGGCGTGCCCGAGGCGACCGGAGACGCGATCCAGCTCATGGAGCTGGAACACAATATGCTCCGCCAAATGCAGTTGGCCGGACTGAGCTGTTCAGCCTGTCACACCTACGATGCGACCTCAAAACACCACTTTTCGGTGGACCAGCAGTCTTGCTTTGTCTGTCACTTCACCAACCAGGAGTTCAACCGCAATACCGGCGAATGCCTCAAGTGCCATGAGCCGCCGACCCGTAAGATCGCCATCCACGGCGCCACGCCCGCCGCCCTCGCCCGTCTGAGCAACACTCCGGCGCCCGCCGCGCCCGTGCTCATGGATCACCTGGATATCGTCAATCGCGGCATCGACTGCGAGAGCTGTCATGCGGATGTCATCAGCGGCGATGCGGTCGTCACCCGGCGCGACTGTGTTCATTGTCACGATCAGGAGCGATACCTGGAGGAGTTCGATCGACGCACGACCGCCGAGGTGGAAAAATACCACCGCGTTCATGTCGCCGGCCAACGAGCCAAGTGCTTTGACTGCCATCGCGCCATCGAGCACAAGCTCGTGGATGCGCTCCACGTGGGCACCAGCGAGGATTACCTCCAACCGGTCATCAATGATTGCCAGCACTGCCACGCCGGGCACCATTCCGAACAGGCCCAAATGCTCATGGGCATCGGGGGAAGCGGCGTCGCCCACGCCATGCCGAATGCAATGATCGGTTCCAGATTGAATTGCCGTGCGTGCCACTCACAGGAAGGCAGCGACTTCAAGGGCGCCGTTCTGGTCAAGGCGACCGAAACCACGTGCATCGCGTGCCACGGCGATGATTACAAGCGATTGTTCGAGCAGTGGCTCAGCGAACTGGACAACTCGGTCAAGGAAGTGGAAGCCTCGATCCATCGCGTCGATGCGCGAATCAAGGACGTCCGTGCGGCCGGCCAGACGGTTTCTCAGCGTATCGAGGACAAGGTGATACAGGCACGCACGAATCTGAACTTCGTCAAGGCAGGCAACGGCATTCACAACAAGAACTATGCGATGCAGCTCATGGACATCTCGATCCGCGATCTTGACGCGGCGATGGCGGAGTTGAGTCCGCAGTAAGCGTGAATACGTGTGCGTCACTCTGAGCGACGGCTGGTCGGCGCCGGGGGCGGCAGCGGCTCGGGCCCGACAACTTCCGGCAGATGGAACGAGCGGCCGGCCGCGATGTGCTCGATCATGCGAAAGATGATGGGATTCACGAGCAAGTCGATCCTCGCCTCGGGATAACCGATTTGCGCGAAATCGATCAAGGATCCTTCACCACGATGGCAGTCCGTGCAGTTCAGCGCCTTCTCCCGGCGAAGCGGATGGACCGCCTTGAGCAACTTCTCCAGTTCGGCTCCGTCGGCTTGGTCCTTCGCGGCGAGATAAGCCACGATCGCGGCATCCGTGTTCGGGTGCCCCAGCAAGGGTTCCTCGGACGACTCGGTTCGAATCGCCAGTTTTACGCCGTACTCCCCCCGAAAGTGTTTGGGTAAGGTGTCCGCCGCCTCGTCAAGCAGCCTTTGAAAGGAATCGCTCGACGGATGTACGGCGGCAAAGTGATCGGCGAGACTGGCCAGCACCGGCAAGTCGTTTGCCGCCCGAGCCGCTCGCCGAAGCAGCGCGACCAAGCGTCTTTGATCCGCCTTCGTTGGATTGGCCCGTTGCCTCAGCGCCTTCTCCGACGTCAGCAGGTCAAAGGCCTGCAAGATCGCGGGCGAGGGCGCTGCTAGACCGGTTTCGAGATCATACCAGGTGAGAGGTCGAGGCGTCTGGGCAACATCAAAATGGCAAACGCCGCAGTGCATGCTCGTCGCGTGCATGTTCAGAAATGCCCGGACCTCTTTGCGTTTGGAATGGGGCATCGGGTTGTGGCAACCGCTCCTTGTGCAGTCGTTGAATCGGTCCGGCTGTATCCAACTGTCGAGGCGGTGATAGTGTGCCAGCGGCGAGCGCGGAAATTCCGCCGAGTCGATCGCGGCGAACTGCGTTCTCGATGCCGCCTGAACCGAGCGATCCAATCGCGTGGGCAGCCCCGTAATCTGGGCGGGCGGCCCCTCATCCGAGGCAAGTGACGAAATGAGATAACTGACGGCCATCCAGGTGAGCCAACTAATCAGAACGACCATCGCCACCGCATAGGCCCGCGGAATCGCCTCCCAAAGGAACCGCACCACGAGGCGAACAGCCCACCATGCCTGCCGAACCAGCGATTCGAGCTTTCGACTACTCATAGGTCGACTCGCGTTCTTCGGTAATGCCCATCTCCCGTGCGACCTGCTCGATCATCTCACCGTGCTCTTCCGCCAGCTTGGGCAGCGGCGTATTGCCGTCGATGGTCGCGGTGGATAACGGAAAGACCTTCGGCGAAAAGATGACGTTGTAAATGTGCAGGATTCCCACGTGAATAACCGCTAGAAACGCCTCGTAGGTGTGGGCGATCGTCGCCAGATTAAACGCCCGACCGGACAGAAAATGCGAACTGATCTGCTCGCCCCATAGAAGAATGCCCGTGATTCCCAACAGGGCCGTGCCCCAGAAGACCCCGAGGTATTCAAACTTCTCCGCCGGGCTGAATCGCCCGAAGGACGGCCTCTCCTTCCGTAGAAAGAGGAGATAAGCAAAAAGCTGAAACGTCTTCTTCACATCGGTCGGCGATATCCACATCGGCATTTCGAGCCAGGCCCTCTTCCAGCCCCCCTCGGCGGTTGCCTGTAACTCGCGGACACGTCGGCGGACCCCTATGAAAGCGCTTGCCATGTGCGCGAAGAAACCAACCACCAGCGCAATGCCGCACCAGTGATGCACCAGCCGGGCGTACTCAAGACCGCCGAAGATCGCGACCAACGGAGGCGCCCATGCCCGGTCAGCAAACTTCATCGGAAAGCCCGTGATCACCAGCGTCACAAATAGAAGGCTCAGCACCCAATGCTGGACGCGCTGACTGACGGTGAATCTCTTCAGGCGCGCAATGCCCGAGGGGGTGCTTATGATGCGCTTCGCCAGTCGATGGGTGCGCTCTTCACCATGGGCCTTGCGCCCGACGATCACCTGAAACAAATCGAGCAAAACCAGCACGGCCGACGGACCAAACGTCGTGATCGTCAGGAAAATAAACGTCGCCGCCAGGAAATACTCGATCGTCCCGTGCGCCGTGGGCAGGTTCAGGTGAACCGCCGTATCGGCAATCTGCTTATCGGCGCCCGGGTGGCACGTCGTGCTTCGGCACGAATCGGCGACATTGGCGGGATGAACGGAGGAAGCCGGGTCCTTCGGCGGCAGCATCAAATGGGCGTTCGAGCCGCTGCGGACATGGCAAGAGAGGCAATCGGCGGTCGAGAAATCACCGAGCAGGGCCGCCTTTCCGTGAAAACTTCGCAGGAAGCTCGCCACGGAATCCTTCATCTCCGTGTCGCGAAGCACCTGCGTGTCGCTGTGACAGACTGCGCACGCCTGGGCCATTTCCAGCGGCGTCCGTGCAGGCTGAAACCGCGAGGCAATGTGTCGAACGTAGTATTCGATATCCACGTCCACCTTGTCCGAATGGCAGACGTCGCATCGATCGAAAACCCGGCCGCTGATCTCATTGAAGTTCGGAATCGTCAATAGCGGGTCACGGAAGAGCGGCTCATCATGACAATAGAGGCACAACGATTGATTCTCGCCCAGCAGCGCTCCGCCGCTGAACGACAGCTTCGAGATCGCCTCGGCGCTGTGCGCGCTCTGCGCCAGCATCGGGAGAATGTTGTCATGGCTGAATCGCCGTTCAAGGCCGCCGGGATCGTTGAGGTGGCACGCTCTCGTGCAATTCACCGGGCTCACCGGCTCATGCGGAATGCTCGCAACCTCGGATCGCTCGTGACAGGCCGTGCAGGCCAACCGCGCATGCGGCCCCCGACGTGCCGCGGAATATCCCGGGTCCACAAAGAAAACGTGAACGCGATCCAGCGTCTCGTCGAATCGGCTCAGGCCGCGATAGCCGTGGCAAAGCAAACAGTTGTCCGGATCGTCAGCGTAAAGCGGGTTCGAGCCGAACACCGAGGCCAGAAACCCGATCGCCAGAATCATGCGCGCGATGCAGACGCCGACTGTCATGTGCAGTCGGCGCGTCAAAGAAAATTTGTTCGAATCCCGCACGGAGAGTCCTTGATTGCTCTGACGAAGACTTCTCATCAGGTCCCCGATACGCCTCAGCGCCGCCGCTTCAGTGCCTGAAGGCTTACATTCTCCGTACCACTTCTGTCAATCGGTGGGAATCCGCTCAATGCATTCACACCCGGCACGCCATGGCGATTTATGCCCCTATTTGGATAAATGCCGGCTTGGAGAGTTTTTCCACAAGCAAGACGGACATTTTCGGCACAGGCGATCAATGCGGTCACGAGAAATACCGAGGAACGCGAAAACCCACCCCAACAGTTGTAATCGGCGTTTTTTTCGCCTGTGGCATGATGCTTGCCGGATTTGGTACATGGCGACAAAGCCCATTTTGGCCGGTCGGCCGAATGAGAGGTCCAAAGTCGAGCAAATTGACGCGCTGCCTATTGCCAAGCGCGGCATACTTTTGGCAGACTCCCACTGGCTGTCAGGAAGACGTTGACCGGCAGGTGCCTTCAGACGAATCGAACAGACGCGAAAAGGAGTGAGAATCATGACTCAGAACCCGGCGCGGCGGAATAGATCGACGTTGATGGGACTTGGCGGCATTCTTGCCCTCTCCTGTTGCATGGGAGTCACCGGCACCATGTGTCCCTTCGGCGGCGGCTCCGTCGACAATCCACCCGGAAGCGGCAACAGCGGCTTGACCGGAAAATACGTGGGTGCAGAGCGATGCAGTCAGTGCCACGCCCGCATTCACCAGGACTGGAACGAAACGCTTCACGCCAACGCGCTGGTGACGCTCGAAGCAATCGGCCAGGGTAGCAATCCAGACTGCGTCGGCTGCCACACCGTCGGCTTCGGCGAAGAAGGCGGCTTCATCAGCAGAGCCCTCACCAATGCCCTCGCCGGTGTGCAGTGCGAAAGCTGCCACGGTCCAGGCGGAGAGCATGCCACGAATGTATCCGATGAGTCGCTTCGCCCGCCGAAGGATATTTCCGCCACCGTCTGCGGAAAGTGCCACACGGGTTCGCACCACCCGAACTTCGAACAGTGGCAGTCTTCCAAGCACGCGCTCGTTGAAGAAGATGTCGCAATGAGCTTCACCGCAGGCACCAGTCTCAACAATTGCGGTACCTGCCACTCCGGCGATTTTCGCTATATGTCCATCTTCGAAGGCGTCCCGCTTCAGGATGACTATCTGGCAGGCAAGACCCGCGAAGAGATGAACGGCATCACCTGCGTCATCTGCCACATGCCGCACAAGCGGACCGGCAACGCACCGTTTGCCGATGCCGGCCGCGACTATCAACTCAGGTTCCCCGAGGTTCGCTACCCCGTCGCCTCGAACACCATCGAAGACGCGACCAATCCCGAACGCTTCAACATCTGCGGCCAGTGCCACCGAAGCCGCGGTCGCGACTGGACCTCCACTTCACGCGGTCCGCACCACAGCGTGCAGGCGAATGTCTACGCGGGCGAGATGCCCATCCCGGCAGATGCGCCCCCGCTGACCCTCAGCGTCGGCTCGCCCCACTCACTGGTCCGCGAGCAGTGCGCTACCTGCCACATGTATCGCCAGGACTTCATGAGTGAAGTCGCTCCGGCCATCAGCGGACACAACTTTACCGTCAGCTTCGAGGGATGCGTCGATTCCGGCTGCCACCCGTCGGCCGCCAATGCCGAGTCGCTCAAGACCGTCCTGGAGAACTTCGTCACCGCAAAGCTCAACGGCATCAAGACGCGACTTGACACCTGGGCTACCTCAGCAGGCGGCGGAAACTTCCCGCAGGCGGATGACTGGGATTACAGTTGCTGCGGAGGTACCTCCAGCCAGTCCATGGTCCCGGACGCTATCAAAAAGGTTCGGTTCCTCTACTACTACACCCTTAACGACGGAAGCTACGGCCTCCACAACCCGACCTACGTGAAGAACATGATTGCCGAAGCGGAGGCCCTGCTCACCGGCATCGGCTTCTGATCCTCCGTCAGACCGGCCGCGAGCCCGTCCGCCCTTAGGACCAGGCTCCAACAATCTGACGGCGTCGGGCACTCGTCGCTCGACGCCGTCTCTCTATAATGCGGCCACCAGTCCAGTCGCAGCCTCGCCGGGAGCAAGATCGTGCGCTACCTGAAAACCGCTTTGATCGCGACGATCGGCTTGGCCGGCGCCATCTACTCACTGGGCGCCAATTGCATCCCCCCCATCGGCATCCCCCCCGGCACGCTGTCCATCTACAACAATACGACCGACCCAACCAATAAGAACGCCAACTTCGCCGGCAGCGCCGCCTGCAGCACCTGCCACTCCGACTACGCCGCCCTTCACGCCATCACCGGCCACGCCCACGCCCTGACGCGCGTTCAGGGTGCGGCGCCTTTGTTTCCCTTAGCGGGAGCCTTCGCCGGCGTTCCCAATCCTCCGGACGGATTTGCCTGGACCGACGTCTCCTATCTCCTCGGCGGCTACACCAAGAGCGCGCTCTTCTTCGGCACCGACGGAAACTACCTGACCACCGGCCTGACCGGCACAAACACCCAATGGGGCCTCGCCCTGCCGCACCTCGGCCACGCCGCTCAGTTCTTCGCGTACCTGCCCGATGCCGTCGCCCCCGTCCCGTTCGATTTTGACACGCTCCGCGCCTACGTCACCGGCGCCGTCGCTCAGGATCCGGCCAACCCAATGTTCCAGGAAAGCCGCCCCGGCTTTCTGGGCACGTGGAATGAAGCCGGCGTTCAATGCGAAGCCTGCCACGGGCCCGGCTCGAATCACATCCCGAGCTTTTTCCGTCGCGATCTCTTCGTCGATATCTCCAATCAGCAAACCTGCAAGACCTGCCACAGCCGCCCCGCCGGCACCGACAGCCTCGACATCCTCGCGTCCGGCGGCTTTATTCGCCCGCAATCCCAGTGGCAGGAACTCGCCGCCAGCGGAGGTCACGCCTCGTTCGCCTGCACCTTCTGCCACGACCCCCACCGCTCAATCGCCTACGACCGCGCCGCCGCCATCCGCAATGAGTGCGTCGCCTGTCATACTGACATGAACATGGCACTGCACGAGGGAAAGGTCTTCACCCGCCCCTCCGACGGCTACACCGAAACTCTCACCTGTATGAGCTGTCACATGCCCTTCGCCGTCACCACCGGGCCCTTCGCCGCCCCCACGGCCGTCGGCCCCCTCGCCCGCGTCGGCGACACGCGCTCGCACATCTTTCGCATCACGACGGACTCGGTCGACTTCTCGGGCTTCCTCACGCCCGACGGCTCAAAGGTGAAGCTCGACGCAAGTGGCAGGGCTGCCCTGTCGGTGGATTACGTCTGCCTCCGCTGCCACAACTCCCTCGCCCTGCCGACGCTATCCTTCAGCGTCGATCGCGCCAGCGAGATCGCCATCGGCGTTCATCGCGAATTCGACACGCCGTAAAGATCGCGGCCGCCGCAGCGCTGCTCTGCCGAAACTCCTCTGCGTCGCCCGATCGTCCCGGCTTTTGTTTTGCTCAAGCGGCTGTATGATGCCGACTGAGAATTAATCTCGCCGTGTTCGGGAGCCACAGAATTGACCCAATCGCGTTGGCCGAATGTGACGCTGATCCGACACCCCGTCGTGCAGGAGCAGCTCACCATTGCCCGGGACAAGAACACCAGCGTTGAACACTTTCGGCGGCTGGTCGGTCAGATTGCCCGGCTCATGGCCTTTGAGATCACCCGCGACTACCCCAGTATGCCGCGCACCGTGCAGACGCCGCTGGCCCCCTGCGAAGGGAGCAAGCTCGCCCGCGGCCTCACCCTCGTCCCCATCCTCCGCGCCGGCCTCGGCATGGTGGACGGCATTTTGGAACTCATCCCCACGGCGCGCGTCGGCCACGTCGGCATCTATCGCGACGAAGCGACGCTCAAACCAGTCACCTATTACAAGAAGCTGCCGCCCGACATCGCCGGGACCGACGTCATCGTCATCGACCCCATGCTCGCCACCGCCGGCTCGCTCAGTGCGTGCATTGACGTGTTGAAGGCGACCGGAGCGGTGAGCATCAAGGTGCTGTGCCTGGTCTCTTCGCCCGAAGGGATCGACGCCCTGCAAAAGCGCCACCCGGAGATTCCGATCTTCACCGCCGCCGTGGACGAAAAGCTCAACGAGCGCGGCTACATCGTCCCCGGCCTCGGCGACGCCGGCGACCGCATCTTCGGCACCGCCTGATCGCGTCGACCAACGCAACAAATCACAGTGTTGATCAAAAAAGGGACTTGGCATACGCTAGAGGCCTTGCTAACATAACCCTAACTTCACCTGATTTGTATTGGAAGAAAGCAGGACTGACGATGCCGACGCTGAACTTCAAGGGAAAAAGCGTCATCGAGACCTATCACCACACGGTGCCACACCACCGGCTGGAGTTCGACGCGAAGCTCTCGCTGCTGCCCAAGGGCGAAAAGCCGAGCCTGGAGGGCAACCTGATCATCGAGGGGGATAACCTCTTGGCGCTTAAGGCGCTGTTGCCAACCCACGCCGGGCGGGTGAAGTGCATCTACATCGACCCCCCGTACAACACGGGCAATGAGGGGTGGGTCTATAACGACAATCTGACACAACCGCAGTTCAGAGAGTGGATCGGACAGACTGTCGGGAAAGACGGAGAAGATGCCTGCCGCCACGATAAGTGGTGTTGCATGATGTATCCGCGGCTGATGTTGCTCAAGGAATTACTTCGGGATGATGGATCGATTTGGATCAGCATTGATGATAATGAAGTACACGCATTACGCATGTTGGCTGGAGCTATAACCGAATTTCGTTGATGGTGGCGGGATAAAAAAAGGCGGCGTACTCTCGGGACTTGTTCGAGGTTCCGAGCCGCCCACGATGGGCAGAGGAGTACGCCGATGCAGGAGAGTAACGA
>WBZR01001832.1_pt1 | contig 24599 bp, 13 predicted proteins | sample 5204231 | NCBI WGS metagenome assembly WBZR01 (sample SAMN12412403, study PRJNA552823) | activated sludge metagenome | isolation source: activated sludge from anammox sidestream of wastewater treatment plant... | place: USA: Virginia | collected 2017-08
GTTTCTCCTCTCCCCAGGACATCCCACATGTCCTACTCCTTCTCTCTGGCTTACTTTCGGTATCATGTACCTTAGTATGACAGGGGTACTCCGTTTTGTCCAGCAAAAATTTGTCCAACTGTAAGGCTGATCGACCGGGAAGCGAATTTCGTTTCATCGTAAGTGGTATGTGCGTAGCGCAATGAGAGATTTGCTGGGGGGAAGATGTTTCGCTGGCACAGTTGGATCGAAAAGCGGTATGGGAAATTTTGGCGAACCTGGCTCATGGATAGAGGTGTTCCTACGGAGGAGATGTTGGAAAAGATGCGTGAGCGGGGGATTGATTATTTGGTTGGTACTCCGATTGGTACAATTGGAATTGACGCTTCCCGAACAATCGCCGCCCAAGGTTTATGCATCGGAACAGGCCGATCTGTAGTGCCGACCTTTTTGCATGACCCTTTGATTTTCCAGGCTTAGCGGTTTGTCTACCCCTCGAATTGCAAAGATCGGGTTAACACATCGGCGAGAACTTCGGGTTAGGGGAAATGAATAGCTACACTCCTTAATTATTATTTGACACGCAAAACTGTTTCATGCTAATTTAAGCACAGGTAATTTTCATTTTATTTGTGCGGGATACAGAGTTACACGGACTCTGCTGTAAGTGCTTAGCCGAACGACAGCTTTTTTGTCCCCGTCCAGCTAGTTTCTATCAAGGAGTTTGTATGAATATTAACATCAAAACCGGAACCGTTGAAAAAGAGGCTACAGAGATACTGATTTTTTATTTATACGAAGACATTAAAACAATCAGTGAATCGCTTGCCTATTGTAATACTGCGTTGAACGATATTGTTTTTAAATTAATAAAGGATAAGGAATTTATTGCTAAACTTAATAAAACAATTATCTTACCTACGTACGGGAAAATACCGGCCAAACGGATCATGTTGGTAGGCATGGGAATGAAAAAAGTCGCCACACTTGACAAAATTAGGCAGGCAGCAGGCACAACAGTCAGGGCCATACGCGATATAGGTATAACTGAGGGCAGCGCCGTGATGGACTCAATCGATATCCCGTCACTATCCAGCGAATGGTGCCAGGCTTACGCCGAGGGTGCGCTGCTCGCCCTTTATAAGTACCAGAGATATAAATATGTTCCACCCGATGAGCGGCAGGAACTCAAGTCGCTTACTCTTCTTTTCCGTGATAAAGAGGCGCTGATGCCTGCCCGTAAGGCCATTCAATATGGGCAAATTATTGCAGATGCCGTCTATTTTACACGCGATCTTATCAACACCCCAGCGCAAGACAAGACGCCAACTGTTCTTGCCGATGCAGCTAAAAAATTGGCCAGCGAACCTCACGTTCAATGTAAGATATTGTCCGTTCCTGAACTTAAAAAACTGGGAATGGGTGGTTTGCTGGGTGTTGCGCAGGGGAGTGCTCAACCACCGAAATTTATCATCCTGGAATACAATGCCCGCATTAAAAATCAGGATACGATTGTGCTGGTCGGTAAAGGAATCACATTCGATTCGGGAGGGATATGTTTGAAACAGGCCAAAGACATGGATCAAATGAAAAGCGACATGTCAGGAGGCGCGGCTGTGATGGGCGCTATTCAGGCGGTATCCAGGATGAAATTACCACAGCGTGTTATTGGTCTCATACCAAGCTCTGAAAACATGCCCGGCGGATCAGCAATCAAACCAGGCGATATTATTAAATTTTATTCCGGTAAAACCGCTGAGGTGGCGAATACAGATGCGGAAGGGCGCCTGATTCTGGCCGATGCCCTGGGCTATGCGGCAAAATATCAACCCAATGCCGTAATCGATCTTGCCACACTGACAGGGTCTTGTGTAGTTGCCCTGGGTAACGTTGTTACCGGCATGATGGGGAACAATGAAGAGTTGAAAAAACGGGTAAAAATTGCCGGAGAAAAAGCCTGGGAACGAATCTGGGAACTCCCCCTCTGGGAGGAATATCAGGAACAAATTAAGAGTGACATTGCAGACATGAAAAATATCGGCGGACCATACGCCGGAGCGATAACGGCCGCATGCTTCCTCAGCAAGTTCACTGAAAAATATCCCTGGGTGCATCTGGATATTGCTGGTACCGCCTGGTGCGATAAGGACAGCGCCTATATCCAAAAGGGGGCATCAGGCGTTGGTGTTCGATTGCTCGTACAATTAATCCAAAATTGGACCCGGTTTTCATAAGTTGGGATGAGAAACCACAAAGACACGAAGGGCACAAAGAAAAAGGCATGTATAATTCAGGAATTATAATTTATAATTTGTGATTTGGAACTGCAGCATTAAATCGGGCATTGTAAAGTCACATGATAAATTCCTTTTTCACGCACTGTATGTCTTTGTTGTTTTATGGAATTCATGAATAATAACGTCATCGCCATTCGTGGCGCCAGGGAGCACAATCTAAAAGGAATCAACGTCAACATTCCACGTGATCAAATCACAGTAATCACAGGTCTCAGTGGCTCGGGAAAATCCTCTCTTGCGTTTGACACGATCTATGCAGAAGGTCAACGTCGCTATATTGAGAGTCTTTCCTCCTACGCTCGGCAATTTTTAGATCAAATACAAAAACCCGATGTGGAACTTATCGAGGGCCTCCCGCCTACGATTGCCATTGAGCAGCGCACTTGTCCACCCAACCCGCGTTCTACGGTGGCAACAGTTACTGAGATTTATGACTATCTACGCCTGTTATATGCACGGATTGGTACTCCGTATTGCTGCCAGTGTAAATGTGTCATCTCCCGCCAAACCATTGACCAGATAATACGAAGGATAATGGAAATCCCCCTAGAGACCAGGGTAATGCTCCTTGCGCCGCTTATTAAGGGGAAAAAGGGTGAACACCGGGAGGTATTTCATTCGATAATACAAAAGGGATTCGTCCGTGCCCGCGTTGACAACACCCTCATTGATCTCAAAACCATTCCCAAGTTAGCGCGGTATAAGGTTCATGAAATTGATGTAATTGTAGACCGCCTGGTTATAAAAAAAGACATCGGATCACGTCTGCATAATTCTATTGAAACCTGTCTCAAATTGGGAGACGGCGTCATGGTGGTAAGCCAGGAACAGGAGCACGTAAAATCATGGAAGGACCTTATCCTCAGCGAACGATACGCCTGCCCCACATGCGGAAGCGGCTACGAAGAGTTAACGCCGCGCATGTTTTCATTTAACAGCCCTTATGGCGCTTGTCCAGGTTGCAATGGACTGGGAACTATCCTTGACTTTGATCCCGATCTTGTTGTGCCTGATAAACACATCAGCATAAAAGAGGGGGCCATTGATGCCTGGCAAGGGTGGGGATCATTGACCCAAACTCATTATGATAATCAAATGAAGTTGTTTTCAAAAACATTTTCTGCCTCATTGATCACGCCTTTTGCAAAATTACCGGAAGAGAAAATGAAAGCACTGCTCTTCGGAAACAAGGACTTCGAAGGTGTGATTCCCAACCTGAAGCGCATTTACGAAAAATCAGCGAGCGAACGTATCTTGAATCGCCTTTCCGGCTATATGAGTTACAGGGCCTGCACCGCCTGTAATGGCGCAAGATTGCGCCCCGAATCCCTTTCGGTGAAAATCAATCAAAAATCTATTCATGAAATTATGGGCATGACCATCGATGAGGCCGGTGAATTTTTTACTACGCTGAAACTGGAAGGACAACAAGCAATTATTGCGAAACAAATCCTGAAGGAAATTCAAAACAGACTGCACTTCATGTCAGAGGTTGGATTACACTATCTGACCCTGGGGCGCAGCGTTGACACCCTCTCAGGAGGTGAATCACAAAGAACCCGGCTTGCAACACAGGTAGGATCAGGTCTTGTTGGAGTCTGTTATGTGCTTGACGAACCCACAATAGGGCTTCATCCGAGAGACAACGATCGGCTCCTGCAAACCTTAAAGACACTTCGGGACAGCGGAAATACTGTCATCCTTGTGGAGCACGACGAAGATACCATCCGTCATGCAGATTATATCATCGACCTGGGGCCCGGGGCCGGTGAACGGGGCGGCAGTGTCGTTGCCCGCGGCACAGTGAATGAAATCTCAGATAGCCCGGATTCGATAACAGGGCAGTACCTTGTCCATAAGATTAAAATCGAATTCCCAGGCAGAAGAAGGACTGTTCAACTGAAGAACGCCATTGAAATAAGGGGCGCCTGTGCAAACAATCTGAAGTCCATCAATGTAAAAATTCCCTTAAAGACCTTCTGCTGCGTTACCGGCGTATCCGGCTCCGGAAAGAGCACACTCGTTAACGATATCCTGCACCGGGCCCTTGCCAGGGAGTTTTACGGGAGTCACGAGACGCCCGGAGCACATGACAAAATCCTTGGTACGCAATACATTGACAAGGTAATAGAAATTGATCAATCACCCATCGGACGCACTCCACGGTCAAATCCCGCAACATACACCAGGGCATTTGATCTGATCCGCACCCTTTTTGCGCAGACCCAGGAGGCTAAGATCAGGGGTTATACGGCGGGAAGATACAGCTTTAATATCAGTGGCGGGCGGTGCGAGGCCTGCAAGGGGCAGGGAATTAAAAAAATGGAGATGCATTTTTTGCCCGATATGTATGTCATCTGTGAGGAATGCAAGGGAAAAAGATACAACAAAGTAACGCTGGAAATTACGTATAAGGACAAAAGCATCTCGGATGTGCTTGATATGCGCGTCGAAGATGCCCGTCAGTTTTTCAAAAACGTCCCAAAGATAGAACGCATTATCCGTACACTGAATGACGTCGGCCTGGGGTACATTAAACTGGGGCAATCGAGCACCACCCTGTCTGGCGGAGAATCGCAGAGGATCAAACTTGCCACAGAGCTGTCCAGGCATGCTACGGGAAAGACGCTCTATATCCTGGATGAGCCGACCACAGGCCTGCATTTTGCGGACATACAGCAGTTGTTAAAGATACTGCACAGATTAGTCGATCTGGGCAACACGGTGCTTGTCATAGAACATAACCTGGATGTTATCAAAACGGCAGATTATATTATCGATCTGGGCCCGGAAGGCGGTGTAAAAGGCGGCGAAATCGTTGCGGCAGGCGCACCGGAAGAAGTGGCAAAAAATAAACGATCCTATACGGGGAGGTATTTAAGAAAGGCACTGAATATCGCGGGGAAAAAACCGACAAACACAAAAAGAAATTAATAAAAGAATACCAGACAGGCCACGAAGACCTAACCTTGAAAAATCTGATAAAATTGGTGACACCACAATTTTCCCCATTATTGTTTGATGACTGATGCAGCATAATACAAGATGCCAATATTTACAGAACAGAGACGCCTAGCGCGGCTACGCCACAACTGAAAAGGGCTTAACCACAAAGGTCACAAAGAACGCAAAGAAAAATTTACACAAACGTGTCCTCATGAAAATGGGGAAAGAAACATTTTACACGGTAATACTATATGAAACTCACTGACAACGAAAAGCGCGACATTCTCAACCACCTCGAAAAAGATCGCCCGCTGCCCGATAAATACCGCTTCCTGCTCTTTGACGACAAGCGCGAAGTGGAGTTGGTCTGGAACGGTAAAACCAATGAAGTGACCAATGTCGTTTTGCCTTTCCAAGTCATCGAACAGGTGGACGAGCCTCGCGCAGAGAAAGCCGCCACCTTGCAACTGGAGTTATTCGATACACGCGGACGGCAGAAAAGCGGCTGGACAAATAAACTCATTTGGGGCGATAACAAGTTAATCCTTTCGTCAATGAAAAACGGCGCAATGCGTGAAGAAATTGAAAAGAACGGCGGACTCAAACTGATTTACATTGACCCGCCCTTCGACGTCGGCGCGGATTTTTCAATGGACATTGAAATTGGCGACCCCGAAAGCGGGACAAGTAACACCTTCACCAAACGCCCCAACGTGTTGGAAGAACTCGCCTACCGCGACACCTGGGGCAAAGGCGCGGATAGTTTTATTTCAATGATTTATGAACGCTTGATACTCATGCGCGATTTGCTGGCAGATGATGGCAGTATTTATGTGCATTGTGACAGTAGATTAAATTCGTTTATGAAGATTATTTTAAATGAAATATTTGGGGCTAGATATTTCAGAAATGAAATTGTCTGGTATTACTCAAATAGATTTAGCGGGAACGCAAGCGTTAGACAAAAATTTCCAGATAAGCACGACAATATACTGTTTTACGCAAAATCAGATAATCAGAAGTTTTTTCCTCAAAAAGAAGAGCGAGATGAGCCAATAAAAAAACCTGTCTATGAAAAAGTAAAAGGTCGTGCAGTTGTTAAGCACAGTGACGATGGGAGTGTTGAATACATGACGTTGACGGATAAAAGCATAGACACAGTTTGGACAATTGCTACTTTGAATTCAGGCAGAGAAAAAATAGGTTATCCAACCCAAAAACCCGAAGCCTTGCTGGAACGCATTATCAAGGCAAGTTCCAATGAAAACGACCTCGTCGCCGATTTTTTCTGTGGCTCTGGTACTACCTTAGCCGTTGCCGAAAAACTCAACCGCAAATGGATCGGTTCGGACTTGGGCAAGTTCGCCATTCACACCACGCGCAAGCGCATGATCGGCGTGCAGAGAGAACTGAAAAATGCAGGCAAAGATTTTAGGGCCTTTGAAATTCTCAACTTGGGCAAATATGAGCGTGCACATTACATCGGGGTCAATGTCATTTCGACGAGCGCCAGCGAGGAGAAATCTTCCTCACGGTCGGACAAGATTTCTCGCTCCGCTCGAAATGACAATGAAGGAATGGCGCGAAATGACATTGAAAGGGCGGTGCGAAATGACAAAGAAGGAACGGTGCATACTGAAGACGAAGGGACGATGCAAAATGACAACGAATGGATGATGCATAACGACAACGAAGGGACGATGCGAAATGACAAAGAGTCTGTCTTTTCGACTAACACCTCCTCCTCTGTCATTTCGACCGAAGGGAGAAATCTTATTCCTGACAAAAAGGATTCCTCGCTTTCGTTCGGATTGACAGAACGGCAAGAACTCCAACGCCGTCTGCTCGAACAAAAAGAAAAAGACTTCATTGCCCTCATTCTTCGTGCATATAGAGCCGAAACGGTCGAAAACCTCAAGACTTTTCACGGCAAAAAGTCGGGGCGCTTGGTGGCAGTGGGACCGGTCAACTTGCCCGTTACCCGTCTCTTCGTCGAAGAAATTATTTTAGAATGCCGCGAGAAGCGCATCTCCCGCGCCGACGTGCTGGCCTTCGAATTTGAAATGGGTCTCTTCCCTAACGTGCAGGAAGAAGCCAAATCCAAAGGCATTGACCTGGCGCTCAAATATATTCCGCGCGAAGTGTTCGACAAACGCGCGGTTGAAAAGAATCAAGTCGTCTTTCACGATGTCTCTTATATCGAAGTCAAACCCATCGTCGCCCCCCTGGCATCCCCCCGTTCCAAAAAAGGAACGGGGGGAACGTGGGGGGTTGCCGTCGAACTGACCGACTTCTCGGTTTTCTACTCGCAAGATTCCGTCGAAAACGCGTCCGCATCCCTGAAAAACGGCGGGAGTAAAATCGTAGCCGAAAGCGGCAAAATTATCAAAGTCTCAAAGGATAAGTCGGGCATCGTCACCCGCGAAATTCTCACAAAGAAGTGGACGGACTGGATCGATTACTGGGCGGTGGATTTTGACTTTGAAAGCAAGCGCGAGATCATCCGCGTGAAAGACGAAGCCAGCGGAGAGATGGAAGAAAGATGGACGGGCGATTTCATCTTTGAAAATGAATGGCAGTCCTTCCGTACAAAAAAGAATCGAGCGCTTGAACTGGTCACACCGCCTCATGAAGTCCCTCCCGGAAGGCGCAAGATCGCCGTCAAGGTGGTGGATATCTTCGGGAATGATACGATGAAGATTTTGGACGTCACCGTTGGAAAATAGAATTGACAGATTGTCATTTCGACGAGTAACGCGAGGAGAAATCTTTACTCAACCGAACAGAAGATTTCTCGCTTCGCTCGAAATGACAGGGTGGAATTGGTTCGAAACGATGGAGTGGAAATCGATTCGAAATGGAAATTGACTTGAAATGGAAATGGACTCGAAGTGGAAATGGACTCGAAATGACAAAGTGAAGAATCGTTCGAAATAACGTAACAGGAGGCATACATGGCAATTCATCCATCTTTTCCCACCTCGCCATACGAGGTTCTTGATCCTGAACATCGCTGGTTCCCCGCCGATGAAGATTTGCGAGATACCAGTTACGACAAACTTGTTCCGCCATTGGTCAATAAAATTCGCAGAGAAGTAAAAACATGGCGCGAGAATCAATATGAGGGCGCAAGCGGGACAAGCAAAGCATTATTAAATTGGTGGTTCAACCGTCAACACATCCGCGAAGACCTGAAAGAATTTCAATATTACTTTGCCCAACGCGAAGCCGTTGAAACAGTCATCTATTTGTATGAAGTGGCAAAGGTCAAAGATAAATATGACCTGATGCGCTACGATTCATCGGGCGCAGTTTCAACAGGCATGTTTGATGAAGATTGGCTTAGGCTTGTTATAAAGATGGCGACGGGCAGCGGCAAAACCAAAGTGATGAGTCTTTTCATTACCTGGTGTTATTTCCACAAACTTTACGAAGAAGATTCGCAACTTGCCACAAACTTTTTATTGATTGCCCCCAATATCATCGTTCTTGACCGCTTGCGGACAGACTTTGACGGCTTGAAAATTTTCTTCCAAGACCCGCTTTTACCTGATAACGGATACGAAGGTCAAAACTGGCAGGATGATTTTCAAATGACGCTGCACATTCAGGATGACGTTTCCATCGTCCGTAAGACGGGCAATCTGTTCCTGACCAACATCCATCGAGTCTACGCTGGAGATGAATCCGCCCCATCTTTCGATGACGACAACCTCGAAGATTATTTTCTCGGCACACGTCCCACAGGCAAGACCAATGAATCCAAAGTAGATTTGGGCATGATTGTGCGCGAGATTGACGAACTGGTGGTGATCAACGATGAAGCGCATCACATCCACGACAGCAAACTTGCTTGGTTCAAGTCCATTCAGGATATTCACAATCGCCTGAGGCAGAAAGACCGTTTCCTCTCTATTCAATTGGACGTGACCGCCACACCGAAACACAACAATGGCGCAATCTTCGTCCAGACCGTTTGCGACTATCCACTCGTGGAAGCTATCGTTCAGAATGTGGTGAAACATCCCATCCTCCCTGATCTTGCCAGCCGCTCTAAACTAGTGGAACGCAAGAGTTCAAAATACACCGAGAAATACGCCGATTACATTCATCTGGGCGTGGAAGAATGGCGCAAGGTTTATCCAGAACATGAGAAACTTGGCAAGAAAGCCGTTTTATTCGTGATGACCGATGATACAAAGAACTGTGATGACGTTGCCGAATATCTGGAAGGCGCTTATCCAGAGTTCAAAGATGCGATACTTGTCATTCACACCAACAACAACGGCGAAATTTCTGAATCAGATTCAAAGAAAAGCAAGGAAGAACTTGAAAAACTTCGCAAGCAATCTAATCATATTGACACCTGGGACAGCCCGTATAAAGTGATCGTTTCTGTGTTAATGCTCAAAGAAGGCTGGGATGTGCGAAACGTGACCACCATTGTAGGTTTGCGGGCGTATGCGTCAAAAAGCAATATTCTTCCCGAGCAAACTTTAGGGCGCGGCTTGCGACGTATGTATCCTGGGGTAGACACAACCGAATATGTCAGTGTGGTGGGGACAGAGCCGTTTATGGATTTTGTCGAATCGATCAAAAGCGAAGGCGTGGAACTGGAACGGAAACCGATGGGAGCAGGTACGGCGGGTCACATGCCCATCGTCATCGAAGTGGACAACGAGAATGTCAAAAAAGATGTTGACGCGCTCGATATTGAAATTCCCGTTCTTGCTCCGCGCATTTACCGCGAATACAAACGGCTCGAAGACCTGGCGCTTGATTCCTTTGGCAGCCAGAAACTCAAATACAAACAATTTTCCGAAGCCGAACTGCGCGAGATCGTTTTCCACGACATCACAACGGGCGAAATAAATCACGTCACGCATCTCGATTCCGCCGCCGTCGCGGATTATCGCAGCGTGATCGGTTATTTCGCCCAGGTCATTATGAAAGACCTGCGCCTTGTCAGCGGGTACGATGTTCTTTATGGCAAAGTGAAGGAATTTATCGGGCAATATCTTTTTACTTCCGCCGTTAATATTGACGACCTGAACACGATTCGCAATCTTTCGGAACTTGAAGCAACCAAAACGATTATTGAAACATTTAAGAAGAAGATCAACGAATTGACCGTTCAAGACAAGGGAAGCGCGGAGATACGCGACTCGATTAAACTCAGACAAACCCGCCCGTTTGTGGTCAAAGAGCAGGGTTATCTCATGGCGCAAAAAAGCATTTTCAATAAAATTGTTGGCGACAGCCATCTTGAATTATTATTTGCGTCTTTCCTTGAAAAATGTGACGATATTATTTCCTACGCCAAAAATTATTTTGCTGTAAACTTCCGCATTGATTACGTCAATGCCGATGGGGATATTTCAATCTACTATCCTGATTTCATCGTGAAAATAAGCCCGGAGAATATTTGTATCGTTGAAACGAAAGGGCTTGAAGATTTAGACGTTCCGCTTAAGATGGAACGCCTGAAAAAGTGGTGTGAAGATATAAACTCCGTTCAAAATAAAATCCGCTTCGATTATGTGTTTGTGGATGAAGAAGAATTTGAAAGGTACGCTCCGAAATCATTTGGCGAGATTGTAAATAATTTCAGAAAGTACAAGGAACCAAAAGTGGGCTAAAAAAGCATACGCCTGACGTCGCTTACGGCGGACAGATGACGCAAACCGGTATGCGATAGGGAGACAAAAGATGAACCGGCTAATTCTTGTAATTGATCCACAAAATGCCTTCTGCAGCGAGAATGGGTCGCTTGCAAGGCATTTGGAGGTGGAGAACTTGAACAAATAAAGGATTGTTTGGCTGCCCTGGAAGCCCTCCTTAAAACTCATCCGGCGCCCAGCGAGTTTCTTCTTGTCCGTTCGCAGTACCGCCACGGTCAGTCCACGGGAGGCAACCTTTTCTATTCGTACGCACAGGCTTGCGTCCCGGGAGACGGGCAGGACTGGAACTGGAGCCTTTCCGAGAAATCTATTGCATAGAAGAGAGTCTTAGCTAAATATGAACGGATGTTCACCCCTGGGCAAAAAAACAAAAATACCGTAGAAGCCGTATATTTATTGGCATTTGCGACGAACAGGAAGTTTTTTTCTCGTGACTACCCGTATCTTCCGGCATGGCATTGCCTCCGGCAATTTTATCTGCAATGCCTCTAATAATTCACGTGATTGCTGCCGCGGGTGTGGTATCTTCTGACAACGCGCATTCTGGCCTTTAACGGTCACTTCCATTGAACAAATGGTTGCCAATTGTTTGAGACCTGCTTCCATCGTGAGATCAAGACCCGCCCATGCATCACGCAACCTCCGGATTATCAGGTACGCAAGCATTACCACAAACACATGCCCCCGCGTACTCTCCTCCCTTCTCACATACACAGGGCGAACTTCCAGATTCACTGTCTTACACCCCCGAAACGCCTTCTCCACTTCCGTCAAGTCCTTGTACCGGTTGTGCACCAGGCAGGCATCCGCCTCGTTCTCCCTCAGGTCCGCCTTGAGTACATAACATCCTTCAAGATACGACTCCGCCTTTAATGCCGCTTCATCGCTCTCTATCTTCTGCGCCCCTGACTCCTCCTTTATCTGCACCCACCCCTCCAGCTTCAGTTTCCTGAGCCTTTCCTTTGCCGCCTCCAGCGCCTTCGATACCGACGCCCTCGGATGCCCTCTCAGATAACCATGGCACATTCCTCCCCTCGATGCATCTCTCAATACCCTGTAATTTTGATATGCGTGTCTTTGCCATCTCTTCCGCCCTTATCGGATTGCGCCTCAGAATATATCGAACCCCTTCTTCCTTTATCTCGCAGAGCTTTTCTTCAAACAACCCTAATTGCAGAACCCCTTTTTTTATCAACGACTCTATCTGCGGTCTGGTTATCGCCGTTATGTAATGAAATCCTTCCGGTAAACGTTCGATGTGAGTCGTCTTGATCATCCCACGATCGCCTACGATCGTCACCTCTGTGCACCCATACCGCCCGAGTACCTTCTTTACCAGAGACTCAAAGGTCTTTGGATCCTGGGTATTGCCCCCAAATACCTTCGTTGACACCGGCTCTCCGGATTCATCACACAGCATGCCTATCACGACCTGCTTCTTCCCCTTCTTGCCATCACGATTATACCCGTACTCGTCAAAGTGATTCTGCTCTCCCTCCAGGTAACTGCTCGTCACGTCATACAAAAACAGCTTCGGCTTCTTGTCTCCCCGTCTTGCCTCAAACAGCTTGCGCTCTATTCCCTCACATTCGTTCGGGACAAACCTTGCCTGATTCTGTGATAACCACGACAAATTGTCGTACAAATCATTCTCGTCAAATCCGCGCTTCATATCCAGCACATCACCTGCTGCGTGTACCTGCGCCAGCCTTACCGCCGATAGCCTTGATCCCTGGTCTATCACCCGCGCCATTACCTGCCACAGCGCAGCTTCCCTTGAAAATCCTTCCCCAATACCTCCTCTATCCCTAATTCCTTTGCCACCTGGTACACACTCCAGTTGAAAAAACACTTTCAGCGGGCGCGTGTCTTCCGCTGCAAAGGTTCGAACGGAGGCTGCCACAATCTCTGGAAGTTTTTTTTAAACTCTTCCTGTGTTTCCGAATCGCTCTTGGGATGGCGTGGCCTGGGTTCAATTTTCCTCCCCCCTACGCCCACCGCGTCCTTGCAGTATAAAGACGTCTGGCCCCCTGTGATTATACTGATGCACCCACTGGTGTACGGTTCCTGTGCATACACCTACGAGTTCACCGACCTCTTCCGCTTTAAGTCCTTTGGTAATTGTAATATAAATTACTTGCCATCGCTGAAATTGCTGGCGACTTTCTGAAGATAGCATTCGCTTCTTTATCTCTTCCGGCTTCAAATGGCCAGCAACAACGGCATGTCTCATGACTATGCCCTCCCTCCAAAGTTTTAATCTCCGAAGGAAGTATAGCATGTATATTTATTGTTTGATAGCGAATTAGTATAACATGGCTTAGGTTACTTGCCTTCTACTTTTTTATTAATGCATCCAAAAAATAAAAAAACAGTTGAATTACGGTAATATTTTACTAAACTTATATTTTATTAATATTGTTAAACATTTTAGTTTTGTTAAATAATTTATATTACTTACGCTATTTGTTTGATTGCCTTGATCAGTATGTTGGTAAAAGGCGCTACTGCTATTAGGTTATGGACAAACAATTCTCAAGACGAATTCTTTTATTAATCTTTACAAGCAGCATTCTTTTTTCTTTCGGATTTGGAAAGCCTTTTACTTTTAATACTCAGCCAAATCATCCGCAAGCTGAAACTTCTATTGATTCACATCGGAATAGTTTTTCCGATGTTATTATTGATAATTACCATGACCCGCTGAACCTTTGTTTTACATTTTTTCCGAGAGAAGAATGGAGATTGAAAAAATATGTTAAAAAGAAGCCTGATACTCTTCCGTGCTATTATTCCAGCGAGGAGCATTTAATACATCATGTAAATGCGTCTCCGTTTCGATCTTTTTCCTTACCGATTTGCGGTCTTTACCATCCTCCCCTTTACCTCCTATTTGAAGTATTCCTCATTTGATTCTTTTTGAATTCAGCTAATGGCGGGGGATTTCGTCATGAGTCTTCGGTGTGAACACAGACGAACGCTCAGTCGAACGATAAAACACCCTCGCTACACATTCCGGTTTATTTGGGTTAGGAACTATAACCCGTTTTAATTTTCTAATCGTTCAATAACGAACATTTAAAATGCCAAAAATATTTCTAAAAAGATTATCCGTACTTGTTAGTTTGATTGTTGTGTTATGCCATACAGGCTGCGAAAGAGAGCGCCACAATAATAGTGATGACGAACAAGTCAAATTTCAGGTTACCAGCCCGGTGAGAAAAGACATTTCCGTCTCCAGGGACTACGTATGTCAAATCCATGCCATACAACATATTGAAGTAAGGGCACTCGAAAGAGGTTACTTACAAAATATTTTAGTGGACGAAGGAAAGATGGTAAAGAAAGGGCAGATTATGTTCAAGATCCTGCCCATCATATACCAGGCCGAATTTCTGAAAGCAGAGGCCGAAGCAAGGGCGGCGGAAATTGATTACTTAAATACAAAGGCACTTGCGGACAGCAATGTTGTATCTCCTAATGAATTGGCATTAGTTAAGGCCAAATACGAAACAGCAAAGGCTGTACAGGAATTGGCTCGGGCACATTTAGGTTTTACGGAGTTCAAAGCCCCATTTAATGGCTTGGTGGGGTTATTACATGTAAGGATTGGAAGTCTTTTGGAAGAAGGCGAACTGCTTACCACCTTATCGGACAACAGTAAAATGTGGGTGTATTTCAATGTGCCGGAAGCGGAGTATTTAGATTACAAAGCAAAAACAAAGACAAACCGTCCGATAAAAGTAAAATTGCTAATGGCAAATAATCAGATTTTTGAATATCCGGGAGTAGTTACTGCCATTGAATCCGATTTTGACAACACAACAGGCAATGTCGCTTTCAGGGCAACCTTCCCCAACCCAAAAGGATTGTTAAGGCACGGAGAAACAGGCAATATCATAGTAACCAAGCCGCTCAAAAATGCGCTGCTGATCCCGCAGAAAGCCACTTACGAGGTCATGGACAAGAATTATGTTTTTGTGGTAGATGAAAACAATATAGTACGATCACGGGCAATTGCCATAGGAGAGGAAATTCCACACCTCTATGTGGTAAAAGGAGGTTTGACTAAAAAAGACAAGATACTTTTGGAAGGTCTGCGCAAAGTTAGAGACGGCGATAAAATAAATTGTGAATTTTTGGATCCCAATTCAGTAATAACACACCTTGAACTATATGCTGATTAATAGAAGGATTAAACATGTTTGGTAAAATCTTGCATAGACCTGCCCTGGCAATTGTCATATCGCTCCTCATTGTTTTCATGGGTTTATTGAGCTTTTTGCTGCTACCCAGGGCGCAGTTCCCGGAAATTGCCCCTACAACGGTAAACATTTTTATCGTTTATCCGGGTTCGAATGCCGATGTGCTGGTTAAGTCCACCCTTATTCAATTGGAAACAGCTATCAATGGTGTTGAGGGCATGAGATACATTGAAACTGACTCTACCAGCGCCGGAGAGGGCACTATTCGGGTAATATTTAATCCCGGCACTGATCCCAATGTGGCATCTATGAGAGTAAAAATAAGGGTGGATCAGGTGCTGCCCCTCCTTCCTGTGCTGGTTCAAAGGGAAGGAGTTATTCTCATGCCGATACAACCCAGCATGTTGATGTATATAAACCTATACACTACCGATGAAAATATCCATGAAAGGTTCCTCTACAATTACGCATTTACCAAAATTATACCTGAAATACAACGAATTAACGGTGTCGCATGGCCGCAGATACTGGGGAGCCGGAAGTTTGCCATGCGCATCTGGTTGAATCCCGATCGAATGCGTGCATATAACGTCTCGGCGGAAGAAGTGATGAAGGCGTTGGGTGAGCAAAGTATCATAGGCAGACCGGGAAGATTAGGGCAAAGTTCAGGAATACATGCACAATCGCTGGAATATGTGCTGACATACCGGGGAAGGTACAATACGCCGGAACAATATGAGAATATTGTTATTCGTGCAAATGAAAAAGGAGAAATACTTCGTTTAAAAGATATAGGCAGTGCAGCGCTGAGTAGCGAATTTTATGACATCTATTCCGATCTTGACGGACACCCCTCGGCATCGATCGTTTTAAAACAGACAATGGGCAGTAACGCCTCCGTGGTAATTCAGCAGGTAAAAGACAAGCTGGAAGAATTAAAAAAGGAGTTCCCTCCGGGAGTAGATTACAAGATCAGCTATGACGTATCGAAATTTTTGAATGCCTCGATTGAACAAGTGATACATACTTTACGAGACGCATTTATCCTGGTAGCCCTTGTCGTATTTATCTTTCTCGGCGACTGGCGCTCCACCTTGATTCCAACACTAGCCGTTCCGGTATCCCTTATCGGCGCCTTTTTTGTCATGCGGGCTGCCGGACTTTCCATCAACCTGGTCACCTTATTTGCCCTTGTGCTGGCCATTGGTATCGTAGTGGACGATGCCATTGTCGTGGTAGAAGCTACACATGCCAAAATGGAAAAAGAACACCTGCCGCCATTCGAAGCCGTCAAAAAAGCGCTCGGAGAGATCAGCGGTGCTATCATTGCCATTACGATGATGATGACTGCGGTATATATCCCTATTATGTTTATGCCGGGCCCGGTAGGTGTATTCTATCGGCAGTTCGCCATTACGATGGCCTCTTCAATTGTTATTTCGGCTATTGTTGCTCTTACGCTTACACCGGTGCTGTGTGCCCTCATATTGAAGAATACGCACGGTAAACCGAGAAGAAGATCGCCGATCAAATGGTTGCTCGACCGTTTTAACATCTTGTTTGAAAGGCTAACAGGAAAGTACGTTGGGCTTTTAAAATTAATAGTAAACAGAAGATCGATTACTTTTGGGATATTGCTGGCGTTTTGTATTGGAATACTTCTGGAAAGCAGGGTTATTCCATCAGGATTTGTTCCAGGCGAAGATCAGGGAATAATTTATGGAATTATACAAACCCCCCCCGGCGCTACTCTGGAAAGGACTTACCAGGTATCCCGTGAACTGCAAAAAATTTGCAAAGAAGTTGATGGTGTTGAATCGGTTACTTCGTTGGCCGGTTATGAGATCATGACAGAAGGGCGCGGCTCCAATGCGGGGACTTGCCTGATCGATTTGAAGGATTGGTCGGAGCGCAAACATACAGCCCGGCAGATCATGGAGGAACTGGAAGAAAAATCGAAGGACCTTGGAGCCATTATAGAGTTTTTTGAGCCACCTGCTGTGCCAGGATTTGGAACTTCCGGCGGTTTTTCTATGCGCATGCTCGATAAAACCGATGCTACGGATTACCATGAATTTGAAAAAATAAATAAAGAATTCATGGGCGCCTTGCGCAAGCGAAAAGAGCTGACCGGTTTATTTACCTTTTATTCTGCCAATTATCCTCAATATGAGTTGGTGATGGACCCCCAAGTTGCTATGCAAAAAGGGGTGTCTATCAAACGAGCAATGGACAACCTCGACATTTTGATAGGGAGTACCTACGAACAAGGATTTATTCGATTTGGGCGCTTTTTTAAGGTTTATGTGCAGTCATCTCCAGAATTCAGAAGGTTTCCTGCGGATCTTAAGAAACTGTATGTAAAAAACGAACAAGGTGAGCAGGTGCCTTATTCATCATTCATGAGAATCAAAAAACACCAGGGACCCAACGAAATTACTCGTTACAACTTATACAATTCTGCGGCCATCAGGGGGTCGCCTGCATCCGGATACACGACTGGTGATGCCATACGAGCAATACGTGAGGTTGCTAAGGAAACTTTGCCCAGGGGGTTTGATATTGCATGGGAAGGTCTTTCGTATGATGAGGCAAGTCGAGGAAATCAAGGAATTTATATATTTATTATCGTGATACTTTTTGTCTATTTGGTGCTTGTAGCACAGTATGAGAGCTTCATCTTGCCTTTAGCAGTACTCTTATCCCTGCCGGTCGGAATACTTGGTTCATTTTTATTCCTCAAGACGGAGGGATTAGCTAACGATGTTTATGCCCAGGTGGGAATAATTATGTTGGTAGGCTTGCTGGCAAAGAATGCTGTGTTAATCGTAGAATTTGCCGTTCAGAGCCATCAGCAGGGAATGCCGCTGCTCGATGCCGCCATAGAAGGTGCCAGAGTGCGTTTTCGACCGATTCTGATGACTTCCTTTGCTTTTTGTGCGGGATTGTTACCCTTGCTTGTAGCCGGCGGCCCAGGGGCCATTGGTAACCGAACTATAGGCTCATCTTCTTTCGGGGGTATGCTTATTGGAACTATTTGCGGGGTAATCATTATTCCCGGATTGTACTACGCATTCGGCAAACTCGTAGAAGGCCGTCAACTCATAAAAGATGAACATGACGAACCTCTATCCGAAGAATATGTACATACAAAAGAACGATTGGACATGCATTTAGAAAAACCTGAGGGGAGTTAACGAACAATTGGAAAAAATTGTTTCGAAGAAAAAAAAGGGCAATCGAAGAAATTAAATACAATGAAAAGAAACATCATATTAAGATGCATAGGGATAATTTGTATTCCGCTGATAACCGGAGGATGTGCGCCTGCGTTAGTACAAAAATCAGAAAACAAAACCATTCCGGAAGATTATAATAAAGCACGGGATTCCGCTAATACGGCACAGGTTGGGTGGAAGAAATTTATCACTGATGCCCATCTTATAGCCCTGATTGATACCGCGCTGCAAAATAATCAGGAACTGAATATCATTATGCAGGAAATTATCATTGCCAAAAATGAAGTGCAGGCCAGAAGAGGGGCGTATCTGCCTTTTGTAAATCTTAAGATAGGCGCTGGAGCTGAAAAGCCTGGCAAATATACCAGGGATGGGGCAGTTGAGGAAAACCTTGACATTAAATCCGGCAAAGGCTTTCCTGAGCCGCTACCGAATTATCTGGTATCTGCAGATGTTTCATGGGAAGTGGATATATGGAAAAAACTGCGGAATGCCAAAAAATCTGCAGTGATGAAGTATCTATCCACAATTGAAGGGAAAAATTTCATGGTAACTAAGCTAGTTGCTGAAATAGCCTGTTCATATAACGAATTGATGGCGCTCGACAACCTGCTGGAAACGATAAAAAAGTACATTGAAATCCAAGAAAATGCCTTAAAAATCGTAAAGCTGCAGAAGCAAGCTGCTAAAGCCACCGAACTGGCAGTGCGCAAGTTCGAAGCAGAGGTGCTCAAAAACAAGAGTAACCAGTATAATATTCAACAAAAGATCACGGTAAAGGAAAACTGGATCAACTTCCTTGTGGGTAGATTTCCTCAAACTATTCAGCGAAACCCCCAGGGTTTTAATGATCTGGTACCGGACACAATCCACGCCGGTATCCCATCGGAATTATTGGCCAACCGCCCCGACATTAAACAAGCAGAGTTGGAACTGGCAGCAGCAAAGCTGGATGTAAAAGTAGCGAAAGCCAGGTTTTACCCTGCTTTTAACATCGTTGCAGGCGCAGGTTATGAGGCATTTGATCCAAAGTTTTTAATAAATACGCCAGAATCCCTTGCGTATAATATTGCCGGGGAATTGGCACAACCCCTGATCAACAGATACGAAATAAAAGCAGCCTACCTCAACGCAAACGCAAAGCAGATACAAGCTGTTTATAATTATGAACGTGCCATTCTGAACGCTTACGTTGATGTTGTTAATAATCTGGGAAACGTCAGTAACATGGGAAAAAGTTATGACCAGAAGGCTAAACAGGTAGAAAAGCTTACCCAGTCGATTTCTCTTGCAAATAAGCTGTACCTATCCGCCAGGGCCAATTATCTGGAAGTGTTAATGACCCAACGTGATGCGTTGGATGCAAAAATGGAATTGATTGAAACGAAAGTACGGCAAATGAACGCTACAATTAATCTTTACCAGGCATTAGGCGGTGGATGGAAATAAAATGCGTGAACCCAAAATTCTACACATGATTTTGTGGTACGAAAATCGACCACCTTTAATACCCCTGCCAGACAAGAATCCATAACAAACCTCAATCTTTGGCGATTTCCTGAGCAATCCGGCTCTACTCTGAATAAAAATGGAATAGGAAATAGCTTTGATTAAACCATCGGGAGCAACAAAACCGGGAGATAGACATACCCCTCTCTCTATGCTGTATTCCCTGAGTTAATTCACATAAGCAAGCCCTTGTAGCAGTTTTATGCACGTATTGTGTTTTAATTACACCCTAATCGCTGCTTCAGTTCATCAAGCTTGTTAAGGGCATCGAGGGGTGACATCCTGGATGTATCGAGCTTCTTAATGTCTTCAATTACGGTGTCTTCTTTCGATGCAAAGAGTTTTAACTGTCTCGGTTGTTTTTCATCCTGAGACACCTTCAGAGGCGCAAATTTTGGCTTGCCGTTTACATCCAATGTTGCGGCCTCAAGGTTGTTGAGAATAATACGGGCGCGCTGGATAATCTCCCTGGGGATTCCCGCAAGACGTGCAACGTGTATTCCGTAACTCTTATCAGTCCCGCCTTCCACAATTTTTCGGAGAAAGATGATCTCTTCTCCCCATTCTCTGACAGCGATGTTAAAGTTCCTGATACCTGGGAAGAGCAAGGCCAGTTCAGTAAGCTCGTGATAATGGGTAGCAAAGAGTGTCCGGGCATGTATGTGCTGGTAGATGTACTCGGTAATCGCCCATGCAATGCTGACGCCGTCGAAAGTACTCGTTCCCCGCCCCACCTCATCTAAGATAATCAAGCTGCGTTCCGTGGCGTTGTTAAGGATATTTGCCGTCTCGTTCATTTCCACCATGAAGGTACTCTGTCCCCGTGAAAGTTCATCTGATGCGCCCACCCGGGTAAAGATCCTGTCTACTGTCCCAATGACTGCTTCTTTTGCGGGGATAAAACTCCCCATCTGCGCCATGAGGACCAGGAGTGCCACCTGACGGATATACGTACTTTTCCCTGCCATATTTGGTCCGGTAATAACCATGATCTTATCCTGAGTTCCATCCAGATGGATATCATTGGGTACAAAACTTTCACTCCCAAGCCTCCGATCCAGCACGGGGTGGCGCCCGTCAATTATCTTTAATTGCAAATCATCGGTAATCTCCGGCATGATGTATCGATTTTCTGCAGCAAGATTCGCAAGAGTGGACAACACGTCGATCACCGCAATTGACTCGGATGTCTTTTGGAGTCGCGCCGTATAAGTACCGACCTGATCACGGATCTGGATAAAGAGATCATACTCAAGATCCCGCGCACGCTCATCGGCAGTCAGCACCTTTGTCTCATAATCCTTGAGTTCCGGTGTAATGAACCGTTCTGCATTCTTAAGGGTCTGCTTCCGGATATAGGTCTGGGGAATATTATCCTTGTGGACGTTGGTGACCTCAATATAATATCCAAACACCTTGTTATATCCTACTTTGAGGGAATTAATTCCCGTCCGTGCAATCTCTTCCGCCTGAAAATTGGCGATCCAGCTCTTTCCGTTTTTACTGATGTATCTCAGTTCATCCAGGGGCGCATCGTAGCCTTCCCTGACAAGTCCTCCGTCTTTAATTGTGGGGGGCGGATCGGGTACGATAGCCGTCCCGATCAGGACTCGCACTTCCTCAAGCACATCTAATTGCTGTTCCAGGGACACCAATATATCCGTACCGCAAAACGCCAGTTTTTCCTTCAGTTCAGGGAGTTTTGAGAGAGATTGTTTTAAACTAATCAGATCACGGGCATTGGCACGACCACAACATATCTTGGTGGAAATCCGTTCAGTGTCGAAGATATTGCCTAATAGATCCCGGAATTCCCGCCTCAGCGCTGAATTTTCGAATAATTCCTTTACCCCAAGCTGACGGTATTTGATCTCAGAGGATACCCGCAGCGGACTAATGATCCATTCCCTGAGTAACCTGGCGCCCATAGGCGTCCTGGTCTGGTCCATTACATCCAGCAGCGATCCCTCCCTGCCGCGAGTTCTCATCGTTTGTGTAAGTTCCAGACTCTGCTGCGTGGCCTTATCCGTGAGGACCCTGTTATCTGTCTGATATCTCTGAATTTTAATAATATGTTTCAGCGATGTCTTTTGCGTCTCTTTTAAATATTGGATTACAGCGCCAGCGGCGCCCAAGGCCGGTCCTGTATCTTCACAACCATACCCCTCCAGGGAAGTTGTTCCAAAGTGCTCTAACAGGATTTGATAGGCAGTATCCGTTGAAAACTCCCAATCGGGTCTGGGGGTAATCATGAAATTGCATTCTGCCCGAATCTTCTCCATAAAAGGTACGTTATTCCGTACGGTTTCTTCCGCCAGCAATACCTCAGACGGGTTCAGTCTTGCAAATTCATCAAAGAGTCTTTCTTTCTGAACATTCTCAACCTCAAAGCGGCCCGTAGACAAATCGATCCATGACAATCCCAGCAAGGGTTTTGTTTCCAATACCGCCACTAAGTAGTTATTGCTCTTATCCTCAAGCAGGGTATCTTCTGTGACGGTTCCAGGGGTTATAATCCTCGTAACACCACGATCGACAATCCCTTTCGCTTCGTCCGGATCCTGCAATTGATCGCAGATAGCCACCTTGTACCCGGCCTTAATTAATCTCCTGATATACGACTCTGCCGCATGGTGGGGCACACCTGCCATAGGAACCGCACTCTCTCCTTTTGAACGGGCGGTGAGAGTGATTCCCAGCACCTTTGATGCGAGTTTTGCATCCTCGAAAAATAATTCGTAAAAATCTCCCATACGGAAAAAGAGCAAGGCATCCTTATGCTGTCTTTTTATTTCATTGTACTGGCGCATCATGGGTGTTTCTGTAATCATATCAAAAGCAACCTCAGATTTTATACTTTGACATTTTCATTTTTATCTTAAGCCTGAATATCTGCAGATCCGGATCATCCTGAAAAAAATAAAGATGTGAATAGCAAGAACAATCCGATGAACCAAACCCTTTTACCGGAGCCATAGCGCCGACCGCGCCTCCAATTTTTCCACTGAGCGTACACTCCATATCCTTCTTGCCTGCACACGTATAAACACAAACCACTTGTCCGTGTTGTAACAGATAATCGATATGCCAGTGGGACTTCTTTTTTCGCCGCGCATGCCTTTCAATCCTGCGTTCCAGACCATTTTGCGCACTCCCGATATAGACATAAAAACCGGTTGGAAAACGAAAAACACCCAGGCGTCCAATCCTTATAGAGCACTCCCTGGGTAGTTGAACAATGAGGCAATATATACCAGTATTTGAAGCCGGATGCATCCTGATTCATAGTACAAAACGAATGAACGTCGTACGGGATTTTAAGGGTTTGAAGACTATCATTATGAACTTTTTATCCTGACAAAGATAACTTACAGCGCCAAATAGTATAAAAAATTCTTTGATAAATGAAAAGCCTATATTTTATTACCTGAACCGCTCACTAAATGAGGCGCTGTCACACAATTGAATTTAAAGAAATCCCACGACCGTACCGTGCAAAGGGCAAGAAGCAAAAATAGCAGTATCGTATAAATTTCTTCTTGTGTTTTTCAGTAAGATTGATGAATGAGGCTAACCCGCATTTCTCACGAATGGTAATTTATGATAGCAAAAGGTTTCAAAATACATAATGAATTTGGTAGCCAAGACTGATTTTTCTGCTTTTATGCATCACCATTGAATATCCTGACCGTTTTATTGATAAAAATCCGGGAAGATGCTATCAAAAGGCGTATTTTGGGCGTAGCACTCCCGTCCGGCTTAGCAAAATCATACTTACAACGGTAAATCTTTTCTGAGCTTCAACAGAGCAATGGATATGCTTTGCGAATGTTTTGAAAAGCAAGCTGAAAGATTTCTTTATAGGGATAAGCACTGGACAGGCAAACTGCTATTCTCCTTACACTCACCTTCACCTGTGCACCAATCTTGAGCAGTTTTGTTCGGATCGTGATGCATTGTGCTTGTGAGAATTCTGTTGAACAAAGACCTATCCGTCTTAATTCGTTGAGTAACACATAAGCCACTGACGAGAACCACCAGGGTAACGTCAAAGTCAGCATAAAAAAATGCGCTGGGGTGTCAGGACGAGAGAAAGAAGGAAGTATCAAGGGGAAAGCCGAGTAGGGGCAGGGAAAGATGGCAAAGGGGGCCATAAAGGACAAGGGAATCCCCGCATTTCCTAAAGGATCACGGGAAAATAAGAGAGGAAAAAAGAAAGGATGAGGCGCTATAAACGAAGGAGTTTTAGGGCAAGGTGCGGTTTGTAGCAGATAGTTCTCAGGGCATGAGCGATAGAGGTTTTCCCAAGTGAGCGGAAGATGCTGATGATGCAATTTCTGAGAGAGGCCATAACCCGTGGCGCATGGTTTGTCCGGATGCTGGAGTGGTCTTCATGAAAGGTGACGTCGCGAACGTAGTGGAGGCTGTTTTCGATGCTCCAATGGCCGCGGTTTAGCTGAAGAATCCTTGAGGGATCCGCCTTTTGCGGGGTAAGGCTGGTAATGCCATAGACCGTTTCTTCGGTTGTTTTTTGGGACTTGAGGCGGGTAAATTTTCTGTGAATACAAAAGACCTGCCCGACAAAGGGGAAGGCAAGATATTGGTTTAAATCGGCACTTGTCCAGATATGACGGATTTCAATGCGTCCGTGACGCTTGTTGGTGGTCTTGTGCTGAGGGGGGAAAAGAGTCCATGCGAAGGTCTTCAATGTCTTGCCTGAGGGACGGCTGATTGTCTTTTACG